>Ga0302195_10001139_pt1 | contig 20836 bp, 20 predicted proteins | sample II_Bog_N1_2_FD_198778 | JGI IMG/M metagenome (GOLD analysis project Ga0302195, IMG submission 198778) | Peat permafrost microbial communities from Stordalen Mire near Abisko, Sweden - II_Bog_N1_2 | ecosystem: Environmental > Terrestrial > Soil > Wetlands > Peat | place: Sweden: Abisko...
ATAATGTGGTCTTACCCACTCCACTTGGTCCCAAAACCACAATCAACGAATTTGGCTCTCTGTCCTGAATGGCAGCAAGCAGAGCATCCCGAACAGCGATCAAGCGCGGATGGGCCATAGTGTAGCCCCTAAAATATTCGAGCCTTGACGTCCAGGCCTGGGCCAGAAGTTCACGCGGAAATCCTGGAGATCGCGTATCCATCAGAAAGCTCCGTATACTCCGTCGACCACAAGATCATCGACTATGCGATGGTTCCTTTGCTCGGGCGCGGCCTCAGAGTAAAGAACAGGCGCGCCGCATGGTAGACGGTCTGCTTCCTTCGTAAGCGCTCGTCGAATCTCTCTGCCCTCACGATCACTCAGTCTTTGAGTCAGCAGAGTCTCTTCAGCTTCAACCGATTGCAAGAACTCCGCAAGCTGGCGCGCAGTGACAGCAAACGCAGCGGAATGCTGGTGGCTACGTCGGCGGATCTCCTGCGTGGCCAGCATAAGTTCCTTTTCTGATCGGCCTCTAAACACGGCGTAGTACTCGGAATGACACTGAACCCACTGCCTGTGCACAAAAGCGTAGGCGATCCCGACGTCAAATGGATCGAAACGCACTGCAACCTGCAGTCCCTGAACCTCCGGATCGCGAAAGAGCTCGCTCCAGTAGTACACATGATGAATCTTTACACCGTTGCCCGGCATAACTTTCGCCGTTCCCTTGATGGTCGTGGGCATGGTGATAATCAAAAACTCGTCATCGTAAGGAATCATGCGATGTTGCCGCTCGCCTGTTTCTGCCAGCCGGGCGAGGAAAGCCTCTCTCGGGTTCTGTCCGAGTGCGGGGTGGTTCACTGAATCATAGATTTCGTACAGGTATTCGCATAGTCGCGCATGAAGTTCCGTCAGGGACCATACTGCGAGCCCTCTAGGATTAACGGATTTGGTGACCTGCCGGACGTTTCGCATAATCTGAGTGTTCCCGCGCAAGTTATGTACAAACTGGGTGTTGCTCACCCCGAAAAAGCGTTCACACAGAGACCCAAAACGCGGCTTACTGGCCGGTCTCTTCTTCTTGATGCATTGATGAGTGGCGAGGAGCGCCTCGAAATATGTGCTTTCAAATTCCTTCCCGCCGTCGACCACCACGGTTTGCGGCAGCCGGTTATAGCGGCGGACGCACTCGCGCAGAACCATCATGCAAGAGCGATAACTCGGCGGATCGAACGTGAGATATGCGGCCAGTACACGGCGACTGTAGGCGTCAATCAGAACGGTCAGCCAGGGTCGGCCCAACCCACGCCCAGTCCGCGAGCAGACGAGTTCAACATCCAATTCAGTATGGTCGATGTGGCCAATCTCAAACGGCCGATCTCCATGCCGGGGTGTCTTCAGCTCAAGTTCCAGATAGAACGGTTCTAAGCCGTAAGCGCTGCGCCGCCCTTGACGCTTCAGCTTCTGTCGATAAGGATCACGCCGGCGCGAAGCGACCGTAAAGGCCTTATAGCTCGGTGCCACCACTCCGCGTTCTTCGCAGGAAAGCTTTAACTTGATCCAGGACGCGTATAGACTCTTCTGTTTCTTCGTCTCGAAATCCTGCTCCAATGCTTCTGTCATTGCCCGCAGCGATGCCTCGGGCAATTTCGATGTCCGGTTGCCTTTCGCGCTGTGGTGTGGCAGCAGGCCGAGATATCCGCATTGATAGTTTGCTTCCGCCTGCCGATAATCGGCTACCCAGCGGTAAAAGGTGCGGTGAGTTACGTCGAGCGTCACGGGGAGCGGGTGGCCGTGGATATAGCTTCTAACCAACTCAGAGCGGGAATTGGCAGTTCGCAGATCATCTTCACTGGCCACGCTTAATCGCTCAAAGACCTTCGCTCTGGCTATCTTCTTGAGTTCATCTGGTGCTAGCGCAATTTTCTTTCGATACGCCAAGTCTTCAAGTGCCTTCCTCGGTAGCTCAACCAAATTCCCATCTTCAGATATGAGGCCTACAGACGCATCACCGACGTTGATCACCTTCCATATCCGAGAGTCCCAGATCAACGCGTTCCCATTGCGAAACATAATGGGAGACGAGATGTTTGGGCTATCGGAAGCGCACAGTCTCGCTACCGACGCTGCTTCCGGAGCAGAATAGACCAAGACGCGAGACGGTTCGGCGAGAGGAGCAGCATATAGATCCACGTAGAGGATATTTGCTGCGATCATGCTGAAAATCGCGTCCGCCGATAGGTGTTCGCTGGTGAGCTGTAACAATTCATCCAGATGGATGCCGGATATGGCTCCGGTAGTCGCCCGCGCTATTTCACAGCTTTGTGCGGGAATCGTTAGTTGGTCTGCTCTGAGGAAGTCATCGAGGAACTGAATGTTTCGCTGGAACGTCCAATTGATTTCTGCCGAAGATCGAACGCGGTAATAGAGCCCGAGAGGTTCTGCATGAGCTCTGCCCGGTGGGCAGTCCCAGCCAGCCGAACCGTTGGGAGCATAGCGATTCGGACATTTGGACGTCAGGCGCCGAAGCTCTTCCTCGGTTTTCCATTCTTCCCATCCAGCTTCACCATCGCGTAGGACAAAGAAATCTGGAGTATGCCATACCCCGAGTTCTCTGCCGGTCGTAGTCTTATAAGCCAGTTTGATTGGTGCAGGCTGATCGTAGTACTCGCGAACCGAGGAGTCGTGTTCCATTTCGTAGATGCCGGCCAATTCAACGCGGTGACTCTCGAATTGAATGGTCGTTCCCATTTTCTTACTGGGATAGCGGCCACAGACGTTGGAGGAACCTCCTCCAACCCTGCGCGAAGGGGGTGATGTGCGAATTGCATTGATCAAGGTTCGGGTTGCCTCCGGAATCTGCTTCCGTTCCAACCAGGCCTGCAGGCCTTCAGAGTTAAACATGCGTCCTCCGATGGTCGGGCTTCGCCAAAAACTCTTCAACGTTTCTCTTGCCTTGCGCGCTTACGCTCCTTTATGTAACGTAGGCCGGCCTCCTTCATCAACTCCTGCAATTGCCGCCCGTTTTCGATCGCCTTCTCGACTTCCGGTGCCAACTCATCGGGCACATAGACTGAAAATCTTCGCTTACCTTGGTAGCCTGATAGCGCGTAACTGAGGTGGCCGTGGCCGGATGCGCAGGCTGAACACTGCTTTCGAATACAGGGGCTCTTTCGCAAAGACAATGAGCCTAGCGCAATCGGCCACAACTCTTCAGCGCCATCGAGGAACCATCGTTTGAGTTCATCGAGCAGTTTTTGTTTCGACCTGTGCACATGCGTAATATAGCACATATACATGATCGAATCGCAAGTTCTTCTTTGGGAGAATGTAGCCAGGCTGTTACCTCGAGAGATACCGGTGCAGAGCAGCCGGTGACACGACCGCAATTGCATCCAGAACCGTAATCTCTAGCAAACGCTTGACAATATATCTAAAGGATGTATCTTTGAGATATAGTGAACCTCAATGCCACCTCGTACACGATTCTGGGAGGGCTCTCCGTTCAACCCGACCTCTCCGGCTATGACATTCGCAAGGGCATCCAGCAAAGCCTTGGGTATTTTTGGGCTGAGAGCTATGGCCAGATTTATCCAGCACTCAAGCGGCTGGCCGACGAAGGCCTGATCGCACCCTCGAAGGCCAAGGGGAATGGGCGCACGCGGCGCCAGACCTACGTACTCACCGACGCAGGACGCGCTGCTCTGCGCGAATGGCTTGCGCTGCCTTTTCACAATGAGCCCCCGCGTAACGAGTTTCTGCTCAAGCTCTTCTTTGCCGGCGAGGCGTCTCCCGATGTGGCAATCGCCCACATCCAGGACCTCAACGAGCGAAACAGGCGCTGGCTCGTGACCATCAAGACGATCGAGGCAAGCATCCCGCAGGAGCAGCTCTCGAATCCTCACCTGCCCTACTGGATGCTGACGTTGAGCTTCGGGAAGGCTCTGACCAGCGCCGCTCTCGAGTGGGGGGAAAAGACCCTGGCGGCGCTCAAAACCCGGGAAGCATCTGCTGCTGGGACATCGCAACGGCCCGCAACGCGCGCCAGAAAAACATCCGCCTCTCCCCGCAAGCAAAGCCGCAGTAAACGCGGCTCCACGAGGTCAGAAAGAACGGTCTCAAAATGAACGCAAGCAGCTCGCTCCGTCGCAAACAGGTTGCCGCCTGGGTAGTGGTCTCGATCTTCGTTCTAGGATTTTTCTACGCGCCCGTTGGCGTGTGGACGGGCACGGTGCTGGGCGCGTGGCTTGTGGGCACGCAGCGCGTGTGGCGTGGATTCGTCTTGATGATTGGGTTCGCGCTATTGTTCGGGTTGCCACACCTGGTGCATGGCCTCATGCACGGCGGCGCCGGTTCCTTGTCGGGGTTTCTGGGTTGGACGCTAGCAGCCATGGTGCTGAGCACTCTCCCGTTTACTTTTCACCGTATGGTGAGTCCACGGTTGCCAGGATGGTTTTCGACGCTGCCATTGCCGATGTTTGGCGTCGTATTCACGACGATTGCAGGCGCATCACTGCCGGCTGGCTTCGCGACCGCTCAGGATAAGAATCTAAGCCTGCAGCTCCAACACCTGGGTTCCGTGTTTGGAAGCAGCGCGCCGGTGTTCCTCACATACTGGTTTGGGGCAACGCTGATGTGGGTCTGGAATCAGAAGTCCCGTGCCGCGAGGACGCGGCAGTGGTTGAGTCTTCTTGGGGCCGTATGCGTGGTGGCAGCAAGCTTCGCGCTGCTTCAAACGATCGGCCGCGCCGGGCTAGCTTCGCTCCTGCCGGGGACGAGTTTCGCATGGTTCTGCCTTACCGCGGCGATTGCGTTAAGTGGCTGGGCGTTATCCATAGTCCTGAAGGATCAAGCCTGGGAATGCCGTCCACAAACGCTGCGCATTTTGCAGAGCCCGGCTACCGGCCAGCCGTTGCAGCTTGTCCGCAAGGGAAGCCGGCAGGCGCTGGTTACCTCCGCCGGCGAGCGGTTTCCGATCCGCAACCACATCCCCGACATGCGCCGTCCCGGCGATTTGACCGGTGACAATCAAAAATACAATCACCTCTACGAAACCATCGGCGGTTTTTACGACGATATACAGCGCGTGGTAAGCGCGTGCACCGCCATGGACGGGGACGCGTACGTGAGGAGCTACATGAGCCCTCTCGAAGTAAAAGGGGGAGATTCCGTTCTCGAAACTTCGGTCGGCACTGGCCTCAATTTCAAATACCTGCCCCGAGGAGTATCACTCACCGGGATCGATCTCTCGCCGGAGATGCTGACCCGGTGCCAGACAAATCTGCGCCGCAGGGGACTCCAGGGCGATCTTTTTCTGGGCAATGCCGAGTGCTTGCCCTTTGCCGACGAGAGCTTCGATGTGGTCTTTCATGTAGGCGGCATCAACTTTTTCAACGACCGCGCCAAAGCAATTCGCGAGATGATTCGCGTCGCCAAACCGGGCAGCAGAATTCTGATTGCCGACGAGACCGAAGAGCATGTGAAGGAAATGTATGAGCGCGGCCCCATCACCAGCGGCTTCTTCAGGAACCGCAAGGAGCCGGTGACCGCTCCGGTCGACCTTGTTCCGCCGGAAATGTGGGAGACTCATCTCGAACTTTTGAAACCTATGGGGAAGAACAGGTTTTATGTGCTCACGTTTAGGAAGCCAGGGGTGAACGGCGAGCGGGTGAAGCCGGAGATGATGGCAGTTAAGACGGGTCGCTAATTAGCCAAAACTCGCTAAAGTTTTCCGAATTCTGGATGTGTCGTCGGCTGCTCGTCAGTTGCTTATCAGTATTTCTTATGCACATCGAGAGATGCCGGGCGCCCTTCGGTCAAGTAGAAGCGCTCCACTCTTACTGACACTCTATGCCCACATTTCAGACTCACTGACAACTTATGGTTCACAACGGTCTTGCAGGGCGCCAAGGGAGCAGCGGTTTCAAAGGGTTTAGTGGAGAGGAACTGTCAACATATGCTTCAAAACGCTGCCATCATATGTGTCAAGTCATATCGTGTTTCATGCCGACGCAGGCGCCTCCATGTACGCAGACATACGGGATAGGATGTCATCAACCGTTGGAGCGTCTGGTGCCTCCTCCGGCACGCTGGCTTCGCGATCACGCAGAACGCTATCGATCTCGGCAACGATCTCCGCGGCATCGGTTGCCGTGGCCACGCGCAGCAGGTCGTGCTTCTTGAGGTCCTGCGCCGTAAAGCCGCACAGCCGTTGCCTGATCTGATCTGCGAAACGGTTCAGGTCGGCGTCGCCATTCACGTTTAGGCGCGGCAGCAACTCCACCAGGTCGAAAACATTCGTGACCATCGTCGCGTGGAAGCGGGACTCTGGCTCGTTCAGACGGTCCACCATATGCGAAACCACGTCCCTGAGCCGCTTCCACAAATCCTCGGTCCCGCGAGTCAATGATTCGCGAACATTGGCGTCGATCTCGCGTGCCACACGCACCTGCTCCTCGGCAGACATCTGGACGCGGAAGTCATTGCCGGTGGGGATAGGCAAGATCTCCAGCTTCACGCCAAACTTCTTGCGCAGTTTGTCGGCGGCGGGATAGTCTTCCTCTCGAAACAGGCCGTTCAACTCTGGGCGCACCTGCTCAATGTACTGCGGATAGACCTGAAGAAATCCCTCCACGCCCTGCTCAAAGCTGGCCTCGAACTCCCGCATCCGTGCCGTCAGATCGAAGTAGAGGTTCGACGGTAGCAGTCGAAACCCCTCATCGGACCACGGTAACGTGATCTTGTAGAAGTACTGCCGAACCTGCCCGGCCAGAGTGCGCAGTTCATCAAGTTTGTCGGCACCACGCAGCAGTTGCTTGTTGTAGCGGCCCGCGCCCTGGTGCGCGCCATGCTGGTCGGCAACGTCGCGGCTGATCTTGCGGTCGTGTTTGATGGCCGTCCAAATGCTGATGTGGACGGCGGCGAGCATGGCTCGTTCAGTAATCATCGAATGGCCTCCTGTTGCACACCGAAGCGAACAAACTCCGGCGTGTGGGTGATGGCGGTGTCTCGCGCCGCCGCGTCGCGCATAGCCATGACGCGCATCTCGGTTGGCATACGGTCGAGATACTTGAGTCCTCTGGCCACCGAGTTGTCGGTCATGGCACGGCCCAGCGCTGTGGCGATTGCGATCTGAGCCGATGTCTCCGCCGGCAGCGGCGCCGTCTCCGGGTTGAGCAGAATCTCGTCGATCGACGGCAACTGCCGGAAGAGCCGCAAGAATGCAATCAACTCCGCCGCCGCCGCCGGCCCCACCGTTCCGTCGAGTAACTGCGCCTCAAACTCGCTTGCGCCTGACAGGAACGTGGTCTTCTGCCGGTTCGCAATGCCGCGCAGAACATTGGAGGCCATCTCCCAGGAGCGGGGAGTGGGCCAGGCGTTGGCATCTGAGGTTGCATCGGCGGTGTGCAGCAGGTCCGGCTTGAAGCGCAGAAATGCGATAATCTCCGGTCGCACGCCCGCGCTAACAGCCCACTTACACCAGTCATTGAGGTCGGCTTCAAGTTCGAGGTGAACGAAGCGATTCCGCAATGGCCGCGGCATCGAGAAGTGTACGCCGCGCTCGGAGGCCGGATTGCCGGCGGCGATGACCACCCAGCCGTCCGGCAACACATACTCTCCCAGTTTGCGGTCGAGCACGAGTTGGTAGCATCCGGCCTGCGTCATCTGCGGAGCCGATGTCAGCTCGTCGAGAAACAGAATGCCCTTCCCGGCAGTGGGAAGGAACTTGGGCGGAACCCATTCGGTCTGGTCATCTTTGATGCGCGGCAGCCCACGCAGATCGACAGGGTCGAGTTGCACGGCGCGAACGTCCAGGAAATCAAAGTCGAGATCGTCCGCGACCTGCGCGACGATCTGCGATTTACCGACGCCGCATGCGCCCCAGATATGCAGGGGCACACGCTCGCCGATCAGCGCATGAAGCGCCTCGTAAAGTTTGGATGGTTTCATTTGGGATTTCCTCCGGCGGAATACTGGTTCGAACGTGAAGAGAGACAGGTCAGCCATCTATTTGGAATGCGATGGATTGCCGTGCTGGCTGCTTTGGAGCAGAACAGCGACGACGATATAAACTGATTCCTGGATGAATTCATCAACGGATCAGCAAAGGGATCAGCAAATCGATGCGCTTCAGGCCGAGCTCAAGACGGCCCGTGAGAACGAGAACAGATGGATGGAAATCTCCGCCGAGTTCTCCACTGATCCTGAACGGATGGAGCAGTGGTCCAGCACCGCGAAACTCAGGCGGCTCGAAGTTGAACGGATCGAGGCGCTTTTGGCAGGTACAGCGGAGCTGGGTGGCTTGGCGCAACCAGTGTGCAGTGAGACGGTTGAAGCGGAAAACAGAATGGGAGAGACGGCATGAACGAAGCGGAAATGAAAGCAGAGTTGGAGCGCCTGCGGGCAGAAAACGAAAAGCTCAAGAGCAAGGATTCAGCAGGGTTGAGTCTCAAGGTCAGCGAAAAAGGCGCCGTATCCCTCTACGGAATGGGACGTTTCCCCGTCACCCTCTATAAGGAGCAGTGGCTCCGCATTCTTGCCAGCGCTCCCGAGATCGAGGCGTTCATCCGCGAGAACGACAGCAAGCTCAAGACCAAGGAGTAGCTCCCCGAGCGATACGGCGTTTTTGCATAAACCCAGAATCCATTCTGGCGGGGTCGGCGTTTTTTCAGAAGTAGTTCCTTGAAGCGGGCGCAAGGATAGGTCCCAACGATCCAACGCTTACGGAAGAACCAGGCGTGCACAAATTGGAGAGCTTCCTCGCCGTCATAAAATCTGGGTTCCCGGTAATCATGCGTTTCTTCCTCGAATCGAACCTGAACGCCGGTCACTCCTTAACAATGCTAACGTGCTGATCGATGACGGCATTGAGATCGAAGGGTTACTTACCTGCCGGGGTTGGGGGGGCGTTGGGCACCCTCACCCCCACGCATCCGACAAGAGCGTAAGGATGGGACGTCCGGCCCGTCATACAATAGAAGGGTGTAAAGCTTGGTGCACTTGGTAGGCAGTGTGGTCTTTATGACTAGCTTGGTTGGAGGAGTTACTTACCTTCCGAAAGTTGTTCCAGCAAATGTCCAGATCAGTGGCGGCTTCAGTGCTTCTGGCAAGTTGAATATTCTGGTTCCGGTCGATGCCAATCCGTCTTCTGGTTCCGGTTTGGTCAAGAACCCCAGGACGAGGAAGACTGCCATGAAAAAGACAAATGTGAAGAATGCAAAAGGAGATAGGTCAATGAAAACAATCGGTAGTAAGCGCTTTGGTTGGAGCACGTCGCACCTGGGAGTAGTGGCTCCTTCAACTGAGGGCTAGCGGTAGTTCTGGACTGTTCTACTAATCAGGAGGATCGCGACAGGGAGGTTCATAGCCTCCCACTCCCCCATTCGGTTCAGTTTCTGTGGGTCTACTCTAGGGGCAGACCCAACATTACTGTCACTAGGGGCAATCTGTCCTCGACTACCCAATGGACCTTGGATCAATGCAATAGCGAGGCCACAGTTCCGCCAGCCAGCGCAAGCGGCCCATCTCTCGCGGCAACCCCACCATCTCATTCAAATCACAGGCAGGATTCAGGGAATTGAATATCCAGATACGGTCAAACAGCCGCCGGGCGGCGGGCAAACCAGCATAGAAGACCGCACCTGCCGCTGCAATCTCCGAAAAGGACAGATGTCCCCTGGGCGTGTTGTACGCATACAAATTGAAACCGCCATGCAAAAGCAGCTCAAGCTGATCGAGTTTCTTAGCCTTGAGCAGAGTCTCGGAGACGGGGTTGCTGTAGAGGTCGATCTTCTTCTCTATCGCTTGCTCCAGCGTCCGAATCACATCAGAAGGATCAAAAGCCCCTCCGTCGTTCTCAATATCGATCCAGCAAAACCCATGCTTCTTCCAACTCTGCTCGCCGCCCCGCAAGAGAATTGTCTCGACGTATTTAGAAAGAAGCGGGTGCGCACGGTGATCGGCTACCAGGTCACTACCAACCCGCTCCGGATTCGTCAGCCAGGTATGATCGACCTCTTCCATAAAACGCCAAAACTCAGTACGCAAACCAGACCGGTCGGAATTCGCGATCTTAATGCCCCACCTAGGGCAGACAACAGCCGAAGAGAGGTACGACGGTTGATATGCAGTGTTCCAACCTCCGGCAATCAACTCCCACAGTTTCTCCCTATACGTCTTTCTGGCTTGCGCAGACCCCATCTGTTCCCCATCAAGCCATTCGACCAGTTCCAGGCCTACCTGTCCGTCTTGAGAGACGCCGACGAGGTCCGGGGGATCGTCCGCCACAGTGGTCCAGGTCGGGACGCCGGCGAAGCCGGGGAACGACGCCTGCAGTTCCTGCATGACCATTCCCTCGCGTTGTGTGTGGGAAGTCCGCTGTGTTTTCACAAAATTTATTGTATAGCGCAACAGAATCTGAGGTCCCAAGAGGTTCGCAGGCCCGATTATTCTCACTCAGATTGCCCCTGGCGACAGTAATGTTGGGTCTGGCCCACCAGTGAAGTCGGATCTAAACTGGGGAGAGAGGCAAAAGACCATGCCAAAAGAGCCAGAAGAGGCTGACGTTTTAGTTCCGTTCGAGATCGCGAACTTTCCTGCCGAATATCTCCAATATTACGGCACGAAGCGCCACAACCTGTTCGCCATAATTCAAAAGCACCCAGAGATGTGGCACTACTTTACCTTGCTCGACGAAATCCTGTTTCGAGAGATTGACGATCTACAGGTTTCAAGTGATCTCGATAAGCACTTGCCGCGCGCGTTCTATATAAATGCTCACGCTAAGATCAGGATTGCAATGGAGCTTGCCTTCCAGGGCTGCATGCAGGAGTGCCGATCGGTTTTGCGCGACTCCGTTGAATGGACCGCCTATGCGCATTACATGATGACTGACCCAGATCTGCAAAAGATTTGGTGGGAACAGGATGACCCAGCGGGTAAGGCTCTATTTCACGAGAAGTTCGTCCATAAGAAGAAGTTCACTGTTTTTGCCGGTCAGGACGATCTTCACGAGAAGTTCGGACAGCTTTCAGAGGGCGGATCGCACCCTACGCCTCAATCGATGTACAGCCGGATCATTTACACTGACACCCCGACAGAACGGGGAATGCAGGTCTACTATTCAGGGGTTCCTGACGAAAGGGCATGGGCAATAGAATTGTTCTCTCGCCTTTTGACCTGCTTCGTAATCGAGCAAACCTTCTTCAACGATTTCAAGGTTCGGCTCGAACTAGATCCCACATTGATGCGCATGCGTCAGGAGTTCGAAATACATAAGGAAAAGCTACGGCTGTTCCTAATCAAGAAGTACAAGATCGAAGACCCCGGTCCATATCCAACCAAGCGACACGCACCGGCGACTGCCGCTTCTCTGACCAAGCCTGCTGAGACTGCAATATGAAATGCGACCCGTTGCATCTCGTTTTGAAACGGCACTACTATTTATCTTCAATGTGATCCGAAATGCCAAGAGGCACCACTGAAACCAATCACTCCTCAAATGTCGCCAAGTATTCGCGAATGTGATGTTTGAAAGTCAACTGTTAACAGCCCGTTGCGCTCATTATCAACACTATCGGAATTTTCCCATAGGTTCTGGACATGTTGCAGGCTATCTGAATCCATCTTGAAGAGAGGAATGCTGGCAGTCAGGCCGCGTCATCCAGTTCTTCGGATTCTTCCGGTTCCTCGTCATCGTCGATCTCTGCAAATCCTGGGTCATCTTCCGGTTCGGTTGGCGCGGTGGTAGGAGCTGCCGCCGGTGCTGGCATATCGAAGAGGCTTGCGGGCTTCTGGGGTGCGGGCTTCGCTGGCTCAGTGGGCTTAGCGGTCGGAGCATACTGAGAGACTTCCGTATTCGGCGGCGCTGTCTTGGCCGACACCTTCGACTTCGTGCGCGCTTCGGCCTGAGCCGCCTTGGAAGCCGCATCCATCTCGGCCTTGGCCTTCTCCAGGGTGTTCTTCATCTGGAGATGGGAGCCGACGAAGCTGATGATTGTCGTGGACAACTCGGCGTCGAGGTCTTCGGCAGAACCGGTGACGCTGAGTGGGGTGGTGAGTGCGTCATTGTCGCCGTCTTTGAGCTTCTTCGGCACAATGTTCACCCGAATCTGGTCTGCATCGACAAGCGTGACCGTGAGCAACACCGCGCGGTCGCGCAGGACAGGTAGAAGTTCTTTGAACATTGAAAATCCTCCTCATGGATTGTGAGTTTCAGGAGGGAATCCCCTTCTTTGGGGTTCCTTGAGTTCTGGATCATCCCAGAGCACGGTGTAACGCTCTCCCAGCGCCAGGTTTTCCAGATAGTGCTTTGAATCGTTCTCTCGCTGCCAAAGGAGACGGTAAACAGTATCGACGGCGGACTTCATGATGGCCTTCATCTCCTCGTTTGAGATGTGAGAGACGGTCGAATCGCCAGTGCATGCAGCGCAGGCTTTCCCTTCGTGCAAAGCCTCAATTGGACCATTACGAAAGGCCAAGGCCACCATCATTTTTGCTTCCAACGCCAGAGTATGGTCGAGAGTCATTTCCATAGAGAGCCTTCGATACTCTCCAACATACATCCAGCGCAGGAATGACATATCAATTTCTTTTGAATGATTTTCCCTCATGCTGGGAACGGTGCATCGTCTTCGACCAAAGTTTCGGATCAACGGGCAATGGACTCACAAGTCCAGACTGTGCATTAAAGAAGCCGCCGTGATGTGTAAGCTTTCCGTAGCGAAAGAGTCGCGCCAACATCGCCAGCGCGCTCGATGCAAGTGTCTGGTTGATGAATGGTTCTTGCCGGTCCAGTGCCTCGACCGCAGAACAACTGGGCAGCGGGTCTTCACCAGCTTCAGCGTCGATGATCTCTGGATACAGTTCGCTTACGGTGCGCAGCCGTGCGGCCTTCCTTCGATTACGCGCGTTCAATGGCTGGCCAAGGACGAATTGGCCGCTGGCCGCGTTGTTGCCGAGATCGAGCCAATACGCGGTGCGGTTCCTGCCCTTGGTCAACGCCCGCGCAATGACGCTTCGCGCCGCTCTGGTGTCCACGCAGCCAATCAGTAGATCGATGGATCTGTCATTGATCCGATCGAAGGTCTGCTCATCAAAGTAAGTCGGCTCAGCACGCCACCGCGTACCCCAAAACAGGTTGATGCGATTGATGAGGACGGTCGCCTTGTTCTGTCCAATGTCGGAGACCGAAAATGGCTGGCGAACGCAGTTCGTCTCAGAGACGGTATCGGCATCCATCATGACCACTTCCAGCCCCGATGACCGGCCCCAGACTCGCATCGCTTGGTCAAGATAGGGCAGGCCCATAACGATGGCACTGCCGGTTCCGCCCGCGCCGACGACCAGTACGTGTACCGGCTTTTGGCCCAACAGATCGCTTGGAAGAGTGTGCTCGATGCGCATATCAGCCTCTCTCTCCACGCACGAACTGCGTGAGCGTTTGCGGAAGGACGATGAGCGTTTCGAGTGGGAACTTCTGCCGCTTGCCAGTCAGGCTACTCCACAGCCCATCAAATCCGCTCTCATGGCGTGTGAGGCGACCAACGTTGGCGTGCGTGAAGGCGCTCTCGTAGAAGCCGCTCTCCCAGGCCGGAATGGATGCAACAGACGCACTGTCCGGGCGTCGCATGGTGCCGGTGCATACGCGCCCATCGTCCGAGAGATTCCAGAAGGGCGCGACGGCAAGTTTCGTTGTGCCATCTGGCCGCTTGTTCCCAGCAAGCGCGCGAATGTTGAGTTCTCCATTCGAGACCCGCCAGACCAATGGAGGTTGCGGAAATATGCAGCCATTCAATTTCGCGGCCTTGCCTTCGGAGTTCTCGTAGAACATCTGGCGGCGTCGCGCTGGAGTCCACCAGATGATCATGCGGTCCGCCTTGGCCAGAACATTGGTCGGCAGCACTTCGGCCTGCACGCTGCCGCTGAGAGATCGCGTCAGAGACTCGATGAAAGCTACGGTGAGCGGCTGCGCCGGACCGAGCGTGGGCGGCGCGTCCTTGCGGGTGGTCACGTCGTGACGGGTAATGAAACTGCTCTGCCGGTCGCGATAAATCAGCAGCGCCTCATGCAGCTCGAAGCGATGGTTCTCCCCGATCGATAGATGTACCTGCATCGCGCTTCTCCCATTCCAGGATTTCCTCGACCAATTCAAAGAGCGCGCAGTTAAGCGCAATAAAGCGATCCACGATCCGAATAGCGTGACGAACCTGCTCCGGTTGGCGCGGCGAAAAGACAACGCACACGGCTGGCTCTGCGGTGCCTTCCATCATGGACTGGCCCTCTTCGTCGAAGCAGGCGGTAATGGCATCATGCTCTTTGAAAACGACAAGCAAAGACGGCAATGGAGGATCGTCGTAGTAGCCGGATTCGAGGTACTCCCGCGACTGTTTGAGCGGTAGCCGCGAAAGTCTCTGAATGCGCCGCAAACGCTCAAACCAGGAACGGAATTTGCCATTGCGAAACCTGCGCAGCAGATCGCGGTCTCGTGCTTTCCAATCGGGACATTCGCGTTTCTGCGTCTTTCGGATACATTCCGGAAGCGTCTTCTCCACTTCAGGAAACTCATACTGCCCTTGGTTCTCTGCATCGTCCTCTGCGGCATAATCGCGCATACGCTCTTCATACATCAGCGCATTGTCGTGGTTGTAGATCCACATCACGCGATAGAGTGCGAAGGTCAGTGCCCAATAGAACGCTGCGCCCAACCCCTCGGCCTCCGCTTCCAACGCATCAAGCGCCAGCCCAATCCTGAAGTACCCCGATCCGCCACACTCGATGGTGACAATCAGTTGCCCGCTTTCGAGTTCCGCATCGCTCCCAGCGCGGCCGAGTTGATCGCTCACTTCAAGGTGATACTCGACATTGCGTTGCAGCAGATCGCCGCGCTCAGGGCCAATCGCACTCATCATGGCGTGCTGCGCAAATGAAAGCACGTTTCCGCCAGATTTCTTCCAGGTCTCCGTAGTTCCCAATCCCTCGCGCACTAGCGCGGCGCATAGTTCATAGACCAGTTCGGCATTGACCTCATGGTTATACTCGCCGCGAACTTCGGCGAGCGATGGCAATGCCTGACCGAAGGCTGGTGCAAGTGTCGCTACCCCAGAGGCGGAAGCAACTCCGGTGGCGTCGGGAGTCGATAACTGCCCGGCGCAGCATAGCGCCGAATGGCTTCTGATACGACTTGTGCGAGATCGCAGGATTCTTTGCATTGCAGATGCCTCGCCAGGATCAGATTGGCTTCCGGCGGCGGTTCCGCGGCCTTCTTGAGAAACAACGCCACCAGTTCTTCTTGCGACAATGCGGGCGTGGGCACGGCTCACCCCTTCGAGCCGATCGCGCGGCTGAAGGTGTAACGAAGCGTGGTCCCGGTATCTTCCGGGCCGGTGAGGGTTGCGGTCGCCAGTTCCGGATACGATGGAACCAATAAATCGCGAACTTCCTCGACGCTCATCTGCGGCGCCGGGTCGGGAATGCGAACGCCGTTGTAGTTGAACTCTCGCAACAGAATCTGTGCTTGGAGTTTGGCCATTGCAGTTTTTCTCCTTGTCTGCGGATTTCGAGATGAATCGATGTTGTGGTTAGAAGAGGCTGGCTTGCACAGGCATTCTTGCCCTGGCTACTTCATGCGCGGCTGATGATGGAATGGACGGTGCCGAATCCGCATCTGGCTGATGGCTTGCTACTGTTCGATACTTCGCTTCAAGACGCTTGAGCGTCTCCATCTCGCCGGAACGCACAGCCTCGGCAGCGCGCAGTTCATAGCGAGCAAGATAGTTGCGCTTGCGAATCTCTTGCTGGATGGCGCGTTCAACGTCGCAAAAGGTGAACTCTGGATCCCCCCAGCACGGACAGGAGAGAGCGTGGCGCAAGAATGAAAGACGGTCAGCATCCGACGTGAACCATGTCGCATAGAAGCCCGCGGCATCGTTATGGGCAATGTGCAAAAAGCACATCGAAAGGCGGTTGTAGAAGCTCTTGGAAAATGCCGTCCGCGCCCACTCTGATTCGATGAAGTGCAAGAAGGCGTTGCCGAAATCATCTTTGTCCTGAGCCGATGAAAACTTCGTCGGCACAAACTCAGAGGGATGAAACGGTCCTTTCGGCATGGAAAATCTCCGTGCAAGACAGAGGGCCAGCTCTCGCTGACCCTCTGTCTTGCCTTTGATTGCGCACCGGCTAACGCCGGTATCGCTGGAACGATTCTCCCATTGGCTAAGCTATCACCGTTCACAGCCATTGGGAAGTCTTTCGATCAACAATATCCGGGGAGACAACTTCAGCCGAAGAGGCTGAGCTGCACGGCCTGCCCTGTGTCCGTGGACCATGGCGAGGACTTCTTCCGCACCTTTACGCTCGCAGGAGGTTCAACGAGGTGAATGCCAGCCCGTTCGGCAGGTGGACCAATCAGTTCGGTGACGGACAGGTCGAGTACCGGATTGTCATCTTCTTCGACCTTCAACGCAGGCGGCTGCGGCAGCACACGCTCCCGCTCTCTCTCTAACTCGCGCCATGCGGCGTCTGCTGTTTCCCCGACGCCAGCCTTCTCAACCAACTCGCGCGCCATGGCGCTCATCAGGTCTTCGTCGGTGTCGAGCGATTGCAGACCTTCACCAGAGAACTTGCCCTCCATCATGAGTGCGACAAGCATTTTCTTGCCCATCAAACGGAGACAGGTCTCCTGCATCGTCCCCGTATAAGTGACGAACTTCACGCGCACCGCATTCCGCTGGCCGATACGCCAGGAGCGGCGACTGGCCTGCCGCAACGTATGCAGCGAGTAGCCGGTCTCGTAGAAATAGAGCGTCGGAAAGGCCAATAGGTCTAGGCCAGTCTCCACCAGTTTCGGATGGCAGATCACGACTTCAACTCCGCCCTTCAGTTGCCGCTCGTACCAATCCTCACGCTTGTCGGTGGCAACCGAAGAGCGCAGCACAGCAACCCGGAATCCAGCCTGCCTGAGCACATACTCCAGGCGCTGCGTGACATCCTTTTCGCCTGTGTAGGTCGCATACACCTGGCAGCGTCGCCCTTGCTTGAGTTCCTCGCGCACATCGGCGATGAGCGCGCGTTCCTTCGCGTAGAGGCCGTCCTCCTTCAAGTTCTGGGGCGTCGTCACCAGGAACTTCACATACTCTTTGGTCTCCGGGTCAAAGGCCCGCGCCCAAATGTCTTCGAAGCCGTAAGGGTGATCGGGATAGAGCAGCAGCGTGTTGAGCAGAATGCTCATCAGGCTCTTGTTGCCGCGATGCACTCGGATCGCAGCCCTGATGTCCTCTTCGAGTTCTTCGTAGGCCTTGGCGTGCTCCTCGTCCATCTCAACCGAAAGCACGCTCTCGTCGTAGCGCGGCAGGTTGTCCGCAATGTCTTCGAGCGAAAGAAACGCCGTCGTATTCATCAGGAACTTGCCGAATAGCAGCGGCGATGCGCCAGGCTTCTTCAGAACCTGGATCGTCTTCTTCGTTGCTCGCGAGCAGGCGTTGTCCGTCTCCCGCACCTTCTCGATGGTTTCAAGCACACCATACTGTTGTTGAAAATCGCGTCGTCCCTGACCGCCGTAGGCAAATCCCTCGCCGGCCATCGTGCTCGGCTCCATTCTCCAGAAGATGTTAAACAGATCGTCCGCATAGCCTCCCATCAAAGTGCCGGTAAGCGCGATCAGCCGCTTCGCCGCCCGTCCAAGCACACCAAGGCCATTACCCTGCGCAGTATCACCGGCCAGTTGGTGTAACTCGTCGGCGATGGCGAAGTCGAACCAACCGCCCATATACCGGCCTACGTACTCAATCGGAGCCATCCGCTGAATGCGCTCGCGGTCGGCCTGCCACAGTGCTGAATAGCGCGTCGTTCCCTCATGTGGCAGAGTCAGCGATTCAAAGAGCTTGATCTTGTCGACGAAGTCGAGGTGGGTGAGTTTCTGCCGCTCCGAGTCCATGATCGCAGCGCCGGTGTCGGGATTGATGACGCCTCCGAGATTCGGCCCGGATTTCGCCTTGATGTAGACGTGTTCCCAGTAGTAGCCCAGCTTCCCCTTGTCCTTGCCGGTGATGAAGAAGGCAGGGCCGGAGCAACGCTTGCCCCACTCCTTGCGGCCCATGCGTCGCAACTCGGCGAGCGACAGGCGCAACCCCTCGTATACGATCTTGCCCTTGCGCAACTTGACCTCGCAGATGCCGTGCGGTTTCTTGGGATCGCCGCCGTTGCGCATATCCTCGATCAGAAAGGTTCTGGCGCGCGGCACGGTGAGCAGAGCCTCACGCGCCCACTTGTGCGTAATGTGCGAAGGGCACATCACCAGCGTAGTGCTGGGCCGCCCCTCCGCCAACACATGGATCGTGCCCAGCGCCATATACGTCTTGCCGGCCCCGCACTCGGCTACGATCCGCGCGGACTTGGCTTTGCGTAGGTACTTCGCAGTGCCGGTGATGGCGAGCGCCTGCGCAGGCAGCGCCTTTCGCAGGAGCGTTGCAATGCGCGGCGCGACAGGGTCTTTCGTGCCTTGAAGCGGTGGGTAAGTTTCGAGAATTCTGGACCCGAGCTCAGTGGCATGGGTGCGGAGGTAGGAATACACATCGGTATCCATCGGAAGACCTCGCGAAATCGGAGTGATTGCTTCAACTCAAAAAGGTTGATGGTCCACCCTCCCGGTGCCTTACGATAATTGAAGCACTGGAGTAACCGGAAACATGGTTCTTGAGATCGTCCGAAAGCAAACGCCCGAGGAAGAGGAACTTCTTCGCAAACGGGAGGAATTGGCCTCCGTTCGAGCCGCATTGGCGGAACGCGAACTGGAACTGGCCGATTTTCGCGCCCAGTTGAAGAGCTTCGAAGGCCGCTATCTGCGGCAGGTCGGCGTACTGTATGCCGAGTTGGATGACTGGGAAGCCAAAATCGCAGAGATTGAAGCCTCGCTCAAGCCTTCGACGACTGCAAGCCAACGTGCCCAGGAAACAAGGAAACGGGCGGAGGAAACCCACGAGGCAACTCATGGGGAGGCGTCCAAGGCGAGGGATTTTCAGCCATCAGCGGACCTGAAGAGGCTCTTCCGGGAAGCTGCCAAGCGTATCCATCCTGATTTTGCCAAGGATGAGGCAGACCGAGAACTCCGTACTCGATTGATGGCTCAGGTGAACGCGGCTTACAGTCAAGGGGATGCCGATGCGCTCCAGCGAATCCTTGATGAATTTGGGAACTCGCCCGAATCCGTACAGGGTGAAGGTGTTGGGGCTGAACTTGTGCGCATCATCCGTCAGATTCATCAGGCGAAGAAGAACATCGCGGCCATAGAGCAGGAATTGAATTGTTTGCGCGCGAGTGAGATCGCGCAACTGAAGCAGGACACTGAGACTGCCGAGCAGGATGGAAGAGACCTTCTTGCCGAACTCGCTGCCGACGTTCGCGAGAGGATCGATGGCGTAAAGAAGAAGCACAAGGCACTGTCGGCGGAGTTAAAGACAAATGGCCGATAATCATGATCTCCTGATTCTGCCGAATCAAGGGGAATTTTCGATTGTTCTTTCGGAGGCCCGCTCCAGCCTGGCTGCTCGGGGCCGTAAAGATGCGGCTGCCCTGAAGTCGAGCAAGTGGAGGCCATTCGCTCTTGCCAAGGACGGATCGGTCAGAGATATAAAGCAAGTCAGAAGCAGCGGAACAAGCATTCCGCAATTTATTGGTGCTTCCCTTCGAAATGCAGTTGAGCAGGGAGATGCAGATGCACAAAACGACCTCGGTGTGATTTTCGAAATGGCTCAAGAATATCCACGAGGGCCAAGGTTCCTTGCACAGATGCTGATGAAGATTAGCGTTGCGAGGAGAGAGAATGTCTCGGACTTTTACAAGTTGCTTTTATCACCTCAGGCTTGGCGGGATTACGATCAAGCATTTGCTTGGTACTTCAAAGCAGCTCAAAGCGGACATGCAGTTGCTCAAGTCAATATTGGATCCATGTATGTCAACGGTCACGGTGTGACGCAAGACTACGATCAAGCAGTTTACTGGTATCGGAAGGCGGCCGAGCAGGGATTTAGCCCTGCGCAGTGCAAACTTGGCCTGATGTACTGTAGCGGTCAGGGTGTCCCAATAGATTGCGCACAGGCCGCCATTTGGCTTCGTAAAGCTGCCGAGAAGCGCGTTTCGAAGGCACAATACGAACTCGGTATCTTGTACGGTAAAGGCGGGAACGGATTACCGAAGGACTATTCGGAAGCGTATTTCTGGCTATACCTTGCCGCTTCGACTGAGACGAGCCCAAACACTGCAACGAATACAACCAAAGAGAAGATGGCAAAGCTTAGTGAAGAAAAATATTCTAATGCACGCGATGCCGCAGCAGCGCTGTTAACACAAAGCCATTTGGTAGATGTACAGAAGCGTGCTGAAAGTTGGCTTTCCGACCACTGTTAAATCACTCGATCATACTTTGGACTTTGTTAGTGTAGGTTTCCCGCCGTAAACTTGAACAACCTTAATGGCCTCGTAGGGGTGAAAAAGAAATATTCTATTGAACACCTCAGGTTCATTCTTGATGGTGTGTGCTACCTGATCCGCTATTTTTGCGAATTCGAGTGCAACGGAACTTGTCGGCGAATTGTGTAACAAAGCCTCATCGCAGTAGAAGCAAAGCAGGTCAAACTCATAGAGACCGTATTTTGCAGGAATGCCTTCGTGTTCATATTTCTCTATCTTTGAATGAATGCGGTCGATGGCTGCCAGAATCATCCCATCCGGTGAATAAAACCCGCCCCGCATACCACAGTTTACCCAAGGTTCACCCTCAAGGCAGTTCATGATCCCTTTATGCGGAAATATCCATATATCTGTAAGATACTTGTCTAGCATTGGATATGCGCCAAAGTCATTT
>Ga0302195_10001143_pt1 | contig 20775 bp, 13 predicted proteins | sample II_Bog_N1_2_FD_198778 | JGI IMG/M metagenome (GOLD analysis project Ga0302195, IMG submission 198778) | Peat permafrost microbial communities from Stordalen Mire near Abisko, Sweden - II_Bog_N1_2 | ecosystem: Environmental > Terrestrial > Soil > Wetlands > Peat | place: Sweden: Abisko...
ACCGCGCGCACCGCAAAATTGAATGCCGGAAGCAACCCCAATCCGAACGAACGGACCAGTAGGCTGAAGGGGTCGATCCACCCGATGGCTGCCGACCCGAAGCAGGCCGCGACCAGGCCGGCGATCAGCACAACATATTTGCCTGTCTGCCAGCGCTTGTAACGGTTGGAGTCAATGCGCTGCCTGCCCCGCTTGGCCTCTGAGGGCAGATTGCCAACAAAGTGTTGGAGCGTGCCCATGGGGCAAATCCAGCCGCAGAAAAACCTGCCTAGAAAGAGCGTGGGCAGCAGAATCAGAAGGCTGAAGATGAGCCCGCGATAGAGCGCATGGCCAGCGAGAGCGTTGGCGAGTGCTACCAGCGGGTCGAGTTCGAAAAATAACCGGACCGGGGCACGCAGATGAATGTCGCCGGTTGCTCCCGCAGAGGGGCGCAGCGAGGTAAACATCAACAGCGCAAGAAACAGGAGCAGAAAGAAAATCTGCGAGATCCTGCGCAACAGCGGCAACCTGGAACGAGCCACGAAACTCCTCTGGACGCCGAGCGCACGGCCTTAAAGCAACCTGTTGAATGATTGCCCTTTCAACATGCGCGCGGCGGTGACGGGTATCACCTCTCGGTGAAAGAACATCGGAGGGTCACGGCCCTGAAAATCACGCTGGCTTCCGGGAGTAGTATTCTGAGACGGCCGGAAGGTTGCGGCAAAAGTAAGGTTCAAATGGTTTTGAACCTGCCTCCGTTGAAGAACGCCTTGCCGCGGGCGTTTGGCCCAAGGCGCTTGCGTCGTCGGAAAAAGGGAAAATGAAGGAAGTATTAAATCCAAAAATCGAGCTTTTCGAAACCAGCCTTCGGGACGGGATGCAGCAGCCTAACCTGGAAATATCCGTGCCCAACGCCGTCAGCCTGCTTCAACGCATGTCCGCCTTTGGCGTCCACTATGCTGAAATCGGCTTTGCGGGGGCGAATCAGTTTGTCACCGAGTTAACCAGCGCCCTTTCCACGGTCGATACGGGAGCTATGAAACTGGCTCTGTTCGGAAGAACTCGCGGACGCGGCACTCGCATTCAGGATTGGCCCGATGCGCAGTTCATCGTCGGAAGGAAAAGCCGCATCCCGGTAGCCGTCCTGGTGGTGAAATCCAGGCTGCTCGATGTAATCAAGTCCCTGGAAACAACACCGGAAGAAAATCTGCTGATGGCTTACGAGACCATCGCGTTTCTTCATGAGAGCGGCCTTGAAGTTATCGTGGACCTGGAACACGGCATGGATGCCTGTTGTGGCCGCCGTGAAAACGGCGAGGCTTGCGACAACGACTTCAGCAAACGCAGCCTGGATTACTTCCACGAGTTAGCATCCCAATGTGTTCATCAAGGCGTTAGCCGCATTGTTGTGTGCGACACAACCGGCGGCGCAAGCCCCGATGAAGTGGCCCATGTCATCGGCGGGCTCGTCGAGAGTTATCCCAATGCGCGATTCGGCTTTCATGGCCACACCGATCGCGGCCTGGGCATTGCCAATGCCCGCGCTGCCATCCTTTCAGGCGCCGTTCAAATTCAGGGTACGCTGCTGGGAACAGGGGAACGATGCGGCAACGTGAATCTGACAACTGTTATCGGGAGTATGCAACTGAGGGGCGAAGCCGAGTTTGTAACTCCCGAATCTCTAACTGGACTGCATGCGCTCGCGTATTCGGCTTGCACGGCGTTCGGGCTCGAGCCGCCGCATGGAGCTCCGATCATCGGCCCAGGCGCCTTTGGGACATGGGCCGGCATGCATGGCAGCAGCGAACGCAAGAACCCCGGCGCTTATCTCTGGTGCGACCCTGCCAGGGTCGGCGCCAGCCCAATCATCGGAGTAAACGGCCAGTCCGGAAGAGCCAACATCGTTCTATTGTCTGAGGCGCTTGGCGTGGCTCTCAACTCAGAGCAGGCACAGGCCTTCCTGCAGGTCAACCAAGCCATGATTGAAGGCGGCGGTTTCACGGCCAGCGAAGTTTCCTTTCGATTGGCCTGCATGAGAATACTCAAAACCCTGCAGGAGCGCTTTGGCGTCAAGAGCTGGAGGGTGCTGGACGAATCCGACGAAATCGGTAACAGGTATGTGCAGGCCTCCATGTTATTGTCCATCGGGGACTCCGCGATCGCCACCACGCGTGCGGAGGGTTCCGGCCCCGTGGATGCGCTGACCAAGGCCATGCGGCGCGAATTGGAAAAGTGGTATCCGGCGCTTGCGCAAATGCGTCTGGGCACCTTCAGCGTCACCGCCCTCGATGTAACTGCCCACGACTCGGCAGCCCACGTACGAGTTACAGTAAGCTTCAACGCCGATGGTCACGAGCCATGGAAGACCGCGGGAGTCAGCAGCGATTTGAATCAGGCTGCACTTATGGCCATCGTGGATGGCTTCCATTACTGGCTGCTGAAGAACCCCGGCCAACCGGAATGAGTTACATAAGACTTACAGCCGATTGATGAGCGATGCTATGCAGGCCGCGCCGAATCCGTTGTCGATGTTGACCACAGAGACGTTGGGCGAGCAGGTGTTCAACATCCCCAGCAGGGCCGCCACGCCGCCGAACGAAGCCCCATAACCCACGCTTGTGGGAACCGCCAGCACCGGGGCATTCACCAGTCCGCCCACGACAGTAGGCAGCGCGCCCTCCATGCCGGCGCAAACAATCAGCACGCGGGCCGATTGCAGCGAACTCTTCTGTGCCAGCAGGCGGTGAATGCCGGCCACACCCACATCGGCGATGAGCTCAACTGTATTTCCCATAAGGCGTGCGGTCACCACCGCTTCTTCGGCCACGGGCAAATCGCTGGTGCCCGCGCAAACCACGGCGATCGTCCCCTTGCCGGGAATCGCAGGCGCCTGGGTCAGAGTAATGGCCCGCGCGGTCTCATGAAACTCAGCGCGGGGTTCCACTTCGCGGACGGCGCGAAACATGTCGGCGGAGGCGCGAGTGGCCAGAACATTGCCTCCCGCCTGAGCCATTCGCGCAAAGATTGCTGCCACCTGCGGCGCGGTTTTGCCGGAGGCGAAAATCACCTCGGGCATGCCGGTGCGAAGCGCGCGGTGATGATCCACCTTGGCAAAGCCGATGTCCTCAAATGGCAGATCGCGTAGCCGGTCAAGCGCTTCGTTGACGGCTATGCGGCCCGCGCTTACTTCGTTAAGCAGTGTTTCAATGCTTGCGCGATCCATCAGAGCTTCTCCCTTTTTAGCAGCGTGGCCGAATAAGCTCGCATGGCCTCATGCATGACCCTCTTCAACGGAACGGAGTGCCGCACCGCTATTGCGCGGCAGTCCTCATACTCTGGCGCGGCGTTGGCCACTTCGCCGTTCGGCCAGCGGGCTATCTTGATGCTGACCGGGCCCCAGGGAGTCTCAACCTTCAAGAACTCGCGGGCCAGCGACGCCTTGTTTTCGAGCCTCCAGCGCATGCCAATCGTCGTGGTTTCGCGGAAGATAAGGTCGCGCAATGCGGACGCCAGATCGGGGCGGCAAAGCACCGTCAATTGCACGCCAGCGCGCCCCTTCTTCATCTGCACTGTGGCTCGATAAACATCCCACGCGCCAGCCCCCAACAGCAGTTCGCTCACGTAGCCGAGCAACTGCGGACTCGAATCGTCAATCACCGTTTCAATCACCGCAACGGATTCGTTACCCGCAGCCGAAGAGGTCTCCGGCGATTCATCGCCCACCAGCAGGCGCAGCAGGTTGGGCTGGCCTTTGGTTTCACGGCCTCCGGCGCCATAGCCCGTAGCTGCAATGCGCATCGTCGGCAGCGATGCGTAGCAAACATCCAGCATTCGTAACAGGGCAGCGCCCGTTGGCGTCACACGCTCCATGGGCTCGCCCGCCGCATACACCGGCGCATCTCCAAGCAGGACAAGCGTTGCCGGCGCGGGCACCGGAAGCGTTCCATGCTGGCAAACCACCGTTCCGCTTCCCACGTTCAATGGCGACGCAAGCCAGCGTTCCACGCCAAGCACCTCCGCACCCGCGGCAGAGCAGACAATATCCACGATAGTGTCCACCGCTCCCACCTCATGGAAATGCACTTGCTCAACCGGCATGGAGTGAATTGCGGCTTCCGCCTCGCCAAGCAACTGAAAGGCGCGGATGGCGCGGGCTTTCACCGTCTCACTCAGCGCGGCCCCGCGAATGATGCCAACAATCGCCGACAGTGAGCGATGGGCAGCGTGCGTATGCGCTGGATGCTCGTGAGGCGCGGGCATCAGGTCGCTCTCATGCGAGTGCTGCGCAAGGGGATGCTCATGATGTTCATCGCCGGCGTGAGAATGACCTGCGTGCCCATGCAATTCGTGCGAGTGAGGCGCCTCGGCTGCCTGTCCCTCCTCCGTGATGACGTCAACTTTGATCGCGGCCAATCCGCGGCGGCTCACCTTACGCATCTCCAGGTGCGCGCCCACGTTCAGCGCCGCAGCGGTTTTTTGAAGGGAGTCAAAGGGAACGCCCGCGTCGACAAGCGCGCCCAGCAGCATGTCGCCGCTTATGCCGGAAAAACACTCAAGATATCCAATTCGCATCGAAACCGATTTTAAACTGCCGGCTATGCGCCGCGCCGGGCCAGCACGTCCACGGGCAAAATCTCGTTCAGGGAGCCGGAGCGAAATCCCGAGCAATCCAGCGTCACGTATTGAAAGCCGGCCTGCTTCAATGCCCGCGAAATTTGGCCGAGCATCTCCATCTCCAGGGCGCGAGGCAACTCGGGGCGAGAAATCTCCACACGGGCCAACTCGCCGTGATGACGCACCCGCAGCTCGCGAAATCCCAACTGCCGCAAGCTCTCTTCGCCTTTCTCCACCTGTTCCAGCACTTCGCGGGTCACGGTCCGGCCATACTCCACTCGAGATGAAAGGCACGGTGCTGCCGGACGGTCCCAGAGTGGGTAGCCCGCAGCCTTTGCCAGTGCCCGAATCTCCAGCTTGGTCAATCCAACCTCGGACAAAGGCGCCAGCACCGCGCGTTCCTCGGCCGCACGCTGGCCGGGACGGAAGTCCTTCCGGTCGTCGGCGTTCATCCCATAGGCAATGCGCGTAAATCCCAGTTCGCCGCCCAGCGCTTCCATCGCGGCAAAAAGCTCCGTCTTGCAGTGATAGCAGCGGCTGGCGTCGTTGCGCTGGTATTCAGGCCGGTCCAGTTCTTCGGTGGCAACCACGCGCAGAGGCATTTCCAGCGACTCGGCAAACGCGCACGCTTGCTCCATGTCGCGCCGCGCCAGGCTTGGAGAATCGGCCAGTACCGCAAGCATTCGCGAGCCCAGCACGCGATGCGCCGTGCCCGCAAGGAACGCGGAGTCCACGCCGCCGGAGTAGGCCACCATCAGGCTTCCCAGTTCCCCAAGCCTCGCCTCAAGAGCAAGCAGCTTTGCCTTCGCGCCCGCCTCCACTTGAACTGCGCCGGCCGCCTCGCCAGGTGCGAGTCCTGCCTGTGGAATGCCAGTCTGTGCCATCGCCGCCATGGGCCCGATTATACCCCCTCGGCGCTAGTCAGCATCCCGGCAGTGTTCGTCGGCCAAGCATCCGTTCGCACCTTTGCCTGGGTTCGGAGCCGGCTGCAAACGCAACCTGTCCGATCCCATTCAGGAAGTGTCACAATAAAGATATTGCCGATCCAGCGCGTTTCGATTAACGTCAAAGACTCAAACAGTTTCTTTTGAGGAGTTGCCGATTCATGCCTCGCGTCGTTCGATGTTCCATCATTCAGGCTTCCAATGCCGTGCCCGCCACTGAACCGCTGGCGGTGCAGAAGCAGGCGATGATCGAGAAGCACCTGGGCCTGATTCGCCAGGCCGCCGGCGAGGGTACGCAGATCGTTTGCCTGCAGGAGATATTCAACGGCCCCTATTTCTGCGCCGAGCAATCGGTAAAGTGGTATGAGAGCACCGAGCGTGTACCCGGCGGAGCTACTGTTACTCTGATGCAGTCTCTGGCCAAAGAACTGGGAATTGCGATGGTAGTTCCCGTGTATGAAGTGGAACAGGAAGGTATCTTCTATAACACTGCAGCCGTAATTAACAACGACGGAACCTATCTCGGCAAGTATCGCAAGACTCACATCCCGCACGTCGCTCCCGGATTCTGGGAGAAGTTCTACTTTCGTCCCGGTAACCTCGGATACCCTGTCTTTGACCTGGGCTTCGCTAAGATCGGTGTTTACATTTGCTATGACCGTCACTTTCCCGAAGGCGCGCGTTGCCTGGGATTGAACGGAGCGGAGATTGTCTTCAATCCATCGGCTACGGTGGCGGGCTTGAGCGAGTACCTTTGGAAGCTGGAGCAGCCGGCTCATGCAGCCGCCAACGGTTACTTTATCGCGGCCATCAATCGCGTAGGCACGGAGCCGCCGTGGAATATCGGCGAGTTCTACGGTTCAAGCTATTTTGCAAATCCGCGCGGACAGATCGTAGCCCAGGCCGCGCGCGACAAAGATGAAGTGTTAACCGCGGACCTGAATATGGACGAGATTGCCGAAGTGCGGCGCACCTGGCAGTTCTATCGAGATCGCCGGCCTGACCTGTATGGGCCGCTCGTTGCTTTGTAGTGGATAGTTCGCGATCGGTGCGGCACGTCGATTTGTGCGAATCAAGAATGTTGGAATCATCGCAATTCTTTCGAGGCCTGCATGAGTACCGCAACTCTACCCGACGATCCGCAACTTCGAGAGCGCTTCAACGAACTGAAGCCACCGCTCTCGCCGCAGGCCGCCGTCGTTGAGTCCAACCGCTGCCTGAATTGCTTCGACGCCCCCTGCACGGCGGCCTGCCCCACGCACATCGACGTTCCGGGGTTCATCAAACGCATTGCTTCCGGCAACCTTCGCGGCTCGGCCCTGCGCATTCTTGAAGCCAATATTCTTGGCGGCAGCTGTTCGCGAGTGTGCCCCGTTGAAGTGCTTTGCGAAGGCGCATGCGTGATGCATCGCTACAACCGCGAGCCCATTCACATCGCTCTTTTGCAGCGCCACGCCATTGATGATTTTCATGCATCCGGCGAAGACATGCTGCCTGTGCCGCCTGCGCCCCTCAACCTGCGCGTTGCCTGCATCGGCGGTGGTCCTGCATCGCTTGCCTGCGCCGCCGAACTGCGCCGCCATGGCGCCTCCGTCACCATCATGGAACGACGAGCGCTGCCAGGCGGCTTGAACACTTTTGGCGTGGCAGAATACAAATTGCGCGCCGCCGACAGCCTTCGCGAAGTGGAGTTGATTCGCCGCATGGGAGTCGAGTTCCGATTCGGCGCAGCAATCGATTCCGCCGCCGATCTCGAAGCAATCGACGCTGAGTTCGACATGGTTTTTCTCGGCGTGGGCCTGGGAGCTATGCAGCGCCTCGGCGTTCCCGGCGATGACCAAGAGGGCGTCCTCAATGCTCTCGAACTCATCGCCGCCTACAAGACCGGACACATACGCGAAATCTCGGGAACGGTAGTTGTGGTGGGAGCGGGAAACACAGCCATCGACGCCGCCAATGCAGCCCGGCGCCTTGGCGCTGAGGATGTCTTCATGCTCTATCGCCGCGGTGAGAACGATATTTCAGCCTTCGACTTCGAGTATGAACATGCCAGGCAAGAGGGCGTTCAGTTTCTATGGTGGCGTCAGCCCACAGCTATTCAAAAAGGAGAGTCCGGCCGCCTGGTATTGAATACAGTTCAAACCCAACAGGTGGGAGAAACATTGGTGCCGATTCCAGACACGGAGTTCATTATCGACTGCGACCTGGTTGTGCCGGCCATCGGCCAGTCTCCGCTCACACAGCTTGTGCAGCAGATGCAGAACGTTGCCGTTCGCGACGGGCGCATTGTTGTCGATCGCGCTACTGGGCAAACCGGCAATCCGCGTTACTATGCCGGCGGCGACTGCGTCAACGGCGGGCGCGAAGTGGTGGACGCAGTGGCGGACGGCAAGCGCGCCGCAATCGCGATGCTAAAGTCCGCGGAGGCCATCCATGCCTGACATTCGCGTTCGTGGCTTTGCCGGCGGCATCAGTTCGCCGAATCCATTCTGGCTCGCCTCTGCGCCGCCCACCAACTGCGGCGAACAGATCATGCGCGCATTCGATGCAGGTTGGGGAGGCGCTGTATGGAAGACCATCGGCGAGCCTGTGACCAACGTAAGCTCGCGCTACTCGGCCACGGATTGGAACGGCCAGCGCATCATGGGCTTCAATAACATTGAGCTCATCAGCGACCGCAGTGTCGAAATCAACTTGAGCGAAATGGCCGAAGTGAAAAAGCGCTATCCGCATCACGCGGTAATCGCTTCGCTTATGGTTGCCACTACGCGCGAAGCGTGGCATGAAATTGTTACGCGATCTGAAGACGCCGGCGCCGACGGACTCGAACTGAACTTTGGCTGCCCGCATGGAATGAGTGAGCGCGGCATGGGCTCTGCCGTGGGCCAAGTGCCCGAGTATGCGGAAATGATTACCGCATGGGTCAAGGAGAAAGCACGCACGCCGGTGATTGTAAAGCTCACGCCAAACATCACCGATATCCGTTCCGTTGCGCGCGCCGCAAAGCGCGGCGGGGCCGATGGCTTGTCCGCAATCAACACCATCAACTCCATCACCGGCATCGATCTCGACACACTTATTCCGAGCCCCAACGTCGACGGCAAGAGTTCGCACGGCGGTTACTGTGGCCCCGCCGTCAAGCCCATCGCGCTGAACATGGTGCAGCAGGTTATGTCCGATGCGTCCTCGGCTCTCCCTCTTTCGGGCATTGGAGGAATTGCTAACTGGCGCGATGCCGCGGAGTTTATTCTCCTGGGATGCGGCACAGTGCAGGCCTGTACCGCGGTCATGCACTACGGTTATCGAATCGTCGAAGACATGGCCGAGGGCCTCGATAACTGGATGCGCTCCAAGGGCTTCAATAACATCGAGGATTTTCGCGGCCTCTCCCTGCCGCGAGTTACAGAGTGGAAGCACCTGAATCTCAACTACAAAATAGTGGCGCACATCGACGAACAAAAGTGCATCGGCTGCGATCTATGCCACATTGCTTGCTGGGATGGCGCGCACCAGTGCATTCATCTGGACCGCGTCTCGGGCCCTATCGATGGGCACGTGGAACTGCATTCGATTCCCGCCGAGCAGGAGGCCCGCAGCCGCGAATCCATTGCCGATACGCCGGTTACGCGCAAAGAGCGGACAGCAATAGCAGCCAGCCAGGGCCCGTATCCCACGCCTCTGGCGCGCATTCCACGCGTGGATGAAACCGAGTGCGTCGGATGCAATCTGTGCTCCCTGGTTTGCCCGGTCGACGATTGCATAACCATGGTGCGCGTTGACTCGGGGGTTCCGCCAGAGACCTGGGAAGAGCGCACCAGAGGCGCTGCCTGCGCTCCACAGCCGAACCAATTATGAAGGGAAATGATCTCGAAACACCTGGAGTCGATTTCAAGCCATGTCGTCAGTACTGATCAAGAACGGAACGATCGTCAACGCGGACTCGACCGTGCAGGCAGACCTGCTAATCGACGGCGCATTCATCAAAGAAATTCGCGCCGGCATTCCCGCAGCAGCCGCAGAGATAATCGTCGATGCCACAAACCTGCTATTGCTGCCCGGCGGCATCGATGCGCACACTCACCTAGACATGCCCTTCGGCGGCACCAACTCCGCCGACGACTTCGAAACCGGCACACGCGCCGCGGCCATAGGCGGCACCACAACGATTGTCGATTTCGCGATCCAGGCACGCGGAACCAAGATGCGCGCGGCGCTCGACACATGGTGGAAGAAGGCCGATGGCAAGGCTTGCATCGACTACGGACTGCACATGATCGTCACCGATCTTGGCGGCGCGGGCCTGGAAGACATGGACGACCTCGTGCGCGAGGGTGTGGCGAGCTTCAAGCTGTTCATGGCTTATCCCAATGTGCTTATGGTCGATGATGCAACCATTTTCAAGGCGCTCAAACAGACAGCCAAGAACGGCGCGCTCATCTGCATGCATGCGGAGAATGGGTCAGTCATCGATGTGATCGTGCAGCAGGCTCTGGCCGAAGGCAAGACCGCGCCCATCTATCACGCGCTCACGCGGCCGACCCTCGCGGAGGCTGAAGCTGTGCATCGCGCCATCGCCATGGCGGAGATTGCAGGCGTGCCCGTCTACATTGTTCACCTCTCCAGTGAGGACGCGCTCAACCAGGTGCGCGAGGCCCGTGACCGCGGCCTGCCTGCCTTTGCCGAGACCTGCCCGCAGTACCTTCTGCTCGCGCTTGAAGACGTTGCTGACAAAGGCTGGGAAGGTGCAAAGTATGTCTTCACTCCGCCGCTGCGCGAACGCCGCAACCAGCCCAAGCTCTGGGAAGGCCTGCGCAAAGATAACTTACAGGTTGTCTCGACCGACCACTGCCCCTTTTGCTTTGAAGATCAAAAGGCTCTGGGCAAGAATGACTTTACCAAGATTCCCAACGGTGGCCCCGGCATTGAGAACCGTCTGCAACTTCTTCATCATCACGGTGTGGGGCTGGGGAATCTTACACTCAATCGCTTTGTCGAGTTAGTATCCACCGCGCCCGCCCGCATCTTTGGCATGTATCCAAAGAAAGGTGTCCTGGCCGCGGGCAGCGATGCCGACATAGTGCTGTGGGATCCCGTTGCCGAACACACCATCAGCGCCGCCACTCATCATATGCGCGTGGATTACTCCATGTTCGAAGGCTTTCATGTGCGCGGAAATGCGCGCGATGTGTATTCGCGCGGAGAGTTGATTGTCTCCAAAGGTAAGTTCATCGGCACGCCCGGCCGTGGGCAGTATCTGCGCCGCGAAGCCCGTGGGGGTGCATGGCAGTAACTCGCATGAAGAAGAAGCTCGGCACCGGTCACTGATCACTGTTCACTAATCACTGATCACTGTCCTTAAGGAGGAGGTTCCTTGAGCACCAACGACCCATCCCTGTCGAACGCGGACCTGGCTCCCACCACGCCCGCACAACGCACCTGGACAACTTATAACTACATAGCCTTGTGGTTTTCCATGTCCATGGAAATTTCGACGTATCAGCTTGCTTCCTCGCTTATCGCTAAAGGCATGGATTGGAAGCAGGCGCTCGGCACCGTGCTGCTGGGCAACCTCATCGTCCTTGTTCCCATGCTACTCAACGCCCATGCCGGCGCGAAATACGGGATTCCGTTTCCGGTTTTTATTCGCGCGCCATTTGGTGTGCGCGGTGCGAACATGCCGGCGATTTTGCGGGCCATTGTGGCGTGCGGCTGGTTTGGCATTCAATCGTGGATCGGCGGAACCGCAATCCATTCCATGCTGGCTGTGATCTGGCCATCTTTCGCCGCGGCGGATGGCGTATTGTGGGCCAGCTTTCTCGGCTTCTGGTTGCTCAACATGGTCATCGTGTGGCGCGGCGTTGAATCGATTCGCCACCTGCAGGCCTTTGGCGCACCATTCATGTTTGTAATGGCCGCGGCGCTGCTGATATGGGTGCGCATCAAGGCAGGCAGCTTCGGCTCCATGCTCTCCACCCCCAGCCAGTTTCATTCCACTGGCGAGTTCCTCGACGTGTTCTTCCCGTCGCTTACAGCGATGGTTGCCTACTGGGCCACGCTGGCCTTGAACATCCCCGACTTCACTCGCTTCTCCAAGTCGCAGAATGCACAAGCCTGGGGGCAGGCATTCGGACTGCCTGTGGCCATGACGCTCTACACTTTTGTCGGCATCTCCGTGACCTCGGCCTCCGCGGTTCTCTTCGGCCATCCCATCTGGAATCCGATTCTGCTGATTGGCGCGTTTCATCAGCCTGTTGTGGCCTTCATTGCGCTTATCGCCATTTTGGTCGCCACCCTGAGCGTCAACATCGGCGCAAATGTGGTTGCCCCCTCCAACGATTTTTCCAATCTCTATCCGCGCCTGATCAGCTTTCGCACCGGCGGCTTGATCACCGGATTCCTGGGCCTGGCCATGTGTCCGTGGAAGCTGCTGGCCACGCCGGACAGCTACATATTCGGCTGGCTGGTTGGCTACTCGGGGCTGATGGGACCTATCGCGGGAATCATGGTCTGCGATTACTTTCTCATCCGCAAGACAGAGCTGGATGTGAACTCGCTTTATCACAGCGAAGGCGCCTATCACTACACGAAGGGCGTGAATCCACGTGCTGTGATTGCGCTGGTATTCGGCGTGGCGCTCGCGCTGCTGGGCCTGGTCTTCAAGCCGCTCCACCACCTCTACGATTACGCATGGTTCGTCGGCTTCTTTGTTTCTGGCTTCCTTTACGTGCTGTTGATGAAGCTGACCGCGCCAGCCCCCAGCCCCATCGCTCTCGAAACAGCGGAGTAGAATCCGCCAGCCTCCTCAATAGCCTGCGACTCTTCGCTTCAGGACTCGGGCCCTTGGTCGCTGAATCGATAGCCTACATATGCGTCGGTAAGGAGATACCTTGGATTGCGCGGATCGTCTTCAATCTTTTTGCGCAGTTGGCGGACGAAGGTTCGCAGGTACTCTAACTCGTTTCCATACTCAGGGCCCCATACTGATTTGAGTAAACGCGAGTGGGGAATGGGTTCGCCCGCATGCATCATCAGGTAATGGAGCATTTCAAATTCCTTAGGCGTGAGATGAATGGATTGCCCACGCTTGAGCACGCGGTACTTGACCGGATCCAGTTCCAGTTCGCCGTGGCGCAGCGTGGCATCGCGGTTGGTGTCCTGAGCATTTCTTCTGCGCACCGCGGAGCGCAATCGCGCGGTCAGCTCACGCAACTGAAACGGTTTGGAGATATAGTCGTCGGCACCGGCATCGAACGCCAGCACTTTGTCGTCTTCGCCATCCAATACGCTCAACATCAGGATGGGCAAGCGCTCAACGGCACGGCGGACGCTGCGACAGGTTTCCACCCCGCCCATGCCCGGCATGTCCATGTCGAGCAGCACCGCGTCGAACCAGGTGACGCGGACCAGCGAGAGCGCCTCCTCGCCGCGAGCCGCCTCGACTACGGTGAATCCCATGCCGAGCAGCGTAACGCGCAATGCACGGCGCATGGAAGTGTCGTCGTCGACAACTAGAATTGTGCCTTGACTCGAAGTGGGCTGTTCTGTAGTCAAGATTTCCTCCTGGCGCCCGTGGGAAGGGAGACAAAAAATGTCGTTCCCTCTTTTTCATCGCTGATGACCCAGACATGGCCGTGATGCGCTTCCGCAGCTTTGCGCACGACAGAGAGCCCGATCCCGGTTCCTGGAATGGAGTCCTTGAGATCGGGCGAACGGTAGAAGCGGTCGAAGATTCGTTCGCGGTCTTCTATAGGAATGGTGGGACCGATGTTATTGACGGAGATAACTACCTCAGCGTGACTTGTTCGTGTGGTGATCTCGATGGGTGTGTTGGGCGTTGAATACTTGAACGCATTGTCGATGTACTGGGTGAGAATCATGGCCAGCAGAGCCCGATCGACGCGCACAGTCAATGCCGGGTCGTCGGCTGTAACTCGCAAGCGGGAGTTATCGGCGCTGTGGTTTTGCGCGGCAAGCACTTCGGATATCAACTCGTGTATGTTGACATCGTCTATTTCCAGGTCGACCTGCTCGGCTTCGAGCTTTGCTGTTTTCAGGAGTCGCGTGCAAAGTTCAGTTAGCCGAATGGCTTCGTCGTCGATCAAGGCAATGAGGTCCTTTTGCGGCTCGACGAGTCCACCAAGGTCGAGGAGACCTGAACTGGCGGTCTGGATGACGGTGAGAGGCGTCTTGAATTCATGCGCGAGCGAGTCCATGACTGCTGAGCGCAGCTCCTCACCCTTCCGGGAAGATTCGGCTCTCTCCTCTTTTTCAAACGACTGATAACGGTCAATGGCAATGGCCGCCAGAGATGCACACGCATCCACCACCAGCGGGCGTATTTCTCCACGCACAACGAGCGCGCCCACGAAGCCATTGCCGGTTTGGAGAACTCGCTCGGCAGTTGCAGTCTGCAAATCGTCCTCGGCGAAGCCGCGATTGAAACAGATTTTCGCCCGGTCCTCCTCGCCCGAATCCCACTCACCTACGCGGTCCTGGCGCTCCAGGTTTCTGTCGAACAAGGCAACTGCCTGGGCCGCGAATATCCTTTGAATCAGTGTCACCAGTTGCGGCCCCGGCGGTTGATGCAAGTCGAGCAACAGCGAGCTGCGGCTCAACTCATAGAGCTGTTCCATTCCGGCGCGGTGAATGGCCGCCTCTCTTGCACTGCGAAGCTCCTTTGCCGACAGCCGGCTGATGACAAGCGCTGTTATCTGAAACGCACCAAGCGCTACCCAGTCCTGCGGATCGAGAATGTTAAATCGATAGAGAGGCGCGATAAAAAAGTAGTCAAGACAGAGAACGGCAAGGATCGAAACGATGGATGCCTGCCAGAATCCGAAGAACAATGCCATGGAAACCACCAGCAGCAGATAGAGAAAGCTGACGGTGGTGAGGTTAACCCTGAAGATTGACCCGAGATAAGTCAGCAGCGCGAGAGCCGCGCATGCCGCCAGATACTGCCCCGGATGATGGTGTCTTCTCAGCCGATAGATCCACCCGGAGACAGTTCGCTTACCCATTTGATCCGTATCTTGCCGGCCCCACAGCCCGGTCACGCTGACTAAAGCGTAGCCAGAACTACATAAGGGGAACGTAAGGGATACATTTGGATCGCATGAGCGGGAGTGGACGCCGGGGAGTTGCCTTACCGTCCCGACACTAGAAATGCCAGATGAGGTCGGCCGCAATGGTGAGTGCCTGGGTCTTGGCGCCGATACCCTTCATGGTCAGCGATGGAGCCTGGCCCGCCGGGGCATTCTGTAGAGCCGACACCGACGATCCAGGCTGAATATCCAACGCCCGCAACCCAAAGGGGCTGAATGCGTGGGTATAACTCAACTCGGGACGGAAGGTAACCGTCGAACCGGCCCAGAAATCGAATCCCGCCATGTGCTCCTCATAAACGGCCGGGGTCCCGGTGCGCTGGCCTTTGATGTCGTCAACAACCTCGCTTCGGATATTAAGCGACGCGGTGTTATTCCAGAAGTTATGTTCGACGTAATTCGTGATGGCCCATTCCGGGGCATAGCAATACGCTGCGCGGGGGCCGGTATAGGAAGTGTTGGGATTCTCGCAGACCGCGCCAAAATTCAACGTCGATGGCGTGGCGCCACCTGCGACGAACCGGTTGTTGCTCACATTCTCCGGCCAGGGCGACGTGACACTGTTATATGGGACGCCGGTGTTGATCCACCACATATTCGGCGCCTGACTCATGTATTGGTACCAGCCCTCGGTATCCGTGTGCCAGTGCGGGCTGATGCTGTGATACCAGGTCATATAAAACGCGGTCAGGTTGTTGTATGCGTATTTGCCGTCATTGATGGTGTTATCGCAGGCGTTCATGGCATCGCCGCCATTGTGCCATGTATAGATTACGCAGACGTTACCGGTGAGCTTCGCGTCGGTGGTCCATGGCGCTGTGTCGCAACCGCCTGAAAGACCGCCTTGCAGGGTCCAGTGGTCGTCGATTTTGACGGTAAGGTTTGCGCCCACCATAGTGTAGCAATCGTAGGTATAAAGAATTGAGTGCGAATAAGTGTAATTGTTCGGCGCAAGTTGCGCTTCAATGTCGGGAAGAGAAATATAGCGGCCGATACGCAAATCCGCACCTTGCCCCAGTTTCGGGAAGTAAAGATCCGCGTACCACATTACCGGGTCGTAGCCGTACTGCGCATTTTTAACCAGCAACTGCTGGCTTAGAATCCCATGTGACGTGGTGTACCGGTAATCCTGGCCATAGAGGTTGGTGAGACGAAAGCCCCAATCGAAGTGATCAGTCTGGACGGTGTCGGCGAGCCGTTCTGTGTAGAGCGCCAACTGGTCGAGCACTACGGTGTTCGGATAGACGTCGTAGGCCGAAGGGCTGTTGGCTGCGATACCTTTACTCGGATTGCCGCGATTGTTGGTGGAACCGTTTGCGCCAACTGAAATCCAGCCATACCACTTAATCTTGCTCAGCTTGATCGGGTCGCCGTCTATTGCAGCCTGTAACTGGTAGCTCTGGTAGTCTGGCGCGCCAATCTCCTGCGTGCCGCCGATAGGCCAGTCGGATGCAGGATACGGTGGCGCGGGGATGGGAGGCGGCGTGCCGCGGCGCTGCGGCGCGTTGGGATCCACCGGGGTTGTCCCCGCCCAATCCGTAATATACGCTCTTCCCCAGCGGGTAAAGAAGCCTACTTTTGGCTTGGCCGGGGCTGTACCAGCTGACGGCGCGGCAGTCGGCGCGACGGACGCTTGAGTTGCAGCGACTTGTTCATTCCCGGGCGCATCCGGGACGGGCTTTTCTGGCGCTGCGTCTGCGGGTGAATTCGCCGGCCGATCGCCCTGCGTCGAATCGATGGATTGCCCATCCGCTGGAACCACCGACCCAACATTCGCGCGCGGCAATGAAATGGCCTTGACTGCGCCGGCAACCGCGCTTTGCGAGTAGCAGGCAAACGGAACGGCGATACCGCAGCTTAGCGTACTGATTGCGATTGCCATCCGAAAATTCTTCTTCATCCTTATCTGGCCTCGGCGATGTATGGCATCGCCCTTTGTGCAACGTGAACTCTTGCTGAAGACCCGCTTGCAGCGCTCCTCAAGAATGCTGCGGCTATCGGAGCAGTCGTTCCGCAGAGGTTAAAACCCCTGGTCTGTCTGGCGATGTTCGGCACGACTGAAGTCGTGCCCGGATACAAGACCACCCACCCCAGCGACGAAGACCTGTCGCCGGTCTGGACACCGGCGCTACGGTCGGCCTCCAACCAGCAGGACACAAACCAACACCGGGGCCATAATGAACCCCGGTGCTGTTTGTGCAGTTAATGCAACCAGTCATGTCCTCGCCCACGAGACGGCTAGAACCTGACCATGACCGCTACCATGGTCGTAGTCTGGTTGGTGCGTAGATCGGGCCACCATAGGGCGGCTGTGCCCGTTCCCCCGGCGTTCAAACCGGAGTTGATGCAGTTGGCTATGGCCTGGGACTGGCCTGAAACAACCACACCGGCGGGGTTGGTCCAGACATATCCAGCGCCTGCGTCACCGCCGGCAGCGCACTGGTAGTCAGCGGGGCTGCCATTGTTGCCGCCGGGAGGCGTAACGCCGCCGCGACCGCTCCAGTAGGGAACGTCGGAATACCTGTACGCTTCCTCAAGACGGAAGACGATGAACTGGCTTGGCATGTAGTCGTATGTGATGGTGCCGTCGTGCATCTGAGCGCGGTCGCCTGCGTTCTCCGTGAAGTACGGGGTACCGGTGGTGGCAGTCGAACCGTTGATGGAGGGTACCAAGGTGAGGTAACGGCCGGGGTTGTTCATCTGTCCGCCGCCGATGGTGATGGCGTGACGGTCATGATCGAACCAGAAGCGTGTGTAACTCATCCACCCGGCAAACATCTGCTTGGGCCGTCCGTCGCTGGATCCGTGGCAGCGGACACCGCCGTTGTAGGTGTCGGTGGTTCCCTTCATCGGGGAAAGACCGTTCTTGTTCAAGGCACCGTCTGCAGTGGCAAATGAGATGGGACCGCCGCCATATTCGCACCCCAAGTCGGCGGTCATTGTCCAGGCAAACTTGTCAAAGAACTTCTTCGGGTTGTCGTACTGCTTCACCTGCACGGTATAGTCGGCGTGGACACGCGAGCGGCCAGGGAAGCCGGCATCGTCTTCGCCCAGGCCGTAGTTGTTGAAGTTCGTGTGGATCTTTGCATTCGGACGCCAGATGATCTGGCCGCCCAATCCCGGCTTGCCGTTGTAACGGGCATAAGATTGCCAGCCGTTAATGATCCACGGCTCAATCTTCACCTTATTCGATATGAAGTACTGAATTCTCAGACCGTTGAAGAACCACGGCGTGTTCGACGACACAAACGAGGGCTGATAGCTCCAGTTGTCGAAGTTGTAGTAGCTGAACATGCCGATGTAAGAGACGAAGATGCCGGCGTCCACGTTGAGCCCGTGCCCAACATCCCAGTGATAGCCGCCCCAGGCTTCAGAGAAGTACTTGTAAGCGTCCTTCAGGTCCCACTGGCCGCGGTTGTAACTGGCGTCGTTGCGTACCGTTGCCTGCGAGAAGAGACCGTCCATGTACAGGATGCGTCCGCGAGTGTTCTGAATGCGGAAGTCGCCGCCGACGCTGGCCTGCTCAAGCTGCCACTCCTGGGAGCGATACATCTCGGTTGAACCCACCATCGAGTCGTCTTCTGGGTGGTTATAGTCCAGAATGTAGTTCGCGTCGAAACGAATTTCCGGAGTGAAGTACTTGGTGCTCATGGGGCTGTCAACGTTGTGGCCGCCCGAGTTCAACCAGGTCTGGTCGAAGAAGCTGAATGATTGGCCCTTGGTTGTGGTCTCCGCCAGGATCTCCGGTGGCGGCGGAGCAGCTGCGGGTGCGGCAGCCGGCGCGGGTGTAGCGGGAGCCTGGCCATTGGTGAGAGTGCCATCGCCGTCGGCCGCCTCGGCGTTTCGCAGAGCGTCGGCGTCCTTCTCAGCTTCGTCTGCCCCGCTGCGCGCCTTCAATTCGCCTTCCAATTGAGCAATGCGCTCTTTCATCTCCGCAAGCTCTTTAATAATGAGATCGTGATTCACCGGGACCGCGACGTTCGCCGTTGCAGCCGGTGCAGTTGTGGCTGCGGGCGAGGTTGCAGCCGCGGCGGGGTCCGCCGCTTCGCTGGCCGTTGCGGCAGGACCCGTTGCCGGTCCCTCCGCGGCCGGATACTCGACCATTGCGGTTAGAACAGGGGTTGCGGGTTTCGCTGCCTGCTGCGCCGCAGCAGTCAATGGCGCCAGACCTAAGCACAAGAGCGCAACGACGGGGATGGCCTTCCAGGGATTCCTTCTCATTCAGCCTCTCACTTTCAATCAAGAATTTTTGGATCGGATATGAAGACCTCCGGAGACTCAAAGCGCTAGACAGGGATCTCCTGTGCTGCTCCGAAAGCATGCCGGTCGAGCCATGATGCGAGTCTTAACTACCGGAAGCGCGAAGGGTGTGGACCTGATTGTCTGCCCAGATACACTCCTCCCCTTCCGTAAAGAACAGCGTGTTGAAGGTTGGTAGCATTCGCCCCGACAACTAACGATGGGCTATGAGTTCCCTTGAAATTAAGCGGTAGGTCATAAAGAACCCATGTGTGTTTTAAACAAAAGTATCAGGAATTCATAAAGATTTTACGGGTAGTCTGCGATCTCAAATTCGTTCTATTGCAGAGAGAGGGCCATTTTCAAGAAAGAATGCCTTCACCGTCTCCAACAGCTTCGCCACCCATTTCATTTTCCTCATTTCATCTTTATCTCAATGGACCTACGATTCAGCTTACCCATTGAGGTCACCCCTATCGGCCCGGACTCCATTTCCGGATATAGGTGAGCCTTACGAGGCACCCGGGGGCGCGCCGCCGGGAGCAAACCCACGAAACTCAAAATCAGGAGAATGCTCATGGCAGATCAGAACGCACCACAGATGAAGGCAACCCTGGGCGTAACCGGGTTGACCAGCAACGCGATGGCCCTCATCGCTCCCGGCGCCTTCCTATGGCTCACCTTCGCAATCCAGGCCAACACAGGCGTCGCGGGTCAACCGTCTACGGCGCCTGCAATGTGGATTGGCATCCTCGCGGCCCTGGCGCTCTGTCTGGCCACGGCGGTCGCCTATGCGGAGATTTCCAAGCTCTATCCCGGTACCGGCTCCAGCTACTACTACGCTGAGCAGGCCCTCTTGTCCCAGCCAGGATTGTTCAAGTACGCCCGCATCGCCAAGTTCATCGTAGGCTGGGGCTCGCATCTCTACTACTGGGTCTATCCCGGGGTGATGGTGGCTGTTACGGGCGTATTCTGCGGCTATATCGTGGGCTTTCTCTGGCCAAATGTCATGAGCGGCTCCAACCCCGGGCCCATCTTCATGGCGCTGGTAGCCGTGCTGTTCTCGTTCTTTGTTGCTTGGATCGCCGCAAAGGGCGCGGGCGCTTCGACCGCTGTCAACCTGGCCATCAATGTGGTGCAGATTTCCGCCCTGGTCGTCTTCAGCGTTCTGGCGTTAGGTTATCGCGCCAACCATCCCTCAGGAACCACCGGGCCGACCGCCTACCAATACGATGGACAAACGCTCGCTACCTATAACTACCAGTTCGCCACCGCCAAGGACGGCTCGACGATGCGTGATACGAGCGGCAACCCAATGCCCTTGCTCGACACGGCGGGCAAGCCGGTTCCCTATGTCATTACCTACCCAGAAACCGACGCGTCGGGCAACTTCCTCACCCACACATCCGCGGCTTCAGTGGTTAAGCCACACAAGCTGAGTTACATGTTCATCCAGGCCACGGTCGCCATTTTGATCCTGGTCGGCTTCGAATCGGTAACCTCGATGGGAGGCGAGGCAAAAAACCCCACCAAGCATATTCCCATCGCCGTTATCGCCTCGCTTCTTATCCAGGGCTTGGTGTGTTACCTCATTGAATACTTTGCGGCAAACTACTTCCTGAACTCGGGTTATTCGATGGCCAGCGCGTCGGGATCTGCCGCTCCCATCGGCGACATGATGATCATTGTCGGCGATGCGCTGCTCGGCCACGGAAATGGAAAGTGGTTCATGCTGGCGGAAGCCCTCACTGTCTTCCTGGCGCTGATTGGCACCACACTTAGCTGCATGAACACCGGCGCTCGCGTGACTTATGCCATGGGCAAGGACGATGAGGCTCCAGAGCACTTTGGCATTCTTCATGCCGAATCTTTGTCTCCCCGAAAGGCCATCTGGA
>Ga0302195_10001150_pt1 | contig 20724 bp, 16 predicted proteins | sample II_Bog_N1_2_FD_198778 | JGI IMG/M metagenome (GOLD analysis project Ga0302195, IMG submission 198778) | Peat permafrost microbial communities from Stordalen Mire near Abisko, Sweden - II_Bog_N1_2 | ecosystem: Environmental > Terrestrial > Soil > Wetlands > Peat | place: Sweden: Abisko...
TTTTTGGCGGCCTGCTGGGCCTCGGCCTCGCCTTCGCCGCGACCCGCGCGCTTATTACGTTCGTCAGCCATGGCAGCGCTTATATCGCCATGGACCCCGCGCCCGATGCGGTCGTGCTCGCGTTTACTCTTGGCCTATCCCTACTCACCGGCTTGCTCTTCGGACTCGCCCCGGCAATCATCGCCGCCCGCACCGGGGCCGCCGCCAATCTAAGCGCCGGCAGCCGTACCGCACAAAGCAGCGGCGGCAAACAAGCCCGCTTCTGGCCCAAAGCGCTGGTCACCGCACAGGTCATGCTCTCCTTGCTCTTGCTTGTGGGCGCGGGCCTCTTCCTCCGCACCCTCCGCAACCTTGAGAATCAAGACTACGGCTTTGAGCGCACTCATCTGCTCATCGCCAATTTCAATGCAAAACTCGCTGGTTACAAACCCAGTCAGACGCCTGCGCTCCATCAGCAGTTACTCGAACGACTTTCCGCACTCCCCGGCGTCCAGTCCGTCGCCCTCGCGCTTACTCCACCCATCAGCGCCGGCAACTGGTCCTCCAATATCGATGTTCCGGGCTACACCCCCGCGCCCAAAGAAAACACAAATACAAATCTCAACCGCGTCTCCGGTACTTACTTCCAAACAGCCGGCATCTCCATCGTCGCCGGGCGCGCCATCAACGACGCCGACACACTCAATCGCCAAAAAGTAGCCGTGATCAACCAGACCGTCGCAAAGCATTTTTTCCCCAAGGGCGACGCCGTTGGCCGAACGCTCCTCATAGGTATTGGCGATGTCAAAGGGCCCTGGCAAATTGTCGGCATTGCGCGCGACACCAAATCCAGCGATCCTCGCGAAACCGAAACGCAGCGCATGCTCTATCTTCCCCTGGCGCAGATCGAACCCTTGAGCGCCGTCGATCCAACCGCGCCCACCGGCACCGTGCCGGAAGAAAATCAGGACCGCTTCGCCGGCCTCATCGCCCTCCGCACCACCGGCGATCCCGCGCATTCCATCATCGATCTCCGCGCCGCGGTCGCCTCCGTCGATCCCAACCTGCCTCTCACCAAAATCGCCACCATCCGCGAAGAGGTAGAAGACTTCATGTCCCACGACCAGCTCATCTCAACGCTGACCGGCTTCTTTGCTCTGCTGGCTCTTCTGCTGGCCGCCATCGGCCTTTACGGCGTCATGAGCTACAACGTTGTCCGCCGCACCAGCGAAATCGGCATCCGCATCGCGCTCGGTGCACAAAAATCCGTCGTCCAGTGGATGGTCCTCGGCGAGTCGCTTCTTCTTCTCGCCATCGGCGTCGGCGTCGGGCTTCCGCTCACCTACGCTGCCACGCACTACATCGAAAGCCAGCTCTTCGGCCTGCGTGCCTTCGATCCGTTAACCTTCAGCATCGCCCTCATCGTCGTCAGCTCGATGACACTGCTCGCCGCATGGCTGCCCGCGCGACGAGCTTCGCGGGTCGATCCCATGGTGGCTCTCCGATGCGATTGACGCGCACGCCGAGTCCTGAGAAGAACCTCCAGGTTTGGGTGCCCCCGGTCTCGATCCTGAGACCGGGGAAACCACCAACCCCTCCCCCTGCCGCAGCTCCGCGCCACCGATAAACCGCAATTTACCCTAGCTTGAGCGCGATGAAAACCATCCCTGCGCGTGTATTCTTTCGCCATGCACTCAGCCTTCCCCTTCGCTTCCCTTGCTGTTGTCGCATTTGCGGTTTGCGGGCCCGTCTCCCTGGCGCAATCGAGCGCGGCTCCTGCCGAGCCGCACTATCCCACGACCGAAGACCTGCGCCACCTCAAGTCGATCAATTCTCCGTTGCTCTCTCCCGACGGAAAGCTCGTTGTGTTTTCCGTCGCGGAAGCTACGGCCGACGGCGGCAAGACGCACTTCTGGCTGGCATCCACTGCAGCCGGTTCCGACAAGGCACGCCAGATCACTTTTGCTACGCCCTCCGACAAGCGCGGAGAACGCAGCGCGCAGTGGGCGCCCGATAGCACCGCGATTTACTTCCTTGCCAAGCGCGGAGAGCAGACGCAGTTGTTCCGCCTCGACCTGCGCGGCGGCGATGCTTCTCCCTACGACTTCAAAACTCTTCCCGCAGCAGATGAGTCAAAGACCCCAGGCGCAATCCCTCCTGCGGATGCCGACAATCTGACAGCCAACGATGAAAGCTCCGACAAGCCCGCCGCTCCCGCCAAGAAGCCCGAGAAAAAGCCCGAAGCCGCTCCGGAGCCGCTTCCCCTCGACATCGGCGGTTATGCGCCCTCAGAAGACGGCAAATGGCTCGCCGTCTGGGCACGCGATCCTGAAACCCCCGGCGAGAAAAAACAGAAGGACGCAAAAGCCGACGCAACCCGCGTCAACCACGAATTCCACGGCACGCGCCTCTATCTCGCCGCCCTCAAATCCGATGGCTCCGTCGACGGCCCTCTGAAATCCGTCGCCATTCCTCCCGATGTAGGGGGTGCAGTGTGGTCTCCTCTGGCGAATACGCTCTTTGTCATCGCGGAAGAACCGAACGACGCCTCCGATCTTGGCCCCGCCGGCGCAGGGTGGGTTGTCGACGTAGCCACGCCGGACAAGCCCAGAAGGCTGACCGCCATTCCGCCGACCGTGGGACGCACTGCCGCCTGGACCGCAGATGGCCAGTCACTCGTCTTCGCCGCACAAACTCCGGATGACGCTCCCCCGGGCTACGAAAATCTCTTCGTGCTCCCCATCGAGAGCTCCGCTCCTCCACGCCGTCTTGCCGCCGGATTCAATGGACAGATCGATGGCGTTCTTATTCCCGAGAATCAAGGTGCCTCCCTCATCGTAGAGGCAGCCATCGGGACTCGCCTCGCGCCAGTGCGTCTTTCTCTCGATGACCACACGCCGGCCACTCCGCTTGACCTCGGTGTTCCCGTCGCTGCCAGTCTCGCCACCAACCGCAAGCAGACGGGCTGGGTTTGGCTCGCCGACGGCGGCGGCATCCCGCAGAAACTCTGCTATGCCGCGCGTCTCGGCGACGCTTGCCAATCGCTATCGACCCCAACTCTCGCCCCCGCAGACCTGCGCTCCGTCAAGCCTGAGCTAGTTAAGTGGACGAATGGCGCAATGACAATCGAGGGCCTTCTCTACATGCCGGAGGGCGCGTCCGCAAAAGTGCCGCTCGTCGTCGACGTCCACGGCGGTCCCTTCGGCGCCTTTGAAGATCGCAATGACCCCTTCGCCGCATTCCTTGTCGGGCAAGGTTGGGCTATCCTCCGTCCCAACCCGCGCGGCTCGTCGAATTACGGAGCCAAATTCGCTGCCGCCAACAAAAACGATCTCGGCGGTGGGGACTATCTCGACGTGATGGCCGGCGTTGATTTCGCCCTGGCTCACTATCCACTCGACCCCAATCGCATGGCCCTCATGGGTTACAGCTACGGCGGCGAGATGGCCGGATTTGTCGAAGGCAAAACCGATCGCTTCAAAGCCATCGTCAGCGGCGCACCCGTCATCGACCAGTTCAGCGAGTACGGCACCGAAGGCGGATCCTGGTATGATCGCTGGTACTTCGGCAAGCCCTGGGAACACCTCGAAGACGCGTGGAAACAGAGCCCTCTTGCCGGCGCTGCCCATGCCAAAACGCCCTTCATGCTATTGCAGGGCGAGGGCGATACCACCGATCCCCTCGGCCAATCGCAGGAGATGTACCGCGCCCTTCGCCAGGAGGGAGTGCCCGTCGAACTGGTTACCTATCCGCGCGACAATCACGGCCCTCTCGCCATCGGAATGTTCGGACGGCCCTCCTCTGAACCGTGGCACGGTCTCGACGCCCGCCAGCGCGTCGTCGACTTCATCGAAAAAGCCTTCGCATCCGCGGCACTCAAGCCCTGACGCGAACGCGCTGCGAAGAACGAGCCCAGGCATCGCAAGAGGTAGTTAGCGTTTGCTCACCGCCAATGCATGGCAAAGCACGAACTCTTGGAACTGGGTGCCCCATCCTTGCGCGTTTTCCAGCGCAAGGGTGGGAAACCTCGAACCTCCATGCGAGTGAAAAGCGGGTGCCTCTGATCCCTCGCAGTTGGGGACCAGGGAAAACACAAACCTTATGCGAACGAATAGTGAGCGGCCGCCCCACCGCAGGTGGTCAGTCGAGCCAGCGCATGCTGTTCAGCCATGCCAGATTCGGCGGCCGCGCCGGTGGCAACGGAAGCACAATGAATCCCTCCCTCCAGTGCCCATCCTCCCGTCGAGGCGGATTGCCCACAATGCGCGCCGCTGCTGCGTTCCGCTCTTCGAGCGCCAATCCCGGGAGTCCGCCGACAATCGCCTGAAGCTGATCGTGATTTGGCGGGCGGCTCGCCGTTAGCGGGATCAATGACCGCAACGCGCCGAATGCCTCAGCCAGATCGCTGACCCTGGCACGCCGTTTCGACGGAAGCGGCTTCAACCCCAGCGATTTCCAGGCCGCGTGCGGGTAGCTCTCCACCAGAACACGCTCCTGCTCTGCGCCAGGCTGTTCTCGCGTCTCAAGCCGCCGCCATCCACGCCGACAAAAGGCGTCGTACACGTCAAGGCAGAACTCCGCGAACGCTCGGTATGTCACTGGCTTCACCATCCCCGGCAGGCCCGTCTTGCCCGCCGTGTTCAGTTGCTGCTCACTCACGCGGCAATGCTTCAACCCGTTACCGCACGACTTCCAGGCCTGCGGTCCATCCAGCAAAATCACCCGAATGTCGCGCACCGCGCACAGGCGATTCAACCGTCCCGCCAGGATTTCCGCGTCCACTGGCCCAGGACCCTCCTCCCACGCCATTGGAATCACCTCGCAGGCAATCGGACGCGGCGCCATGGACCTCTGCCCCATCGCTCCGAACAGTGGCGGCGGAACAGAACTCATACCAGCGAAGGCGGAAGCCGGCGACTGTAGCCCTCCTGCGCGATCTAGAATCACAACGCCCAGATCCGACCAGCGACGATATGCAAGATCAACCGAGAGGATGGCCATGCCCACACCCTACCGCCGCCCTGAAGTCAAAACAAGAGGAGGATCGTTGAATCCGTGGGGCCTTTGACACAATCGGAACGCCGTCCTATCTTGGAAATCGCTGCCTCCCGAATTCGGCCGTTTAAGATCGGACCCTTGCGGGCCCGGTTGGGCCTTCGCCTTGAGGCATCTCCTGCCCCTGGCCCCCCTCGATCCCTGAACCGATGGCTGACGCAACCCTCCTTAAACCGGCGTTCCTGCCCACCTCCCCATGATTCTTCTCCGCGGAGGCCTCCCCGACGGCAGCTGTAACCCATTTTGCGGTATACTGTCTGAAGCCCCAAGAGGGCAGGGAAGTCCCTGTCTTCGCGGCAACCTACCGGCGCGTCCGACGTTACCCGGCGCCCGGCAAGCAAAAGAGAAGACAATGCCCAAGTTGAAAACCCATACGGGCGCGAAAAAGCGCTTCAAAAAGACTGGCACCGGCAAAATCACGCGTGGCCAGACCAAGACGCGCCATATCCTTTCGTCGAAATCACCCAAAGTGAAGCGCAAGCTCGGCAAAAAAGTGCTTGTCTCCGACGGCGATTACAAGAAGGTCGCGCGCATGATTCCCTACGCCTGAGGTGCTTCGGACGGTTCTCGTTTTTTGAGAACTGTGCCGAAACACTGGGCCGAAAGGCCCCCGCCGGATGCGAAACTGTTCCGCACCGGCGAGAGATTCAGGCTTGCATAGCGAGTGAAGAGGTTTACCGCCGTCCCGTCAGGGACTGCCTCCTGCCTCCAGCCGCTTTACCGAAACACCAAATGGAGAAGAAACAATGCCTCGTGTAAAACGCAGTACCAAGCGGAATGACCGCCGCAAAAAGATTCTTGAACGGGCAAGTGGGTACTTCCTCACAAAGTCCAAGCTCTACCAGGCAGCGCAGGAAGCCGTCGAACGCGGCCTCAAGTTCGCCTACACCGGCCGCAAGCAGAAGAAACGCCAGTTCCGGTCTCTCTGGATCGTCCGCATCTCCGCCGCCGCCAAGCTCAACGGCGCCAGCTACTCGCAGTTCATCAACGGCCTCAAGAAGGCGGGCATCGAACTCGATCGCAAGATCCTCGCCGACATTGCCGTCAAGGACGCCGCCGGCTTCACCGACCTGGTCAACAAAGCCAGGGCCGCCTTGGCCGCCGAGGCCTCCGAGAAGAAAGTCGCCGCGTAAACCAAAGAACCGCGCGCCGCATTCGACTGAAAAGCCCCGGAACTCTCCGGGGCTTTTCAGTTGGACTTTTTGAAATTCGCTCCCTCTACTTCCCGCCCACAAATCCCTCCACGGCCTGCTCCCACAAATCGGGCTGGTCGACAAAGTTCATGTGCCCCGAGTTGGGCAGAATCACCAGCTCCGATCCCGCGATCTTCTCGTGCATCTCCCTGCTCAGGCTCGGATCGCACTCGTCATGATCGCCCGCCATTACCAGCGTCGGAACCTTGAGCGTCGCCAGCCGGTCCACATACTCAACCGACTTCAAATTTCCGTCGATGACGAACTCTCCATGCTCGCCCCACATCGTGCGGTAAAGCTCCCAGCTCGTGCCCGTTTCCTGCCCTTGCGGGTCGTATGTCGGATCCGGCCGCGCGCCATACAGAAACGGAAAGTACCCCGGCCCCCACGCCAGTCCCGCGTATTCGACCGGGTAGCGCCCATGCTCCCACGCCTCGCCCTTCCCGAACAGTCCCGCAGCCTCCAGCTCGTTCAGCCGCTTCAGCTTGTCCGGCGGCATCTGCGCCTTCTCGCGCGCCAGCACCTCGTTCATCTGCTTCGTCGACGGGAATGTGGAGTTCAGGATCAGGTGGCTCAAATTCGCCTGGTATTTCAGCGCATACGCCTGCGCCAGCACGCCGCCGTAGCTGTGCCCCAGCAGCGAAATCTTGCCCAACCCCAGCGCCAAGCGCACATCTTCCACGTCTTCCACCATGTTCTCCACGGTGTATTGGCTCGCATCCTGCAACCGCTGCGATCGCCCCGATCCCCGCTCATCGATAAAAATCAATCGGTGCTTCCTTGCCAACGGCAGAAGATACGGCAAAAAGTAGGTATGATCCGCTCCCGGCCCACCATGAACCACCATCAGCGGCGATCCGCTACCGAGTGACAAGTAGTAAATCAGCACCCCGTGAGCGTCCACGAAGCCCTCTTGCTGCGCAACAACGGCGGGGGCGGTTTGCGCCTCCGCGCTCGGCATCATCGTGGGTACGGCAAGACACAGCACAAGCAGGGTAGCAGGGAGGTTTCGGGTCATGCGCTCCATCCTATATCCTGACAATTACGCATGACGAATCAGGAGATACCCAATCTGACGGCATTCGACGATGCCGCACTTGACCAGGCCTTCGCCGCCGTCGAGGCCGAGGCCCGCGCCGCCGCGTCCACCCTCACCGACGAATCCTCCGTCGAAGCTTTCCGGCTCCAGTGGCTTGGGCGCAAGCAGGGCCGGCTGACGGAAATCTCCGCTCGCTGGCTTAAGTCCGCGCCTCCTGAAGCCAAAAAGTCCCTCGGTCTGCGCTTCAACGCGCTCAAGGACGTCGTTGAAGGCCTGCTCAGCCAGGCCGCCGGCTCCGGACCAACCGACGCAGCCCTCGCCGCGGAGATTATCGACATCACCCTCCCGGGCACCCGCCGCCTCACCGGCGCCGAACACCCCATCACCCGCACGCTCAATGAAATTACCCGCGTCTTCGCCGCTCTTGGCTACTCTGTTGGCGTCGGCCCCGAAGTGGAGACCGACTTCTACAACTTCGAGTCGATGAACTTCCCGCCCGGCCATCCCGCCCGCGATACGCAGGACACGCTCGTCGTGGCCAACCAAGAGCGCCGCCCGCTCCGCGACCGTCTCCTTCTGCGTACCCACACGTCGCCCGTGCAGATGCGCACCATGGAGTCGCAGCCGCCGCCCGTGCGCCTTATTATCCCCGGCAAGGTTCACCGCAACGACGCGCAAGATGCGACGCACTCGCCCATCTTCCACCAGGTCGAAGGCCTCTGCGTCGACGCCAACATCACCTTCAGTGACCTCAAAGGCACACTCGACCACGCCATGAAGGCCCTCTTCGGCTCAGCCGTCAAGACGCGCTTCTTCCCGTCATTCTTCCCCTTCACCGAGCCAAGCGCCGACGTCCAGATCAGTTGCATCTTCTGCGGCGGCAAAGGCTGCCGCAAATGCAAAAACTCCGGCTGGATCGAACTGCTCGGCTGCGGCATGGTCGACCCCGCCGTCTTCGTTTTCGCCGCCGAAAAACAGCCCGCCTACGATCCGAAGAAGGTTTCCGGCTTCGCCTTCGGCATGGGTGTCGAACGCATCGCCATGATGAAATACGGCATCAGCGAAATCGGCCAGTTCTACGCCGGCGATATGCGGTTCCTCGGGCAGTTCGTTTAGCAGGTCAGCAAAATGAGCAGGACAAGGCACTATCGCGATTTGATCGCATGGCAGAAGGCAATGGATCTCGCACGAATGATCTACGCGCGAACGGAGGAGTTTCCAAAATCGGAAACCTTTGGACTCCGAATGCAGCTTCGCCGATCAGCAGTAGGCGTTGCCAGTCATAGCGCCGGGGCGCACGGGCGACTGAACGATTCCGAAATGCGAAAGGGCCTCGGATCAGCTCGTGCTGCAATCAATGAACTGCAGACACAAACCGAGCTTGCAGCAAGCCTGGGCTTTTTCGAGACCGCGACCGGTGAGGAGATCTTGGACTTGGGCACACGGGTGGCAAAGCTGATCAACGGGCTTCTTGGAGTGCTTGACACAGATCATGAACCGCCGTCTGACCGCGAACTTGCCAGCTCGCCATCGCGCGCAGCGCGCCAACCTGCGAAGAGAGAACTTTAGACAATGAAGATACTGACAAAATGGCTTCGCGCATGCTTGCCCGATCTCCCCATCTCCGACACCCAGCTCGCGGAGGACCTCACCCTCCGTGGCATCGCGGTCGAGGGCGTCTACGATCTAGGCTCCGGCAATGGCTCGCTCTACGAGATGGACATCACCACCAACCGGGTCGACGCCATGAACCACTACGGAGTCGCTCGCGAGGCCGCCACCATCTACGGCGTCGAACTCAAGCCGCTAAGTTTCCCGCTGCCCGCCGCCCAACCCGCCGCCTCGCCGTTCAACATCCAGATCGAAGCGCAAGACGCCTGTGGCCGCTTCACCGCTCGCGTCCTGCGCAACATCACCATCGGTGAATCCCGCGACTGGTTCCCCGGCGCCGAAATAGCTACCTACTTCGCGCTCCTCGAGCAGAAGAAAATCTCCAACGCCGTCGACGCAACAAACTTCGCCTGGCTTGCCATGGGCCAGCCCACCCACGCCTTCGACCTCGACAAAATCGAAGGCGGCATCGTCGTGCGCCGCGCTCGTAAAGGCGAAAGGCTCAAGACTCTCGACGGCGTCGAACGCATCCTCGAACCCGAAGACCTCATCATCGCCGACCACGCCAAGCCCCTTGGTCTCGCCGGCGTCATGGGCGGCTGGGACACAATGATTACGCCCTCCACCACCAACGTCCTCGTTGAAGCTGCCTGGTTCGAGCCCATGGCCGTTCGCCGCACCGCTCGCCGCCACGGCCTCCACACCGATGCCAGCCACCGCTTCGAGCGCGGCGCGGACTTCAACGCACCGCCCATCGCGTCCGCTCTTGTCAGTTCCATCCTGCTCGCCAATGGCGGCCACCTTGAAGGCGATCTCGTCGACGTCCGCGTACCTGCCTTCCAGGCCCGTACCGCCGAGCGCCCGTCCGTCTCTCTAGCGCTCACAGAAGTGCATCGTCTCCTCGGAACCACGATCGATGCCGAAGGAATCACTGCCTCCACCGTCGAAACCGTCCTCACTGCCCTCGGTTGCAACCTCGCCCCCAGTGGCTCGGCATCTTGGCAAGTCACCTTTCCCAGCTGGCGTCTCGATCTCGACCGCGAAATCGATCTCATCGAAGAAGTCGCGCGCGTCTATGGATACAACCGCTTCGCCAACACGCTGCCCACCTCCGGCGCAAACGTTCTCGCGATACCAACGGCCGAAATGGAGAACACGGTACGAAGTACCCTGCTCGCCGCGGGCTTCCACGAGGCCATCTCCAGCACATTCTGTTCCGCCGCCGAAGCTGCCCTCACCGCGCCGCAGCCCGGCCTCACCGTGCCCCTCGGCAACCCACTCAGCGATGAAGCCGGCGTCCTGCGCCCCTCGCTCGTTCCCGGCATGCTCGCCATGATCGCGGGCAATCTCCATCGCGACGTCAGCGATGTACGCCTCTTCGAAATTGGCACCGTATTCAGCGGCACGACAGAAAAGGTCGAGGAGCGCCCAGCCATTGCATTCGGCGCCGCCGGCGCCGTGCCCAATCAAAGCGCCCTGCACGCCTCACGCGCCATCCAGTTCCACGATCTCAAAGGTGTCGTCGAGCAAGTCCTGGAACGGTTCCAGGCTCGTACGCGTTATTTCGATCGCTTCCCCGCCGATGCCGGTCTCACACCGCCGTGGCTTCATCCCTATCGCTCGGCGCGAGTCAACATCGACGGCCTAACCGTCGGCTGGTTCGGCCAACTGCATCCGCGGGAAGCTTCGGCGCGCAAGCTCAAAGAAACTGTCCACGTCGGCGAAATCTACCTCGACCGCCTCTACAAGCTGCCGCTGCGCAAGCCCAGCGCTCGCGACATCTCCCGGTTCCAGCCCGTGCGCCGTGACTTCTCGCTCATCCTCAATCAGGGCATTCCGTGGGAGGCAGTCGATCAGGCGCTCACCGCATTGCACATCCCCGAGTTCGTCGAGTGGCACGTACGCGAGGTCTTTCACGATGCGCGCCTCGGCCTCGAAGACTACTCTCTTCTTCTCGGCGCCACATTTCAGGCTCCCGATCGCACCTTGCGCGAAGACGAGTTGCAGGGCTTTCAGGAGCGCATCATCGCGGCTGTCGGCAAAGCGGGCGCCCGGCTCAGAACCTGATCGCGATTTCCCACACGCTAAAAGCGAAGGCATTCTCCATTTCAGCGTCTGAAACTGCGACGGGAAACGGTTTTTACTTCAGAAATCCACCGCCTGAAACGCCGATAAACGTCAGCAGCCCCAATCCGAAATGCTCTATACTGGCTCGGTTATGCTCTCTCATACGTCACACCGATTCATAACGGGGGATTTTTGATGTCAGATTCAAACGGGGAAGGGAACACGACCCCTGAAACACATCACCAGGCCATCGAGTCCGGTGTACTCACGGTGAGTGTTCACGATTTTTCGGCCCTTGAAGAGCGCATCCTGCGCGCTGTCGAAGTTGTGCGCCGCGAGCGCCAGACGCGAGCCGCCGCTGAAGAACGCGCTACCAAGGCCGAAGGTCAGTTGCACGAGCAAGCGTCCCACATCGACCACCTCGAAAAGGAATTGGGCGCTCTGCGTACCGAGCGCGAACAAGTGCGCGGGCGCGTCGACCGTCTGCTCGGGCAACTCGACGCACTCGAGCTTTAAAACCCATCGCCGTCTGGAGGGGAGAAGCATGGCTGACGAAAAATACGGCAATGCCCACAACTACGTGACAGTTGAGATTTACGATCAGATCTATCACCTCTCCGGCCAGAACCAGGCCCACATCCGCGAGCTCGCCGCACGCGTCGACGGCAAAATGCGCGCGGTCGCCGCGCATGGCCGCACCGTCGATTCTCTCCGCGTCGCTGTCATGGCGGCCCTCAACCTTGCCGATGAGCTCACGCAAACCACCGCCGGCGGTGTGCATCCCGGCCAGGATCGCGCCGCGAACCTCAGCGTCCTCCTCGACGAAGTGCTCGAAGAAGAATTGAAAACCGGCTCGTAAATCCGAGTGCGCACTCTCTAAGCCTTGTATAAAGATCGAGATTGTCATCCTGCCGGGTGCCCCAGCTCTCGCGTTTGAGACCTGGGAAACACGCGCCTCAGCCCCCCAATCCGCTTAGCACAACGCGCGTAACTTCGACAAGACTTGCAATTCTCCGCGCGGACCCATACTATCCGCAATAGAAACCGGCCTGCAAAGCAGGTGGGTAGTCAACGCAGGTTGAACCAACATTCAATGAACAGGGGCTCGACTCGACAATCGGTTCCGTGTGCCGTGTCCGCCAGTCCGGAATGCCTAACGAACCGCGGAGAGCTCCACCGTCTTAGGACGGGTTCACCTGCGCATTACTCACGGCCCAGTGGGTCGGCTTCTACCTTTCGTGTGCCGTGATGCACTATGCTTGCTCACGTGCACCCCGTCCTCTTTCACATCGGAGCGTTGCTTGTCCCGTCCTACGGCGCTTGCGCTGCGCTCGGGGTGCTGGCCGCTCTATTCCTGGCTCAGCGCACCGCCCGCATTGTTGGCGTTGATGCTGCACGCATCTGGAGTCTCTCGATTCTGTCTCTCTTTGCTGCAATCGTGGTCCAGCGCCTCTTGTTGGTTCTCTTCAACTGGCGTGATCTCGACCGTCACCCGCGCTGGCTTCTTGCGCTTTCGATGATTCACCATCCGTTGCTTGCTTCAGCCGGCACGCTTGCTGCGCTTGTGGTGGCCCTTGTTTATGCGCTCCGCAGGCACATGCCGCTTGGCGCCACAGCCGACGCACTGGCCGCTCCTCTTGCTCTAGGTCTCGCCTTTGAGCAACTGGGTGCGTTCCTGGCCGGCTCAGGCTTTGGGACTCCGGCTACGGTGCGCTGGGCTGTTACCTATACCGATATTCTCGCTGCGCAGTGGAGTGGCACGCCTCTTGGTGTTCCGCTGCATCCTGCCCAGGCCTACGCGGCGCTTGCGTTTCTTACGCTCACGCTGCTTTTGCTCGTCGTTCTTCCAGCGCGTCGCCGTGCCGGCGACGTCGCCGGCATCTTCCTTCTCGGCGCAGGCTTTTCAATCTATCTCACCGAACTTTGGCGCGACAGCGAAGGCCGCGGCTCATTCCTCTCCGGTGCGCTTGACGGACCGCAAGTCGCTGCCATCCTCTTCGTGCTCGTCGGCGCGGCGATCCTTCTTGAACGCAAACCCACAAAGCAATCCATTGAGGCCGCACATGGCTGATCAACCCCTGGATCTGAACAAGGAATTCCTGGTTCCCGCTACGGCCGCAGGCCAGCGCCTGGACAAGTTTCTCGTCGAACACCTTTCCCGAAAACAAACCGGCGAACCCGCAGTTGGCGCATCCGACGAATCGGACCCTGCCGACGAATTCGATACAGCGGAAGAGAGTGAAGTTATCGAATTTCACAGCATTGCCGAAGCCGAGGATGTTCTCGTCGCCGATGTCGCTTCTCCTTCCGGCTCCACGCCTGGTGTGAGCCGGTCGCGCATCCAACTCCTCATCGACCAGGGCGACGTCCTGGTAAACGGCCGAGCAGAGAAAGCCTCGTCGAAACTGCGTGGCGGCGAATCCATTCGCATCACCGGCGAGCCCCATCCTGCGCCTCTGAAGGCCATTCCTGAAGACATTCCTCTTGACGTTGTCTATGAAGACTCAGACCTGGCCGTCATCAACAAGCCTGCCGGCATGATGGTCCACGCCGGTTCCGGCCAGACCGAAGATGCACGCAACCACGGAACCCTGGTCAACGCGCTTCTTTATCGGTTCAACAAACTCTCCGCGACTGGCGGCGAGATGCGCCCCGGAATTGTTCACCGTCTGGATAAGGACACCAGCGGCCTGATCATTGTTGCCAAGAACGATCGCGCCCACGCAGCGCTTGGCGAGATGTTCTCCTCTCGCCAGGTGCGAAAGACATACATTGCGCTGGTGCAGGATGGAATCGAACGCGAAAAGGGAACCATCAACGCCGCAATAGCGCGCGACCCAATGCGCCGGACACGCATGACCACCAAGCCGGTGGACAATGCGCGGACTGCCGTGAGCCATTGGGAGGTGGATCGCCGCCTCAATACGCGCTTTGGCCGCTTCACACTGGTTCGTGTACGAATTGAGACCGGCCGCACTCACCAGATTCGGGTGCACATGGCGTCGATCGGACATCCCGTGGTGGGCGATACGCTCTATGGCGGTGCGGGCCAACTAACTGACCAGATCGCTGCCCAGGCTGCGACATCGCGCGCCGCTCGCCGCAACAAGGCCCCTGAGCGCCTCGTGCTCGGCCGCAATTTCCTTCACGCGGCCCATCTTGAGTTTCCCCACCCCCGCACCCACAAGCTCATCACGCTCGAAGCGCCGATTCCGGCGGAGCTTGAGTTGTACCTGAAAAAGCTCGAAGCCCTCGCGCCTGCGGCTCTACAAGGGAGACGGGCAGGAGCATCCGATCGGTCTCTCTCCCCAGCGGAGGCCGAAGCCGCGGCCGAGGCGGAGGCGTTAGCAGAAGCGAAAGCCGGTCAACCAAAAGCCGCGCCCGTTCGCAAGGGCGCCGCCCGCAAGAGCGCCTCCAGCGCCAAAACCGCTCCCGCAGGCAAGAGAACCTCCAGAGTGGCTTCCGTCAGCAAGCTCAAGCCCGCGAAAAAGGCCGACCGCGATTGATAGAATGAAGGAGATATGAAGCGAAGCGTTCCCTTTTTTGTTTGCCTCGGCCTTTTTGCCATCTCCGCCTTGCATGCCCAGCAGCCCACTGCGCCCGCAGCCCAGCCCGCGAAGCCTGGCGCCGCACAAGCCCCCGCCTCGCAGGCGGACCAGCAGGCTGACCAAAACGCACCTCCTGTCATCCGTATTGGCGTCAACGAGGTCAACCTGATCTTTACGGTGACGGACAAGCACGGCCACTACATCCCCAATTTGCAGCAGAGCGATTTTGCATTGCTCGACGACCAGAAGGCGCCGGCCAAAGTCAACTACTTCCGCCAGCAGATCAATCTGCCCCTGCGCGTCGGCATTGTCATCGACGCCAGCACCTCGATCCGTTCGCGCTTTCAGTTTGAGCAGCAATCCGCCATTGAGTTTTTGCTCGAGATCCTCAAGGCCAAGAGCGATCGAGCTTTCGTGATGGGATTCGACGTGACCCCCACCGTTACCCAGGACTGGACCAACAACATCGACGGTCTTGAAAACGGCATCAATCGCCTGCGTCCGGGCGGCGGGACCGCGCTCTACGACGCAGTCTATACCGCCTGCCGCGACAAGCTGCTGGATGCCTCTCGCGACCGCGAACCCGTTCGCAAGGCCATCGTGCTGCTTTCCGACGGCGACGACAATCAGTCTCGCGTACACCCAGACGAGGCCATCAAGGAGTGCGAGCGCGCCGAGACTATTATCTTCGCAATCAGCACCAACTGGACCCCGAGCCGGGGCAAGGGCGACAAGGCTCTTCAGGATCTTGCTGAAGCCACAGGCGGTACAGTCTTTTTTCCACCCAGCGTTGAAGAGATGTCGGAGAGTTTCAAGCAGATCGAAGAAGAGCTGCGCAGCCAGTACGCGCTTAACTACACACCCGCCGACTTCAAAACGGACGGCTCATTCCGAACTATTTACCTTTACTGCAACGACCGCCGTTACACCGCCCGAGCGAAGAAGGGCTATTTTGCTCCGAGGCAGTAAGTAGACCTGGATTTCAGGACGCAGCAATGAAGGGCGCGGTGAGTTTACTCGTGCGGCCTCTTTCACGTTCGTACTGGTCTGTGACCGCTGATCTCCGACCCCTATCGTTCTGTTTTGGCACATCGTACCTTCCAACAATGCCAAATTGCTCCAATCCTGCAATCTTTCCCGTCACTTCTCATCGATCCGCGGCGATTCCGCGATGAAATGAGAAGGGAAGGTGTTCCGAGAGTTCTCCCGTCTGCGCTGCGTGGCTTGGCTTCAAGCTGTTCGGCATAGAGGCTGGAACCCTGGATCGCTCCGAACCGCGGGATGGACTGTGCGGACTGGGGGATATCGGTGATCCGGCAGGCAATATCGTGCGACATTTGTGGAAGTGAGAAGCGACAGACGAACCATTGGTTTGTGGCTTACGACCAGGGGGGCGAGCTGCGGGTCGCCGGCTGGAGCTCACGCAATCGCCTGCGGCCCGGCTCAAAGCACCTCTGCGGTCAAACCTGCCTTCACAAGCTCGTGGATGAGTTCATGGCCAAGGCCATCTCGGGTCGAAGCCAGGCAGGTGCGGACGAGTTCGAAGTGCCTGAGGGATCTGCGGGCCGTACCGACGACAGGGGGCTGGAGCGTTCCGCATCGGGCGCAGCCGTCCGCGAAGCTTCTGCTGGCCGCTATGTCGCCGATGGGCCTGTCTACGACGACGGAGAGTCGTCTGCGCGCCTCGTCAAACGGGCAGCGCCTACCGTTCCCGCTGTAACGAGGGCTCTGCCTTATCGCACGCATCCCGAGCTTGTGCCACAGCCGGGCCGTTCGCAGCCTTCGATCGAGCCTTCGCTGCCGAGTCCCGATCCGCTTGGTGGGTCTGCCGCGGCTGCCGACTCTTCGCCGCGCTTCGCGACGCGCCAGTGGCGTGCAGAGGCATGGAACCGCGAGCGCTCACGCGAACTGCGCAACGGGAAGACAGACGTGAACATTCGCAGACGTGCGGGGTCGTGATTTCACCGCATGGCTCTGGCTAGTATTGGCTTTCGTCGTTCTGCGTCTCTGGCTGTTGTCCGCTTTCGAGCATCGCCAGGAGTGCGGCTTCGTCGATCACCGGAACGCCGAGGGCCTGCGCCTTGTCGAGCTTTGAACCTGCCTCTTCGCCTTCGACCACGTAGCTGGTCTTTCTGCTCACCGATCCCGCTGTCTTGCCGCCCGCATCCTCAATCCGCTTTTTCGCCTCTTCGCGGCTCAGCGTGGGCAGCGTTCCGGTGAGCACGAAGGTGAGCCCCGCAAGTTTGTCGGCACGCACCTTCTTTTCCGCAGTCATGTCGACACCGGCGTCCTTCAATGCCTGCAATAGGTCCTGATTCTTTTCCTGTGCGAAGAACTCGCGAATTGCGTGCGAGATGCGCGGGCCTACTTCTTCCACGCGCTCCAGCTCTTCTGGACTCGCCGACATCAATGCATCCATGCTGCCGAACTCCTCCGCCAGCAACTCCGCTGTCCGCTCGCCCACAAATCGGATTCCGAGCCCCATCAGGACGCGCGCGAGGCCCTCCTTGCGTGATTGGTCAATCTCATCCAGAAGCGTCTTTGCCGACTTCTCCGCAAAGCGGTCCAAGCCCACAAGCTGCTCCTCGGTGAGCTTGAATAGGTCCGCCACCCCACTCACCAGGCCTCGATCCAACAACTGTTGCACCACGGCGTCGCCGAGGCCCTCGATGTTCATTACCGATCGGCGGCCAAAGTGCAGCAGGCTCTCGCGCAGCTTTGCCGGGCAACTGGCATTCACGCAGCGCCAGTCCACCTCGCCCTCGGCGCGCACCACTTCGCTGCCGCACTCCGGGCATTGTGCAGGGAAAGCAAACTCCGTCGTCCCGCGCGGGTGCTCGTGATCCTCAATTACTTCGACGACCTTGGGAATCACGTCGCCGCCGCGTTCCACCTTTACCCAATCGCCGATCTTCAGGCCCAATCCGGCGATGAAGTCGGCATTGTGCAAAGTCGCCCGGCTCACCGTCGTCCCGCCAACGAAGACTGGTACGAGATCAGCCACCGGGGTGAGTTTGCCGGTGCGACCTACCTGGACGATGATGTCGCGAACCATGGTTACAGCCGATTGGGCGGTGAATTTGTAGGCAATCCCCCAGCGCGGTGCACGGCCCGTATACCCGAGCCGTTCCTGGGTGGCCTGCGCGTCGACTTTGAGCACCACGCCATCGATTTCATATCCCAGCGATGACCTGCGCGCCTCGGCGTCCTCAATGAACGCCGTCATCTCCTCCACCGACTTGAGCAGCTTGCGATTTCTGTTCACGCGGAATCCCAGGCTCACCAGCGTCTGCAGCGTGGCCGATTGCCCCTGCGGCCAGTACTCGCCGTCCACGAGAAGGAAGTATGCGTACAGATCGAGCCGGCGGCGCGCAACGATCTTTGAGTCAAGGGTTCTCAGCGTGCCAGCGGCCGTATTTCGCGGATTCACCGCGGGAGCAAGGCCATCTGCTTCACGCTCTTCATTCATCCGCGCAAAAGCGGCAAGCGGCATCACGGCTTCGCCCCTTACTTCGAATGCCTGCGGCAGCCCCGCCTTCTTCAGCGCCACGGCACTCACCGTCAGAGGCACGCTCTTGATGGTACGAATATTTCCGGTCACGTCTTCGCCCGTCTGCCCATCGCCCCTTGTAATCGCGGTCAGGAGCGTTGAGCCTCCGCCGTCCGCGGGCCCGTAATGCAGAGCCACGCTCAACCCATCCAGCTTGAGCTCGGCCACATATTCCACGGGCAGCAGGCCGGCCAGCTCGCGGACACGCTTGTCCCACGCTGTCAGTTCCTCGACATTGTAGGCGTTGTCCAGGCTCAGCATCGGCCGGGAGTGCTTTACTTTGCCGAACCCCTCGGCCGGCTTTCCGCCTACACGCTGGGTTGGCGAGTCCGAAGTTACCAGTTCCGGATGCTCAGCTTCGAGGCGCTTCAGCTCGTTCATCAGTGAGTCGTACTCGGCGTCGGAGATGGCCGGCGCATCCATCACGTAGTACAAGTGCTCGTGACGGCGCAGCTCCGCTCGCAAATTCTCAATTCGTGCCGCCGCTTTTTCCCGACCTGGCTTGTCTTCGCTCATGCGCTCGATTCCATCGCTCCTGCGGTGAATTATAGGAGAGGCCTGCGGCCTGTGATCCCACCGTTGAAGTTTCACTCGTGCGCGCCCTTAATATGCGCCAACCCGGCCCGCGCACGTTACGATTCCCCTATGGAGCCCGTCACGCATTTTCTCACTGGCGCATGCATTGGCCGCGCAGGCCTCAACCGCACAACTGCGTACTGTACTCTCGCTACAGTCCTCGCTGCCGAGGCGCCCGACATCGACATCCTCTGGTCCATCGACGGCCCCATCGAGGGCTTTAAGCACCACCGCGGCATCACTCACACTTTCCTGGGTGCGCCCTTTATGGCGGCTGCGGTTGTCGGCTTGGTTGCCCTCGTTTACCTCTATGCCGAACGCCGCCGTAAACGCGCTCTCGCCCGGCTCGCGCTCCCGCCAGGCGCACCCATCCCCGCACGGCTGCAACCCAAACAGATCCACTGGGGATGGCTCTATTTTTCCGCCCTCATCGCCAGCTTCAGCCACATCCTTCTCGACTGGACCAACAACTACGGGGTCCGCCCGTTCTTCCCGTTCAACCCCCGCTGGTACGCGGGCAGCTTTGTCTTCATTGCCGACCCCATCCTCCTGGCGCTCCTCCTCGCCGCTGTGATCATTCCCTGGATACTCGGACTTGCCGACAGCGAAATAGGCGCGCGCCGCGCTCCGTTCCGCGGCCGCTCATGGGCCATCTTTGCTCTTTGCGGCATGGTCCTGGTCTGGGCGCTTCGGCTTTCCCAGCAGTCCCAGGCCCGCGCCTTGCTTGAGAATGTCCAGGTCACCGCGCAGCCCGCCACCCGCATCGCCCTCGAACCCTACCCCTTCAGTCCCTTTCGCTGGCACGCGGTTCTGGAGACCCCCAGCGCCTTCCAGACCGCCGAAATCGACACCCGCTCCGGCCAGATCGCCTCTGAGCCGGCCACCGATGCATTCTTCAAGCCCCCCATTACCCCAGCCGTCGAAGCCGCCAAGCAAAGCGAGCTCGGCCGCATTTACCTCGACTGGTCCTCCTGGCCGGTCGTGCGCGATCTCGGTCCCCAGCCCATCCCCTACCTCGATGCGCCCCAGCTGCCTGCGGGAGGTACCTGGACCACTGTCGAATTCTCAGATCTGCGATTTGACTACACGGTCCTCCCCAACTCAAGCGCAGTTCCCCGCAACCCCCTCGGCGCCGAAATCTATATAGTCGACGGTCGCGAGGAGGCCGGTTCCTCAATGAACGGCCGCCCCGAGCGATGAGGGATCCTAGTGTCCTGAGTCATTAATTCGTCCGCAAAAGCGAGCGACGGAATCAAGGATTTGATCGGCGGTTTTGTGCCAGATGAAAGGTTTCGGATCGCGGTTGTGATGCGCGATGAACTCGTCGATGGCGGTTTTCAGTTCTTTGGTCGAGCGGTGGACGCCGCGTCGGAGCTGACGATCTGTGAGCAGCGCAAACCAGCGTTCCACCAGGTTCAGCCAAGAGGCGGAGGTGGGCGTGAAGTGGACATGGAAGCGAGGCCGCTTGGCGAGCCAGTCCTTAATCAGCTTGGTTTTGTGAGTGCCGTAGTTGTCCATGATGAGATGGATGTCCAATTCTTCCGGCACGTTTTTCTCTATGGTGTCGAGAAAGTTGCGGAACTCTTCGCTGCGATGGCGCTGCTGGTTCTGGCCGATGACCTTGCCTGTTTTGGTGTTGAGCGCGGCAAATAGACTCGTGGTGCCGTGGCGCGCGTAGTCGTGTGTGCGGCGTTCGATCTGCCCAGGCCGCATGGGCAGCAATGGCGCGGTGCGGTCCAGAGCTTGAATCTGCGACTTTTCATCCACGCATAGGACTAGAGCGCGCTCGGGAGGGTTCATGTAAAGACCCACGATGTCGCGTACCTTGTCGATGAACAACGGATCTTTGGATAGCTTGAATGTCTCGGCGCGATGCGGGGCGAGAGAAAAGGCGCGCCAGATGCGGCTGATGGCGGTTTGGTTGATGCCTGTGGCCTCTGCCATCGTACGCGTTGACCAGTGGGTGGCAGCGGGCGGCTTGCTCTCCAGCGTACGCACGATCACCTCTTCGATCTGTCGATCGCTGAGCTTGCGTGGCTGTCCGGGACGCGGCTCATCGAGCAGGCCATCCAATCCTTGTCCATCAAACCTGCGCCACCATTTACT
>Ga0302195_10001162_pt1 | contig 20635 bp, 14 predicted proteins | sample II_Bog_N1_2_FD_198778 | JGI IMG/M metagenome (GOLD analysis project Ga0302195, IMG submission 198778) | Peat permafrost microbial communities from Stordalen Mire near Abisko, Sweden - II_Bog_N1_2 | ecosystem: Environmental > Terrestrial > Soil > Wetlands > Peat | place: Sweden: Abisko...
GCACTATGACACGAATACTGCTTGCGATTCTCGGCTTTTATCGGCGCTGGCTTTCACCGGCGCTCCATTCGCTTGGGCCGGGCGGGTGCAAGTTTGTGCCAACATGCTCAGAGTATGCAGAGGCGGCAGTGGCGATTCATGGGCCTCTCAAGGGCTCGGCGCTGGCGTTCTGGCGGCTGCTGCGCTGTCATCCATTTGGGCGGGGAGGGTTTGACCCGGTGCCGCCAGCGGCAGGAGCAAGACCTTTCCCGCATGAACCGTTACCATAGATAGAGCGGCGACCGGCCGGACACGAAGATTCCAAGGCGGCCTCAACCGGTCACAACCAGCCTCAAACCTCAATTCAGAACTGACCACGACAGGAAGTATCCTTTGCCCGAAATTCGCAATCCCAACATACAAACGCCGGGAACTCCCGGAGGCAGCGGTGGCGGCGACCTGCGCTCAACCTGGGGCTTTGCCCTGCTGTTCATCGTGATTCTGCTTGGATACCAGTATTTCTTCAAGCCGAAGACGGAAACGACGACGCCCGCGACCCAACATAGCCAGAGCCAGACAGCGACGGCGGGGACGGCAGCCAGCACGGGTGAGACGGCAACGACGCCGGCAAGTGCGAACGCGGCAGGTGGGGCTGGGCAGTCTGCGAAGGGGCAAGCGCCGGGCGCAGTGCCTGCCGTAGTGGCTACCGCGGAGAGCGAAACGACGGTTGAGAACGAGCTCTACAAGGTGGTGCTGACCAACCGCGGCGCTCAGGTGAAGCATTGGATTCTGAAAAAGTACAACGACACGGCGGGGAAGCCGCTTGACCTGGTGCAGCCGCAGACGTCGGCGAAGTTTGGCTACCCGCTCTCGTACTTCACGTATGAGCAGGGGCTAACAACGGAGCTGAACCAGGCGCTTTATCAGGTGTCGGGTGTGCAGACCTCGGCGAGTGGATCGGTTCTTGCGCCGGCGGCGATTACGTTCCACTATGCGGCGAATGGGATTGACGCGGTGAAGACGCTGCGGTTCGACTCGAGCTACGTGGTCTCAGTGGAGACTGAGGTCAAGCGGAACGATATGCCGGTGCGAGCGCTGATCCAGTGGCCTTCAGGGTTGGGCGACATGGAAGAGTTCCTTCCTGCGTCGCTGACGCGCGGGCCCACGGTGACGCCTTCGTTCTTTGCGTGGTCAGTGGACGGCAAGCAGGACACGCTGGCTGCGGCGAAGGTGAGCAACGATGCCACGTTGAATGGGGACTACGGCTACGCGGCGATTGAGGACCTCTACTTTACGTCGGCATTCCTGCCCGATGATCCCGGGAACACATCGGTAGTGACGCTGCACAACAGCATCGATTTGCCGAGCGTACTGAGCGACCCGAACAGCCAGAAGAAGCCGGCACATGTTCTAGGCGTGGCAGTTGGGGATACGAGCGGCTACACGCGGCTGAGGCTCTATGCGGGTCCGAAGGCATTGGACGTTCTGGCGGCGATTCATGCGATGGGCGCGGACGGCAAGCCGACGGGTCAGTCGCTGGAGCCGCTGATCCAGTTTGGCTGGATGACGGTGATCGCGAAGCCGCTGTACCTGGCACTGCGCTTTCTGAACGAGCATGGAGTGCCGAACTGGGGCTGGGACATCATCATCATCACGGTGATCTTCAACCTGCTGATGCTTCCGACGCGGCTGATGATGATGAAGTCGTCGTTGAAGATGATGCGGATCCAGCCGAAGGTAGACGCGCTGAAGCAGCGCTATGCCCATTTGAAGGTGAGCGACCCGAAGCGGGCCGAGATGAACACCGAGATGATGGCGCTCTACAAGACAGAGAACGTGAACATGTACGGCAGTTGTTTGCCTCTGCTGATCCAGATGCCGCTGTTCTTTGCGTACTACCGGGTGCTGGCGAATGTGATCGACCTGAGGCAGGCGCACTGGTTCTGGCTGAAGGACCTTTCGGTGGCCGATCCGTTGTACATCCTTGCGGCGATCATCATTGTGAGCATGTTCCTGGTGCAGTGGCTGACGCCCTCGCCGGGAATGGACCCGAACCAGCGGCGCATGATGGCGATCATGATGCCGGTGATCTTCGGGTATTCGATGTCGCACTTTGCGTCGGGACTCGCGCTCTACTGGGGCACGGGCAACGTGATCAACCTGGGAATCCAGATGGCGATCAACAAGTCGAAGATGGGCAAAGAGATGCACGAGATCGCCGCGAAACGCCAGGCGCGCAAGCTGGGCGGCGGCAGTAAGGGGAAGACGATTCAGGGGCGGAAATAACGCCGCTTTCAAACAGGGATGAGAATCCCGCTTCGGCAACCGAACTAAGTTCGACGCGGAGGTGATCGTTGGGATTTCTCCAGGCATCCAGGGAGAAAATGTCATTGGTTGCTTACTTGAACCCACGTCTAAGCCCACCGTATGGACTCTTGGTATTCGGGGCGTTCTTATTGGTTCTGGCTGTTGCCGGGACGTGCACCGGAAAATTGTGGGGACGCGGTGGCCCGGTCTACCGCGCTGAAAAGCCAACGCAGTTTTGGTGGGCAACTGCACTGTACTATTTCGGTGGTGTTGGTTTCGTCGGGTACTTCTTGTATATGGCTTACGGACCTTCGAACTGAGCTGATTACCATGCGGGGTCTTGGTGAAGTTGATCTAAAAACAACCGCAGATCCTTCGACTCACCACCCCCAGGCTGAAAAACGCCTGGGGCCCCGTTCGCTCAGGATGACAGCCTCTTTGGGGGAGTGAGCCTCGGTGCGAGGGACTCGATGAATCGGGGGGCGATCCTGTATCGTCCAACGTGTATGGTATCGAATGTAATGATCGCTCCGCACCCCGCGCCTGAGGCGGAGGAAGTCTACCGCCGTTGGCTCCAGTTCCTCGACGATGAGTTTGTGCGCCACAGTTCGCCGGAGAGGCGGGCGGAGATTGTACGCGACCAGCTCTACCAGATTTATCTGGGGCGGCCGCACGGCGGAAAGCTGAATTTGACGCTGACCAGTGAGCTGCCGGGGAACATTATCGGGCTGTCGCTCGACCCGACCAATGTGACGCTGGAGGCAGAGCACTTTTCCGACGCTGACAAGGAGCGCTACGAGCGACGCAAGCCGCTGCTTTGGTTCTGGCAGATGTTTGACCGTTCTCCGATTGGACTGAATCACTGGCTGGGGCTGCGGTTCCGGTGCATGCTGGGGCGGCACATCTTCGATCACCTGGGCGAGAAGGTGAAGATTTACCACGGGGTCGACCTGACTTTTGGGTACAACCTTTCAATTGGGGATGGTGTAGTGATCCGGCAAGGGGCACTGCTGAACGATCGCGGCGGAATCAAGATTGGGAAGAATGCGGTGATTGGGTCGTATGCACGCATCTATTCGCACTCACATTCCAGCGAAAACTTCGATGAAGTGACGCTGGCGCCGACGACGATCGGAGATGGAGCGCGCATCGCGAGCCATGCGATTGTGCTGGGGGGCAGCAACCTGGCGCCGGGCGAATCGATCGGGATTTTTCCGCTGAATAAGGCTTGAGGCTGGAGCAATTTCGGCTGCTCGAGTTAGATGGCACCGCCGTGAATGACGAACCTGGCGAGATAGTCGTTGAGTAGTTGGCGATGGTCGTTGCGATAGGCCGCGTAGTCCTGGGCGATGCCCTGGTCGGCGCCGTTGATGAGGATCCAGCAGTCGAGCATGCCGGCGTCGCTTAGGTCGAGGAGATTGCGCAGGCTTTCGTCGAGCTTGTTGCGATCGACCTTTTGCTCTTTCAAAATGGCTACTACGCTGGTGAGTGCATCCGACTCTTCTTTGAGGGTGTGGCGATAGGTCTTTTCGGCGGGAAAGTCCTTTGAGAACTTGTCGTTGCGATAGCTGGCGCGCGCGATGGAGTAGCCGAGCCAGGCGGCGCTGCCTGGGTGCTTACTGTTGTCGATGGCATTGGGATCGATGTTGATGGTGATGTTGCCGGGCTTTTTCGGATCGGCGACTGGCGCTGAGGGACGTTCGATCTTGGGCGCGAGGATGACGGCCTTTTGGCGGACGGCCCAGTTTGAGATTCCCTGCCACGCAAGCTTGTTATAGGGATCGGCGACGAGGGCGTCGATAAACTTTTCCTTGGCGGCTGCCGGATCGTTGCCGACGCGCAGCAGGGCATCGCCCCAGTAGCGATAGGCGGTTTCGCGGGAAGGATCGATGGAGATGGCGCGGGCAAACCAGAGAGATGCCGTCTTTAGATCCTTCATGGAATAGGCGGCGTCTCCGGCGTAGAGGGGCGGCTCATAGGCGGTTGGGTCTGCGTCGGCAGCAGCCGCGTATTTGGCGATGGCGGCTTTATAGTCCCCGGTTCCGAAGAGTTTTTCCGCCTCCTGGAAGAGCGCCTGCGCCGAACCGGGTGCGCCGGGAGCGGGGATAGCGGCGTCGGGGTCGATATTTGCGATGAGCTGCATGAAGTAATTGGGATCGCCATCGGCAACGGCTTTTTTTGCCGCATCGCGCTCGCGGGTCAGGGATGCTTTGATCTGGGCGGGATCGGTGAGATGCTCGGCCTGAACTCCCTGGGCGACTGCGAGTCGCTCCTGGTAGACCCATTCATCAGGATGAGCGGCGGCGAGCTGATCGTAGAGCTGAAGAGCCTCAAGGCGGTTGCCGGTGTCCCAGATGGCTTGCGCGCGGGCGGCAAGGTCTTTCTGGGCAACGAGAGGCAGGGCTGCGAACAAAAGGATTACAAAAACGAGATGAGATTTCCCAAGCCGTATCATGGGTCTCCTCCTGAGGCACGACACCTTGCGGCCCCTTAAATGCTTAGACACCGCGGCGAGGCAGATTGCGCACACCGGCGGGATGAAATACGCGGGACCTACCATGCTAACCTGAAATTTCCACCAAGAGGAGAGGGTCTTGCAGTTACAGTTCCTGGTCGGTGTCTTTGAGTTTGTGCTGCTGATCTTTTCGCTGAGCTTTCACGAGTGTGCGCACGCGTGGATGGCGTCGCGGCTGGGGGATCAGACGGCGCGGTTGCAGGGGCGGGTTACGCTGAACCCGATGTACCACATGGACCTGGTGGGAACGCTGCTGTTTCCGGCGCTGGCGATCTTTGGGCCGATGATTGGATTTGGGATGTTTGGGGGCCTGCTGATTGGGTGGGCCAAGCCGACGCCTGTCATCACGCGCAATTTTAGAAAGATTGTGCGCGACGACAACCTGACGACGCTGGCGGGGCCGTTCTCGAACGCACTGATCGTGCTGGTGGCGTTTGTGGTGCTGACGGTGATTTCGATGGCGACGCCGGGCGGCCACGCGATGGTGCTTGGCACGTTTGAGGGCGGCCTGAATATGGCTGCACCGTCGGGGTTGCAGGCGTTTGTGCTGATCGCGATCCTGGCGATTGAGGTGAATCTGAGCCTGTTTGTGTTCAACCTGCTGCCGATTCCGCCGCTGGACGGAAGCCGGATTGTGCGGAACGTGCTGCCCTATAACGCGGTCCAGGTTTATGACCGGATTCCCTTGTGGGTAAGCTACCTGTTGATGATCTTTCTTGGGCGGTTCATTATGGGGCTGTTCCTGGCGCCGCTGTATGCGCTGGTGTATTTCGGGTTGAAGCTGGTGTAGTTCGAGGCTGTTGAGGCAGCTTCAGGGAACCTTCGCGCGCATAGAGGTTTCTGTTGAGCTGAGATTTACAGGGGCTGAACAGGTTGCGGAAAAAGGGCGAGATTCCCGGGGCGCACGAAAAACCGCCTCTCCGCGGATCTTGCGGGCGTTGGCCACGATGACCTGGTGGCCAGTGCGGTTAACAAAAGACTGACCCAGGGCGAATGCGTGCCGCATTCCAGGGCGATGCGCAGACAAGGCTCGCCTTCGAAATGCCTCCGCTGCGCAGCCTCGGTGCTTTGCATGCGCCCTTCCTCCACCACGTCGCCCTGCTGATTCAGCAGACAATAGTGGCTGTAACGATCGCCCATATCCAGGCCCACGGTGATCTCCGGCTTGTCCTTGGTAACTTCCATACGTCGCGGTTGTTTGCTAACCTTCTTCATCGGCTGGTCTCCTATTGCAGCTTCGAGTGCGTGCAGATTAGGCTGATTCGCGAGACCAGCCGTCTCATACCATCTAAAGCCGCGCCCTTTCTATTGGCCTGGGCAGCACCCTTCGACTGCGCTCAGGGCAGGCTCTGAAGCCGTGCCCTTTCAAAGCCTCGGCGCGGCGGAGTTTTCCGCAATCTGTAAATGCCGCTGAGGGATGCTCTGGAGCTTATTGAAAGCCTCAGATCGCTTTCACCGCCGCGGCACCCGTCCCTGCCGTCACCTTCCAATCGAGCACCCTGGTCTCCCCGTCCAGGGTCAGCGCCAGCTTCTCGATCGCCAACTCGCCTTCGATCATCTGCACGCTCACCGACCGGTCATCAAGCCCGACGGCGCCGAAACCCGAGGCCGTCGAGAAAAAGCACTTGAACGGCCGCACCTTGAGCTGCGGTCCAAACCAGAGCGTCTTCTCAACGGCCGAGTAGCGGAATGCCGCCAGAGCGCCAAGCAGCGAATAGCTCGACATGGCGCGGGCATACCAGTTCCCGCACTCATACTCATTCCACGGATTGCGCGTCTTCCCCTCGTACCGGCTGCGCACAGCCTTCACGATGGTTAAGCCCTCATCGACAAAGCCCTCCTGGATGAGATGTGATGCGACCTGATATTCAATCCCCGTCCACACCTCGTCGGAATAGATAAACGGCAACGTCGGCTTGTCGCCATGTGGCCAACTGCACAGCAGCAATCCAGGCTCGTGTCCCATCGCATAGCCCGGCCGCTGCGCATTGGCATGGCTGCTCAAATCCGTCTTGAAGTTGTGTTTGAAGATGGCTTGGAGCGTCGACCGCACATTCTTCTTCGCAAGCGGCGTCTCAATCCCATAGGTCCTCGCCATCCATGCCCCGATCACGCCATCCGAAAGGCACCCACCCCCGTACTGGTATCGCGGTCCCTCCCTCTTCAGCAGTTGCTGCAGCTCGCTGCTCTTGTCGTCAACATGCGCCACGGATTTGGCAAATGAAGTGTCCCGCAAATCCGTGTACTCCACCTTCTGCTGGTAGTACTCGCCATTGAAAAGCTGCTCATCCATCAGGCGCGCACACTTCTCCGCCAGTTCCCCATAGAATCCCGCGTCGGAGTCCTGACCCACTGCCTTCGCCATGCGCGTCATAGCCGAAAGCGCGCCCAGGTAGATGCTGGTGCACATCCCATCCGGCCCCCAGAACTCAATGTCGTAGGTATTGTGGTGCGGCTCAAAGAGGCCCCCGCGATGATCCGGATCCCACGTCCCAATGCAGTAATCCAGGCTCCGCTTCACCAGCGGATACATCTCCTTCAGCCAGCCCGTATCGCCCGAGATCTGCCAATCCCGATAAACCTTCATCACCCCGCCCAACTGGCCGTCGGACGCCGCGTGCCAGCCATGGTCCACCGGCCCGTCAGGTATGGCTCCGCGAAAGTTCACGTGCCCGCGCTCATCCATCGAACGCTTCAGTTCCAGGTTGCGAAGTGTTCGCTCCAGTTGCGGAAAAAGATGGGGAAACGCCTGTGCGTAGTTCCAAACATGCGTGCACGACCCTTCGCAGCAGCCGTTATCGGGGAAGCATCCTTCCCATCCCCACAGATTGCCGTTCTCCTCGCGCAACACGGTGGGCGCTTTCAGAATGGCCAGGTTTGCCGACACAGCGTCGAGCACATACGCCGGCAAAGTGGATGCAAAAACCGCCTCCTTGAACTTCACCGTGCGTTTGCGCAATGAGGCATATTCCTGCTCCACATAGAGCGCAACCTCGCGCGCGTCCTTCCACACCGACGCATAGTAGGGCCGCCACAACGGAGGCTGCCCCGCGCCCCTGGTCCGGCAAGGGGCACCCCCCAGCACATCAGAAGCCTTTGCTTTGCCGCCGGCCTCAATGTAGCAGTTCGGAAAATGCCACGTGATCAGAATCGGATACGTCCGAAACTCGCCGGGCGCCAGCCTGCCTTCCAACAGCACCGAAGCTCCATTCCGCCCAATCACGTCCACATCGTTCGATCCTTCATTGGTCGTAAATGTCCCGCTCGAGACCTCTTTCCAAAGTGCCGTCAACGACCCATACGTCCACTCCGGGGCGCGCAGCCACATCCCTTTAATGCGCGGCTTTTGAATCTGCGAGTCCTGCCCAATCACCGTCAGGCTGGCGCTGCCAAATGGCTCCGCATTTTGCTCCTCGTCATTGTGCAGGAACACGCCCCTGCCCGGAAGCACCGTGTTCTTCGATCCCGCTTCATCCGGCTTGCACCCCGGGGCCAGGTGCGAAAGATGGTACGAAAACTCATACTCCACCGGCTCATGCGATGTATTGCGCAGCGTGTACTCCAGAATCACGCACGGTATTCCCGAGTTCTTGTCGTCAAGCGGTATAAACGGATTCCAGCCCGTCACCTTCACGTCCAGCGGCACCGCCGAGTCGCTGAACCGAGCTTCCCCGAATGGGAACTCCCCCTTGAAAACGCAGCGCTGAAAGCGTGGAAACCCCTCAAATCCACCCCGCCGCAACCCCTGCCCCTGCAAACCCTGGTCAAAGATTTTGAACGGCGGAAATGGCCCCTCCACCAACTTCGTAACATTGCCAGATCCGTCGGACCCCTTCACATGCAGAACGGCAAAAGCCGCCTGGTTCGAATTCGAGCTCCACATCACCGGCAATGCAGTTGTCGCAGGCCGCTCGTGGATCGCGAAATCCTGCAATCCCCCATAACCGTTCATGCAGATCGACCCAGTCCCGATTCCCCCCAGCGGCATCGCCACCTGCGTAGCCGCGTCCCCGCTGAATGTCCGCTGTTCCCCACCAACAAACAGAGCCTCACCGTCGTAAGGAACAGCCGTGTGTGCCGTAACCGCCGAACCCTCCGCTTCCGCCGGTGCATTCCCAGCCGCAACCGTTGCCGCCGCCACCGCCGCCGACGATCCAGCCACCAAAAACTCCCTCCGCGTGGACTTCTTCGAAAACGACATCTGATCTCCTTGACCCGATAATCCAACCGGTGCAAATAACGGTGCCTTCGCACGTCCCCGCAATTCTACGGCGAGAACTTGCGGTAATCATCAGGAGACCTCGGTGGGATTCAGTCTCAAAATACGTAAAATCAGATTTTCTGATAATCTGATTTTATGAAGACTGAAACCATTTCCGTCTCCAAAGCAGCCCGCAACTTCGCCGACTGCGTCAACCGTGTTCGTTATGAAGGCGTCTCATTTGATCTCGTTAAGAACGGCAACCCAGTGGCTTCAATTGTCCCCTGCCAATCGAAGCCGATTACTGGCGCTCGACAGGCTCAGGCGCTGTCCGAAGCCCTGAGGAAATTCCGCCTCGGCAAAGACGAGGCCGAAGCTTGGCTCCGCGACCTCGATGAGGCTCGTGAGAATCTGCCTCCAGTGGTCGATAAATGGCAATCCTGATCGACGCCGACGTTTTGATCCATTCCGAACGCGGGCGGTTCGATCTGCTTTCGTGGATACACTCGCAAACGCCAAACTACGGGGTACTGGCGGCGATCACCGTCGCTGAATTCCGCCACGGAATTGAACGTGCTTCCGGAATGCACCGGATGCGCAGACAAAGGTTCCTGGAAGAAATTCTCCTTCCCGTGTTTCCCGTGGTTCCTTACACCGAGGCTACAGCAGAGATCCACGCTCGAATTTGGGCTGAATGTCAGGTTGCCGGTCGAATGATCGGTCCCCATGATCTGATTCTTGCCGCCGGTGCGCTCGAACACTCCGCCTCTGTCGCCACCTTCAATGTCCGTCACTTCTCCTCCGTTCCCGGCCTCCACGTCATCACGCCGCAATTGCCGTAATCCCGTCCCCACCTCGCAGCTCCCCGACCACGCATGCCCTTCACGCCTCTCCCGTATAATTCCTCGTTGCCCGCAGTGCATTAAGTGCGCGCCTGCAACGGAGGATTCCCATGGATGTCTTTGTCGTCGTACCCCTGATTGTCGTCGCCTTTATCGTTCTCATCCTGGTGCTCGGTAGCTTCTTCACCGTCCGCACCGCCGAGGTCGCCATCGTCACACGCTTTGGCAAGTTCCTATCCGTTGCCAACCCCGGCCTTAACTGGAAGCTCCCATTCTTTGACTCCGTCTCCGGCGTCGTCAGCCTCCGCGTCAACCAGATCACCCTCACCATGGAGACCAAGACCAAAGACAACGTCTTCGTCACCATCCCCATCTCCGTCCAGAACCGCGTCCGCCCTGAAAAGGTCTACGACGCCTTCTACAAGCTCTCCGACCCCAAGGCGCAGATTCAGTCCTACGTCGAACAGGTCATCCTCGGCCACGTCCCCGGCATGACCCTCGATGAGGTCTTCGCCTCGCAGTCCTCCATCGCCGCCGCCGTCAAGCAGGAGCTCGACGCCGACATGGCCACCTTCGGCTACGAGATCGTCAACGTCCTCGTCACCGACATCGTTCCCGACTCCAAGGTCAAGGCCGCCATGAACGACATCAACGCCGCCCAGCGCGAGCAGGTGGCCGCCAACGCCCGCGGCGAAGCCGAAAAGATCCTCGTCGTCAAGAAGGCTGAAGCCGAGTCTGAGTCCAAAGCGCTCCAGGGGCAGGGTATCGCCAACCAGCGCAAGGCCATCATCGAAGGCCTCCAGGTCTCCATCGAGCAGTTCCAGAAGGTCGTCGACGGCGCATCCGCCAAAGAAGTCATGCAGCTCGTCATGGTCACCCAGTACTTTGACACCCTCAAGTCCATCGGCGAATCGGACAAGACCAACACCCTCTTCCTCTCGCACTCGCCCGGCGCCGTCAAAGAAGTCTCCGACCAGATTCTCCAGTCCATGCTCATCGCCGAACGCGCCAACAGTTAACCGCTCGCGCCACCTTGTAGCGCCGGCTTCCCAGCCGGCTGTCCTGGCGGCATCCCTGCCGCCAGATGCTCCCCACCCACCCCGGCGGGTGGCCCACCCCAACCAGAATGAGGGTGCCCCATCCAAGCTCCGCTTGGGTGGGAGGGAAACAAATGAGGGTGCCCCATCCAAGCTCCGCTTGGGTGGGCGTCAAAGACCCCCCACCGTCATCACAGAAAGAACCGGGAACTAGTGTTACTCTCCCGCAATGCCCTGGGGACTACACCGGTTCCAAAAGAGCGAGCAGCTCCATTTTGTGACCTTCAGTTGCTACCACCGGCAGCCCAAGCTGGCGACCGCTCAAGCGCGATCCGTGTTCGAGCGGTCCCTTGAGCAGACCCGGCTAGCATATGTGTTCTATGTCCTCGGCTACGTCGTCATGCCCGAGCACGTGCACCTGTTGCTCACCGAGCCGCAGACCAAAGCACTGTCGAGCGCACTTCAGGCCCTCAAGCAGTCGGTGTCGCGCACGCTGGCGCTGCGCGCTGCCGAGCCTTTCTGGCAAACGAGATATTACGACTTCAATGTCTTCACCGAAGATAAGCGGATCGAGAAACTGCGCTACATGCATCGGAATCCAGTCGTGCGCGGGCTGGTTGCCAAGCCCGAAGAGTGGGCCTGGTCGAGCTTCCGGCATTACGCGACGGGTTTCGAAGGCACAGTCGAGATCGAATCGGAAGGTACGGCACAGAAGCGCGAACAGTTGGGAGTGCGGCCCGCAGTTCGCACCGGGCCCGTCCTCCGCTTCCCGCCCTAGGCTTTTCGGATGTTCGTTCCGCCCTGATGAGGGTGGCGGGTGGCCCGCCCTAGGCTTTTCGGATGTTCGTTCCGCCCTGATGAGGGTGCCCCATCCAAGCTCCGCTTGGGTGGGCGGGAAACAAACCCCACCGGCATCACAGAAATAGCAACCTTCGGATAGACGGGGCGTTCCCTAAAAACTCCCTGAACCCTGATCTATAACAACCTCTGTTATACAAAAACCGTCATTATGTCATTCTGCCTGCATTTCTACAGTCCAAAAACAGGCGGGTGGCCCGCCTTAGGTTTTGAGGATGTTCATTCCCCCTTGATGCGGGTGCCCCATCCAAGCTCCGCTTGGGTGGGCGTGAAACAAACCCCACCGGCATCACAGAAATAGAAAACCGGAAATAGACATGACGTTCCCGGCAGATTCCCGCGAGAGCTAGGTTTCAAAAAACAACCTCACCTAGCCGTCCGTCCCCCGCCTGCCTTCCGGGTCGCCCCCAGAACCCGGGGACAGGAAGGCGGGTGGCCCGCCCTAGGTTTTACGGATGTTCGTTCCGCCTTGATGAGGGTGCCCCATTGTTCGCCGCGATAGAGATAGTTGTTGGGCGTTGTTCCGGCTGAGTTTATTTCTTTGCCGAAGGCGTCAAACTCATAGGCGTCTGTTGGCACCCCAGCCGCACTGGTGAGTTGGCGTACGCTGCCAGTGCCGTCGGTCTCAAAGAAGCTCGGCGTCCATGTGTTGTCGACGATCTGGTTCTGGCTGATGAGCTGCAATCCGTAGGTGTACTGGCGCTCGACAGCGCCATGGGCCGACAACTCCTCAACCACTTGCGGCAGGCCGGTGGGGTTGAGATCGTCAACCAGGTAATAGGTGGCGACGCCGTTGACCATCTTGGCCACGCGGTTGCCGTTGCCGTCGTAGATCATGCTTACCGACGTGTGCGGCGCGGACATGGTCATCATGCGGTTTTCGGAGTCGTAGGTGAACGCCTTGCCGCCGGTCGAGATTGTGTTGCCGTTCAGATCGTAGCTGTCCGTCGCCGCCTCGTCGTCAAAGTTGAAATTGAACGAGCCGGGATCCAGGCCGCCGATGGTCGAGGTCTCCGACTTGCGGTTGCCCACCGGGTCAAGGCCATAGGCAGCCGTGCCGTTCGCCCTGGCCGGATCGGCGCTGATGGTCTCGTTGGTCAGCCGGTAGACGCCGTCGTAGGTCCACACCACCGTGCGCCCGGTCCCTTCTGTCACTCCTGTCCGGTTGCCCACCGCGCCCAACTGGTAGGCGTAGCTCGACACCGGCGTTGACAGCGACTTGAGCCGGTTGAGGGTATCGTATCCGACACTGGGGCCGCTCGGAATTTTCGCCGTTACCAGGTTGCTGGCCGGGTCGTAGGTGTAGCTCAGAGTCCCTCCCGGCGTGGATATCCTGCTGCGTAATTAGTTTGGAGGTTGTCTGGCCCAACCAAGGACAAACAGCGTGTTTTTTGACCGCCTGGTCAAATCTCCATTTGACAGATCAAGTATGCTCACGTTCCCGCCGGAATCGACTTCCTCTTCGTTGAAGAGTAGCTTGTCCCCATCGGGTGACCATACTGCGCCTTTGAGAAAAAGCCAATAGCCTTTCAAATCTTCAACAGGTTTCATTCCAGTGCCATCCGGGTGAATTAGCATGCATTTCTTTTTCTTCTGATCTTCAAAGGAAATCCAATCGCCTTTGGGCGACCATGCTGGATCAGTCCCCTCCGCAATAACCGTCCCGCCTCCCCCAGCTAAGTCGATCACAACAATCTGATAAGTCGACGATGCCGAGCAGCAGAATTGCCCGACTAGGTACTTTCCATCCGGGGACCAGCTGAGCCTGGCGTTCTCAATCGCTCTACCAGGGTAGGAGATTGGGGTTAGCTTGCCTGTTGCAGTGTCGAGAATCTGCAGCATGATCGGATTATTGAAGCAATAGCCATCTCCAGGCGAGTCCTTAGACTGTGACGCAAAAGCAACTCTGGTTCCGTCAGGCGCGAAGGCCACCGAACCGACTCCGCCAGCACAGAAGTCCCCGTAGGTCTTCCACGTCTTATCCACGAGCGAATAAAGCCCAAGGACGGCTTTGAGTCTAACTTTGCGAGACTCATCGTGGGTTGAAAGACCCCAAGCGACCCGGTCCGCGCCAGGCGCAAGGGCCGGAAACACGGTGTTATAGTCTTGACCGAAAAAACCTACGGGGCTCCGCACGACGACCGTGTCCGTGGTGGAGACAACGAGGAGGTCCTCATGTGGTTGCCCAGACATGGATGTTTCTGTCGTCTCGAACAAAAGGACCGAATTCGAAATCGTGAATGTCCCCTCAGTTTGCCCGTACGACACACAAGGGAGTGAGAGCGCTATAGCTAACTTCAACGCGATCCTTAGACAAATTCGCATCACAGACCTTCGATTCCGCTAGTACCTGTAAAAATTCGTGTAGGCCGGGGAGTCATGGTATCCCGGTGAAAAGAGACCAAAAACCCAGGGACAGACGGGACGTTCCCGGTAGATTCCCGCGAGAGCGATGGTTCAAAAAACAGGCCCACTTCGCCGCCCGTCCCTCGTCTGCTTTGCGCGAGGGCCCCCTAAAAACTGCCCTTCAGTTTGCGTAGAATTACCCACCGTCGGCGCACACTCTGATCTTTGATCCCTGATCTCTGATCTGTGCCGTCCAAAGTTTTGACATGTTCGTCCCACCTGGATGAGGATACTCCGTCCAGGCAGGCAATCAATGCGCTCCACGACGGCTCGCCAGACATCTCCCGCGACGGCCACCCCTCGCTCGAATTAGAATGCTCCTTCGCGTCCATTCCTTCGCGTCCAGTCAAGGAGCCGCAATGAAGTTCTCTTCCGTGCAATCCATCCGCACATCCTTTGCCCTCTTGCTTGCTTTCATCGCATGCACCGCCCTCTGCGCCGAGCAGGCCCCCACTCCGGCCGCCGCTCCCGCTCGCTGGACCGAGTCCCAGGCCCATTCCTGGTACGCCAAGCAGCCCTGGCCCGTCGGCGCTGACTTTCTCCCCTCCACCGCCATCAACGAGCTGGAGATGTTTCAGTCCGACACCTTTGACCCCGTCACCATCGACCGCGAACTCGGCTGGGCTGAAGCCATCGGCATGAACACCATGCGCGTCTTCCTCCACAACCTGCTCTGGGAGCAGGACCCTAAAGGCTTCACCCAGCGCCTCGACAAGTTCCTCGCTATCTGCGCCCGCCATCACATCCGCCCCGTCTTTGTCCTCTTCGACTCCTGCTGGGATCCGCACCCCAAGCTCGGCCGCCAGCACCCGCCCGTCCCCGGCGTCCACAATTCCGGCTGGGTCCAGGCCCCGGGCACTGAGGTCCTCAACGACCCATCGCAATATCCCAAGCTCGAGGCCTACACCCGCGGCGTCATCTCGGCCTTCGCCAACGACCACCGCATCCTCGCCTGGGACCTTTGGAACGAGCCCGACAACGGCAACGACTCCTCCTACGCCAAAGGCGACCCCAAAAACAAAAACGAGATCATCCGTGGCCTGCTGCCGCAGGTCTTCGCCTGGGCCCGCTCGGCCCATCCCACTCAGCCACTCACCAGCGGCGTCTGGCAGGGCGACTGGTCATCGCTTGACACCATGACCCCCGTCGGTCGCATCCAGATCGAGCAATCCGACATCATCAGTTTCCACAACTACGGCTGGCCCGAAGACTTCGAAGCCCACGTCAAGCTGCTCCAGCAGTACCACCGTCCGCTCATCTGCACTGAGTACATGGCGCGCAACATCGGCAGCACCTTCGATGCCATCCTGCCCCTCGCCCGCCAGTACCACGTCGGCGCCATCAACTGGGGCCTCGTCGCCGGCAAGAGCCAAACCTGGATCCCCTGGGACTCGTGGCAACATCCGTACATCCACGACCAGCCCATGCTCTGGCAGCACGACATCTTCCACCCGGACGGCACGCCCTACCGTCCGCGCGAAATCGAGATCATCCGCAACATGACCGGCGCCAAATAGACCGATCTACTTCCCGATACAAAACCTCGAAAAGATCAGGTTAAGCACATCGTCAGCCGTGGTTTGGCCGGTTAGCGAATCAAGCGCCCACAGTCCTCGATAAAGGTCGATCAGGATCATCTCGTGCGGTGTCCCCTCCTCACTCGCTTTGGCCCCCACATCCAGCGCCTCCAACGCGGTCGTCACCGCCTGGTGGTGCCTTAGGCTCGTAAGCATCCCAGGCTCCGCCGCTGCACCGCCCGTCGCCAGAGCCAGAATCCGCTCCTTCAGCGCCGCAATCCCTTCGCCCGTCAGCGCCGAAGTCCTAACCGCCGGAATCCCCTCCACCTCGCCAGATTTCCATTCAAGCTCAGCCAGGTCGCACTTATTCACCGCAACCACCGCCGGCCGCCCCGCAACCGACTCCAGCAGCTCCTGCTCTTCGTCGCTCAGCTTCTCGGTTGCGTCCACCACCACCACCACCAGCGCCGCGTCTGCCAGCGCTTCGCGGCTCCGCGCGATCCCCAGCTGCTCGGCCTCTTCCACCCCCTCGCGCAGCCCTGCCGTATCCACCAGCTCAAGCGGAATCCCGTCCAGCGCAATCCTCTCCGACACTGTGTCCCGCGTCGTTCCCGGCGCAGCCGTCACAATCGCCCTCTCCCGTTCCACCAGCCGGTTGAACAGAGAGCTCTTCCCCACGTTCGGCCTGCCCACAATCGCCAGCGTCAGCCCATCGTGGACCACCCGCCCCCGCCGAAAGCTCGCCTCCATCGCTGCCAGCTCTGGCCGTATCTCCCCAATCCTCCGCGCAATCTCTTCGGCGGGCGTTACTTCCACGTCGTCTTCGGCAAAGTCGATGCCGGCCTCGAGCAGCGCAATCAGCTCCGCCAGCCCCTGCTTCACCGGACCAACGCGACGGCTCAGCGACCCGCCCATCTGGCTCGCCGCCTGCCGTGCCTGCGTCAGTGTCTGCGCCTCAATCAGGTCGCGCACCGCCTCCGCCTGCGTCAGGTCCAGCCGTCCAGCCAAAAATGCCCTCTGCGTAAACTCTCCCGGCTCAGCCAGCCGCGCGCCCAGCCCAATTGCCCGCCTCAGCAGCAGCTCCAGCACCACTGGCGACCCATGCGCCGCAATCTCCACCACGTCCTCGCCCGTATACGAGTGCGGCCCCTTGAAGAAGGTCACCACGGCCTCGTCGATCCGCTCGGCCGCTTGCCCTTCTGTCTCGCCGCGCGCCGCCTCGTCGAATTCCCGGTCCACCACGTCCGCCAGTTGCGCTCGCCCGGGCTCCAGCGCCCTCTTCAGCCGCACAAGATCCTCGGCAATCCGCGCCGCCTCCGCCCCGCTCAGCCGCACGATCCCGATCCCGCCACGTCCCGGCGGCGTCGAGATCGCGGCAATCGTGTCGTGGGTGCCCGTCTGCTCGCTCATGGTCCCTCCCAGTGTAGAAGTTCTTGTGCCCGCTGACACTTTCTCTCCCCAATGCAGACGAATAGAATTGTTTGAGTTGTGGCCTCCTCTGAATCCCTTGCCTTGCGCCCACCCGGCAATCAGCCCGTGCCCTCCCTCTAACCAGAATTGGAAAGTAAAGTACCGGCGATGAATCTGTACCTGGGTCCCCTGAAGTTTGTCTGTCCTCAACCTCGTGTTTGCGCTCTCTCCACTCTGGTCCTCTTCGTTGCAGGATTCTTCCTCTCGCTTCTCGCTTCGGCCCAGCCGTCTCCGCGGCAATCCTCGCAGGCCATTGTCTCGGGCGTTCTGCGCAACCCTGGAAACGCTCCAATTCCGAACGCCAGGATTCGTCTTGCTTCTCCGGCCGCCACGCTCGACACGACCACCAGCTCCGACGGCACCTTCCAGCTCACCGCTCCTGCGCCCGGCCAATACCGCCTCACCGTAGAAGTCAACGGATTGAAGGCCGCCTACGCGCAGCCTCTCGCCCTCGCAGCCGGAGACTTTCCCGTAGCGCTCACCCTTTCCGATCGTGGCGAGCTCACCCTCACCCAGGAAACGCCCAAAAAGGCCGCTGGCGGCGAAGAGCTCTCCAGCCAGGCCGTCAGCGAGCTACCGCTCAACAAACGCGACTTCAGCTCCCTTCTTCTCCTTGCCGCCGGAACCATGACCGACGCCAACGGAGCCACCAACTTCACCGCTCAATTCGCCATCAACGGCCAGCGCGGCGTTGAAGCCACCTTTGCCATGGACGGCGCTGACATCAGCGATCCCGAAATGGGCGGCAGCACCTTCTCCAACTTCAACGTCGATGCCGTCGAAAGCATAGACTCCAGCTCCGGCTGGATGCCCGCCGAAATCGGCAGCGGCGCCTCCGGCTACACAAACATCCACACCCGCTCCGGCATCAGCGGCTTCCACGGCTCATTCTTCGAGTTCCTGCGCAACTCAGCCCTCGACGCCCGCAATTACTTTGACCACCCCTCCATCCCCTATCCAGGCCGCATCCCGCCCTTCCGCCGCAACGAGTTCGGCTTTACCAACGGCGGTCCCATCTACATCCCCCACGTCTTCGACGGCCGCAAGTCAACTTACTACTTCGTCCAGTTCCAGGGCTTCCGCCAGGTGCTGGGTACCACTCAGGTCATGCCTGTTCCCACTCCAGACGAGCGCGCAGGCATTGACCCTGTCACTTACGCCGACGGATCCACGGATACGCTCACCGTTCCCGTTAACGCCCAGATCGCCGCAATCCTCGCCCGTTATCCTCAGCCCAATAACCCCACCGGCCCCTTCGGCGCGCGTACCTACGCCACCGCCTCCAAGGTCGACACCAATGCCAACCAGTTCTCCCTCCGCCTCGACCACAAGATCTCTTCCAAAGACCAGTTCTTCGCCCGCTTCAACATCGACGATCTCAACGGCCCCACCACCAATCCTGACCAGACCGCCATCGATCCATCCTTCGGCGTTGTATACATCGACCACCAGCGCAATGTCGTCGGCACCTGGACCCGCAATGCAACGCCTCGACTCATGTTCGAGTCCTCAATCTCCATCGAGCGCACCACGCCCGGCTTTCCCACCACCGACTACACCGACCCTGCCGTTAAATTCAACGACGGATTGTTCGAGGCCTTCAACTCCGCCGCCGGTTCTGTAATGCAGGCCTATGGCAATCTCTTCCAGGGCCGCGAGAATGTCTCCTTCACCACGGCGAACCACGCATTCAAAGCCGGATTTGAGGCGCGCCTCAATCGCGACACCACTTACTTCGGCATCAGCCCCAACGGCGAATACGACTTCGGCGGCGGCACCGCCTACGCCACAACCCCGATCTCTTCGCAAACAGGAAAGCACAACCTCAAACCCGGCGATCCATTGCCCGATACCCTCTCCAGTCTTCTCTCCGGAAGTTCGTTTACCTATATCGTCGCCATCGCCGCTCCGCCATTCTCCAACGGCGCGCACATCGGCCCCGCTGCCATCAACCGCGAGAACTTGAGCTTCTTCCTCCAGGACACATGGAAGATCAACCCCAGCCTGACTCTCGACTACGGCGTCCGCTGGGACCTTTACACCCCCATCTCCGAGCGCGCTCGCCGCACCTCCTCTTTTCGCACCATCAACGGCGTCCAGCAGTTCGTTGTTAACCCACAGCCGGGTTATGCCACCAACTGGAACGCGTGGCAGCCGCGCATTCAACTCTCCTGGCAGGCCCCGGCCAAGTTGCTCATCCGTGCCGGCGGCAGCGTTATGACCATTCCCCCAAATATCTGGCAGGATAACTTCCTTACCGGCTCGACGCCCTTTGTCATCTACCCGCGGCTTGTGGCAGCTCCCGGCGCACCGGTCAACTACGGCTTTCAAATCACGCCCGCCGAGTTGCCCACCGTCTACACCCTGGCCGGAGCCAACATCTTCCCTGATGGAAATCCCAAAGCCGTCGCCCCAAACACCATCATGGACGTAAACCGCTACGAGCAGCAGATGGCCGCCCTCACCCCCGGCCACGGCGTCAGTGACCTCAACCTTAGCGGGATCGACGCCAAGTTCGACAACGCCACGCTCTACAACTGGTCCCTCGGCCTCGAGCGCAAATTCGGCAATCTCACCGGCGATCTCGGCTACGTGGGAACCGCTGCAACCAAACTGCCGCACATCAGCTATCCCAATGCATTTTCCGGAGCGGTCAACGGCTTTGCTCCCTACTCCACCTTTGACAATGCAGGAAACGTCATCGGCGGCTTCGGCGTGGAGAACGTAATCACCGCAACATCGCACTCCAGCTATCACGCGATGCAGGCGTCCCTCTCAGGAACTATGGGCCACGGCGGTCCTGGTATTCAGGCCAGTTACACCTGGAGTAAGTCGATTGATGATCTCAGTGGCCTGGGAGGTGGAACGGGCTCCACGGGCGCGGTCTCTATACCCTCTCCGCAGAATCCCTTTGACACTCACCCCGAAAAAGGCCCCTCGTCCTTCGATGTCACAAACGGCTTTGGCCTCAGCCTTGCTCAGGATCTTCATCTCGACAAGGCTTCCTGGCTTGCCCCACTTGGCCACAAAGCCACTGCCGGATGGGAGCTCCTCTCCATCTCAAGCATCAGCTCAGGCGCGCCCTTCACCATCTACTCGGGCATCCAGCAGACCGGCTATGGCTCCGCTGGCTCTGATCGCCCCAACCAGGTCGCCATACCCCACCTATCCACCGCTCGCCAGAACCGCCAGGACTACTTCGGTCAGGGTGCCGCCAACGCCGCCAACTTCTTTTCCATCCCCATCAATCGCCCCGGCGGAAGTGGACCCAACAGCGGCTTCTTCGGCACTCTCGGCCGCAACAGCTTCCGCGGCCCTGCCTATTACGACTACGACTTCGCCCTCATCAAAACCACCGCCTTCGGCCATCGCAAATCCGGCGCCGAGTTCATGGACCTCCAGTTCCGCTCCGAGTTCTTCAACCTCTTCAACATCGTCAACATGGGCCTGCCCGCCAACACCCTCACTGGCTCCGGCTTCGGCCAGATCTCAAAGACCGCCGG
>Ga0302195_10001173_pt1 | contig 20575 bp, 15 predicted proteins | sample II_Bog_N1_2_FD_198778 | JGI IMG/M metagenome (GOLD analysis project Ga0302195, IMG submission 198778) | Peat permafrost microbial communities from Stordalen Mire near Abisko, Sweden - II_Bog_N1_2 | ecosystem: Environmental > Terrestrial > Soil > Wetlands > Peat | place: Sweden: Abisko...
GATGGGGGCGGGGCCGCTCACCCGCATGTTGCTGGTGTAACCCCAGGTGCTGCCAATCGGTTCGTCCACCTGCCACACGCCGGTGCGGATGCCGGCCGGGGAACGCCCGCCGATTTTTTCAAAATCGAGGATGGAGCCGATGGTTTCCGTGTTCTTGCCGCTGGGCGCATAAGCCGCTTTCTTGGTGCTGATGGAGACTTCCTTGCCCCATTCCTTCGCCCGATTGTAATAGTAGGCGGCGATCCGCAGTTTGAGCGGGTCCAGATACCGGATGTCCACGCCGTTGTCGAACCAGAGCATGTCCGGCTGGTATTGGTCAATCAACTCGACGTTGCGGGCATACCAATTTTCGAGAAATTTCTCGCAGGCGGCGTCGCTGCGGTCGGCCACATTATAAAAATCCGCCCATTGGGGATCGTAGAGATCGGCCTTTTCACTCTTGAGTTTGGCGGCCAGATCGGCCGGCGGGTTGACGAACTGGAAGTTTTCGATGCCGTGGTTGGACACGCCGAACTTCAAGCCCTGCTTGCGCACCGCCCGGCCGAGTTCCCCGATCAAATCACGCTTCGGACCCATGCGTTTGGCGTTCACGGGGTTCACCGTGCTGTCCCACATCGAAAAACCGTCGTGATGCTGGGCGGTGGGCACCACGAAGCGGGCGCCGGATTTTTTGAACAGCTCGGCCCATTCGTCGGCGTTAAATTTCTCGCAGGTGAACAGGGGGATGAAATCTTTGTAGCCGAATTTGTCCTGCGGCCCGAAATGGTTGGTGTGCCACTGGCTGTCGGCGCCATACATGTGTTTTTCATACCATTCGTTGTGGTGCGCCGGAACGGAATACAACCCCCAGTGCATGAACAGTCCGAACTTGGCCCCCACGAACCATTGGGGCACCCGGTAGTTGGCCTTGAGCGATTCCCAAGTGGGTTGGAACGGCCCGGGCGGGAGCGGGTTGGTGATGGCATTGACGGCGGCCTGGACGACTTCCAGCCGGGTCTCCGGGGCCATGTCGTAACCGCTGCTGGCATTGCCGCCCGCACCGATCTGATTGTCCGTCCCGCCGGCCTGGGCCAGGACCGGGGTCGGATGGCCGGCCAGCGCCAGTGCGAGAGCCGGAAGGATGAGGGGGTTGAGCAAGGTTGATTTAGTCATGAATAGGATTCAGGCGGGTGAAGGCGATCCGACCCCCGAAAAGGGGCCGGACCGAAATGTTGTTCGTGATTCGTTCAATTGGATACGCCGGACGCACCCGCGAAAACAATGGGGGCCGGATTGCTCGGATAGACGCCCGCCATCGGTAAAAGGTCACAAAAGAATGGCTCGGCTCCTGGAACCCCCAATCCTTAGCCGGAACGATGCATTTCAACCGCAGATGAAAGACTGGCTGCCCCCGAAGCGCCAATCGCCAAATCGGCGGATTATCTGAAGATCCTGAGCGCCACCGGGTTCAACGGCCGGCAGGTTTGTCCCGCAGAGCGGGGACGCCCTGGGGTGCTGAGCAGGAAGCAACGTTCCTCAGACGGGCGACGGAGGATTGGATCGGGCTTTCAGCCCTTGATTATTCGTGGTGCTGGAACCTGGGGCGAGGGCCCCAGGCTGGTATAAAGGCGGGCCTTTGGCCCTGAAGGCAACTGGCTACCAATCAATATGTTCAGAAGATGTTTCTTAAGATACGCCCGATGCTTGCCCACCCCAGGGGGTCAGGAGCAAGGTCGCGGGGTGACATTATGGGGGTGGGTGGGTTGAAGGGCCGTGAAGACGATCATTCAGAGACTCCTCACGTCGTCTCCTACGAGATCAAAGGGGCCGCCGGTGACAGGCTGGAAGCCCGTCCCACCTTAAAGCCGCCCGGCGGCCGGCCCAATGGCGGGGCGCGCTTGCAAATCCGGGGTGGTCCGGGTAGATTCACACCGTGCTTGCGCCGACCAAACATCGCTTCAGCGTAAAAGAATATTATCGCATGGCCGAGACGGGCGTCCTGTCCCCGGACGCGCGGGTGGAGTTGCTGGACGGCGAAATCACTGATATGTCACCCATCGGCCCGTTTCATGGCGGCGTCACCAATTATCTGTTGCAAATTTTCGCGGCCACCGCCCGGGGGCGGTGGCTGGTCTCGGTTCAGAATCCGGTGCGGCTGGATGATTATTCCGAACCCCAGCCGGACTTGTTGCTGCTTAAGCCGGCGGCTGATTTTTACCGGAGCCGCCACCCGCAACCCGCCGAGGTGTATTTGCTGGTGGAAGTCTCGGACTCCACCCTGGCCCGGGATTTATCGGAGAAGCTCCCCGCGTATGGCCGCGCGGGTATTCCTGAAGTCTGGATTGTGAATCTCCATGACGAAACCCTGGAAGTTTATCGCGAGCCGCACTTCACCGGTTATGCCCGGCGCACGGTTTTACGCGCCGGGGACCAGGCCCAACCGCTGTCGTTCCCGGATGCCGCCGTGGACGTGGCGGAATTATTAAAACGCTGAACCCCATCCCCAAGTGATCTACGACGCTTCATTGGACGAGTTGCGGCAAAAGGTGTGGGACGGCGGGCGGATCAACCCGGCCGAAGCCCGGCGCTTGTATCATCTCCCGCTGGAGGAACTTGGCGCGCTGGCCGACCGCCGCCGACAGCTCGCCAAACGCGACGCCTACGCCGGGCGCGGCAATGAGATTGTCACCTACAACGTGGATCGCAACGTCAACTATACGAACGTCTGCAATGTCTATTGCAAGTTCTGCGCCTTTTACCGCGTGGAAAAGGACGATGACGCCTACATCATTTCCCTGGCCGAGATGGATCAGAAGATCGCCGAAACCGTGGCGCTGGGCGGCACGCAGATTTTGATGCAGGGCGGTCATCATCCCAAGCTCACGAAGCAGTGGTATCTGGACCTGCTCGCGCACATCAAGGCCAAATGGCCGCAGGTGAACATTCACGGGTTCAGCCCCAGTGAATTCATTCATTTCCGCGACGTCTTCAACGAACCGCTGGAAAAAATCATCGGCGATTTCGCGCGGGCGGGCCTGGGCTCGATTCCCGGCGGCGGCGGGGAAATCCTGGTGGACCGCGTGCGCCAGCGCATCGCCCCGCTCAAGGCGATGAGCAGCGACTGGCTGGAGGTCATGGACGTGGCGCACCGGCTGGGGCTTAATTCCAGCGCCACGATGATGTTCGGGCATGTGGAGACGATTGAGGATCGCATCGAGCACCTGGACCGGTTGCGCCGGCAGCAGGATCAATCCAAGGGTTTCACGGCGTTCATCTGCTGGACGTTTCAGGCGGAGCACACGAAGCTCAAGGCCCCCACGGTGGGCGCGCATGAATATCTGCGCACCCAGGCGCTGGGGCGGATTTACCTGGATAATTTTGCCAACGTGCAAAGCTCGTGGGTGACGCAGGGGTTGGAAATCGGCCAGATCGCCCTGAAGTTTGGCGCGAACGATCTCGGCAGCATCATGATCGAGGAGAACGTGGTATCGCAGGCCGGCACCACCTTCAAAATGACGGTGCCGGACATGCACCGGCTGATCAAGGATCTCGGCTACGAACCGCATCAGCGCGACAATTGGTATCGGCTGGTGAACTGAGGCGGCGGCCGCAACCAGTCCATGTTTCCCGCGCTGTTAACCACGGGGTTATTCGCCCTTTCGGCCATGGCCGGACGGCGGCTGCCGCATTTTTTCAGCGGCACACAGGCCAATCTGGCGCGCCTCCTCCTCGCCGCCACGCTGCTCGGCTTGTGGTCGCATTTTTTCGGTTTTGGCCTGGGGGGCGCGGCGTTTCCCTGGTTGTTTTTGAGCGGCTGCGTGGGGTTTGGCGTGGGGGATCTGGCGATGTTGCAAACGTATCCGCACCTCGGGGCGCGGCGGACGATGGTGATGATCCAGTGTCTGGCGGTGCCGCTGGCCACGCTGATTGAATGGGCCTGGCTCGGCCACGCGCCCACGCTCCGGCAGACGGGTTTTGCCATCATGATTCTGGCGGGGGTCGGGCTGGCGATGTTACCGGCCAAAACCGCCGAACCGACGCACGGACTGAAAGCGGGGTTGTTTTTCGGTTTTATCGCGGCACTGGGCCAGGGCGGGGGCGCCGTTCTGAGCCGCAAAGCGTATGCGGTGGCGGCGGCGGCCGGGCAGACGCTGCACGGCGCGGGCGACGGGATCAACGCGGCGTATCAACGGATGATCGGGGGGATTGTTTTCATGGTGCTGGTGTGGCTGTATTTAAAGGTCGCGCGGCGTTCGGAGGCGGTCCGCCGGCCGGATTGGTCCGGCGGCTGGCCCTGGCTGGTGGCGGCGGTGCTGGCGGGCCCGTCCCTGGGCGTGAGTTGTTTTCAATGGGCGCTGATGACGGAGAAGACGGGCATCGTGCTGCCCATCGTGGCCACCTCGCCGCTGCTGGTGATCCCGCTGACGCGGTGGGTGGACGGCGAACGCATCACGAAGCGCGGCGTGGCGGGCGGATTGATCGCAGTGGGCGGAGTCATTGGGTTGACGCTGGTGAAGTGAGGAGGGAGGACGGAAGGCCAAAGCGGAAAGCGGGAAAGCGGGAAAGCGGAAACGGGGCCCAAGAAATTTGGGAGGATTAACTACGACCTAGCCGGAAAATAGCCGGGCTCCGCTTTCGCCCTTTCCCGGTTTCGGTTTTTCCCCCATACTTCACCCATGCCGGATAATCGTCCATGGCCCCGGGTCACGTATATCATGCCCACGCTCAATGCCGGGGCGTTGCTCGATAATATTCTGGCTTCGATCCGCCGGCAGACTTATCCCGCCGACCGCTGCGAAATCATTCTTGCCGATGCGCACTCCACCGATGATACCCGGGCCATCGCCCAAAAATACGGGGCCATCGTCCTGGACGACAACGGCAAGAACATGGAGGAGGGCAAGCGGCTCGCCCTGCGGCAGGCCACCGGGGAATACATTGTCTTTGTGGATGCCGACAATGAGATCACCCACCCGGATTACGTTGAGCTCGCGGTGCAGGCGCTGGCGGCCAATCCCCAGGCGCTCGGCGTGGAGGGTTATTATCTGCCCTCGCCCAAGATGAGTTCGTTTTGCGCCTACCTCACCCACCGCCTGCACATCAGCGATCCCGTCTGCTGGCTCATGAGTGCCAACCCCCGGCTCGTCGGGCGCAATGGCGAGGTCGAGCGCTGGACTTTGCCGCCGGGCACTTATTCGTATCCGCTGGGGGCCAACGGCTTTGTGTATCGCCGCGCCGATCTCGAATCCGTCCAGGCGGATGAAAAATTTCAAGACACGCACGTGGCCATGTTTTTGATGAAGAACGGCCGGCGCGAGTGGCTGCGGATTCGCGGGCGCGGGGTGCATCATTATTACGTGCAAACCCTCTGGGGCTTCGTCAAAAAACGGCGGCGCGCCACGGTGCATTTCCTGCGGGTGCAGGAGGAGATGCCCGTCAATTGGATGAAGGAAAAGCCCCCGATGCCGCTCTGGCTGGCCGGGGTTTATTGCGTCACGTTTGCCGGTCCGGTCTGGCACACGTTGCGCGGCTGGGTGCGCGATGGCGACCCGCGCTGGTTCTGGCATGTGCCCGCCAGCCTGGCGAGCGTATTGGGCAACGCCTGGGGTGTGGTGACTTATCGCCAGCACGGCCGGGACCGGAATTTGATCGCCAAACTTCAGCCCAAACAAAACCTGATCAAAACCGATGGCAAGTAATCCCCCCCCCCCGACGCATGACCTGGCGGTTTGTTACCGGATTTATCCGGGCCTCTCGGGCAAACCGGCGTTTGGCTTCACCGACAAACTGACGCTGGTCCGGGCCAACCTGCGGAGTTTCAAGGCGGCCTTGGGCGGTCTGAAAGTTAAAATGTGGGTCATCCTCGACAAATGCCCGCCCGTGTATCACGAACTGGTGACGGCGCTCTTTTCAGAAAACGATCTGGAGATCATCACCCTGGCCGGCGCGGGGAACGAAGCCACGTTCCTGCGGCAAATCCAAGAATTGACGCGCCAGACGGTCGCCGAACTCGTTTATTTTGCCGAAGACGATTATTTGTATTTGCCTCGGTCATTGGAAAAAGCCGTGGCCTTTCTGCAACGGCATCCGGCGGCCGATTTTTTGACGCTCTACGATCATGCGGATAATCACACGCGCTACATCCACCGGTTGCGGGGCGCGGAATACGAGGAAGCCGGTCACCGCTGGCATACCATCGCCTCGACCTGCCTGACGTTCATGGCCCGCCGGAGTTCCCTGGTGGAAACGGCGGAGGTGTTTGCCACTTATGCCCGCAAAAATTCCGATCTGGGTTTGTGGCTGGCCCTGACCAAGACCGGGGTGCGGAACCCGTGGCGCTGGGTGCGCAGCCTGGGCGACGGCCTGTTTTTCGCCGCTTCGCACGCGCTGGCCTGGCATCATGCGGGGCGCTACATCCTCCGGGGCAAGCGCCGGACGCTGTGGGTGCCCACGCCGTCCCTGGCCACGCATCTGGAGGTGAGCGGTCTCGCCCCCGGCGTGGATTGGGAGCGGTGCTACGCGGAAGTGCAGGCGGCGGGCAAGGCATAATCTGGCCGGGCTGGGATTTTGATTTTTGGATTTTGAATTTTCCGCCGGCGGCCGGATGGAGTATGGTTGCGGGAGATGTCCGTCACTTCCATCCCGGTCGCCGCGACCGCCGGCCCGGTGCCCACCGCACTCGGCCGGCCTGAATTGTTGTCCCCCGCCGGCGATTGGGAATGCGCCCGCGCGGCGGTCGAAAACGGCGCGGACGCCATTTACTTCGGGCTCGATAAATTCAACGCCCGGATGCGGGCAAACAATTTCACCACGGCGGATTTGCCCAAGCTCATGGAATTTCTCCACCGGCGCGGGGTCCGGGGTTATGTGACGTTCAACACGCTGGTGTTTGAAAATGAACTGGCCGACGCCGAAAGCCATCTGCGCGCCATCATCGCCGCCGGGGTGGACGCGGCCATCGTCCAGGATGCCGGCATCTGCCGCCTGATTCGCGCGCTCTCGCCGGATTTTCCCATTCACGCCTCGACGCAGATGACGGTCACGAGCGCCGCCGGCGTGGAGTTCGCGCGCGAACTGGGCTGCGAGTTGGTGGTGCTCGCCCGCGAATGTCCGATCCGGGAAATCGCCGCGATCCGGTCGGCGCAGGTGGCGTCCGGGCATGCGGTGGCGCTGGAAGTGTTCGTCCATGGGGCCTTGTGCGTGGCGTATTCGGGCCAGTGCCTGACGAGTGAATCCCTCGGGGGCCGCTCGGCCAATCGCGGCGAATGCGCCCAGGCGTGCCGGATGCCTTACGAACTCATTTCCGACGGCCAACTCGTGCCGCTCGGCGACCGGAAATATCTGCTCAGCCCGCAGGATCTGGCCGGGCTCGACGTCCTGCCGGACCTCATCCGGGCCGGCGTCGCCTCGTTAAAAATCGAGGGCCGGCTCAAAAGCCCCGAATATGTGGCGAGTATCACGCGGGTTTACCGGCAGGCGCTGGACCGCATCCTCGTCCCAACCGCCCCCATGGCCGGCGTGGGGGTACCGCCGCAATACGAAATGGAAATGGCGTTTTCGCGCGGCCTGTTCACGGGCTGGTTTCTGGGCGTCAACAACCAGGCGCTGGTCCACGCGCGGTTCGGCAAAAAACGCGGCGTGTATCTGGGCGAAGTCAGCCGGGTCGAGGACGGGCGCGTCAGCCTCCGCCTGCTTGCGCCGCTCAAGCCGGGCGACGGCATTGTCTTCGACGCCGGGCAGCCGGATCAACCCGAGGAGGGCGGCCGCGTTTATCATTTGGAGGCGCGCAACGGTGAGACGCGCCTGAGCTTCGGCCATGGCGACTTGGATTTTCAACGCATCCGCCCCGGGCACAAGGTCTGGAAGACGAACGATCCCGAGTTGGACCGGAAAATCCGCCAGAGTTTTGCGGGCGACACGCCCAAATTCCAACGCCGGCTGGACTGGGAGGTGCATGGCCGCGCCGGGCAACCGCTGAACCTCATTGCGCGCGACGAAGCCGGGCACATTGCCCGCGCTGATTCCGCCATGCCCCTGGCCCTGGCGGAGAAGCAACCGTTGACCACCGAAAAATTGCGCGAGCAACTCGGCCGGCTGGGCGGAACGGCGTTTCAAATCGGTGATTTAATCAATGAACTCGAGGGCCGCGTGCTGCTCCCGGTGAGCGAACTCAACCGGCTCCGCCGCGAAATCGTCGCCGAACTCGACCGCCAGCGCGCCCGGCCGCAACGCTGGCAACTGAACCCGGCACCGGCGGTTGCGTCCGGGAGCGCGCCGACTGAAACGCCGGTCCCCGGTGGCCATCCCGTCCCGGACGATGCCGAACTCATCGTCCTGGTCCGCAATCTCCCCCAGCTTGAAGCCGCGTTGCGTTGCGGCGTGACGACGATCTATTGTGAGTTTGAAGACCCCAAGAAATATCGCGAGGCCGTCACGTTGTTCCACACGGCTTATGGCTGCGCCGTGCCGGCCGGCGGATCGTCTCCCACCATCTGGGTGGCCCCGCCGCGCATCTTCAAAACCGGCGAGGAATGGATCTTGAAGCAGGTGCGCTCCAGCCGGGCCGACGGCTATCTCGTGCGCAATTATGACCACCTGAAATATTTTGCCGCCGACCGGAAGCGCGGGGATTATTCGCTCAATATTGCCAATCATCTGGCGGCGGATTATTTCCAGAACACCTTCGCCCTGGAGGGGTTGACCGCCAGCTACGATTTGAATTTTCCGCAGCTCGAAGCCCTGTTGCAGGGCGCGCCCGCCGGCCGGTTCGAGGTGACGATTCACCAGCACATGCCCATGTTTCACATGGAGCACTGCGTCTTTTGCGCCTTTCTCACCACGGGCACGGATTATACGAATTGCGGCCGCCCCTGCGACCGGCACGAAGTCCGCCTGCGCGACCGCGTGGGGGCCGAGCACACCCTCAAGGCCGACGCCGGCTGCCGCAACACCGTCTTCAACTCCCAAACCCAGACCGGCGCGGAATACGTCACCCGCCTGCGCGCGCTGGGCGTCCGGCGCTTCCGCCTCGAATTTCTCTCGGAACCCGCGGCGGAAGTCGAGCGCGTGATCGCCAAATACCGGGCCCTCTTGCGCGGTGAAATCACCGGCGACCAGCTCTGGCGCGAACTCAAACTCAATCACCAACTGGGGGTGACGCGCGGACAAATGGGCAAATAAATTATATGGCACTGACACGTGATTATAAAGCGACGGTCATGGCGCGCATCCAGCGCGATCCGAAGTTTGCCCGGGCTTTGTATGTGGAGGCCGTCAACGCATTGCTGGAAGGCGAGACAGATGAAGGTCTGTCCATGCTGCGCGACTTGGTTCATGCCGGCATCACTTTCAAGGAACTTTCCAACCAGACCGGTCTGGGCGAAAAAACCCTGCACCGCATGTTAAGCCGCCACGGCAATCCGACCTCGCGCAACCTTTTTACGGTCACCAAAGCGATCTGCGGTCACTTGGGCATCGCCCCGCGTTTTAAGTTCGCGGCTTGAAATCCGTCCCACGCCGCTGGTTTCACAACCCCGTCGGATGATCCACAAATTCCCACGGGAGATTAAATTTCCCCGCCAAGTGCGCCGCCAGCGCCTTCACCCCGAATGTTTCCGTGGCGTAATGCCCGGCGTAAAACACATTCAACCCCAGTTCCTCCGCCAGCGCGTGGGTCCAGTGCGGCCCTTCGCCCGTGATGAACGTATCCACCCCTTCGGCGGCGGCCAATTTGAGATCGCCCCCCGCGCCGCCCGTCACCACGCCGATCCGCCGGCACGTTTCGCCGCCGCCGGGCAGCAGCCGGGGCGGGGCGCCCGTCGCCCGTTCGAGCCGCCGGCCCAACTCCGCGCGCGACAGCGTCGCCCGCGCCTGCCAGCCAATCGGCTGACCATGGCTCGTAAAAAACGGGTTCAACTTTTTCAAGCCGAGCGCGGCGGCGAGCAACGCATTATTCCCGAGCCGGGGATGCGCATCCAGCGGCAGATGCGAACTGTAAACCGCCAGATTGTTCGCCGTCAGCAGCCGGATTAGTTCGTAGTTCGCCCCCGTCCACGGCTGGCGGGAACTCCAGAACAACCCGTGATGCACCAACAGCAAATCCGCCCCGGTCGCCACCGCCAGGCGGACAGTGGCCGCGCTGGCGTCCACCGCCGCCGCCAGTCGTGTGACCCGGCCCGCATTCTGCACCTGCAACCCGTTGGCCGCGCCCTCGTAATCGCCGATATCTGCGGTGCGCAGCAGTGTGTCACAGTGTCGAACGAGGGTGGTGAGGAGGATGCCGGTCATGGGAATCGCGTCCGGTTGGAATCAGGCCGTCGGGCGGTCTTTTTTCTGGAAGAACTTCCGCACCCAGGCCGACACCGCCACCGCGCCGATGATGATGAATTTTTTGGCGGCCAGCAGGGCGATCCAGAGTAGTTTGAAAAATCCCAGCTTGGCCGCAATGCCGCCCGCCACCAGCGCCGCCAGCCCGTAAGTCGCCACCTTGTCCACCTTGGGGTTGAAATCGGTGTAGCGGTTGCCCTCGTTAAAATCCACCAGCGCCAGGATATCCGGGGCCTCCCGGCGGATTTCCGGCAACTCCTCCATGCTCGCAATGGCGCTCAGCACCAGCACCCCGTGCCGTCCGAGAATCCGGATGTCATAATTGAGGGTGTTCTGGGTTTCCCCCTCGAAATTCAATTCCTTGGCCCAATACAACTTGTGGGTGGCCGCGTCATAATGCGGCGGTTCGGCCCACCCCACCAACTCGATGGCGGGATACCCCTTCTCCTTCCGCACCTTATTGTTGTCGTGGGTCGCGGTCTGCATTTGCTTCAGCATCTCATCATAATTGATCTTGGTGGCGTCATCATCCTTCACATAACCGTCATCGGTCGAGGTGATCGTCACCGCCCAACTCCCCGCCCCGATCGGCTTTTTATCCGTCGGCACCAGCATCCCCAGATGCTTCGTTTCCGAGGGCGGATTGCCCCAGAGCTTCACCAAGACCGTTTCCGTGTCGTTGGGATCGAGATAACTGATGTTCGTGGGCAGGTTCAGCCGGGCCACCCCGCCGGGGAGGTTGATTTGGCCGTGTTGATATTTGAGGCCGTCGAGCAGCTTGAGGAATTCCTCGCGGGTTTTGGGCCGGTCATCCGCCAGGGCGACGGAAACCAGGGTCAGCAGTCCGAGTCCGCCCACGCACCAGGCATTTAATTTCATTTGGTTTTAAAGGTTGAATTATTAATCCGTGTCGCCGGTCACGGGCCATGATATACGGTGACGATGCCGTTGTCAACGCCCGGTTGAAATCCGTCCCGCGCCAGGGCGGTGGGGACGGGCTTCGGTGACCGCCCATTAACCGGGTAGAAAAAAAATTTGTCAATCTTCCCAATTCCCTTAACCTGTCCGCCATCATATGAACAACTTACCCCAAGGTTTCTGTTTCTTCGCCCGATTCCGCCCCGGCTGGCTGACCCGGCCGGCGGGCGGGCTGGCGGTCGCCGCGCTGCTGTTCACCGGATCCTCCGCCGCCACCGCCGCCGGCGTTTCAGTGCGCGAACGCCTCTCGCTGGATTCCGACTGGCGCTTCCTCAAGGAGGAGCCGGCCACGGACAAGGATCTGCTCAGTTACACCAACGTCAAACCCTGGGTGCTGGCCACCGGCGTGGAATTTGCCCGCGGCGCGGACGCCGCCGCCAAAGTGCGGCCGGCGGGCAATCCCGGCGGCGGCTCGATCGCCTTTGCGGAAACGGGCTTCGACGACAGCCAATGGCGGCTCCTGAACCTGCCGCATGACTGGGGGATCGAAGGCCCGTTCAAACAGGAATATCCCGGCGACACCGGCAAACTGCCCTGGTGGGGCACCGCCTGGTATCGCAAACATTTGGCGGTGCCCGACACGGACCACGGCAAGGAAATTTATCTGGATGTGGATGGCGCCATGTCCTACGCCACGGTCTGGCTCAACGGCCAGTGCGTGGGCGGCTGGCCCTACGGTTACGCCTCCTGGCGGGTGGATTTGACCCCGTATGTGCATTTTGGCGCGGACAACGTCATTGCCATCCGCCTGGACAACCCGCCGGCCTCCTCCCGCTGGTATCCCGGTGGCGGTATTTACCGCAACGTCTGGCTGGTCAAAACCGCCCCGATTCACGTCGCCCAATGGGGCACTTACGTCACCACCCCCGTGGTGACCCCACAATCCGCCACCGTGAGCGTTCAGGCACAGGTGCAAAATGACACTGGCGCGGATGCCGCGGTGGTTGTCAACCAGGAACTTTTTGAACTCAAGGCCAATGGCGAACGCGGCCGGTCCGTGGCCGCCTTGGTCAACTCCAAACTCACCGTCCCCGCGCACGATTCCGCCACCACCACCGGCGAACTGGTCTTGAAACATCCCAAACTGTGGGATTTGACGAAACCGCAGCGGTATGTCGCGGTTACGACCGTCCTGCAGGCGGCCCAGCCCATGGATCAGTATGAAACCCCGTTTGGCGTCCGCACGATTGAATTTACGGTGACCAATGGTTTCCTCCTCAACGGCCAACGGGTGCCCATCCAGGGCGTTTGCGATCATCACGACCTCGGGGCGCTGGGCTCCGCCATCAACACCCGGGCGCTCGAACGCCAGGTGGAAATCCTCAAGGGCATGGGGTGCAACGCCATCCGCACCAGCCACAACCCGCCCGCCCCGGAATTGCTGGAAATTTGCGACCGCCTGGGCATGGTGGTGATGGATGAGGCGTTTGACTGCTGGTTGGCCGGCAAAAACCGGAATGACTACCATACGCTCTACACCGACTGGCACGAAAACGATTTGCGCGCCCTCGTGCGCCGCGACCGCAACCATCCCTGCGTGATTCTATGGAGCTCGGGCAATGAAGTGCCCGACCAAGACCGCGCCGACGGCCCCGCCCTGGCCAATGAACACCGCGCCATCATCCATTCCGAGGACAACACCCGGCCCGTCACCGCCGCCGTGAGTTCCTACAAGGCGGCCTTCAGCGGTTTTGAAAACAGCTTCGACGTGTTTGGCTGGAATTATAAACCGGACAACTACGGCCAGTTCCGCGAGAAAAACCCGAACCTGCCCCTCTTCGGCAGCGAAACGGCCTCGTGCATCAGTTCCCGCGGCGTCTATGTCTTCCCCGTCAGCAACAACAAGGGCGACGGCAAAGCTGATTTCCAGGTCAGTTCCTACGACCTTTACGCTCCCCGCTGGGCCACCACGCCGGACACGGAATTCACCGGCCAGGACAAAAACCCCTTCACCGCCGGCGAATTCGTCTGGACCGGCTTTGATTATCTCGGCGAACCGACGCCCTACAACGGCGACATGAGCAACCTGCTCAACTTCTTTGATCCCGCCGAAAAGGCGCGGGCCCAGAAGGAATTGGAAACCCTCGGCAAGGTGCATGTGCCCTCGCGCAGCTCCTATTTTGGCATTGTGGACCTCGCCGGCTTCAAGAAAGACCGCTATTATATTTATCAGGCCCGCTGGAACCCGGACGTCCGCATGGCCCACATCCTCCCCCACTGGAACTGGCCGGACCGCGTCGGCCAGGTCACGCCCGTGCATGTCTATACTTCCGGCGACGAGGCGGAACTGTTCCTGAACGGCAAATCCCTGGGCCGCAAAACCAAACATCAATATGAATACCGCCTCCGCTGGGATGACGTGGTTTACGAACCCGGCGTGCTGAAAGTGGTCGCCTACAAACACGGCCACAAATGGGCCACCGACGTGGTGAAAACCACCGGCCCCGCCAGCCGGCTCACGTTGCAGGCCGACCGCGCCAAAATCGCCGATGACGGCCGGGACCTCTCCTATGTGACGGTCTCCGTGGCCGATTCCAAGGGGCTGACCGTGCCCCGCTCAAACAACCACCTCAAATTCAGCGTGACCGGCCCCGGCGAAATCGTGGCCACCGACAACGGCGATGCCACCAGCTTCGAATCCTTCCAGGCCCCGGAACGCGACGCCTTCAACGGGCTGGCCCTCGTCATCATTCGCGCCAAGGCCGACCAGCCCGGCACCATCAAGCTCACCGCCGAATCCGACGGCCTCACCCCCGCGACGCTCACCCTCAAGAGCCGCTGACCTTTCTTCCATCAACCCGGCGGACCGCCCAGCGGTCCGCCGTTTTTGTTTCGCCCACCGCCCGCCGCGGGCCTCTCGGCGAACGAGGGCGTATCTCGGGGCCCCGCCCCCGGAGCGCCGGTCTGTGACCGGCTTGAACCGCCGGCTCGTGGTTGAAGGGTTTCCTTGTTGGTCACCGTTTTGATGGCTCGGACGTCCCCAGCCGGCTGCCGGCCGGCGCACCGCTTCGGTGGCTGTGTCAAGCTGCGCCCGCGAAAAATCCGGGGTGCCAAAAAAGATTGCCACGCGTGCGGATTCCCCCTATCTTTTTTGCCCGTCCAATCACCGGCGGAAGTCATTCCGTTGGGAACGCCTGGCAGGTTTGCCCGGCGGCCCGGGTTGGTTCAACCGGACGGCACGGGCCGGTAACCCGGCAAACCGGATCGGTGGCGCGGTTAGCTCAGTGGTAGAGCATTACCTTGACACGGTAGGGGTCACAGGTTCGAACCCTGTATCGCGCACCATTTTTACACAACCGCCAGTTGGCCGGCGACGAAACCGGGCAGGGGGGGAATTTGTCCCTGCGCAGCCATCCGGTGGATCGCATCCCCGGGGATGGCTGTGTGGGCATCCAACATTTCACCCTGTATCACTACCCATAGAGCCGGGGTATCCCGCCCCGCGCCGCCCGCCGCCGCTTTGCCCTCATCCCCACCCCGCCACTTTGTCCGGGCGGGGACAACCCGAAAATAGCCGGCGTTTCAACGCCGGGAGCCGTCTGGCAAACCCCGAGTCCCGACCGGGACGGCTGATATCAAGGGGTTGCTTGAGGTCGTGCGAAACTGGGGCTAATGTGCGGGCAGGCCCACATCCCGGGCGATCTGCTCGGCGCCCGCCGGGTCCACCCAGCGGACCAGGGCGAGGAAATTGACCAGCGCGGGGCTGTCGGCCTTGACTTTGTAAAGCTTCCGCAGCGCCCCGATGACGCTGACATACGTCGCCGCGTATTTTTCATGGGTGAGCCGGTTGGTATACGCCTCCAGGACCGCCCGGGCGATGGGATCCGTCTGGCCGTCGGGCAGATACGGCAGCAGGCTGAACACGCGCACAAACGACATCGGGTCCGACTCGGAGAGCACCAGCCAGCTTTGCTTGACTTCATCCGTGTCATACTTGGCGTGCAGCCGCTGGCGGACGGCGTCGGTGATCTCATTGGGCGCGGCGCGCTGGGCGATCATTTCCTTGACCGCCTCCCACGGATTGGCCGCCGGCCGGCCCGCCGCGGCGCCTTCGGCCCGCCCGGGAAGGTCCGGCAGGCCCAGCCGCCGCATCAGTTCCCGGACCAGGGCTTCGGCGTCCGCCCGGCGCAAACGGTCGGTGTTGAGGAGGGCGCGCGCCACCACCTGTTGCGCTTCGGGATTGAGAAACTGGAGCGCGGCGGCGATGGGCTCGGGCGCGGGCTGTTTCTGCGCGCCCACCAGGTGCCGCACAAAATCCAGGGTGACGGGGTGGTAATCCGTGAACACGGTCGAGCGGAAGGTGAGCACGAAGCGGGCGGTGCGGGCCACGCCGCCCGCCTTCCCGCAATTGTTGAGGACGGCCTGGCGGTAATCCGGGCTGACAATATACGCCAGCAGCGCTTCCACCCGCTTGAGGCGGGGTTCATCGAGCGGATCGTTTTCCCCCGTCACCACCAGTTGCTCCACCACGGGCGGCAGGCGCTGCGCAAAAATGACGTCCGGCGATTCCGTGTTCTGGTTCTCGTAGTAATGCAGGAGTTCCAATACGAACGAAAGCTTGAGAAAGGCCTCCTTTTGGGCCCGCTGCTCGCGGCCCTGGCGGATGCGGCGGTGCAGGGCGAGCAAGCCTTCGCGTTTGGCCTCCGGCAGCGGGGTGGGTTGCCGCAGGAGTTCCTCGAAGTCGCTGCGGAAAGCGAGCATGATTTCGTCCGGGCGCGGGCGCGGATTATGCACCGCATCGGTGGTCACGTCCTTGAAAAACCCGAGCGCTTCCTCGCCAAAGTCGCGCACGACCTGTTCCCGGGGCGTCTGGCCTTTCATATAGCCGCGGCTGGCGCGTTGGCCGGCCGGGGCGAAAAAGGTTTCCGGCTGGTCAATCAACCCGAGCAACAGGCCGGCGTCCAGCGGCGATTCGAGGCGGATCAATTCCTCGACGAGGGGCTTGATGGCGGCGGTCAGGTCGCGCTTGGTCTTGTCCAGCGCCCGGAGGATGGCGGGCTGGAGGAGGTTTTCCTCATTCCGGCCCTGGATGATGGCCGAGCAGACTTCGTTGACGCCGGCGCCGTGTTCCACGAGGCGAGAGACCAGCACGCCCACATCGTTGGTGGGCAGCTTCGTGGCGAGCGTGGTGACGAGGGTGACCAGTTCGCCGTGGGATTTCTTGCGGTGTTCGACCACCTTTTCCAGCAGGCTGCGCAGGGTCTTGTTCTCCTGCACCAGCACGCGGCATTCCGCCTCCGCCTCCCGCAACCGCAAGGTCACGCCCGGCCAGTCGCGTTGGATTTCGGCCAGGGTTGGAACCGCCGGGTTGTCATTCTGCATTTCGGGCATGATTCGATATTCCACAAACCGCCGGTATTTTTCCAACTATTTTTCAGCGGAACCGATCCGCGCCAAGCCTTGGCGAAGGGCGGACGGAACGCGGCCAAAAGCCGGGGAAAACGTTCCCGGTTCAAAAATCAAACCGATACACCAGGTCCAGTGGCGATCTGGACGGTCCCGTCGGGCGGTCATCACCGCCGTCGTCTTTGAGGTTGCGACCGACGGAATAGACGATTTTCCGCTCCCGAGAATAGCGCAGGGGCTGGCCGTCGAAATCATCCGTTGGCACTTGGTCCAAGAACTCCGGCACGAGTGCGGACAAATCCGCAGGCAGGGTTCCGTGCGTCAATTGATAGGCGCGCAGGGCGAGAATGGTGCGGGTGGCCTGCAACTGCGCGTCCGACTGCGATTTTTTGGCCAGCGCGGCCGTCTCTGTCGGCACCAACGTGTAAAACATGAGTTGGCCGACCGCATTTCCGCTCAGATACATCGAAACCACGCCGGGGCGATTCGATTCCAAGTCCGACAGTTTCGACCCGTTGTAGGGAGGTTGCGCGGCCTCGATCATCAGGTGCGCTTCATTGGCGAACAATGCCCTCGTCTGGCTGGAATTAATCACCGGCATAAAGTGCATCAGGGGCGGAAAATTAGTGTTTTTCCCCGCCTGCAAGTCGTTAAACCATGGAACTTGCGATTGATACTCGGCTTTCACGGTATTGGCGAAGGCCGCGCTTTCTTCGTTTGGATCAAGCTCCAGTTGGTGAAGGTAATTTTTGAGCTGGCCGGCGTCCAAATGGGTTTTGCCCACCCAATGCTGAATTTGGTTCAAGCCCATGCTGTTGACCGCCGCGCCAACCAGATAAGAGATTAACACTCCGTGGGAATTTTGCATCCGGCGCGCCAGTTGGATGTGGCAGATGATTTGATCAAAACCCTCCTGATCCTGTCCATTGTGCAGCAGAGCATTCTCCCGCACCCCGTCCATTTGCGCCAATTTCTTCCAGACCGTCAGATAAGGCACCTCCACCGGGAAGTTGGTGGCTTCCGGCACTTCAAAATCCGGCAGTTTGTCGGCGGCGTCCCAACCCGCCAGCGACTCGTGGTTGCTGGCCAGAAGGGTGTCGGCCAGACGGGCATCCCAATTGGTGTCACGGGCAAGATCATAAAGTTGCGCGGTCTGCTTCTCCGGCCACCAGAGATGGCGGCCCGCCTCCTGGAGCACGTCGAAGGCGTTGGAACCCGCGGGAATGTCGGTGCGCACCAGTTGCAGATCCTGATCGTGAACTGTCACCGGGATGCTGGACCGCAGCAATAAAAAGCAGTAGAACAAGACGGGCAGCGCCAGGATAATCAACAGCCATTTTTTCATATACGGTGAACGCGGTTGGTTGGCAAAGCATGGCCGGGGGGCGGGATGGAGTCACCCTTTTATTGCAGCTCTTATTGCCGCTAATTTCCCCTCGACCTCGTCGTCCCGAGACCCTGATCTTGCCGGAACGACCGCATGACAATAGCCCGGCGTTTCAACGCTTGTCATTGGGCGCATCGCGACACTGCCCCCGAATCGCCAGTATCCAAATCGGCGGATGATCCGAAGATCCTGAGCCCCGCCGGGTTCGACGCCTGCAGGTTTGTCCCGCAGAGCGGGGACGCCCTGCGGGTGCTGATGCAGGAAGAAACGTTCCTCAGACGGGCGACTGAGAATTGGATCGGGCTTTCAGCCCTTGATTATTCATTGTCCTGGAACCTGGGGCGAGGGCCCCAGGCTGGTATAAAGGCGGGCCTTTGGCCCTGAATGCAACTGGCTACCAATCAACATGTTCCATAGATGTTTCTTAAGAGCGGGATGCGAGACAGCAGACTTGGAAGTCTGCGGTATTTTACGTCCAGTTGGGGGAAACCGGGGGCGGCGACCACCGTCCATTTCGGCCCCTCCCCGCGGCTGTTCGAAGCGCATGACCGGATTCGCCAGTGGTGCGCCGGGCACGGGCACCGGCCGGCAGGGATTTCGTGGGAAATTTATGGGCACTGGGACGAGAGTTGGAACGCCAATCCCTCCAAGATACGCACGGATGTTTTTTACCTGCTCCAAGATTAAAGCGCCGGACTGGTCGCCGGCGGCTGCGACCCCTGAAGATTCCCCGCCGGTTACCGGTGGGCCGCCCACAGTAACGACAGCGGCAGGCCGTGCAGGTTGGCGGCAAAGGGAATGACTTCGGTGCCGGTGTACAGCACCACGCCACGAACCCAGCGGCGGCCGGCGGCATCGGCCAGGGCCTGCAAACCCCGGACATCCGCCCCGCCCAGGGTGGCCCCGGCCTTAATCTCAATTCCCACCAGCCGGCCCGTGCGGTCTTCCAATACGATGTCCACTTCCTGTCCGGAAGCCGTGCGCCAGAAATAGAATTGCGCCGGCACCCCGCTCCAGGCCGATTGCTTGCGCAGTTCCATCAATACAAAATTCTCCGTCAACCCGCCCGCCAGGGTTCCCTGCGCCTGCAACCGTTCCAAGCTCATTCCCAGCAAATGGGCCAGTAACCCGGCGTCATTTAAATAAACCTTGGGGGTTTGAATGAGCCGCTGCCCCAAGTTGCCCGACCAAGGCCGCAGAAGTTGGACGAGAAAAGTGGCTTCCAACAGGGCGAAGTAGCGTTTCAACGTGGTGTGCGGCAGCGCCAGACTGCGCGACAAGTCGGCGAAATTCAACAGGCCACCGGCCCGCGTGGCCAGTACCGAGAGCAGGCGGGGCACCGCCATCACGTCATGGACGTTGGCCAGATCCCGCACCTCGCGCTGGAGCAGCGTCGTCAAATAGGACTCGAACCAAGCCTGACGCCGCGCGCCGGGTTTGCGGGCCACCACCGGGGGATACCCCCCCGCCAGAATTTTGGCCAACAGTTCATTGCGGGACTCCCCGCTGGATTTCCCCGACGACCAGACCGGCTGCGGGGAAAACAAGGCGTCAATGAAGCCCTCTTTGACGCCGTTCATTTCCCCCTGGGAAAACGGCCACAGGGTCAGCACTTCCAGCCGTCCCGCCAGGGACTCGGATAATTTGGGCAGGAGCATGACGTTGGCCGATCCCGTCAGTAAAAATCTCCCCGGTTCCCGTTTTCGGTCAATGGCCGCTTTGATGACCGGAAACAGTTCGGGCACGTGCTGCACTTCATCCAGGGTGACTGGCGTGTTTAAACCGGCAATGAAACCGTTGGGATCGCGCCGCGCCGCCGCCAGGACGCCGGGATCATCAAACGTCAAATACTGCCGCCCGGGTTGGATCAAGGCCGCCGATTGCACCAAGGTGCTTTTACCGGTTTGCCGGGCGCCGTTGACCAGGACGGCGGGGGTGTCCCCCAAGGCTTGGAGGAGATGCTCGGCAAGGTGGCGACCAATCACGATATGATAATCAACCACAAAGTGGATGATAATCAACCACATTTTTGATCCACCCGCGTTATCGAGGCGCCGCGACTGGCTTCATTCCAAACGTCCGCCGGCGGTTTTTCTCGGCCCAAAATTAGCCCTGCAAGGGCGGCACACAACCGCGCCGCCGGCGGCTTGTCCCGGTTCAATACTCATCGGAAAACTGGAATAAGCCATGGTTGACAATCAGGAAAGGCTGAAACACCATCGTCGAATGTCCGAGGTGATTAAACGCATATTGTGGTCGAAGCCCTGCTAGGCGTCATTGCGCCTTGTAGCCTATGACTGCCATACCAATGCTAGCAGCAGATGCAGAGGCCAATTTCTGGAGCGCATTGCCGTCCATCCTTTGGTTTCTTCTCGTTGTCGTCTTTAGTTTCGTGTTTCGCGAGCAGCTTGCCACGCTCTTCACTCAGCTCACGCGGCGCATCAAGTCAGGCGCAGCAGTCAAGGTGGGAACCGTAGAATTGGGAGCAATCAGCACTACACAGCAGCCGTCTGACAATACCATTCATTCAGCAATTGCTTCATCAGAGCAGAGGTCGAC
>Ga0302195_10001182_pt1 | contig 20503 bp, 22 predicted proteins | sample II_Bog_N1_2_FD_198778 | JGI IMG/M metagenome (GOLD analysis project Ga0302195, IMG submission 198778) | Peat permafrost microbial communities from Stordalen Mire near Abisko, Sweden - II_Bog_N1_2 | ecosystem: Environmental > Terrestrial > Soil > Wetlands > Peat | place: Sweden: Abisko...
ACGGCGCTGCGCCTGTCACGCTTCTTCGGCAACAGCCCGGAGTTCTGGCTCAACCTCCAGCAGATGCACGACCTGTCCAAGGCCCGGCTCGAACTAAGCAAGAAAATTGAGCGGGATGTTGAGGCCTACGCAGGGGCATGAGTGGATTGGATTGAGGCATGAATCCCAGGTACGAAAATCCAGCCTTGGGGCTCCCGGCTCATTTCCCCAAGATGCAGGGAACCCGCCTCAAGGATGAAAGATTCACCTGATACAGGTCACGTGAAACGACTATTGCTTGGCATGAGCAATATCTGTCCAGCAGGGTGCGTCAACGAAGAGCCGGGCCTGAGCCTCAGACAGTTCATCGCAACGTTCATTATCAGGATCTCCTGAATGTCCCTTGACCCATTTGCCTGTGATCTTATGTTTATTGGCCAGCGCGTCCAGTTCCTTCCATAAGTCCACATTCAACACAGGCCTTTCCTGCCCCTTCTTTGGCTTCCGCATCCATCCCCGCTCACGCCACGCGAACCGCCACGATGCCAGACCGTTTAGTAGATATTGACTGTCGGATAGGAGCAAGACCTCACATGGCTCCTTGAGTGCCTTGAGGCCCTCAATGACAGCAGTGATTTCCATCCGATTATTAGTCGTTTCTCCGGTTCCACCTGCGATTTCAACTACGTGGTCGCCGTATCTCAGGACGTATGCCCAACCGCCAGGGCCCGGGTTTCCAATACATGCGCCGTCAGTCGTCAAGATCACTTGCTTCATGTATTGAGTATTGCACTACGACTTCCTATCCAAATGCAGGATAGCTCACGCGCTACTATGCCACCTTGATCTCATCGAGCAGATCGGGGGGACGATCCAGCACTTTAAGCAGCTTAACCAGCGCCAAAGGCGGCTTGGTTTTACCGTTCTCGTAGCGGGAGAAGGCATGGTCGCCGCTGTCGCGGAAAGGGAGCAAAGCCCGGAGTTCCGCCGCCCCACGCCAGATCGAAAGGCAAAACGAGGGGTTGACTTTCATTGCGGACAGTGCAATAGTTGCATTACGCTGTTTTGGTGAGACAGTATGCCAGTCTTGCAACGTTTTGGTTCTGTCAGCGTGCGCATGTACGCCGACGATCACCGGCCGCCTCACTTCCATATTGTCGCGCCGGACTTTCAGGTTTTGGTGCGGATTTCGGATTTGGCGGTCATTGCGGGAGAAGGCCGGCCGACACAGATCGCCGAGGCACTGGCCTGGGCGCAAAGCCATCAAGAGGCGCTGGCGCTGCGGTGGGCAGAACTGAACGAACGGGGGTAACGATCATGCCGAGAAAAACTTTGCCGCGTATCGCGTCTGTTGCCGCCGGCAAGAAGCCGTTGACGTTGCTCATTCGTTGGGAGAATGGCGAGGAGAGCCGGGTTGATGTTTCCGGCTTGGTGGAAACCTTCCGCGTTTATGAGCGGTTGCGCCGCTCGCCGAAGTTGTTTGGGTGCGTGCGGGTTGGCGATTATGGCACGGATGTTTGCTGGACGGATGAAATCGACATGGCTGCCGACACGCTTTGGCGGCTTGCGCAAGAGCAATCGGGGCAGACCATGTCGCCCGATGCGTTCAAGCATTGGCGGGAACGCAAAGCCTATACGCTCGATTCCGCCGCTGCCGCTCTGGGATTGAGCCGCCGCATGGTTGCCTACTATGAACAGGGCGCGAAGCCGATTCCACGTGTCGTTGCGCTTGCCACTCACGCGCTCGATGCCGTGCCGATGAAATAAGCAGGGACGGCCGGCGTCTCAATCTTCCGCCAAGATTGGGAGAAGGGTCGCCTCGTCCTGCGGCACCCTTCGGCGTCGCTCAGGCAGGCTTTGAAGTCGTGCCCTTTCAAAACCATTGCTCCCCACGGCTACCCACTGACGCAGGAGTTTTCTTCCCGACCAGGCGACAACGACAAAACTCAGTAGGACACAAAGCCAGGCAAAGACATCGCCATGCGCCGTGTAGAAGGTCACGTCGCCGCGGAAGCCATACTGCGCGGGCAGCGCATCCACCGCATGGCGGGGAATGCTCTGCCGCACCCGGCCGTAGGGGTCGATGACTGCGGTGATGCCGTTGTTGGTGTCGCGCAAAATCCAGCGGCGGTTTTCGATGGCCCTCATGCGCGCCATGTTCAGGTGCTGCCATGGGGCGCTGGTGTCGCCGTACCAGCCGTCGTCGCTGATGTTGACCAGCACCTCGGCGCCCAGGCGGGCGAACTCGCGCACCTCGTCGGCAAAGACGGCCTCGTAGCAGATGAAGACTCCGTAGCGATGCCTCTCTCCGTTCGGACCCGGCAGGATGAAGACCTTGCGCTCGTCGCCGCGGGTGAAGGACGAGACCCGGCCGGTGAGCTTGTGGGCGAAGGTGAGTAGATTCTGGTAGGGAATGTACTCGCCAAAGGGGACCAGGTGGAATTTATCGTAGCGGCCCACGCGCGCCCCGTCGGCTCCGACAACCAGCGCCGAGTTATAAGTGTGCCAGGCCTGCTCCTCCGAGGAAAAATCTGTGCCGATATTACCCACCACCAGCGGCGCCTGCTCCTGGCGGGCGATAGCTGTCAGCGCTTGCCGAAAGCGGGGCTCGTTCTCGAAGAATGGCGCCGGCGACTCAGGCCAGACCACCAGGTCGGGATGGGTGGGATAGGGCGGGCAGACAATCTCGCCCAGTGGCGCGCCGGTCTGAGGGATTCCAGCAATGTAGGTCTTGCACTGCTCGCCGGCCAGCCGCTTGAATTCGGCGATGTGCTGGTCCCACTCCGGCCCGGCCCAGGCATTGTCGCCGGCTACGTCGAGATTGGGCTGTATCAGAACGGCTGTGGCCGTGGGAGCGGGAGTGGGTGGTAGAAACCTGTAGCCAAACATCGCATCGCCAAGCAGCCCAGATCCGATCACAATCCATGCCATACGGCGACGACTGCGAATCGATCGGCCTTGGATAGTCAAGAATTCAGCAAGAAATGCATTGGCCGCAACCAGCAGAAAACTTATCCCGTAGACTCCGGTCCAAGGCGCAAGCTGGTTCACCAGGGCGTTGTCCACCTGCGAGTAGCCGAGCTGATCCCAGGGCACGGAGGTGATACGCGCGGCGGCCAGCGCCAGGCGCGTCGAGCCCGTTGCCCGGCGCACCAGCACGACGAACAGCCCGAAGAGCCCGAAGTAAAGCCCCAGCACCAGGCTGTAGCCCAGCAGCAGCAGCGTCGGAGCCATCGGCGGCATGTCGCCGTAGCGCATCATGGTGTCGCGCACCCAGTAGCAGTTGCCGATGTACCACAACACGCCGCAGAGATAGGCAAGCAGAAAGCCGCGGCGCAGCGGGCGGGGCGCTTCAGCCGTGCCCGGCGACAGAATCGCCCACAACAACGGAACCAGCCCAAACCAGGCAAAGATCGACCGCCAGGGCGGCATCGGCCCAGCCAACGGAAACGGCAACTCAAGCAGGCCTGCGGAGAGACCGGCAGCGGCCCACAACTTCCAGCCAGCTTTCCAGAATGCTCGTTGCATACTGAGGCGAGTTTATCGCATCAGGCACGCAGCCTCGAAGAGAAGACTCAGGGCGTCCCTTGCTCACGCCTGCCGCGCGAGGCCGATCGACGAGAGGTGATTTCATGGGAAAGGCTCTCGACCGGTCTGGAAACACGCTACAATTTGTTCATGGCCTTGGCGATTCTTGCAATGCGCGTGCTGGAAGTGATGTTTTTTGTCGGCCTGGCGGGGTCGGCCGTGGTCATCCTCATCAGTTTTGTCGAGGACGGCAAAGAGCTCTTCGGCAAGGACGAGCCGCCTGAATCGCGCGGTTGACGGCCCACTCCCGCAATGCCCGCCATTTTTTATTGACTCGATCCTCATTCGGAAATAAACTCATCGCAGGGCGTATCGCACTTTTCGCTCTTCAGACACCGAGAACGCCGGCCGTCGCGCCGGCACAAACGCGATGGCATCTAACCGGACGATCGTAGCCCCTCCTTCAAACCGCGTGCGGCTCATCGTGGCTTCCTCGGTGATGCTGACGTTCATCTCCTTTTGGCGCGCGGCAGCCATTGTTCTCTGCGATCTCGGCTCATCCGCCTTCTATGCCGGGGGCATCGCCGAGCAGGCGGTGGGCGCGGCGGCTCCGTGGTTCATCCTAGCCATCATGCTGTTCAGTTTCGCGGTGCGCGCGGTCTACGTCGAGAGCTGTTCGATGTTCACCCGCGGCGGCGTTTACCGCGTGGTCAAGGAAGCCCTGGGCGGCACCTTCGCCAAGATCAGCGTTTCTGCCCTGATGTTCGATTACATTCTGACCGGGCCGATCTCAGGCGTTTCAGCCGGACAATACATTACAGGCTTGATGAATGAACTGATGACGGTGGCCAACAACAGCCACTGGCTGCCTCCGGCCCTGATCGACGCACACCATAATCCATTTCAGTTCAACATGAACTACACCTCGGCGGTCTTTGCCGCCGCGGTCACTATCTATTACTGGTGGCAGAACATCAAGGGCATCGAGGAGTCCAGCGGCAAGGCGCTGCGCGTCATGCAGATCACCACCGTCATGGTCGTGATCCTGCTGCTGTGGGGCGTCTTCTCCGTGATGGTGCGAGGCGTTCATCTGCCCCCGCCGCCCACTCCTTCGAATCTCAAGTTCAGTACGGATGCCCTCGGATTCCTCAAGGGAACTCGCCTGGTGCCGCTTCTCGGCCTGTTTGGCATTCTCATGGCCTTCGGCCACTCCGTGCTGGCCATGAGCGGCGAGGAGAGCCTGGCGCAGGTCAACCGCGAGATCGAGCATCCGAAGCTGAAAAACCTGAAGCGGGCGGCGATCGTCATCGCCATCTATAGCTTGATCTTTACCGGCGGCGCCACGCTGCTGGCTTCCATGCTGATTCCCACATGGCAGCGCACCCACATCTACCAGGACAACCTGATCGCCGGCCTGGCCATGTACATGGTTGGCCCCATGTTCTGGCGCATCGCCTTCCGCATCTTCGTAGTTCTGGTCGGCTTTCTTATCCTCTCCGGCGCCATCAACACCTCGATGATCGGCTCGACCGGCGTGCTGATGCGCGTGGCTGAGGACGGCGTACTAACCGACTGGTTCCGCAAGCCGCACCCCCGGTTCGGCACCAGCCATCGCATCATCAATCTGGTTTTCATCCTTCAGATGATTACCATCATCGCCAGCCGGGGCAACGTGATCATGCTGGGCGAGGCCTACGCCTTCGGCGTCATCTGGTCGTTCACCTTCAACAACCTTGCCATGCTGGTGCTGCGCTGGAAGTACCATGGCGAGCGCGGCTGGAAGGTTCCGCCCAATCTGCGCATCGGGAACTTCGAGATTCCCTTTGGACTGGCCTCGGTCTTCCTGGTGCTGCTTTCCATTGCAGTCGTTAACCTGGCCACCAAGTCGGTGGCCACGGTCAGCGGCTTGATCTTTGCCGCGGCCTTCTTTATCGTCTTCACCGTCTCTGAGCGCAGCAACCTGCGCAAGCATGCCCTGACTGCCCGGCAGATGAAGGATCAGTTTCAACTGGAGCACCAGGATACGGTGAACCGCGAAACGGTGGCCATCCGTCCCGGAGGCGTGATGGTGACCATGCGCGACGCCGCCAATCCCATCGCTCTGAAATGGGCGCTGGCCCACACCAGCACCGAGAGCCAGGACGTGGTGGTGATCAGCGTGCGCATGATGGGTGTGGGCGGACCGGAGTACCTGAGCGCGGAAGATCAGAGCTTCAGCGAACACGAGCAGATGGTCTTCACCAAGGCAGTCTCGGTGGCTGAGAGCTTCGGCAAGAAGGTCTCGCTGCTGGTGGTTCCCGCCGGAGATGTCTTCGCCGCGCTGGCGCAGGGCGGAAGCTCGCTCGAAGTGGACTCGATGGTCTCCGGAGTCTCCAGCTCAATGACCGCTGAAGACCAGGCCTTCCACCTTGGGCAGGCCTGGGAGGCGCTGCCCGAGCCGAAGCGCCAGTTCAACTACTATGTCATTGGCAATACTGGCGAAACCAAGGTCTTCTACATCGGGCCGCACGCGCCCTCCCTGAGCCCCGAGGACATCCAGTTGGTGCATCGCCTGTGGCTGAACATGCGCCGCGATCCTTCAATGCAGAATCTGCACCACAGCGACATCATCAACTATGCCTTGACCAATCTGGCGGGCCAGTACGCCCGCGAGAAGCAGGATATCCTGCGCGACCTGCGCAATTATCGCGCCGCTCAAACTCCCGCCGGCGTTCACCTTGGCGGCCAAGACCTCACCGAGCTTCCCGCAGCGCCGGCCGCACCCGGCCGCGAGTTGCCGCCGCCGAAGCCGCCGCGCTACCTGTAAGGACCTCTGAACAAGTCCATCTTTGGATCGTTGCTGAATGGAGAGTAAATGCTTCGGATGCTCAAGAAATTCGTGAAGTCCGCATTGGCAAAGCGACAACGGGTCTTGATATATTCCATGGTGAATCTTGGGAGGCCGCGATACCTGGATGTTTCGCAAGCGGAATACTCGAATGAGTACGTTCGCCTATCTCAACTTGACCTGGCTATCCATGAGATCAGGGAACAGAGTATTCCGGGAGATGTGGCAGAGGTCGGCGTCTATAGAGGCACCTTCGCAGCAGTCCTCAATCGAGTGCTGCCCGAACGTATGCTTTACCTCTTCGACACCTTTGAAGGTTTTAATCCCGAACAAGAGCAATCGGACATGCAAAAGTACGGGTTGAGTTTTCATAGAGACTTTACTGACACTTCGGTGGAATTCGTTCTGAGGCAAATGCCATACCCCGACAAGTGCATCATTCGGAAAGGGCTGTTTCCAACCTCAGCGAACGGGTTAGAAGACCGCCGATTCTGCTTCGTCTCGCTTGATGCGGACCTCTACGAGCCTATCCTAGCCGGTCTTGAGTTTTTCTTTGATCGAATGCACTCAGGCGGTTTCATCTTCGTTCACGATTACAATTGTGCTGGATTTCCCGGCGCAAAGCGGGCGGTTCTCGATTTCTCTACGAAGCGAGGCATTCCTTTTGTTCCCGTGACTGATATGTATGGCACTGCCATTTTCAGGGCGTAAGCAACTATCATATGCGGCCATTTTGCCAAGTAGATTGTTACCCTAATTAGCCGAGAGGTTGCCCAAAATGCCGGTCGGGAATGGTACTTTCCAGGCAAAGCCCCTCGAAGGCTTGAGGAAATCTCATTCATGCACGATAAGAGGCTGCCTAGATCGTCTCGCCCGGCGACCGCCGCACCACCTCAACGCCGGCAATCAAGATATAGTATCCCTGGTTTTGCTCTAGAGAGTTACTTTTTCTATCGGCCGCCGCGGGCTGGGTCGCGCTGGCCATTTCGGATAGCCCATGTAGAAAACGAAGTTTGGCTGCCACGCGGCGTCGCCCAGGAGTTGGCCAAGCAGGCGAGCCCGCATTGGCTCTTTTCCGAGCGCCCGCTCGTGGTCGATCATCTCCACGGCCTCATTGCAGGGTCGTCCGGCCACGCCATGCGCAGTCGCCAGCAGATGCGCGCGTTGCCAGATGCGCCCCGCGCGCAGGCAGTCTTCCCGGTCATAGCGGTCCCGCACAGCAAGAATGCCGATCAGTGGAGCGCTCAACATCAGGTGGGAATACGCATTCTTTGACATTCGCGACTCAGCCCGCTTCAACAGCCACAACGGCATCATTTTCGCAATGCCAGTCGTGATGGGCGGCAGCCCGAAGTCATCAAGCGGAATGCCATCCCTCTGTTTCTGCACGGCGGACCAGCTGGTCCGGTACCATCGCTCTGCGCCACGATCAACCGCGGGGTCGGAATAGATCTCAGTGTTCGCCGCGGAGCTGATTTCCACGATCTTTTTGCGGTCAGTGTCCGCCGTGAACAGGAAAATCTTGACCCCCGGTTCATCGCTTGGCAAGCGGCTCAGTGTGCCGAGAAATTGGGACGGGAGGCGGTTGTTGGGCAGAAACGCGCTCCGATTCGTGTGGCGCCAAGGAATGGCGTCGTAGAGTTCGGACTCCTCGCGCTTGCCCGGCTCAAGGTCGATGCGCGCCACGAGTTGCGGCGCAGGATCGGCGGGGATCGGTCCGAGCTTTGCGGGAAGCAACGTCACAGTTGCCTGATAGCCGTAGGCTGCCGCAGCCAGCATCAGGTTCTCCAGAGCGCAGCCCATCCCGATGTGTTCTTCTCGCAGATAGGGATCAAGCGCACCCACGTTTCTTGTGGTGTCGATGAATAATTCGATGGAAGATTCCGTCGCTTTGAAGAGCCACGGCTGCGTATTGTGCGGGCTTGCGGCTAGAATTGCGGCGCGCACCAGCGCGACGGGTCCAGGGCTTGAATCCTGGCGCCAGTTCTTCCAGGGTTCGTAAGCCGGGCCTTGGCCGGCGCTGAAGACGCCCTGATCGCAGGCGCGCCAGACGCCGGCGCCGACAACGAGGACGGTAACGGCCCCCGCACTCTTAAGGAATAATCTGCGCTGCATGGAACGCCTCCTAGACGCATTCCCCCGGCGACCACCGCACCACCTCAACGCCGCCATCGATCAGCGCGTCCAATTGGTCCGGCGTTCCCCTCAGAGGGCTTACTCCTCGCCGGCAACATCACTCGGATACCCGTTCCACCCCTTGTTTCCCATCCTTCCATGGTCAGAGATCGCTCAGATATTCATTTGATTCCGAAGCAACAGAGTTAATAAAGGTCTCTGCTAGCGGAAGACGACAGTGCGCAAGTGGCAGTGCCTCCCAATCATTCATGGCTTGAGCGTTACAAACGTTACGCCGTACCCTCCAAGGTTCAGCACCATTCGCGAAGCAGGAGTTATGGATACCGCGGCGGGACCCTTCGTGGCGTCCGTTTGCGCGTCGATCGTCAATTGCGTCCCGCTTTTGAATTGTCCCAAAGAGGAAACATCGACGACGACCGTTCGCGGGGCTCCGGGGCCGTTGTTGTCTTTTGGTGCATTGACGGCACGGTCGGCCACCATCACCACCACCGAGTTGTCCGCATTTCGCGTGGCCAGAACCTCGACGCTCTGAGCATTGCTCTGCTCTGTGGTTGTCAGGTTCAAGATGTCCGGCGGAGCCGTATTACAACCGGGCAATGCTCCCGATGCGCAAAAGGGAAAATAGCGCTCGATATAGTAGTCCACCCAATAACTCAGGTAGGTCGCATCGCTGTTGTAGTTCACTTCCCCGAACTGGGTGTCCGCGCCGAAGAGCCAGTGATAGGTTCCCTGCACCCCAGCCTGTCCCAACTGTGAAAACACATAGGGCCGCCACGCGGCGAAGAATGCGCTTGTGCCGCGCTCATCGGTAACAAATATCTGACCAGGGTTTAGAGCGCTTATTCCGTTGTTATCCCAGTCGGCATTGACGTTGTTTTCCGTCACCCACACGGGAACACGCGCAAGACCAGGTCGCGACCGCAGCTCCTGATAGATATAAGCAACGTCGGATACGAAGGGAGGGATCGACTCAAAGAGTTTCTCGTCAGGGTCGCTCTGGTTGGAGGAAGAATAAAAATGGGTCGCGGCAGCGTCCACGGGTGCGGTTTCGCCGGCCACAAATGCCGGCAGATTGCTCCTTGGGTCGCCCACTCCGTGATCAAAGTCAGAAAGCTCCAGCGCGACAAACTTGATGGTGGGATCTACGGCGAGCATGGCTGGGACGACGGTGTTGTACATCTGTACATATTGTTCGGCCGAGAGGCCGTTGACGTTGTATTCGTTGAAGATGCCCCACCATTGGATGGTCTGTTGCGGATAAGCCGGCGAGACGAATGTATGCCCGCCCCAGGTGAAGCCGCCCTTGTTGTAGTAACGCACGAGATTTGCGCAATACTGAGTAAAGAGATCGAGGTTCGTCGCGTTGAAGATGAAATTCCCTGAAGAATCGTTGAGAAAGTTGGGCGCGCTGGCAATCTGAAACTCGGGACTGTGGTCGGTGACGCTCAGGATTGGCTGCGCCGTCGCGTCCAACTGCGAGAAATCCCAGTCAGTGGGTAGCGGAGAGGGCGAATACGATATCCATGGAACGCCGCTGTTGCAGCCATTGCATGCTACTTGAATACGAATGTGCTGCGATTCGAGATTGTTCAGTGTCGTGGTCGCGCCAGGGTTGAGGGTGAAGAAATCCTGGAACCCACCCGTCGGCTCGAACGACGTCGTCATGAAGTTCTCAAGAGAACCTTGGAAGCCCGCATTGGTGTTTACGCTTGCGCCGACAGCGGCGACGATTGCAACGTTGATTTGGAGTTGTGCGCTTCCCATTGCCGATGCGTCAGTGGCCTTGATCGTGATGGGGTACGTCCCGGCTGGAGTCGCGCCTTGCGCCGTGAAAGCCACCGATCCACTGTTGCCGGACCCCGGCGACGTGATCTGGGCTCGCAAGCCGGCGGGAAGTGAGCTTGTGCTCAGCGTAAGGGCGCTGGTATCGCCAGCCATGCGCTGAATCGTGACGGTCACGGGTGCAGGCGTGCCATCCTGCGGAGCGATAAGTGAAGCCGAAGAGAGCGTCAACGTTAGATCCGAAGGCAGAGTCCGCCCTCCGCATCCGCCCGCCGTCAACAAAAGCGTCAATGTTCCCAGGCCGGTAATCCACTTTCCTTGATGACGCATCTCTCGAACACTCATTTCGATCTCATCTCCGTCCAAGCCTGAGCTGCTCCGAGTTCGGCTTGCAGACACTTTAAAGCAACAGCCTGCGAAAGAGCTAATCACAGGCTCTAGACGCATTCCCCCGGCGACCACCGCACCACCTCAACGCCGCCATCGATCAGCGCGTCCAATTGGTCCGGCGTACCCTTCAGCGGCGGGAAGGTTCCAAAGTGCAGCGGAAGGATGACCTTCGGCTCCAGGAGCCGCACAGCCAGCGCCGCTTCCTTGGGACCCATCGTGTAATGTCCACCTATCGGCAGCATCGCCACCTCAGGCCGGTACAGCTCTCGAATCAGCTTCATGTCCCCGAAGACGGCCGTATCGCCGGCGTGGTAGAGGATCGGACCATCGGCAACGGTCAATACGAACCCTGCCGCCACTCCCACATAGTGTGAGCCTCTTTCATCCTGTGCCGCGGAGGAGTGTTTGGCCTCCACCATCGTGGCGGCCACATCCTCCAGTTGCACCGTTCCGCCCAGATTCATCCCGATGGTTTGAGCAGCGCCCTTTTCCGCAAGGTAGGCCGCCAGCTCGTAGATGGCCACCACAGTGGAATGGTGCTTGGCAGCTACCGGCACGGCGTCTCCGATATGGTCCCCGTGGCCGTGCGTCGCGAGAATGTAGTGAATCTTTTCCGGCAGGCGAAAGTCCTTCGGGTACATGGGATTCCCCGCGATGAACGGGTCGATCAAAATGTTCGTCCCCCTGGCGGTCTGGATCAGCACGGTCGCATGTCCCAGCCAGGTAATGCGCGTTCCCTGCAATGAAATCATGGTGTCTCCTTGTAAGGCCGCTGAATCCGTCCATGCCGCTAACGCGTAATCAGCAGCTCCGAGACGGCGTCCTTGGCCAAAAACTGGCGGTACGAGGTCCATTCGGCAAAGAGCCGCTCGATGCTGCGATTGCTGAAGGCGCGCTGAATGGGAAACGGCCGGGCCAACTGCATCTCGACGTCGTCGCCTTCGGTCAGGTGAAAGCGGCAGTGACCCGTCTCCTCGCCCTGAGTCCGTGTGTGAAAGAAGGCCAGCACCTGCCCGCCCGGATTCATTGCCTTGAAAAGGCGCGCAACCAGGGGCCCCACCAGTGGTTCAGGCAGATAGTCGAGGGTCGTCCACAACAGAACCACGTCAAACTTGCGGCCCGAAAAGTCGAGCGATTGATCCAGAAAGCCCTCGATGTTCCACACAGGCTTGCCGTCTTCGCCCATGCCGGTCTGCCAGCTCCCCGTCCAGGCATCGTGAACCACATCCGCCAGGAAGACGCTGTGGCCCAGGCGGGTGAGGTAGTGGACGTTGGCCGCGGAGGTGAGGCCTATGTCCATTACGCTCAGGCCGGTCTCCGCCTCCAGCCGTTTGCGCAAAGCCGCCCAGCCGCCCGAGTGACGCGGCACCCTGGGCCCGCTGAGTCCCGCAACGGAAGCGGACGCGCCGCCCTCCTGCTTTTTGTCATGCCTGAGGCTAAGCACCCTTGAATCCCCTTGCGCTCCAACCAGCAACATGCCGGCAAACCGGCGCGCAGCCGCAGTTAGATTGCGCCACCGGTCTGCGGCGCCTTTGCGCCATCAGTTCCCTTTGAGACACCCTGCGTAAGATCCACCTTGCCTTTGAAGACAGCATTGTCCTCCACCGCCAGGCGGAGAGCGCGGATATCGCCTTCCACTTGGCAGCCGGCGCGCAACTCCACGCGGCCGCTCGCGACCATGTTGCCCTGAACCTGGCCCAGGATCAGAATGTCTTTGGCGGTGAGGTCGGCTGCAACATTTGCGGTGGGGCCGATGGTCAACCGGCTCTCCGCGAGGTTCACGGTCCCCTCCACACGGCCATCCACAACCAGGTCTTCACTGCCCTTCACTTCGCCGCGAATGACGACCGTCTTGCCGATGCGCGCTGGAACGATTTCAACTGCCATGATGTGATTCCTTCCGGGGCCTTCCTTCAAACCTGCTCAGGGTGTGCAATCCGGTGCTTGTCAGCCTCGGCCGCCGCTCCCTCGGGTCGCCGCGGCGCAAGGCCTTCTGATTCAGTCTACGGGATTTCGCCCCTTCAATTGGCCCTGCACAACTATACGCAACTCGGAGCCATTGCTTCAAACCAGCCATCGCAATCAGTGTTTTGGCGTTCAAAAGACAACGGGATTCAACTTGCGATCCATCCGCGGCCCGTGCCCGGCGGCCTATGCCGCTAGACTAGAGAATGTGCGTAGCCTTCTGCCGCTTCTGCTGCTCTTTTCCTTCACTGGCGCGGCCCAGGGGCAGCCCGTCGCCGCCGCGCTCACGCCTGCTCAGGCCCAGGCGCTGGTGAGCCGTGCCCTGGCCACCGAAGCCCGCGTCACCCAGGAGTTCAGCCTTTTGAACCACCCCATGCGCTACCTTCTGCGCAAGTCCAGCCCGCGGCTCACCTCAACCAAGGAGATTGCTGAAACCGCCGACGGCGATGTGGCCCGCCTGCTCGAAATCAACGACCAGCCGCTGAGTCCAGCCGATGAGCAGAAAGAGCAGGCGCGCCTGGACGCGCTGTTGAGTGATCCCCAACTGCAACAGCATCGCAAGAAGAGCGAGGATAGCGACACCGAGCGCGCCTTGAAGGTGCTGCGCGTACTGCCCGCCGCCTTCCTCTACCAGTTTGCCGGCACGGGCACCACCCCCGGCGGAATCGTAGCGAAGTTCACCTTCCGGCCCAATCCAAAATTCGATCCTCCGGACCTGGAGACAGGGGTGCTGACCGCCATGGCCGGCGAGATCTGGATCGACCCCGTCCAGGAGCGCGTCGTGCGCCTGGCGGGCAGCCTGCAGCAGGATAAGGACTTTGGCTGGGGCATCCTGGGCGAGTTGGACAAAGGCGGCTGGGTGGAGATCGATCAGGCCGATGTGGGCGGCCATCAATGGCGCATCGTGCATCTCAAGCTGGTGATGAACGGCCGCGTCCTCTTCAAAACCAGGAACTCCGACTCGGTCCAGGACTACTCGCAGTTTTCTCCGCTCCCGGCTAACCTGAGCTACCGCCAGGCCATCCAGATGCTGCGCGGCGCCCGCGCCAGCGCAGTGCAGAGCGCACGGTAAACCCGGACTGCCCCAAAAGCGAAGAAACCCCGCCGCAACGGCGAGGTCTCTTTGCTTGTCCGAATGCGAGCCTGGCTACATCTTCAGGAAGACGATGACCAGGGTGAACAGGGTGAGGGACTCGATGAGGGCCAGGCCGAGAATCAGGAAGGTAAAAATTGCCGGGCGCGCTCCGGGGTTGCGGGCCACGGCTTCGACGGCCGAGCCGACTGCCCTGCCCTGCCCAAGACCGCACAGGCCGGCGGCCAGGCCCATGCCGAGACCGGCGCCGATCGGCACCAGATTGGCGACGGTCGAACCGCCGTCCGCGAAGGCCGGAACGGCAAAGCAAAGCGCCGCCAGGGCCATGAACAAATACTGAAGTTTCTGCATAGTTCTCCTGCTTCTCTTTGAATTGGCCGCCAGTGGGTGGTTGAGGCTCACCGTGCTGGCCCCCTCACGCTTGCGGCCTACCGTTTCTCCGGAGCGGAAGCGCTCTCCGGCGGAATCTTTGAGATAGTTCTCAGTTGTCAGTTGTCAGCCCACAGCGATGAATCTCACAATTAAATAGCAAAGCTGATAACTGACAACTGAAAACTGACTACTGATAACTGCTTTTAGTGCTCGTGCGCCACCGCCAGGGAGAGATAAATCATCGTCAGCAGCGTGAAGACGAAGGCCTGAATCCCCGAGATAAATGCGTGCAGGCCCAGCGGGATCACGGGAACGACCAGCGGAATCATGGAAAAGGCGATCAATGTGAGCAGATCGCTGGCCAGCATATTGGCGTAAAGACGGACCGTGAGCGAAAGAATGCGCGCCAGGTGCGAGACGGTTTCAATCAGAATAATCAGCGGCGCCAGCCACCAGATCGGCCCGAGAAACTGCTTCAGATAGCCAATGAAGCCATTGGCCCGAAGGCCATGAAAGTTGTAATAGAGGAAGGCAGGCACGGCAAGGCCCAACGGCACCCAGGGCTGACTGGTGGGCGTCACGACACCGGGAACCAGCCCTATCAGATTGTTGAACAAGACGAACAGGAAGATGGCGGTGACGAAGGCTTGAAAGCTCTGATAGCCGCGGCCGATGACCTGCTCGGCCTGGCCGCCGATAAATCCGTGCAGCATCTCGGCGACTTGCTGCGCCGGATTCGGCTTCTCGACCGACAGCGCGAGCCGGACTACGATGAAAAACAGGATGAGGCCCGCCACGACCAGCATCTCCGCCCCAAGCGCCCGGTTGACGCCGAGAGCCTTTTCGGCGGCGATGGCCGGTGAAAGCCCAATCGCCTGATAGGCCGAGACCTCCAAGCTCATGAAGAGGCCATTCAACAAGCGCACAAGAAAAAAGGATTCCGGCATGAAAACTTGAGTCTTTCCGCCTCCGGGCGGCAGATCGCATCCGCCGAAAGGCCTGCTTCAGTCTCTTTCCTCCAGATCCCGGTCAGTCGCGCAGCAACCTGATCGCTTCCCAGCCGATCGCCAATACCGCCAGGCTCAATCCGCACAGAAGCGCCACCGCCGAACCCCGGAGAAACTTCAGGCTACCATAGATCACCCCGGCAAAAACGGTGAGCCTCAGCACAAAGAAGAGGACCACCACGGGAGCGTTCGCCGGAGTCTTCTGCCTGTCCAATCTTGCGTTGACTACGCGGGTCAGGCGCTGCCACTCCCAGATGCTGGCCGCCGAAATCAGCGTGCCGATCGCGAGCATCGCCCCGCTGCGCCAGCCCCCGCCAATCAACACAGCCGCGGCGGCAAGCGCCCCTAGAATCAGCGTGTTACGCAGGGCGCGAAGGAGCATCGCATCCAGGTCCGCCTGGGTGAGGTCAACGATGGGGTGGGTCTGCTGGGTCATGAAGGATCGTCGGAGCTTCCATTCCCGGTTCCATTTCGGCTCGCGTTTCCCGGACCGGAAGCCTTCTCGGCGGCAATCGCCGTCTGGACCACATAGTAAAGCCCGGAGACGATTCCCAAAATGATCCCGGCAATCATAATCCACTTCGTGTGCAGCAGGTAGTCTGCCAAGGCGCCGGCCCCCCAGCCAATGACCACCGCCGAGGGCAGCACAAAGGCAATCTGCATGAGCTTTTCAGCCTCGACATAAGCCGAAAGTCCGCCAGAGGCCTTCGCGGGCGGCTTCGATTCCGGAATGGGGCGATTAAATGGCATCCATCGTGATTATGCACGATGAGCGCCCTTCCACGCGAAAAGCCGCCAGACTACCTGTCGGCTTTCCAGGTGGCGAGCTTCCAGGCTTTCACGCGGTACTTGCCTTCGTCGTCGTTCAACTGCGTCAGACTCACAAAATTGGCTCCAAAGCCCTGACCTTGTACCAGTCCGCCGCTGGTCTCCTCACCGTTCGCCCCGTAGGTGGGCTTGATGTATCCTCCTCCGGTTAGAGAGATCTGGGCCGAGAAGTAGTAGACCTTACCCGCCTCGGCAGTAAAGAAAGCCATTTGGAGGCTCTTCTTCAATCTGGCGTTGGACGACTGCGGGCTCACGCACAGATGATGGAGTCCAGGTTCCACCGTTACTACAAAGTACGAATTGCCCTTGTTGGCGCCCACCCAGGCCCCATCCACCCCATAGCGGAACTCTGCATGACCGAAGCCTGTCGCCATCGTTGGCCCTTCGTCTTCAATAAACACGATTTGCGCCTTGCCGGCTGCTGGCGGCGCGGGCGGGGGCTGATCTTTTTCTGTCTTGACGTCGAATTTGATGCTGTCGTCGCCGCAGGCATCCGGCAGGATCGTCTTGGCCTTGGCTTGCACCGCCGGGAGCAGCGACGCACAGAGGAGCAGTACAACCAGTTTTGGATTCATGACAACCATCCTACACGCCGAAGTTCTGGTCCCGCCAGACCATTTGCTCTTGCATCCAATCGTGACTTCCTTTCACGGCCTCAACCCAAATCGCCCGCCACCCAATCGACGATATACTGACAGTTGAACCCGTGACGCAGTTCACTCGCAAAGGAAGCACCGTGTTCGATTCGGAGTTTGAGGAAAATCTCTTCGCGCTACGCAAGGAGAAGCTGAAAGAGATCGAGAAGCTGGGGCAGGCGGCCTATCCCAACCAGTTCCCGGCCTCGCACACCGTCCCCCAGGTGCGCGCGCAATGGGGCGACCCCGGAAACGAAGGGGGGGCCGAGGCCCTCGAAGCCAGCCGCGTGACGGTGGCCGTCGCGGGGCGCATCATGGCCATCCGCGCGCAGGGCAAAGCCGGCTTCGCAACCCTCCAGCAGGAGGGCCAGCGGCTGCAAATCTACGTCCGCCTGGACGCCGTCGGCGAGCAGGGCTTTGCGCTCTACAAGCTCGTCGACCTGGGCGACCACATCGGCGTCTCCGGCTACCTCTTCCGCACCCGCACCGGCGAACTGACCATCCACGTCGAGCGCCTGACCTTCCTGGCCAAGGCCATGCTGGCGCTGCCGGAGAAGTTCCACGGCCTGGCCGACGTCGAGCTGCGCTACCGCCAGCGCTATGTGGACCTCTTCGTCAACCTCGAAAGCCGCGAGGTCTTCGTCAAGCGGGCAAAAACTTTGAAAGCCCTGCGCCAGTTCTTCGACAGTCGCGGCTATCTCGAAGTCGAGACGCCTATGATGCAGCAGATCGCCGGCGGCGCGGCGGCACGTCCCTTCACCACGCATCACAACGCTCTTGATCTCGATCTCTTTCTGCGCATCGCGCCGGAGCTTTATCTGAAGCGGCTGGTAGTCGGCGGCTTCGACCGCGTCTACGAGATCAACCGCAACTTCCGCAACGAGGGCGTCAGCACCCAGCACAACCCCGAGTTCACCATGCTCGAGTTCTATCAGGCCTATGCAAATTATCACGACCTGATGACGCTAACCGAAGAGTTGATCGCGTTTGTCGCGAAAGAAGTGAACGGGACGACGATCACGAACTTCAACGATGTTGAGATTGATCTCGGCAAGTGGACGCGGCTGACGATGCGCGAGGCGATCATCAAGTGGTGGCCGGACGGTGCTGGCGCAGTGCCGACGCAACCAGACTTCGGAAATCTTGGCGGTTTCACATCAGCAGTTGATCGAGCAGCCAATGCTTTCCGTCGCCAAATCGGAGACATAATCTCTGATTCCAATAAGCCGACTTGGTCGGCTATGAAAATACTGTCGGATTCCGCAACTCAAGGTTATGCATTGTTGGCAAATCCAAGTTCGGTAGCAGAAGAAAACCAGAGAACATTTAGTTCAGCTTTAGGCAAGATGATCGCAACGACTTTTGAGGTACTTGCCGAAGAACATTTAATTCAGCCGACGATCATCTACGAGTTTCCGACATCTGTATCGCCGCTCTCCAAGCAGAATCCAGATAATCCCGATTGGGTCGAACGCTTTGAGTTTTATTGCGGCGGCTTCGAGCTAGGCAACGCCTTCAGCGAGTTGAACGACCCCGTCGAGCAGCACAAACGCTTTGCCCAGCAGCTTGCCGAGCGCGCCCATGGCGACGACGAGGCCCACCAGATGGACGAGGATTACGTCCGCGCGCTGGCCTATGGGCTGCCTCCCACCGCAGGCGAGGGCATCGGCATCGACCGGCTGGTGATGCTGCTGACCGGCTCCAAGTCCATCCGCGACGTAATCCTGTTTCCATTGATGAGAAATGCGGGGAACAGGGATCAGGGAACAGGGAACAAAGATCGGGAGCCGGAAGAGCCCGCTGGTTGAAGTATGTGCTGTCCCATCCTAGCGACAAAAACAAGAACGTCGCGAAGGTGGGGCACCCAGATTTTCAATGATGATGGGAGACCGGGCTTCTAGCTAAGAGCTAGGAGCTAAGAGCTAGGAGCTGTTCTTGAACATTCTCTTCATCGGCGACATCTTCGGCAGCGCGGGACGCAGGATCGTGCGCGAGCACATCGGCCATCTGCGCGAGGCGCACAACGTCGAACTCATCATTATCAATGCCGAGAACGCCGCCGGGGGCTTCGGCCTGACTCCGCAGATTGCCGACGACCTCTTCGAGCTGGGCGCGGACGTGCTGACCACCGGCAACCACGTCTGGGACAAGCGCGAGCTGATCGACTACATGAACGCAGCGCCGGCCGAAAGCCAGGAACGCGGCAGGCGGGTACTGCGCCCGGCGAATCTGCAACCAGGCGTCCCCGGCCACGGCGTCTATGAAGGAACCACGCAGAGCGGCGTGGGGTTCGCGGTGATCCAACTGCAGGGCTGCGTCTTCATGAACACCACCAACGACCCCTTCCACGCCGTGAACGGCCTGCTCTCCGGCATCAAAGCGAAGGTGATCGTGGTGGACTTTCACGCCGAAGCCACCAGTGAGAAGGTCGCGATGGGCTGGCATCTGGACGGCCGCGTGACGGCGGTGCTGGGCACGCACACGCACGTTCCCACAGCCGATGAGCGAGTCTTGCCCGGCGGAACCGCCTACCAGACCGATGTGGGCATGAGCGGCCCTTACGACAGCGTGATCGGCGTCGAAAAAGAGCTGGTGCTGCGCAAGTTCCTCACCGGAATGCCCGCCAAATTCGATGCCGCCAAGGGAAACCCCAAAATCTGCGCCGCGCTGGTCGCCTGCGACCCCACCACCGGCCGCGCCACGCGGATTCAGCGCATCATGCTGGGTGAGTAGCCAGACAGCGAACAGTGAACAGTGGTCAGTTTTCAGTCGATGGTTGTCGCTGACCACTGACCACTGTTCACTGACCACTGACCACTGTTCACTGACCACTGTCTACTGCGGTACAGGTTTGCCTGTCATATCTACCGGCGTCTGAGGCACCGGTTTGCCCTGAGGCTCGGCCGGGGCCTGCGTCACAACTATCTCTTGCGCTTGCGGCTCCACCACCTGCGTAGTCTTCGGATCGGTGGGAATCACGGTGATTGTCTTTCCCTGTGCCTCGGCGGGAGTCAGGTCAACCACCTTTGCGTCGAGCTTCGGCACAAACGATTGCCTCACCTCCATCAGTTTTCCCTTGCCGTCGAAGGTCATGGTCCACTCCGTGGGCCGCGGAGCCGCGGACATGTCGGCAAACGAGATGACGGCGCCCCCCTCGACAGGAATCTCCAGGATGGCTGGTGGAGCGGCGGTCTGAAGCGTCCGCAGATCGGAGATTTCCGGCGGCCCGACCTCGGCATGCACTCCCGCCAGAGCGGCGTAGCACAGCCCGGTTGCCAGCCAGCCGGGCTCCTTGTCAGGGTGCTCTTCGGCGCGGATGTGGTTAAAGGCTGAGACCGTTAACTCGTTGGCCGGCGCCGGCGAGTAGAGCGAATAGCCGCGGCGCAAGATGGGGATGATGCGCACCCGACCGCCGGCGCCGCGCGGAATCGATGCCGAAAACGCGCTCACATCGCCGGGGCCGCTGTTGCGTGTGAACTGCACAAAAAGGTGATTGGGCAGCGCCGGGCAGACGATCTGCTGGTGGGTCCACGTGCCCTGGTTGAACTCGAGGCCGGCAAACCTGGCGCCCTCGCCGATTGCCGGCTCCGAGCGGGCTTCCAGGTCGCGATCCTGCTGGCTCATCCGGTCAGAGGAACGGAACTCGATCGGAGCAGCGGATCCGGAGCCCTCGCCCCCAGTGGAAAATGGCACGGAGCGCTCAGCAACAATGCCGGCCTGGCTGGCCTGAGGTACAGGAGCATTCTGGTCCGTCTGGCCCTCCGCGAGGGCGCAAACGGCTGCTAGAGAGGCTATGACCAGGATTGTAGAGAGGATTCTGAATCGTTCCATACTGCCCTTAGGCTACCACTCCGCGCGGGAGTTTTTGGTCGAGAGTCTTGAGAAGATCGGGATAGGGGGAGCAGTCACCTGCTCTCCCCTCCCACACCACCGGACAAGCGGGTCCGCATCCGGCGGTTCG
>Ga0302195_10001217_pt1 | contig 20216 bp, 14 predicted proteins | sample II_Bog_N1_2_FD_198778 | JGI IMG/M metagenome (GOLD analysis project Ga0302195, IMG submission 198778) | Peat permafrost microbial communities from Stordalen Mire near Abisko, Sweden - II_Bog_N1_2 | ecosystem: Environmental > Terrestrial > Soil > Wetlands > Peat | place: Sweden: Abisko...
TGGCCGCCCAGCGTTCCCGGTCAGCGGTTGAATATTCAAAGCGAGGAAACGAACGAAGACGGATCACGGGCCAGGCAACAAAGGCAATCGCGAGCATCGCTGTCGTGGTGAGCGAAAGGGGTGTGGCGACGCCGCCAAAGAACAGGCCCTCAAACATCCAGACGGCGCCGAAGGAGCCGCAGATCAATGCGCCTATCAAGCGGCCTTTGAACCATGCGGGGCTGAGTGGTGGGGAGACGAGAGAGGTAACTATTGTTGCCATTTTGAGCGCTCCTGTCCGATTTCGGATCTTTCTGTGAACCGTCGATTGAAGCTCTCTTGTTTTCCAGAGTTATCCTCAATATGGAGTACTCTATTTCATAGAGTTTAGAATGTCAAGAGTTATTTTCACCGCTTCCGCCGACGCTGCGGACTAGTTCGGGTCTGCCGTGAGCCTGCGCAGGTCTGGGATCACATTATCCAGTACGCCTGGCCAATCGCCGGGCGCAGATTGGCGAAAGAGGCGGGCGGTTGGATACCACGGGGTGGTTTCGAGATTCTGCATCCAGCGCCAGTCGCCGAGGTGGTGGAGCAGAATCCAGACCGGTTTGCCCATTGCGCCGGCCAGATGCGCAATGCAGGTGTCGGTGGTGATTGCCAGATCGAGCGTGGCTATGAGGGCTGCGGTTTCAGCCAGGTCTCGGTCGAGGCTGGCGCCGTCGTGGAGATGGATCTCGGCAGGCAGGTCGTTCAGTTGAGCGGCAGACGGGCCCTTTTGCAGGGAAACGAATGCGACGCCGGGTGTGCGCAGAAGCGGAATGAGCGTTGCAAGGTTCATGGACCGCTGGCGGTCGGCCTTGTAGCGGGGATTGCCGGCCCAGGCGATGCCTACACGGAGATGCTGTGCTGCTGGGGGCTGACCGGACGAGTGCATGGAAGACTGCAACTGCCTGTGCAAGGCAAGCTCGCGATCGGCGGCGAGATATGCGCCCGGCCAGGGGACCGTTTCCACGGTGGTTCTGAAGATGGAGGGAAGACTCTGCAGCGGGCATTCGAGATCGAAATCGGGAAGCGCGGCGTCAAGAAGAGCCGTGTGAGCGAGGCCTGCGCGGACCACAGCCAACGAACGCATGAGCCGCTCAACTGGGGCCTGTACGCGCAGGATGGGGATGCCGCCGCGAGCCGCAACGAGGGTTGCGTATCGGCAGAACTGAATGGTGTCTCCCAGGCCCTGCTCGGCGTGAAGCAGCACGCGCTGGCCCTCGAGCGGCTCACCGTGCCACCGGGGCTGACGAAAAACCCGGGGAGCGCGATGCACCTCGCGAAAATGCCAGCGCGCCTCGTAGGCAGGCCAACCGCGTTCCCATTTCCCGAGGCGGAGTTGGGTTAACGAGAGGTTGTAGAGTGCGCCGGGACTCGCCGGGTCGCGCAGGACCGCAGCCTGGTGCACCGAGAGCGCCTCAGCGGTGCGGCCGAGGTCGAGCAGGGAGTTTCCGCGGTTGGAGATTGCCGGGCGGCTACCCAGGGATTCGGCTCTCTGGAAAGCTTCGATCGCCTCGTGAAAGCGGGCTTCGTTGTGGAGGAGAATGCCGTGCATATTGAGGGCTTCAGCGCTGGCTGGATCTGCCGCAAGCGCCCAGCGAAGCCACTGCCATGCGCCGGCCTGATCCTTTTCCGCGGCGCGGAACTGGCACCAACCGACCAGCGTCTCGACTTGATTTGGATTGAGCGCGAAGGCTTTGCGCAGGTGTGCTTCCGCCTTTGCGGGGCGGCGGCGCTCGCGCTCAAGCAGCGCCAGATTCACCCATCCCGCGACCAGGTCCGGACGCAACTCGACGGCGCGCTGCAAAGCGGCCTCGGCGTGGAACTCGCGGCCCTGTTCGCGCAGCAGGCTGCCGAGATTCATCCAGGCCGCCGCAAAATCCGGCCGCTCGACAAGTGCCCGCCGGTAGCGGGTTTCGGCCTTCTTCAGCTCGCCCATGCGGGCCAGGACGAAGGCGGCGGCAAACTCGGCTTCGGGCAGGCGGGGGTGGAGCGACAACGCCTGCTGGTAACGTGCCAACGCTTGCTCATTGCGGCCCATTACGGCCAGCGCGTTGCCGAGGCCCAGGTACGCGGGAACCAGCGTGGGCTGGCGGACGAGAGCCTGCTCAAACTCGCGAACCGCCTGTTCGGGACGGCCTGTGGCGATCTTGAGTTCGCCGAGACCCATGCGGGCAAGGGCGCTTCCGGGATCGAGGAGGATGGCCTTGGCGTAGGCTTCTTCAGCCTCGCCGTGTCGGGAGGCGGCTTTGAGCGCCTGGCCCAGCGCAACCCATGCGGGAATCATTTTCGGCGCGGCGCTTACGGCGGCTGAGGCCATTTTTACCGCAGACTCGGGCTGATGACTGGCGAGAGCTACGAGGCTGATGCCCACGAGGGCTTCTGGCTGGTGCGGATTTTCATTGAGCGTACGCTGGTAGGCGGTGGCAACCTGAAACAGATTGTTGGTCAGAGATTTCTGGCGGGCTTTGTTTCCAGGCGGCAATGGCGGCGCAGTGGCAATCACGGGCTTGCCTCAGGGCTGGGATGGTTGTCCCGGCGAGTCACTGGCTTGAAAGGTAGATGGAGGCGGAGGGAAGCTCAATGGGAAAGTGCGGGGGGCGGGTGATTGAGGGTTGGGGGATTCCCGTTTCGCGACGGTGTTCGGAATTGGGACAGGGGTCGAATGGCAGATACTTGCAGTGAGCTATGGTTGTTAGGAGTCGTAGTTATAAGAAGCTATATTTTGAAAGAGCTATAGTAACGCAGGTCCTTCGGCTTCGCTCAGGATGACAGATATTTATATAGAGCGAGATAGTTGTAAAGAGTTATAGAGTTGTGGAGAGTTATAGGAACGCGGATCCTCTTCGAGTTTGCTCAGGGCAGGCTTTCGGCTGCGCTCAGGAGGCCAGGCCCAGGCCTACGAGATTCGCGGCCAGGATGATTATGATCATTCCGGCCCATAGCAGGCGGATGGGCCTGCTGCTTATGCCTTGCCACTCGCCCAGCGCAAGACCCACAAGGCCCGCGAAGAGAACATAGCCGCTCATGTGCAGCATCCAGTTGACGTAGGAGAGTCGCTGGGGAATATTGGCCGCGCCCCAGGCATAGAAGAAGAACTGGAGATACCACATGACTCCGCCGGTTGCGGCCAGGGCTGCGTTCTTGATGAGTGTTCCGCTGTCGTGCGACAGATCGTCGCGGAGGGAGATGCGCTTGAGCGCGGCCAGGCGGATGAAGCAGTAACTCATGTTTACCACCGCACCACCGCCCATGATAAATACATAACTTGGCAGCGCGGCGTAGAGCGGGTTCACACCAAGGTGCAGCGCGGCTGCTTCCATGGGCTTGGCCGCGTTGATGGCGAAGGACATGCCGGAGGAGAATATTCCGCACAGAACGGCCAGAGTTAGCCCCAGCTTGAGATTGAATTCTTTCAATTCACCGCGAAGTTCTAACTCTTTCTGGTGGCCGGCATAAGAGACGATGGCCACTCCTATCACTGCTATCAGTACTCCGGCCATGGTGAACAGGCCGCTGCGGGTGGTGAACAGGACGGCAGCCTGGCCGTCGAGCAGCGGAGGCACCAATGTGCCGACCACTAATACCACGCCGATGGCCACGCCGACACCGAGCGAGATGCCGAGGTGGCGCATGGTGAGGCCGTAACTCACATTGCCGACGCCCCACATGGCGCCGAACAGGGCAACCTTAAAGAGAATATGCGGATCGATGGCGGCATAGAAGCCGGTGAAGGAAGGAAGCAGCAGGAAGCTCACCGAGATCGGCAGCAGTATCCAGGAGAAGAAGCCGGCCACGGCCCAGGTGGTTTCCCACGACCATTTTTTGACCTTTCCAATGGGCGCATAGAACGACGCGGCCGATGCCGCGCCCACCATGTGCCAGCCGATGCCTGCGAAGATCGACGACATGCCTTCTCTCCTTAACGCGTACATTTTCGCCTATGAGCCGACTGCGTTCATACCGCAGGGGCTAAAGCCCGCGTTGTTCCTATGCACTTTCGGCACGACTGAAGTCGTGCCCTTTCAATGCCTTGCTTTCGTCGCCTAAGTTCTGGCTTTCACCATAGGCTGTTAACGTGCGGACAGCGCCGTTTCCGCCCGAGAGATGGTTACCGGACCGATTAGCCCCGATGGAAGCAGCGGCGAATCTGCTTTGTACGGCTTCACGTCTGCCCATGTATACGTCCTGGTCACGCCGGGCTGCAAGTCGCCTATCATCCGGTTGGGCCACAGATTTGTTACTTTCACGGTGACCTTGTTTGCTCCCGCGTGCAGAGCCCGCGTGGCGTCCACGCGGAACGGAGCATGCCACACTTCGCCCAGCGAAATGCCGTTTACGGTGACCTCAGCAATGTTTTTTACATCTCCCAGGTCGATACTCATTTTGGCACCGGCATGGAACCAGCTTGCCGGGGCGTTGACTGTGGTCGTGTAAGTCCCGGCGCCAGAGAAGTACTTCACACCCGGGTCCGGGTTTTCAGTCCATGAAGCCAGTTTGTCGAGCGTAATGGTCGGCGGCGCTCCGCGGTCCGGCTGGAAGGCCAGCGTCCAGGGGCCAATCACCGTGTCCACGCTGGTCTCGATCCCGGTGGGCAGCGTACGCTCCATCGCCTTCGCCGGTTTGCGGAAGACTACGAAGACCGTTCCCCAGGGCTCGAGCGTCAACGGAACGGAGGTGCGGCCATCGGCGATCTTGTAGGTAGCGGGTTGGGCAGCGCCCGTCTCTGCGCGCCAGAGTTCCGCTTCCCTTCCCGTGACACGGAAGCTGGCCTCGACGCTTTCGCTTCGGTCGCTGCGGTTATCGACAAAATAGAGGTCTCCATCGGCGAGCTTGCGATGCACAAACTCGATGCGCGCATCGGGTTCCGGACGAGTGTAGTCGAAGTCGGGCGCCAGCTTGAGCGCTGCAAATACGTCTCGCAGGCTTTGCCCCGCATACACCGTGCCCTTGCCCACCTGGTGGACGCCGGTTCCATCGCCAAACATTTCCTGGACCAATGTTTGAAATTCCTGCGGGTCGTCGGCCTGGCTTGGGTCGTCGTCCGGCCTGGGTCCGGCGACCACCGCACCCGCCTTGACCAGGGCATGAATCGCGCGCAGCACCGGCAGCGACATGTGTGTGCTATTGGGGTCGAGCGCGAGTACTTTGTAGCGCATTCTGCCGGGAGTGATGAGTTCGCCATTTTGCACGGTTAACTCGTGGATGAGCGCATCGGCATTGATGTAATCGAAGCCGTAGCCGGGGGGAATGGGCGGCGCGCTGTGGGAGAAGAGGGCCGTGAGATTCGAGTCCTCACCATAAAAGTACACCACGTCGGCGGCAAACCGGCCCTGCTGAAGGAGAAAGCTCGACCGCGCCAGATAGTCGATCCACGGCCCCGCCTGCTCAGCCCAGGTTTCATTGCGATTGAACCACTGGCCGAAGGGTCCCAGCGTCAACCCGGGGAGCTTGTCCGTGACCGGCTGATGCGCCGACTCGTGAATCACAATGCGATTGATTCCGTTGAGCAGTTCCTGATCCGCAGTGGGTTTCAGGGTCTCTGGCGACCACCCCCAGGCGGCCTCGGAAGCCGTCATGGATTCCGCCGCCGCCAGGTTCTGCCCGTAGATGTGCGCTACCGAAGCGGATTCGCGATCGTCCGCGTTGTATCCGAACTGCTCATGGTTCACCCCGGGGCGCTGCGTCCACATCGCGCTCATGGGCACTTCGTTATACTTTTTCACTTCCATGCCGTCGCACACATAGGCCCTGCCCCCTTCGTGCGACTCGCCATAGTGACCCATGCCGCGCTCGTGCAGCGTTTGCTCAAGTTGCCCGTAGTGCTCGGTCGAAATCAAGTCGGCAATGGTCTTACGGAAGTCCCACAGGAAACGGTCGCTGGCTTCGCTGCTCTCAACCACATGGCCGGTGAGGACCGGGAGCCATGGCGTGGCATCGTAGCCGCGCAGGGTGCGAAACTGCGCAAGCATCTTCGGCGTCCAGTTGAGCGACCCAGCTTCCCAACTGTCGTTGATTACGTAGCGGATGCCGCGCTTGCCCATCATTTCCGCGCCAACCGTTTCCTTGTAGCTGTCGAGGTAGGTATTCATGTAGCGGGCCACGGCGGCGCGATCGAGTTTGTCTGCTTCGAGGCCAGTGGCCTCCTTGGTGGCCGGATGGTTGGTGATTCCAAGCAGGGAGTACCCGAGGCGCACCACCACCCATTGGCCCGGAGGCGGCGTCCAGTCCAGTTCGCCGTCGGGCTGCATCCGGGCTGTCAAATCGACCACATCGGACTTATCGATCGCATCTTGAGAGCTGACGGGGGCCGTCGCATACTGATATAGATTGCCTTCCGGCGTGAATGCAGCCTTCTCTTCGAAGCGGTTGACGCGCGCGCCGGGAACCAATTCGAGTTTGGCAATCTTGTAATCTGTGGGCGTCTTGGCGGCAAAAGAGGCCGGGTCGAACCCCTTGGCCCAGTCGGGAACCGCGGGCGGAGGCAAGCGTTTGAAAGTGACACGGAAAAACCGTGCCATAACAGCCGGAAATGCGATTGTATGCTCGGGCGCGCTGCCTCCTGAAAGTTTCGCCACCGGTCGGAAAGCCGTTCCGTCGTCGCTCGCTTCCAGGGTCTTTTCTGGCGCACCCACGCCGGTAAATGCCGCCGTCCAGTCGGGGTCTTTGGTCACGAAGGTGATGGCACGGATGGTCTGCGGCTGGGCAAATTCCCATTGAATCCAGGAGGACTGACCCAACGCCGGAACGGGGAGGCCGGTGGTCTTGTTGAGGTCGCCATCGCTGAGGAGAGCATAGTCTGGATCGCCACCGCTGGCGGTCATTTTTGCGTGCAGCGCATTGGTCGAAACGTCACTGGCCGGAAGCCTGTACGCCACCACCGCCGCATCGCCATAAAGCAGCGGCGCGGGCTGCTCTTCGCTGGATGCGATGGACTGGAAAGGCCCGGTGACCGAGGGCGGGGGCGCAAGCTTTCCGGCGAACGGCTTGCCGCCCTCAATTACTGTTTCGCTCCAAACATATTTCTTCATGCCGTCAGCCGGAGGGACCCACGGACCGCCCGACTCGCTCCATCCGGGCGATCCGGCAATGGCCTCTTCCATGCCCAGTTGGTCGGCCACTTCCGTTGCATAGCGGAAGGCATCCTTCCACTCGGGCGTCATGTAGGCCAGGCGCTGCTTCACCACCTGCGGAGTCGACAGCGCGGCATCGAAGTTCTGAAAGCCTGCGATTCCTACGCGGTGCATCCACTCCAGATCGAGCTTGATGCCCTCTTTGGAGATGTTCCCGTTCATCCAATGCCACCACACTCGCGGGCGGGCGCTCGGCGGGGGATTGAGGAAGCCGTCGTGCAGAGACGGAACCTGTTTGGCTGGCGGAGCAGTAGCCTGTTGAGCCGGCAAGGATGCCGTTCCCGCAAAAAGCAACACGCCGAACAATGGTCTCAATTCTCTTATGACGGACCGCATGACTTAGCCTTTCTTCGACAGCTTTTCAGCATGGTTCCTCGGATGAAACTGTTTCCATTCGGGGAGAACCTTAATCGTTGCCAGCGTGCCTTGTCAAAGATAACTGCTGTGCGGGCAGAGCGCGACGTATTGCAGGCCCGGTGCCGTTACACTTTCTTCATGGGCCTAAGCCTTTACGCCGCCACCACGAGCCAGGGGAAGCTTCGCGATTTCCGCATCGCGGCCGAGGCGCACAAGCTGGCGATCGAGCCACTGCCTGGGCTTGAGACCATACCGGCTCCGGAAGAGGGCGGCGCAACGTTTGAGGCCAACGCCACTCTGAAGGCTGTGTATTACTCGCGGTTTGCGCCGGGCAGCCTGGTGCTGGCCGATGACTCGGGGCTTGAGGTGGACGCTCTTGACGGCGCTCCTGGGGTTCGCTCCGCGCGCTTTGCGGCGGACTCGGGGCTGGTGGACTCGCCCGACGCCAACGATAACACCGAAGTGTGGAACAACATGGTTTTGCTGCAGCGGCTGGGGGCTGTTCCGTCGGGCGAACGGACGGCTCGCTACCGGTGCGTGCTGGTGGCGGCCCGCGACGGCGTGGCCCTGCACATAGCAGAAGGCACGGTTGAGGGGCTGATTCTGGACGCGCCTCGCGGTACAGGTGGCTTTGGGTATGATCCGCTGTTCTATTTGCCGGCCCTGGAGAGGAGCATGGCAGAGTTGGATCTGGAAACCAAACATTCGCTGAGTCATCGCGGACGGGCGTTTGCGGCGCTGCTGGCGATGCTGCAAGCATGAGACATCGCCGCGGCCATCCCATACCGCGCCTTGACGGGTATGATGCGCGGCACCAATAATGCATCTGAAACAAGACAGAGCATTTCCGTCTCTCAATCTGAAACCGCTTCCACCCGCAGCCTTCAGGAGCCTCGACGCCCATGGCCACCGCTCAACAAACTGCCGCGCCCCGCGCGGTTCCAACTGTCAAAGGCGGTGTGCCGCCGTTGCGCGCCGGCCAGGGGAACTCATTTCTGTGGCGAAAGCTCCACTCGCTGCTCGGCGTCATCCCCATCGGCGCTTTCCTGCTGGAGCACATCCTGTCGAACTTCGAGGCCGTGCATGGGCCGGCCGCCTACGGAGCGCAGGTGAAGTTCCTGAATGGCCTGCCGCTGGTGCGCGTGCTGGAGTGGATCTTTATTTTTCTGCCTATCCTTTATCACGGCGTTTATGGCGTTTATATCTGGCTGCGCGGGCAATCGAACTTGGTGTATTACCCGTGGGCCGGCAACTGGATGTATGTATCCCAGCGCTACACCGGTCTTATCGCATTCCTCTATATCGCGCAGCACCTGTACAGGCAGCGATTCACGGGCGTGAACCTTCCGGAACATCCCTACGCCGCCTTCCACAAGGTGCAGGTGGAGTTGGCTAATCCCTGGATGCTGGCTGTCTACATTATCGCGATGATCGCGATCAGTTGGCACTTCAGTTACGGAATTTGGCTGTTTGCCGCCAAGTGGGGCATTACTCCGGGCGCAACTGCGCGCAAGCGGTTCGGCTATGTGTGTGCCGCGCTGGGCGTGGTGCTGGCCGTGATGGGGCTGTGGAGCATTTGGGCGTTTGTGGGAGGGAAGTATCCCAATGTTCCTGAAGACGTCGCACCGGCAGTCTCAATGCTCAATGCTCCGGCTAACTCCGGCGGGGCCTGTTACATGACGAGCCTTCAGCCTTTAGCTGGAAGCTAAGAGCTAGCAGCTAGAAGCTCAAGTCGAAAGGAAGTTCGTCTCATGGCAGCACCCAGAATCATCGTGGTTGGCGGAGGGTTGGCCGGGCTGGCCGCGGTTATCAAGATCGCCGAAGCCGGCGGAACCGTCGACTTGTTTTCCATTGTTCCGGTGAAGCGGTCCCACTCGGTGTGCGCGCAGGGGGGCATTAACGCCGCAAAGAATTTGAAGGGCGAAGGCGACACCACCGATAAGCATTTCGACGACACCATTTATGGCGGCGATTTTCTGGCTAATCAAACGCCGGTGAAGGCGATGTGCGAGGCCGCGCCGGGCATCATCGACTTGCTGGACCGGATGGGCGTGCCGTTTAACCGTACACCGGAAGGGCTGCTGGATTTCCGCCGCTTCGGAGGCACGCTTTACAATCGCACGGCGTTTGCGGGCGCGACTACCGGGCAGCAACTGCTGTATGCGCTGGACGAACAGGTGCGCCGCTACGAGTCGGACGGCAGGGTGAAGAAGTACGAAGGCTGGGAGTTTCTCTCCGCAGTGCTTGACTCCAGGGGCGCGGCGCGAGGGATCACCGCGCTCGACCTGCGCACCATGGAACTGCGCAGCTTTCCCGCCGAAGCGATCATATTGGCCACGGGCGGCAACGGGGCATTGTTCGGGAAGAGCACAAACTCTGTGGTGTGCACAGGCTCCGCGCAGTCCGCGGTGTTTCAGCAGGGCGCGTATTACGCCAATGGCGAGTTCATACAGGTGCATCCAACCTGCATTCCGGGGGAAGACAAACTGCGGCTTATGTCGGAGTCGGCGCGCGGCGAGGGCGGGCGCGTGTGGGTTCCGCGGGCAAAGGGCGAGAGCCGCCCGATCAAGCAGATTCCCGAGTCGGACCGCTGGTATTTTCTGGAGGAGTGGTATCCCAAGTATGGCAACCTGGTTCCGCGCGACGTGGCCACGCGGGCCATACACAAAGTGGTTTATGAGTATGGACTCGGGCTTGACGGCCAGCCCATGGTGTATCTCGACCTGACGCACATCGATCGCGCCACGCTGAACCGCAAGCTGGAAGGGATATTGGAAATCTACGAAAAGTTTGTGGGCGACGACCCGCGCGATGTGCCCATGAAGATCTTTCCCGGCATGCACTACACCATGGGCGGGCTGTGGGTGGACTTCAATCAGATGACGAATATTCCAGGCATATTTGCCGCCGGCGAGTGCGAGTACCAGTACCACGGCGCCAATCGGCTGGGCGCGAATTCACTGGTGAGTTGCATCTTCGGCGGGTTCCGGGCGGGCCCCATTGCGCTGAATTACACGCATGGCCTGGAATGCCCGGGCGGCGATTGCGGTAATGCCGCCGAGCTTGCGCGCCAAGCTGAAATCAATTCCAAGCTGCTTAAGAACGAGGGCACCGAGAATCCTTTCAAGCTATGGCGCGAGCTTGGAGTTACCATGACCGAGCACGCTACTGTGATTCGCTATAACAAGGGATTGAAGCAGGCCGATGAGAAGATTGTGGAGTTGCTTGAGCGCTACAAAAAGGTGAACCTGGCCGACCGCAGCCAATGGGCCAACACCAGCTTCGCCTTTGCCCGCCAGTTGAAGAATATGCTGGAGCTTTCGCGGGCGGTGGTGCAGGGCGCTCTGTTACGCGATGAATCGCGCGGCGCGCACTACAAGCCCGACTTTCCGGACCGCAACGACGAGAAGTTTCTGAAGACGACCAAGGCCAGCTTCACGGGCGCGGCTGAGGGTCCGAAGTTCGAGTACGAGGAAGTGGATACGCAATACATCAAACCGCGTCCGCGCAGTTATACAGCGGCCAAATAGGCAACGGGAGACTGAGTTATGGCTACCAAGACCGTAGCACTCGAAATCAAGCGCCAGGCCAGCCCCGATGCTCCCGCGGTGTGGGAGAGCTTCGAGCTTGAATGGCGGCCTGGCATGAACGTCATCTCCGCCATGATGGAAATTGCGGCGAACCCGGTGACCGCCGACGGGCGCGCGACCACGCCAATCACCTACGACTCGAATTGCCTTGAGGAGATCTGCGGGTCGTGTGCGATGAGGATCAACGGCAAGGCCCGCATGGCTTGCTCGTCGCTGGTGGATAACCTGGAGCAGCCGATCAAGATCGAACCGCTGAGCAAGTTTCCGCTGGTCCGCGATTTGCAGGTCGACCGCTCCGTTCTGTTTGAAAACCTGAAGGCTGTGAAGGCCTGGGTTCCGGTGGACGGGACTTATGACTTAGGCTCGGGGCCACGCGTGTTTCCGCAGCAGCAGGAGGCGAGTTATCCGCTTTCTAACTGCATCAGTTGCTGCTGCTGCATGGAAGTGTGCCCGCAGTTCAACGACGATACAGGGTTTGTGGGCGCGGCCACGATTGCGCAGGTGAAGCTTTTCAACGATCACCCGACGGGGAAGGTTTTCAAGGAAGAACGGCTGCGGGCGCTGGCCGGCGACGGCGGCATACAGGAGTGCGGATTTGCGCAAAACTGCGTGGAGATCTGCCCCAAGGGAATTCCGCTTACCAATGCGATTTCGGATATCAGCCGCGATGTGCTGATTCAGAAGGCTAAGGACTTTTTGCGTGGGTAACTGTGGATAGGTGTGGTTCAGGTTTCGATTTTGAGTCCCGGGTTCAATACAAATTGGCAATGGTTCAAGCGGCTGGCTTTAACCACTCTGCCACAGCCTGCGGATTCTTAGCGATAACCATCAGATAGGCCCGAGCTGGCGCATCAGGATTCTTGCGGCGCTGCTCCCAATCCCGGAGCGTCCCTACTGGAATCTTGTAAGTGGCCGCGAAAGCTTCCTGCGTCAGGCCGAGGCGCTCCCGCAGACGCTTCACGTTGACCCCGCGAATCAAGCCCAGCTTGGCCAGTTCTTCATCGGTTCCTGGGGGGATTGGCTGTGCATCTGGATCGGCAAGCGCCGCTGCGTGAATCTGTTCATTGGTAAGCGCGTCCACAGCCTCCCAGTCCGTATCCGTTTCCCGGAACGGATCGCCAGGCTCATGATCGACCCAAACCATATTGCTCAATTTCATAGTCTTCCGCCCTTCTCACCGAAATGATTCGAGTACAGTCCAAGCTCCGGAGCGTTGAAACAACGTACAAAACCCCTCTTTGGCCCAAGCCCAATGTGATGATTCGCTCTTCTCCGTAATCAAACCGCTGGTCGAACCAAAAGTAAAAATTCGGATCCTCAAGCGCAGGAATTCCTTCTTCAAGAGATAAGCCATGCTTGCGACGGTTCAGGGCATCCTTTTCCGGATCCCACGTGTACCGCATGAGAGGATAGTACGGCTAAGCCGTAGCGATGTCAATGGTCTTAGGGGGCTCGGACAATCTACATCGCCGGATAGAAGCTCTGAATCCAGCCTTGGAGCACTGCCGGAAACATCCCAAGCAGGACTACCGCAGCTGCAATTCCTACAAGGACAATCATGGTAACCGGATGGGCCTTGATGGGCGTCTCGTCGGTTGCGGGCATTACATAGGCGCGCTTGAGCACCTGCAAATAGTAGTAGAGCGAGACGGCGCTGAAAGCGACTGCGAGAGCTACCAGCGCAAATGGAATTGGGCCGGCGGAGACTCCGAGGACTGCGGCAAAGAGGTTGAACTTGGCCCAGAAGCCTACCAGCGGCGGGATGCCGGCTAGCGATAGGAATAGAACCAGAAGGACGGCGGCGAGGATTGGATTGCGCTTGTGGAGGCCGAGGAATGCGTCGAGGCGGTCGCTGCCGGTGGCGCGCTGGACTACGTCTACTACGCCGAAGGCGCCGATGGTGGTGAGGCCGTAGGTCAGGACGTAGTAGAGGACGGCCTGCTGGGCGACAAATCCGCGCCCGATTGCAGCCGCGACCACATCGATTCCAACAGACCACCGCCCTTCGGTTCCTGGGGGGCCGAGGTAGTGCGGTAATAGGCACACGCCCAACAGAATATAGCCAGCGTGAGCGATGGCCGAGTATGCCAGCAAGCGGCGAACGCTGGTCTGAGCCAGAGCTGCCAGGTTGCCGACAACCATCGAAATCGCGGCAACTGCGAGCATAACTTCAATGACATGAGACCATGATGCGAAACTTTGGATAACCAGACGCGCACTTTCATTTTCAGAAAGGTGAGGATTGAGGCGAATCATCACATCTTCTCTGAAGAATGTTAGTAACAGCGTAAAACTGGCCACCTTGGATACCGATGCGATGAAGGCGGCGGCTGGCGCGGGCGCTCCTTCGTAGGTGTCCGGCGCCCAGAGATGAAAAGGCACGGCGGCGATCTTAAATCCCAACCCGGCAATCACCAATACAAACGCAATGTAATAGAGCGGAGTTGGCCCCGACTGAAAGATCGCCGACCGGATCTCAAGCAGGTTCGTGGTTCCGGTGATACCGTAAAGATAGCTGAAGCCGAAGAGCAGAAACGCAGCCGACATGCCGCCGAAGAGGTAATACTTCATGGCTGCTTCCGCGCTCTTCCCTGAGCGCTTGGCAAACGCCGTCATAATATAGAGCCCCAGGCTCAACAGCTCGAGTCCGATGAAGATGACCAGCAAATCCTGCGCCGCAGCAATGAGCAATCCGCCCGCGGACGCCATCAGCATCACGGCCACGAACTCGCCCACGTGCTTTGTAAAGTCCGAATCGATGAGCAGAAGTAGCGTCAGCGCAGTCAACACCAGGATTCCGGTTTGAGCGACTGCGACGAAGCCGCCCTGCCGAAGTAGCGAAGCGCCATGAAAGCTGAGTCCCGCTCCAGTTGAGGCTTGCAATGCCCACAGTGCCGCGCCGCATCCTGCCACGCCAAGCAGCGCCGCAACCGCAACGCGCGTTTTGAGCGCGGCCTTGCGCAGGAAGCCCAGGTCCACTATCAGCACCAGCAGCGCTGCTACTTCCAGCGCCGTTTCCGGCAGCGTTACGCGAAAGAGGTCTGCGTAATTCATTGTGCACCTCCTGCTAGCAACGCTTTCACTGCCGGCTCTATGGCATCGAGAAGTATCTTTGGATAGAGTCCCACAAACAAACTCACTCCGGCCAGCATCACAACGCCGGTAACTTCAGGCCAGGTTATAGCTGCAATGGGATGCGCGTGCTCCTGCTCAAGCTCGTGGGCGCTTGGGCGCACATCGCTGAAGAATGCCTTTTGCACCGCTCGCCAGGTATACGCCACGCCCACCACTATGCCCACGCCAGCCGCGGCTACCCACCAGGGATTCACCTTCCACGCGCCGACGAGCACCTGTAACTCGGCCACAAATCCTGAGAAGCCCGGGAGGCCCATGGAAGCGATTCCAGCAACGACAAAGGCTCCCGCGGCAAAGGGCATTCGTCGCGACAGGTGCATTGTTTCCAGTTCCGCCAACTGGCGCGTATGGGTGCGCTCATAGACGATGCGACCCACGATGGCGAAGAGCAAGCCCGCCAGTACGCCGTGCGAGAACATCTGCATTACTGCGCCGGTTACGCCGATCTGGTTGAGGGTCATGAGACCGAGCAGCACAAAGCCCATGTGGCTGACGCTAGAGTAGCCGATGACGAATTTGAAGTCGGTTTGGACCAGGGCGACCAGCGCACCGTAGACGATGCCGATGACCGCAAGCAGAGCGAACACATCGCGCCATGAGCCGATGCCGACGATCGAGAATCCCCATGGATCGAGGCCGTGCGGGAACAGGGCAATGCCGACGCGAAGGCAACCATAGGCGCCCAGCTTCATGACTACTCCCGCGAGCAGCATGGATGCGGCTGTGGGTGCGGCGACGTGGCCTGTGGGTGCCCATGTGTGGAAGGGCCACATGCCGGCCAGAATTGCGAACCCGACAAACACCAACGGGAAGCACCACATCTGGAAGCTTGCCGGCAGGCCCGCATGAGCCAGCGCGACGAGCGACGTGGAATGGCTGCCCGACGTGGCGTAAGCGGCCAGCAGGCCGATGAGGACCATTGCAGAACCTACGAATGAGTAGAGCGCCAGCTTCATGGCCGCGTACTCGCGCCGCGTGGAACCCCAGATGGCGATGAGGAAATACTTGGGCACGATCGCGATTTCGTAGAAGACGAAGAGCAGAAAGAGATCGAAGCTAAGGAAGACTCCGTAGACGCCGCCGATGAGCGCGAGGAAGAATGCGAAGAACTCGTTTGTGCGCAGTTCGATGTTCCAACTGAACAGGACGCCGGCTACTGCGGCCAGGCCGGTGAGCAGGACTAAGGTGCGGCTGATGCCGTCGGCGGCCAGCAGGAAGTGGATGCCCATGGAGGGGACCCAGGGGATATCGACAAGGATGCGGGTTGATTGATCTGTGCCCATGGCGGCAACGAATCCCGCCAAGCCCAGCGCAAGGCCGCCAGCGGCTATAGCAAGCGCGAGCCAGCGAGCAAGCGCGTTATTGCCTTTGGGCAACAAGGCCAGAAGCAGCGCTCCGGCAAACGAGAGATAGATTGTAAAAGCTAGCATCTAAAATCTCCAGTGAGCCAAGAGGGTTTGAACTGTTGGGTTCACGCTGTTCACAATCAACTGGGGCAGAAGCCCAATAAGAAACATGAGACCGATTACAGGGATGAGCGCCAGCCGTTCGCCGTGCAGCAAGTCGGGGAATTTCGCCAGCCGCTCTGGCACTGGCCCCGAGAACACTTTCTGAATCACGGTCAGAATGACAGCCGCGGTTACCAGAAGCCCGAGAATTGAAACTGTTGCCGCGATCCACGATAAGGAAAAGACGCCGCGGAAGATGAGGAACTCGCCCACGAAACCGTTGAGTCCAGGCAGGCCCAGCGAGCTGAAGAGCGCAATGCCCATAAGCCCGGCCAGTACTGGCGCGGGCTTTCGCAGTCCGCCGAAGTCGTCGATGCCGCGATGGCCACCGGTGCGCTGCTGAATGAGGGCCACAAACCAGAACAGCGCCGCCGCAGTAACTCCGTGGTTGAACATTTGCAAGATGACGCCATTGAGCGCCGCGGCCTTGCTGGCCAGCGCACCCGCATCGGCAGCGGGAACGGCCAGTGCAAAGATGCCCAGCAAACAATAGCCCAGGTGATTCACAGACGAATAGGCGAATACTCGCTTCAGGTCTTTTTGCGCCGCGGCAGCCCACGCGCCCATGACCACAGTAGCCACGGCCAGCACCAGCAGCGGGGTGCGAATCTGGGCAATCTGCGGGCCGAAGATGGGAAGCGCAATCCGCAGCAAGCCGTAGACGCCCATCTTGGACATTGCGCCTGTGAGCAGCATGGTTACGGGCGATGGAGCCTCAGCGTATGCAGCGGGGAGCCAGGTGTGAAAAGGAATCATCGGCACCTTTACGGCGAATCCGGCGAGCACACCGATTGCGAGCACGAGCGTAACCGGACCCAGGTGCGACGTCACCATCTGCTCCAACTCACCGGTCGAAGCGAGCAGCGTGAGATGCGGAAAGTCCATGCTGCCAGTGGCTACGAACACCGCCAGAAACGCGACGAGCAGCGCGACTGAGCCGGCCATGGTGTAGACGAAGAACTGCGTGGCTGCCGGGCCCCTCCGCGCGCCACCCCATAACTTGATGAGGAAGAACGCCGGAATCAGGCTCAGTTCCCAGAACAAGAACCAATGGAAAAAATTAAGCGCGGTGAACGAACCGAACAGCCCCGACTCGAGCACCAGCACGAGCCCGAAATACAGCCCTGGCTGATGATGGACGCGATGCGCGGCATCGACCGACATGAGCGTGACAATGGCGGAGAGGACCAGCATGAGCGCGCTTAGGCCATCTACACCGAGATAGTACTGAATTCCAATCGAAGGCGCCCAGGCGTGCTGTTCGATGAATCCATAGCCGCCAAAAATTGGATTCCGATTCCACGCGGTCCACACAAACAGTGCCAACGCCAAGCTGGCCGAGGTGGTGAGCAATGCGACGGTGCGAGCGTGCTTGCCTGACACGAGCGCTATCGCCGCGCCCACGAGGGGCAGCAGAGTCAGCAGCGTGAGTATGGGGATTCCGTTCATGGCCGGCTGCTCCAGAATAGGATTGCAGCCAGAGCCACCACGGCAAAGGCGAGAATCCTCAGGTAAGTCTGCACGCGGCCATTCTGCACTCGCGCCAGCAGGCCTCCGCCTACGTTGAATTCCTCACAGCTCTTGTCGAAGGAGCCATCGACCCAACGCATATCGATGAAGCGGTTTAAGTGTGCCCATTGGCGAAACGTCCATGCAACCCCGGAGACTACGCCGCCCCAGACGCGGCGGTCGAGCCAATCGGCAACGCGGGCCCACCAGGCATAGAAGGCAATCGCGGTGACATTGTAGAACTCGTCGACATAAAGGCGGTCGCGCAGCCAGGCCCACGGTAATGGGGCAGCCGCCTGGAGTACATCGGGATCTTCCGGCTTGGGGGCGGGGCCACCATAGAGACGCAAGCCCAGCCATAATCCCAAAAGAACCACTACCGATGAGACAGCCATCACCGTCATCAATTCTGGCTCCAACAATGTATGGAAGCCTGCAGCGCGACCTTCAAGGAAGGCGTGAAACCAGGGCCAGGCCGGTGTTCCGATGAAGCCGAGCACGATTGCGAAGAAAGCCAGAATGGCCAGCGGAATGGTCATCACGGCTGGGCTTTCGTGCGCCGGCTTGTGTCCGCGCCAGTGGCCGAAGAAAACGTAACCCACCTGACGCGTCATATAGAACGCCGTGAGGAGCGCGCCGAACACCAGCATGTAAAACGGAGTTTTGGCCACGCTCCAGTGCTGGGCCGCTTCGAGAATTCCATCCTTGCTCCAGAAGCCGGAGAAGACGAGCGGGAAGCCGCACAGGGCAAGCATTCCGGCCGCATAAGTGACGAAGGTCAGCGGCATGTCGGCGCGGAGTCCGCCCATTTTGCGGATGTCCTGCTCGTCGTGGCAGCCGTGAATTACACTTCCCGCACCAAGGAATAGAAGTGCCTTGAAGAAGGCATGAGTTATAAGGTGGAACATTCCCACGGCAACGCCTCCCATGCCGAGGCCGGCCATCATGTAGCCGAGCTGCGACACTGTGGAGTAAGCGAGGATGCGCTTGATATCGTTTTGCGCGACGGCGATGAGGGCGGCGAAGACGGCGGTGAATGCGCCGACCCAGGTTACTACGGTGAGTGCCGTTGTAGTTCCACCGGCTAACGCGCCGGCGTGCATGAGCGGGTAGACGCGTGCGACTAGATAGACGCCGGCGGCTACCATGGTTGCGGCGTGAATGAGCGCGGAGACGGGTGTCGGGCCTTCCATTGCGTCGGGCAGCCACACGTGCAATGGGAACTGGCCGCTCTTGCCCGCTGCTCCTGCAAAGATGAGCAGGCCGATTGCGCTGGCGGCAGTTAGGCCGAGAGCGGCGGGCTGCGCCAGGAGAGTGGTGAGAGCGCCGGCTTCCATTGAGCCTGTTCCGTTGTTATAGAAGAGCAGCGTGCCGGTTTGCGCGAAGAGCCACACGATTCCAAGCAGGAAGAAGACATCGCCGACGCGGGTGGTTAGGAAGGCTTTCTTGGCAGCAGCGGCGGCCGCCGGCTTTTGATACCAGAATCCGATCAATAAGTAGGAAGTAAGTCCGACTAACTCCCAGCACATGAATAGGAGCAAGAGCGAGTTAGCAATGACAACGCCGAGCATGGCTCCGGCGAACAGGCTGAGGAAGCAGAAGAAGCGCGTGAAGTTTTCGTCGTGGGCCATGTAGCCGGTGGAGTAGATGAAGATGATCAGGCCTACGAAAGTGACCATTACGAGCATTACGGCGGAGAGCGGGTCGAGCACCCAGCCGAGGTCTACGTTGGTTGCGCCGAATTGGAGCCAGGTGAAGTTGACGGTCTCGCGTACGGCCTGGGCATGCGTCCAACCAGCCACTACGTGACCAAACGCAGCCAGCGCAAGCAGCAGCGAGAATCCCAGCGACCCAATGGACAGCGCAGCCGCGGTTTTGCGCCTGGGCTGCTTCATCAATGCGATCAAGCCCGAAGCCACGATGGGCACAGCGGGAATGAGCCACAGTATTTTTGTGATCGCGCCAGCGGTCAGTTGCGGAGTGAATGAAATTGTTTCTTGCATCAATTCTTCACCCCTTCATCCTGTTCATGGCGTCGAGATCCGTAGTATGCGCGTGGCGATGAATTTGAATCACCAAGCCCAGTCCCACCGCAGCTTCGGCCGCTGCTACGGCAATTGAGAAGATGGCAAACATCATTCCCGTGAGCGCTTCGGGATGCGGGCCATAGCGCCAGAAGGCAATGAGGTTGAGGTTGGCCGCATTCAGCATCAGCTCAATTCCGATGAGAACAAGGATCGCGTTGCGCCGGGTGAGGGCGCCGGCGAGGCCTATCGAAAACAACAGCGCGGCCACGAGAAGATAACCTGCCAGCGGAGTCATTTAGGCCTCTCTTTCTCGTGCATGGCCACAATTACCGCGCCGATGAGCGCGGCCGTCAGCAGGAGCGCAACGATTTCGAGGGGCAGGACGTAGCGGCCCATGAGGGCATTGCCTATGTCGAGGACGGTAACTACGGGTACGGCTGAAGTGGATTGCGGGATGGCTGACATGCTGTGGAGCACGGCCCAACCCAGCACGGCAAACACGCTCGTGGCGATGATCAGGCCCACGGGCCAGTTGCGGCTATAGATTCCGTCCTTTGGCGTTTCAGAGCCACGCGTGAGCAGGATTGCAAACACAACGAGGATGGCCACCGCGCCGATGTAAACCAGAATCTGCGCGAAGCCCGCGAACTGCGCGTCGAGTTGAAGAAACAAGAGCGCGAGGCCGGCAAAGGCCACCGTGAGGGCCAACGCGCAATGCACCGTGTTCTTGAGCAGCACAGCCGCAAGCGCGCCGGCCACAGACAGCGCCGCAAGCACATAAAAGACAAAGCTCATCGGCTGCTGCTCCTTTCTATCGCGTGCATCGGGTCCATCTCGTCCAACGTACTGAAAAACTCGGATAACTTATTCGGCATAGCGGTATTTCCTCGGACCAATATGCTCGCGGTACATTCCTATTCTGGCCATCAATCCATA
>Ga0302195_10001219_pt1 | contig 20209 bp, 30 predicted proteins | sample II_Bog_N1_2_FD_198778 | JGI IMG/M metagenome (GOLD analysis project Ga0302195, IMG submission 198778) | Peat permafrost microbial communities from Stordalen Mire near Abisko, Sweden - II_Bog_N1_2 | ecosystem: Environmental > Terrestrial > Soil > Wetlands > Peat | place: Sweden: Abisko...
CAGGCGCTCGACCTAACAGGTTCCTCCCTCGCCGGCCTCACGCCGGCTTTGCCCGCATGCGTTTCGGCGCCTGCGGGCTTTTTCTTTGACCTGTTGACAATGGGTAATCGTGTGAGCGATACTTGAGACTCAGCAACCGGAGAGAATAATGATCCAAGTCACCATCGCCCGCAATGCCGCAAAGACCGCATGGCTCGTGATCGGCTGCCCGACACCCGGCGACGCGCGCACCAACATCCTGACGTTCTCGGCAACGCGCAAACAAGCGCGCGAGTGGGCGGCAGCTCATGGTTACGGGTTCCCGGCGTGATTGCTGCGCTCTTTGTTGAGGCTGGCGGGGCCTACACGGGCCTTGCGGACTGCTGGGATGAGTCCAGGGATGCCCGCCTAGCCTGGGGCGTCGGTGCGGCCGCTCTACACCCTCCGTGCCAGCGCTACGGAAAGTTCTGGCACGGCAGCACCCGCAAGCCCCACCAGTTCAAACTTGGCGACGACGGCGGATGCTTCGCCCACGCGCACGACTATGCGCGCAAATGGGGGGGGGCATCATCGAGCACCCGATGGACTCGCATGCGTGGGCCATGTTTGGCATCATCAAACCGCCTCGCACGGGTGGCTGGGTGCCGAGCGGCGATGGCGGTTGGACGTGTTGCGTCTACCAGGGCCACTATGGGCACTTGGCTGGCAAGGGGACATGGCTCGTAGTCTATGGTGTCCATCGGTCGCGCCTTCCCGAGCTACGCTGGGGCAAGCCCGAACAGCGCATTCATCCCCGCGCCTTAGAACTGCATGGCTACGAGAAGGCGCGCCGCATCGGAATGATGGCGATGGTCGGCGGCAAGGACAAGACCCGAATCCGCAACGCCACGCCGCCCGAGTTCCGGGACGTTCTGATCGGCATCGCCAGAAGCGCGGCGTTCGCCTAGTTTCCTCTTGACGCCAGCAATCGCGCTAGCGATACTAAACCCCTCACAACCAGGAACAACCATGCTCCACCAAATCAAGCATCTCTTTTCGGGCGCCGTTCTTTTCGAGTGCGAAGTCCCGGACGAAATCGCCAGCGGTCTGCGGACGCGCCATGTGCTGGAAAAGGCCGTTGGCACGGGCGCTGACCTCACGGACGCTGACCTCACGGGCGCTGTCCTCAGGGGCGCTGTCCTCAGGGGCGCTGACCTCGCGGGCGCTGTCCTCACGGACACTGACCTCACGGGCGCTGTCCTCACGGGCGCTGTCCTCACGGACGCTGACCTCACGGGCGCTGTCCTCAGGGGCGCTGACCTCGCGGGCGCTGTCCTCACGGACGCTGACCTCACGGGCGCTGTCCTCACGGGCGCTGTCCTCAGGGGCGCTGTCCTCACGGGCGCTGTCCTCAGGGGCGCTGTCCTCGGCAAGCACGCAACCAACGAGCAATCCATCGAAAGCCTGGACAAAGTACGCGCCATCGTCATGGACGACCGCGCACGCCTTGAAATGCGTCACTGGCATGGCGATGACGCATGGAAGGCTCGCACCTGCGCTGAAGAAACGCTCTGTGGCACGACTCATTGCATGGCCGGTTGGCTGCAAGTCTGCTCGACCGACCCGGAGATTCGCGAGATGGATACGCTGACTGCTGGCGTTCTGGCTGCGCCGGTCGCAGCCAAGATGTTCTTCCGCGATGGCGAGACGGCCTTCAAGTGGCTGGAATCGCGCCAGTACGTGGCAGACATTGCGGAACAAGAGCGCCGCTCGGCCGAACGCAAGGCGCGGAAGGCCGCAGAGGGCCGATCCTGAGCCGATCCGGGCCGAAGCCATCCAACCCCAGCCAGGCCGCTTCGCGCGGCCTTTTTCACGCCCATCCGTTGCGCAATGTGCGTCAGCGCACGGTAAGCCTCACACGGCCATGCAAAAAATTCTTGAGGTTTTTGCTGGAGCATGGTTGCAATGCCTGCACGGTAGTGCGAGACTAGGGGCGTCCGAGGTGGCACCCTCAGATAGTCGCAGAGGGCTCTAACTCATGCGTTCAGCCCGAAAGGGTCTAGGGGGTGCCACCCCTGGGGAACGCAGCAGTTAGAGCCCTTTTCGCGTTTCTGGGCCTCGATTCTTGGACGACATGGGAATCAGAGGAAACCGCACATGGCACCAAGCGGTCGGGTAGGTTTTGGCGTGATGTTGTCGCCTGGTGGGTGCGTCTCCAAGCGACGTAGAAGGACAGCAAAGTGGGCGGCTTTGGATCGACCCCCTCGAAGCAATCCGATGCCGTGGCTCCGGGATGCAGGACGCGAGGTCTTCTCTGTCAAAGGGTTGGCTTTGCTTCGCCCCTCAACCGTTCACCAAAAGCAGAAGGAAAGTACATGCATCCCGGTAAGCGATGGAAAGCAGAAAAGCAAAGCGCAGAGAAGCCTGCGCCGGTCTACGACGAAGACATTGGCGGCTATTACGACAGCGGCATCTACTCGCGCCAGTCGGGGCATCCTGGCTATTTTTGGGTGAGCACCGACGAGCTATTGAACGAGGACATTCAAACGCTTCGAACGATTTCGAGGGGCGCCGAATGATGGTCGAGATTCCTGCATGGCTTGACGCCGAAATCTGGGCCGAATTCCTGCGCGCCCGCAAGCTGCTCAAGAAGCCCATGACGGACTTCGCTCAGAAGCTCGCATTCAAGCGCCTGGACGCGATCCGCAAGGCGGGGCACAACCCGAATGCGAGCGTCGAGCAGTCGATTCTCCAGGGATGGCAAGGGCTCTTTGAGCCGCGCGACGACGCGATCAAGTCGGCCTCGCAATCGGACTACGAGCGCACCCAGCAGCGTAATCACGCCGAGGTGAAGCGAGCGCAGGGCATCGACAGCGAAGACCTCCGCGCGAATGCCATTCTGGCGCGTGAGAAGGCATTGGCGATCAAGCGGGCGCGGCTGCCGCACTGAGATGACCATGAACCAACCTATGCACATCGTCGGCCTCTCTGGCGGCAAAGACTCGACGGCGCTTGCCCTGCTGCTGGCCGAGCGCGAACCCCGCGACTACACCTACATCTGCAACGAAACCGGCAACGAACTGCCGGCGATGCAAGAGCACTGGCGCAACCTGGAGCGGATGCTTGGTAAGCCGCTGATTCGCGTGCGTGCTCCGGTTGACCTGTACGGAGCAATTGAACAGGAGAAAATGCTGCCCAATGTCTTCGCGCGCTGGTGCACTCGAATCCTGAAGATCGAGCCGACGATAGCCTACATGGACGGCCTGCCCGACGGCTCGACACTGTACGTCGGACTGCGGGCGGACGAGGAAATCAGGCGCGGCATCTACGGCGAGGACATGCTCATCGATTTCCCGCTGCGCCGCTGGGGTATGAACGAGGACGACATTTACAGCTACCTCGCGCGCCGTGACGTCACCATCCCTGAGCGCACAGATTGCGGGCTGTGCCCCTATCAACGCCTTGGCGAGTGGCGCAACCTGTATTTCCATCACCGGCCGGTCTATGACGAAGGCATCGCGCTGGAAGACAAAACCGGGCATACCTTCCGGTCACCGGGGCGCGATACGTGGCCCGCCGACCTTCGCTCGCTCGCAGTCGAATTCGACAACGGCCGGAAGCTCCGCGAGTTCAAGCGCTCGACCACTTGCCGCGTCTGCTCGCTCTGACCATGCCGCGCCGCACCAAAGCCGACAAAGAGCGCGCCCGCCTGTGCAGCGTTCCTGGCTGCGGTCGCGTTTGGGCCTCGACCTTCAACGGCCGGTTATGCGCTCTGCACAACAACCCGCCTGCGCCATCAATCCCGGTGCCGATGACCCCGCCAGTCAAGCCCTGGTGCGAAACCGAAAAGGATGAATGATGGCTACCCGAACTAGCGGAACCACCCGCGAGAAGGCATGCGAACTTGTTGCCGCACTCATGAAGGGCGACCGAACGACACTTGAGCTTGAGGGGATGGTGAGCATGCGGCCGCAGAACATCCGGCCCTGGCTGGACGCAATGCATGATGCCGGCCTGGTTCGGCGCGCGTCACTGCGCAAGGTAGGCGAGGGAATCAAGGGTGCGTTCCCCATCGTTTGGTCATGGCAGCGGGTGCCGTTCGAATTGGATGACTTTGCGCCATGAGCGAATACGAGCGAGGATTCATGGCTGGAGAAATCGATGCATGGAGAGGCCGAGGGAATGCGCTCCCGAAGGCCCCGGAGATCATCGGTGACCGTATGCGCGGCTACTGGGACGCCCGAATTCCGAGAAATCCGACATGGGCAATCCAGCGGCCAAAGTCGAAGATGCAGTGGGACGAGGCGCAAAACAAATATGTGGGGCCAGCATATGCCTGAACCGAAGACCGTAAAACTGATCGATGGCCGCGAGGTGCCGTCCGATTCGAAGGAATGGCGCAGCGAGTGCCTTGCTCGCGATAAGCACGTCCAGGCCATCCTTCGCATGGTCGGGCGGCAATACCGGGGCGCTCGTGAGGCGTACTGCGCGAACGTCGGCATGCGCGAGGGCGCCGAAGCTGAACGCAGGCTGCGCGAGCGCGTGCGGGCTGTGTGGCCGAAGGGGATGGACAAGTGAGCGAGAAGCAGACATTCATCCTCGCTCACCAGACGGCCCGAGCGCGCGCCATTGAGGCGATCAGGACGGCGCCGGATGGCCGCGTTGTGGTCATCAGCCAGCCTACCCGGAATCTGGCGCAAAACGCGCGCCTATGGGTGCTGCTGGAGGCCCTGTCCAGGCAAGTCGTTTGGCATGGGCAGACGCTCACATCCGAAGAATGGAAGGATGCATGCACCGCAGCCCTGAAGCGCCAGCGCGTGATCCCCGGAATCGATGGCGGATTCGTTGTCCTGGGCCAGCGCACCAGCCGCATGACGGTGGGTGAAATGGCGGAATTGCAGGAGTTCGTGGAAGCGTTCGGTGCTCAACAGGGCGTAGACTTCGAACAGGGAGTATCGGCATGATGACGATCAAAGACATGGAAATGGCCCGCACGGCTGTGGCGATCCTGAGGGCGCGCGACAAGCTCCCCTGGTGGGCATTCATCCGCCGCAACCGGCTCATGGAGCGCGCCAGGCGCATCGCGCTCGTGCTCCACGCGAGGGATATGCCATGAACGGCAAGCGCAGCGGATTCGCCGGCCAATGGCAGCCAAAAGAGGCGAAGCAAATCGAGGGTGAAATCACGCCTAGGCCCACGGCCACGCCAACTGGAATTCTGGAGGCAATGGCCGAACTCCCGGACGTGTTCCGCGTGAGCCTGCCTGCGCGCATCCCGAACTCGCCGCATGCCGAGGACGCTCGCGGCCACAAGATTCGGCAGAGCGCCCGCAACGAGGACTGCGATATCCGCATCCCTGGTGGGTGCAACTTCAACCCCGCGACGACTGTATGGTCACACTTCCCGGGCCTCGCTGGCGGCCGAGGGATGGGCCTCAAAAGCCTCGATGTTTGCGGTACGTACTCCTGCTCATCCTGCCATGACATCGTCGACTGCCGATCCGTTGCCCCGGGCGGCATGACGCGCCAGGACGTAATGCTTTGCTGGCACGAAGCGCACTTGCGCTCGCTGGTCAAGCTGCACACAAAGGGGTTGATCTAGCGAAAACCGCTTGACAAGACGGGATCGCCACGACGATACTGTAATCACTGAGCGCGAAGGGGTCGGCAGACCGAAAAGCGAGATAGGGCTGCCGGAGAACTCGCCATCCTAACTAGCGTCAGTAATGGCTCACGAGAACAGAACGTGCGCGGCCGGCGAGCGAGACTAGCCGGCGACAATGATCCCATCGATAAGGGGATCACGAACAACCACCGGAGAAACCATGAACATCGTCCCCGAAATCATCAAGCCGATCAAGCTACTGACCGGATCGCACGTGGATACCGCGACGACAGGCCAAGGCTGCTTCATGAACGTCATCGCCTACCTGAACGGCGAATCGCAGATCACCGATCAATCGCCATGCGTGCGCATCACCGCGCGGCCGATGGCGATCAAACTCAATGACCTTGGCAACGACGAGCAGCGACAGCGCCTGCTTCCTTTTGTCATGCGCGCCATGGGCAGCGCGACGATGAACAAGGAAGTGCTGAACCGCGACCGGGCATGCCTTCGCCAGTACGGCACCGAATGTCAGGAAATCATCAACGCATGGCGCACCGAACTGAAGGACGCCGACGCCGACGCCGACGCCGACGCCGACGCCGACGCCGACGCCGACGCCAACGCCAACGCCAACGCCAACGCCTACGCCAACGCCTACGCCAACGCCGACGCCTACGCCTACGCCTACGCCTACGCCGACGCCTACGCCGACGCCAACGCCAACGCCTACGCCGACGCCAACGCCTACGCCTACGCCTACGCCGACGCCTACGCCGACGCCTACGCCGACGCCTACGCCGACGCCAACGCCTACGCCGACGCCTACGCCGACGCCGACGCCGACGCCAAGAAGAAGGCAATGGAATTCATCGGCCCGAAGCGCGACGAGTTGAAGGCAAAGCTGTTCGACGCCGGACTCCGCTACCTGGACGAAGTATTGCCGCCAGCCGATGTGCCAACAAGCGAAGTCCTGGCGCGCGCCGAGAAACTGCGAGACCTAGCGACGGCATAAGCAAGACCCTTGGATCCGGCGCAAGCCGGGCCTTCAAGTCTGGAACTCTAGACGGACTGATCGAGAAGCAGGCGGCGCCGCCGGATTCAGCTTATCGATTCGTTGCGAGACAAGCGGCCGACGCAAATCGGCGGCGGGTTCCAGACTTGAGGGAATGCGCAGGCTGATGCGATGCAGTCCAGGGCCTCTGCGGAGCCACCCGATGGCGGTTCGGTATTTCAACCGGCCGCAGGTAGACCGTGAAAATGCCGGGGATCAGCACCGGCCCCTCTTCGATCAGGCGGGTTCGATTCCCGCTCGCTTGCCGAGATTTGGTGAAGGACGAGGTTCGATCCCTCGACTGGGCGCAAGCCCTTCGGTAGTTCTCTGACGGGCAGAGAGGCATGGCAGGGAGGAAAGACTCCCCTGAACGACTGAGGCGGCAACATTCAACCAACGACAACCACCGTGAACAAGCAACAATCCCAAGCCATCGCCGCCGCCCTGTGTCGCGTGGTGGACTACTGGCACGCACGGGCCGCCGCCGAGCAGGATGCCCAAACTGCTCACGTCGGTTCGCCTGTTGCGGAGAGAATCATCGCCGGCCTGAAAGAGTCCGAAAGCCGCGTTGCGCAAGCCCTGGAGGCCGTCAACCTCGACGCCGAGGACGAAAACGGCGAACCGCATAAGGTGGGCTAAGTCATGGTCAATGCACGCGATTTCCCTGGCCCCGCGCTCTGGCAGGGGCTAATGTTTTGTCTGCTCCCGGTTTGGATCGCCGCGGGCGCCTACAAGTCAGGCCGCTACTTTGTGAGCGCTTCGTGGGCCTATGGACTCTCGGGGTTGGTGCTGGCTGTCGCAATCGCGACCTGGGGCTGACATGGCAACGTACAAAGTCAGAGAACTCGAAGGAATGGTTCTCGCGCAGGCCGTCGCGCTCGCTGAGGGCCTTGCATGGCGAGTCGATTCCCGACTTGGGGAGCAAGCGTTCCAGAGGTCGTTTGCGCCGGGATCGCCTGGATTTTGGGGGATGTACATGCCGCACGCCTCATGGAGCCTTGGCGGCCCGCTCATCGAACGCGAGCGGATCGGCATCGCCATCTATGAGCGCCAGCACGGCGAGAACCCGCCGCCCGACAGCATGCGCTGGATCGCAAGCATGGAAATGGGGTCAGATCACGCGCACGCAGGCGAAATGCTGCTGGCCCTGGGGCCGACGCCCCTCATCGCAGCTATGCGAGCCTACGTCGCCAGCAGGCTCGGCGATACCGTGGAACTGCCATGACCGGATACCCCCGCCTTGTCGCCAGGGTGGAAGCCGGCATCCTGATTCGCGGCCGAGTCCGCGCGCTTCTTGAGCGCGAGAAGTTCTCTGGCCGCAGCATTGATTGGCTTGAGCAGAAGGGATTTCTCAGCAGCCTTTTCACAATCAAGGGTGACGAGGAAGATGTGGAATTGGTCTACCGCGTGTTGATCGACGTCGGGATGGAGACAAAATGAGCATCAGCCTCCGCACCCACAAGCGCCGGGCCTGCGCCGGGATGACTCGCAGAATCGAAGCCCTTGGCAGCCATGTCGTTAAGTCGGGGTCTAGAACAGAGTTTTGGCTGAGAATAATGACATGGGGGATCGACGAGGGCCGTCTGAGAAATCAGGATCGGCGGGAGTTTGCCGGCGCGATCGATGTCAACCCGAAACCGGATGACGTCTATTGCCACCCTTTCATAAGATGAGCCTACAAGTTCCAGAGAGCCCAAGACTAGCGAGCAATTGGCGCAGGAATAGGCCGAATCCGAACAGTAGGGCAGAATCCGAACATGGGTCGGAAATCTAATCTTACTGAGGCGCAGTGGAAAATCCTCGGCGAAAGGCTGATGGGCGGCGAAGTGGCCGCTAACCTTGCGAGGGAATACGGCGTACCGAAGTCGTCCATAAGCGCACGTTTTGCCGAACAAATGCGAACGGTTCGGAATGTCGCGCAGAAGGTGGCTGATGCCCAAATCCAAGTTCAGGCGCTGCCTCCGGCGCAACGTCGAGCCGTCAACCTGCTGGTAGACAAGTTGGTTTCGATTTCCGAGAAGGTTGCGTCCGGGGCCGAATACATGGCATCGACCTACCTTGGCGCCAGTTCCATCGCAAATTCCCTTTACGGGAAGATCGACCCGGTAGACCCCTTCGGAAGCGAAGAATCCATGAAGGCGCTCAAGGGCCTGGGCATCTTCACGGAAATAGCCAACAAGGTGGCGATCACGCCGATGAATCTGCTGGCCGCCAACAAGGAAGCCTTCAAGGGCGATGAGCCAGAAGGCGGCGCAGTCATCCGCTTGGTGAACGATCCCGATGCGGACTAGGGTTCCGACCGTCAAGTTCCTTCCCTTCCACGCTGAGCAGAAGAGGATTTACAGGGCGTTCAAGGGCCAGAAGATGGCGAAGATCGTCCTGCGCGCAGGCAGACGATTTGGCAAGTCAACCATGTTTGAGCAGGCCGCCGCCAAGTGGGCGCTCAATGGGGATGCTGTGGGCTGGTTCGCGCCGGACTACAAGCTGTTGTTGCCATCGTACAAGCGCATCCTCAAGCTGCTGAAGGACGCCGTACTGCACCACTCGAAGACGGATGGCATCATCGAATGCATCCCGGTCGAGGGGCGTGAAGAGGGCGGACACATCGAGTTCTGGACGCTGAACAACCCTGACGCCGGGCGCTCGCGCCACTATCACCGGGTAATCGTGGACGAGGCAGGCCTGATCCTCAAGGGCCTGAAAGACATTTTCGAGCAGTCCATCGAGCCGACGCTGCTGGACACGGGCGGCTCCTGCTACATGGCCGGAACACCGAAAGGCGCCAGCGATGAGTCGTATTTCTACCTCGCATGCACCGACAAGACGCTAGGGTGGGAAGAGTTCCACATCCCTACGCAGCTCAACCCTCACCTGAACGCAGAGAAGCTTGCCAAGTTGGAGGCCACGACAGATCCAGACGTGTACGCGCAGGAATACCTCGCGATGTTCATCGACTGGCGCGGCAAGGCATTCTTCAGTCTGGACAAGTGGCTTGACGATAACGGGCAGGCGTTCGACGTTCCCGCCAAGGTGGATACCGTGTACTGCGTCATTGACTCGGCCGTCAAAGATGGCCTGGAGCACGACGGCACCGCCTGCACCTATTTCGCGCTCCAGCGCCACCCGCCGCCAGGCCAGCGCCGGCTGACGATCCTGGATTGGGACATCATCCAGATCAAGGGCGCGATCCTGGAGGACTGGCTACCGTCCGTCTATCAGCGCCTGAAAGAGCTTGCCGAGCAGTGCCACGCCCGCATGGGTGCCCAGGCACCCTACATCGAGGACAAGGCGTCCGGGACGATCCTTCTCCAGCAGGCCGAGCGCCGGGGCTGGCCCGCGATCCCCATTCAGACCGACCTCGTGCAGGCGGGCAAGGACGGTCGGGCATTCATGGCCTCCGGGCCGCACTACCGCAAGGAAATCGGTATCACCAAATTCGCCCATGACAAAGAGGTGAGATTCAAGGGGGTGACGAAGAATCACCTCGTCTCGCAGGTCATGGGGTATCGGATAGGGGACAAAGAGAGCGCGAAACGGCCTGACGACTGCTACGACACCTACGTTTACGGCGTATCCCTGGGCCTAGGTGACGGCGCGGGCCACTGATGCGAGAATCCCCGCCATGAGCATGATTACCATTTCAACCGCAGCGGGCCTCACCACGGGGTTGATGGATATTCTCAATGCTGAGGAGATTGTGCCTGGGTCAATTCCCGGGTATTCGACTTGCAAACTGCTGTGGACAACGCATGTTCTCGGCGGGAAAATAGTAGAAAAGGCTGTAGCCCTTGCCATCGGCGAGCCCCGGAAGATCAATGTCCCGGGCGCGCTTGAGGAGGTGCTGGTGAAGGCGTTCACCGACGAGCACGAGCGCCTGGGCGTGGACAACCACGTTCGCGACGTCATGCACCTGTCGCGCGCCTACGGGGCTGGTGCCGTGGCCTTTGGCCTGCCGGACGTGCCCACGGACAAGCCGATTGACCTGTTCAGCCTGGCGAGCCGGCCCGACCTGTACTTCAACACGTATGACCCGCTGAACCTGTCGGGCTCCATCGTCACGAACCAGAATCCGAACGCGCCGGATTTCCAGAAGCCGAATCAGGACATTACGGCGGCCGGGCAGCCGTACCATTCGAGCCGCACGCGCACGGTGTTTCACGGCACTCCGGTGTACCTCGACTACCAGTCGTCCAGCTTCAGTTTTTCGGGGCGCTCGATTTTCCTGCGCGCGCTGTACCCGATGAAGTCGTACATCAACACCATGATCCAGAACGACATGGTGGCGTCTAAGGCGGGCCTGCTCATCGAGAAGGTTCAGCAGAACGGCAGCATCGTGTCCAACCTGATGGACAAGGCGACTGGCCGCAAGCGCAACCTGCTCAAGGAAGGCGGCAACAATCAGGTTCTGTCCATCGGCCAGAATGACGCCATCGAGTCGCTGAACCTCCAGAACATCGACGGCGCGCTGACCATGGCGCGGGACAACATCATCGCCGACATTGCGGCGGCCACGGACGTGCCGGCGATCCTCATCAAGGATGAGAGCTTTGCCAAGGGCCTAGCGAGCGGCGATCAGGACATGATGGCCGTAGTGCAGACGATCAGTGCCATCCGCACGCAGACTAATCCGCTATACGAGTTCTTCGACAAGATCACCATGCACCGGGCGTGGAACCCGGAATTCTTTGCCGCGCTGCAAAACGCCTACCCAGAGGAACTGGAGGGCAAGGACTACAAGACGTGGTTCTTCGAGACCTGTGACCTATTCGCCAGCGAGTGGCCCGACCTCATCAAAGAAGAGGAATCGGTCAAGACCGAGCGCAATGCGAAGAAGCTGGATGCTGCGACCAAGGTCGTGGAGAAAATCGCCCCCATCCTCGACCCGGAGAATAAAGCCTCGTTGGTAGCGTGGTTTTGTGAGACAGTCAACGACATGCCGGAGCTATTCAGCGCAATGCTCGTGATCGACCAGGAAAAGCTCGCCAGCTATGAGCCTCCGCAGCCTGAGGTGGGCGGTGCGCCAGGCGATAATGACAAGGGCGGCGGTGGCGAATAAGGGGAATCAACGTGGCAAAACCGACATATGAAGAACTTCGTCTAGAACTCCGAAATCTAGAATCTTCGGCGTTCTACCTGACTCGTTCGGCGGACGAGATGAGCGCCATTGGAATGGAGTTCACGGACGAGCAACGAGCGAGGCTTCTGCATGAAACGCGGCTGGCGCTGTTCGATGCAAAGGAAGTCCTGAAGCGGGCGTATGGCGACTAAGGCGCCGACGTTCTACCAGGAAATTTCGGCTGCCATCAGCCATTTCCAGGCGTTCGGGTTCACCTCGCAGGCTCAACTTGACCAATGGGTGGGCCGAATCCGCCGCGCCGCTCTGCTGCAACTCAAGCCCCCGGCCGAGACGGAGCGCGAACTCAAGCGCGTCTTGGGCGACCGCTACAAGCACCTGGTCACGAAGGCCGGCATCCTGAACTCGATGCCGGAAGTCTCCCGCTATACGCTGGAGAAGGTCAAGCCGAAGCTGCGCAAGGAACTCGACCGCCGGATCATGGCGAGTGCGAATCTCATCAGCCTGAACCGCCAGGAGGCTGTGAGCACGACTCTGCGGAGGTTTCAGGGCTGGGCGACCTCGATCCCTGCCGGCGGCTCGCGCGCAGTGGACAAGCAGGCCGAGAAGGACGCCATCCGCAAGCCGTTGTCCCAGATGACGTTCATTGAGCGCCGGGTCGTGATCGACCAGACCCACAAGCTGATTGGCGCCATCCGGGATATCACGGCCACCGATGCGGGCGCCATCGCGCTGATTTGGCACTCGCCCTGGCGGCGCCCCGGTTACGACTATCGGGACACCCACAGGGCTCGGGATGAGAAAATCTACGCCATCCGGGGAAATTGGGCCATCGAGAAGGGCTTGATGAAAGCCGGGCCGAACGGGTATTACGACGAAATCACGGCGGTGGGGGAGGAAGTCTACTGCTCGTGCAATGCGCAGTACCTCTTCTACCTCAGTCGCCTGCCCCCGGAGTTTCTGACAAAGGCCGGAATGTACGCACTACCCGCGAAATCGACTGCCAAGGCCGCGTAAGGCACAATCTCGGCCATGGACGAACTCCCGATTGCCCCGCAAGCCGGCCCGAATGGTCGCGCGGCTGGCATCATGTTTCTCACGCCTGACGGCGAAACTCTGTTGCTGCGGCGCGGCAATGGTGGGGACTTCCCGCATACCTGGGGATTCCCGGGCGGCCATCTTGAGGAGGGTGAAGATGATGAGCAAGCCGCTCGACGAGAAACTTTGGAGGAAACTGGTCACTCCTACAAAGGCCCCCTCACGCGCCTTTGTACAAATGGTCAGTTTGCTACGTTCCTTGCCCGTGGAGTGGAAAAGTTTGAGGTCACGCTCTGCGAAGAAAGCACCGGATACGCTTGGTGCAAGCCCGAAGAAGCCCCGCTCCCGCTCCACCCCGGAATCGACCGAGCATTCCGAATCGCTGCCGCTCATACCGAACTCGACGTTGCTACCCTAGTCCGCGACGGAGATTTGCCCAGCCCGCAGCCATTCTCTGGCTCGGTCTACTTCGCTCTGCGGATCACGGGCACCGGGCACAGCTACCGGAGCGCCCACGATGAGCACGCCTGGCGCGACCCATCGATCTACCTGACCCCGGAGTTTCTGGCGCGCTGCAATGGCCTGCCAGTCATTTGGCTGCATACGGAAGGCCCGATGCTGGACGGCGAATCGCTGTCGAAGCAGATCGTGGGCACCATCATGCTGCCCTATATTCAGGGCGATGAGGTTTGGGGTATTGCGCGCATCATCGATATGGACGCCGCCAAGCATATGGCGAGCGTCCAATTGAGCACGTCCCCGAACGCTGTATTTGCTGAATCTAGCGGGAATGTTAAAGTACCGCTCAAAGATGATTCGCCCCTCCTGATCGAGGGCAATCCTGTTCTGATTGACCACCTCGCAGTATGCGAATTGGGAGTTTGGGACAAAGGTGGCCCGCCAATGGGCGTTCAAGTCGATCAACTGAAAGAGGTTCAATCCATGGCAGGCGAAACCAGCGACGACAAGACGGGTAAGACCGAACTGTCGCTCAACGACATCATGACGGCGATTTCCGCCATGGCCGATTCGACGAGCAAGCTGCACGCCCGCCTCGATTCGGTCGAGAAGAACATGCCGGCCCCGACGCTGAACTCCGCGTCCGACGCGAAGAAGGATGCGGAAGAGGCCGAAGAGAAGGAAAAGGCCGACAAGGCCCGCAAGGACGCCGAAGAGGAAAAGGTCAAGGCGGACGCGAAGAAGGACGCCGACGACAAGGAAGCCGAAGAGAAGGCAAAGAAGGACGCCATGGACAAGGAAGACTGCAAGGCCGACGCCGACCCGGAAGCCATGGCCGACAGTCAGGCTCGCGCCGATTCGGTCTACCAGCTTCACTCCCTCTCGGCCCCGCGCCCGATGGATGGCGAAACTCCGAGGCCTTACCGCATTCGCCTCGCGCGCAAGATGCAGCCGCACTCCAAGACCTGGGCGAAGGCTGACCTCGCGGCGATCAAGGACGAGGTCGCGTTCAGCATGGCCGAGGCCGCGATCTACGCTGACGCTGCAACCGCCTCGAACTTCATTGGCGCCGCGTCCGGCGACGGCCTGCGCGCGATCCGCCGCGTCGACCCGGACACCGGCCACAACGTGACCACCTACGCCGGGCGCGCCGGCGCATGGTGCGCTGATTTCAAGGCGCCTGCCCAACTCGCAGATGGCGGAATCATCCTCAAGGCGAAGCAAAAGGGAACCATCTAAATGTCTGCCACCTCTGTCGCATTCAACCCCGCTGCGACTACCAACGCAGCGGGCCTGTTCTCGGTCACGGCTACCGGCCTGAACCAGGGCACCGCGTTCGATGACCCGGTTTCTCGCTTCCGCCTCGCTGGCGGCACGCTGGCATCGACCGAAACGCTCGCCATGTTCGGCGGCGTTGGCATCCAGGAGAACATCGCGGCCGGTGGCTTCAACGCCCTGGGCAACCCGGTGGGTCGCGCAACGGCACAAACCAACCTGACGGGCTTCGCGGTCTTCGACCAGAACGGCGCCGCGATCAGCTCGCCACAGTCCCCGGTTCCGGTGACGCTGATTGGTGGGCAGGTCAACTTCTACCGTCTGGGCGTCTCGGCCGGCGCGCGCCTCGTCCTCGCCATCGATCCTGCGCTGATTTCTCTGGACGGCGGCCTCATCACGCAGCAAGTCTCCTGGGACTACACGAACCAGAAGATCGTGGCCTACGACTCGGTTGCCGCCCTGCCGATCAAGATCCTCAGCGTTCAAGCGGCCGGCTGCAAGACGGTCAGCTACAACAGCACCACCAGCGTGGCGACGTGGGTCACGTCGGGCAACGCCTGCGCCATCGTTCAACTGTAAGGACAAGCCACCATGGCAAGCATCTTCCCGGCCTACATCCAGGCGCATCCTTCCTACACGATGCCGGAACTGATCCTTCAGTACCAGCAAGTGTCCGGCTTCACCGAAGCTCTCGCGGGCGGCGAAGTGATGCCGCGCCTGGGCGTGGGCGATCTTCAGGTCTATGCAAAGGCCATCGAGGTTCGCACGCAGATCGCGGCCGGTCAGACGGCATACAACCAGCTTCCGAGTCAGGTTGTCGAGGCGAAGATGATTTCGACGCCTACGTACCTGATGCGTGCGCGCGCCGAGTACGACCACCACGACATCCAGCAGGCCGGCGAATGGGGCGTGTCGCTGGCCGATGCCCAGCGCCTGGCGATGCGCCAAGCCATCTTCCAGCAAATCCGCACGGCGGCTCTGTTCGGCATGGGCGGCGCAGGCGAGGGCCTGCTGAACACCGTGGGCGCGACGACCGCGAACCTGCCGGCCGACTCGAACGGCAACACGACGGTTTCGACCTACGACAACGGCCAGATGGCGCTGTACCTGGTTTCGCTGATTTCGGCGCTGAAGGTGCGCACCAATCAGATCGGCATGAATGTTCGCATCAACATCATGGCTCCGCAGCGCGTGATTGCTACGTGGCAATACCAGAGCATCGTGCAACTGACGCAGTTCCAGCGCAACGGCGCGGGCGTCGAAACCACGGCCGGCGTGGTCGAGAACATCCTGGAGCGCAACGGCGACACGATCACGTTCACGGTGGATGACACCCTCATCAACGCCGGCAGCGGCGGCACCACGGACGCGATCATCATCAACATGCCCGAGTTGAAGAAGCCGGTTGGCCGCTCGCGCATCAATACCAACGTGTTCGCCGACCTGTCGCCTGGCATGACCTCGGCGGTCGTTCAACTGTGCGACATGGTTGCTCCGAAGGAAATCACGGTTCCGCTGCCTGGTGGCGCCGTGGACGTGCTGTCCGAAATCCGCGTGACGCCGGCATGGGCGATTCGCCCGGAAGTTGTCACGATCCTCTCGGCTGGCTTCTGATTCTTGGTTGTCTCCCTCACTCTCCGTGAGTTCGCCTCGGCCACAAACCGGGGCGTTTTTCCATCCGCTGTGCGGTAATATTGAGGCCCGCAACCATGAGTGAGACAACGCCATGAGCCTGTACGTCTGCAACGCAACGCCGCGCCCGCACCACCTGAACTACCGCATTCCTGGCGACGAGCGCGTCTACGAACGCATCATTTCGCCGGGAACGCAGTACAAGGTTCCTCACGAGGAACCTCAGCAGGAGTCCGCGATCATCAAGCAGCTCGAGTCCTACGGGGCAGTCAAGCCCTCCAAGGTCAATGGCGACCGCCATTTCTCGGGCCTGATCTTCTCGGAGAAGGTCATCCCGCTGGACGCGATCCGCGCCGGCCTGTCGGAGATTGACTCCAACGCCATTGCGCGCGCCCTGGAGCATCGCACGGCGGCGGCCCTGGGCGGCGATGCTGTCGCCGCCAAAGAGGCGCAGGCAGCCGGCGCCACGGCCAGCAATTTCGAGGTCGCAGTGGTCGAGCAGCCGCGCCCTGGCGTCGATACGCAAGACCTGCAAAAGAGCACCATCCAGGTCAACCGCGAAGGCATGAAGCCGCGCAAGAACTCGCGCCGTAACTGAGCATGCCCGACCTCGCGCCCACCCTCGCAGGCTTCACGACCTTCTGCCAAAACGTCGCGGGGATCACCACGGACGCGATGCCGGCCGATGATCCCGGGTTTCAGGACGCACTGACGTATGCGCTGGCGTGGGTGCCGTGTGAAATGCAATGCATGAGCGGGCTGCTGTACACGGCCTGCGTCTATAACCTCGGCGTCTCGCTGTTGCTCAATTACCAGCCCGACCAGCCGGGGAGTTGCTTCTTTGGCGGCCTGCGCACCGCCTACAAGATCGGAAACTTCGTCCCGGGCGTAGTGTCGGCCACCTCCGATCAGGCGACTTCAACCACGCTCACCGTGGGCACGCAACTGGCGAACCTGAGTTCGTGGGATTTGCAGACGATGGCAGACCCGTTTGGGCGGCGCGCGATTGCCATCATGGGTGAGTGCGGCCCCGGAGTGTATGGACTGTCATGACTGAGCTGGCCCTGGGTGTCATTGACGTACCGCACCTGGACGACAGGATCACCACTGGCGACCTCGCGGAGATTCTGGAGGCCAAGTATGACCTTTTCCGGGGCTTCTACGAGATTCACGCCGAAGAGATTTCGAACGTGCTCGCGGAAAGCCTGGAGGGTGCGCTTGAAGACCTGACGGGAGCCGGGCATGTGCCAGAAGACCCCTACTACGAAGGGTGCGAGCGCATCCGGGAAATGTTTCAGAAGTGGCTGGACACTGGCGAAGTGGAGAGTGCCGGGCTAATCGGCGTGCCCACCCAGGCCGCGCTGAAGGGCATCAACCACCGCAAGAGCAAATTCCAGCGGGGAGCACGCCGGCCGTCTTTCGAGGACACCATGATCCTACGTGACTCCCTAGCGGCCTGGGTCGAGAAATGACCACGCTCCAACAAGGCGCAGCCATGGCGGGGGCCGGCAAGGGTGCCGTCCTGCAAGCTGGCGTCGATCAGATTTCGGAGCAGCAGCAGTTCACGTTCACGAAGTATTCTCGGCTGATCCTACCTGCGGACGGCTATGTGTTCTGGGCGCCCACCGCGAGCCTGAACCCGAACGTGATCGATCCCTCGCTGACGTTCACGGCGCCCGGCAGCCTGCACCTGTCCCAGCGCACGGAACAGAATCTCGACAGCACGGTATCGCGGCAGACGGTCATCTTCACGGCCGAGCAGCAGATTCTCGAATTCTCCGACATGGCGGACACCGAGTTGTTCTTCATGACGCTGCCAAATGGCTCGCTGGCCGCGTTCTCGTCGCAGAACATGAGGTACGACACATCCGACCTCTGGCACTACGCCGGGGTGGCTGTGCTGCCCTACGAGGCCAGCCAGATCGTCGCCACGCCGGCCGACGTTCTGACCAACGGCACCATCGTCTCAAACTCGCTGCCCATTTGGATGGCGATGAGCACGACGGCCCTGCCAATCTACCCGTCCGACCTGTCCCCGATGAATCTCGTGCCGCCCTACATCACGGCGGATATTCAGGGCACGCAGGCGCTGACGATGGCCCCGCTGGTGGATTCCCTGTCCGGCCAGGCGCAGCTTTGCAAAGAAACCGTGGTCTTCACCCTGTGGGGCTGCCGAAACAATGACGCGCTCGATTTTCAGTCGGCCATCCTGGCGAACTCGATGCCGGACGATGCGCCCTATGGGACGATGACGCCGCTCGTGCCGGTTGACTTGAAAAAGCCCCAGCCTGAATTCGCGATCATCGCGCAGCAGAAATCCATGACCGTGGACGTGAACTATCTCCAATCCCGCACGCGAGATATTGCCCGCCAATTGATCCTGGAAGCGTTCATCACAGTTTCCGAAGGCTAGTCGAATTGCTGCGAAAGCGCACTCCGCCTAGAATGCCACAACACCCCGAAGTACGACTTCAGAAGGATAGACCATGCCCCAAGGCCCGATTCCCGTAACCGTCGCAACCATTCCGAACGGCGCCGGCTTTTCGCAGGCCCCGCTGCAAATGGACAAGACCGGCAACCTGCTGACGGGCGCCGGCTCTGCCAGCGTCCTCAACAAGACCGCAGGCGCCAGCGTCATCAAGGCGACGGCCGGTCGAATTTCGAAGATCATCGTCAACACGGCGGCATCCACGATTGGCAGCGTCAGCGACTGCGCCACGACTGGCGCGGTAGCCGCCTCGAATCTGGTGTTCGCCATCCCTGAGACCGTGGGCGTCTACCCGGTGGACTTCCCTTGCGCGACGGGCATCGTCCTGACGGTTGGCACGGGCGGCGTGGTTTCTGTCAGCTACGACTAAGCGAGGGGCCTAGCCCATGTCGAATAACATCGTTGACTGCACGGTCTACCAGCAGGTTGCGCCCGCGCCGAACCTCCTGCAGCAGACTGGCGCATTCGTCTCCCAGGGCGGCACCACGCTGACGGCGGGCACGTATTCGCTGCTCACGCAGTTGTCCGACCTGACTTCGCTTCTGAAGACGCCGCTGACGATCACGTCCATCGTGTGGGCCTCGAACGTCGTCACGGTGACCACGGCGGCGGCGCACACGATCCCGGCCGGCGATACCGTGCTGGGCACGATTTCGGGTGCCACTCCCACGGGCTACGACGGCACGTTTGCGTGCACCTACGTCAGCACGACCAGCTTTACCTACCCGCTGACCACGAACCCGGGCACCGAAACCGTCGCCGGCTTCTTCACGCTCAACGCCGTCAACGAACTTGCCTCGATGGGCAACACGTTTTTCGGCCAGGGTGCGATTCAGGCGGTCTACGTCTACGAACTTGGCACCGGCACGGCAGCCCAGGGCGTCACTGCGCTGAGCGCCTACCTCGCAAGCCCCTCGCTGCGGTTCTACCGCTACCTGTGGCCGGTGGAATGGGACACCGAACCCACCGCCCCCACGCTCGCCAAGCAGTACGAAAGCACCACGAGCAGGGTCTACTTCCACCAGCAGACCACGCCGGCCACGTACACCAACTGGACTTCGGTTCCGATCAAGTCCATGTACCTGACGCTGGAGAGCCCGAGCGCGCCCAGCGCCGAGTTCAGCGGCGCGGCCGACTTCTACGTGCAACTGGCAACCTCGCCGGGTTCGACCTCCCTGGTTGCCCCGCTGTCCTTCCGCTTCGTGTCGGGCGTCACGCCGTACACCACGCTCACCGGCCCGCAGATCACCACGTTCACGGCTACCGGCCTGAACTGGATCGGCACGGGCGCGGAGGGTGGGATCAGCAATACGCTCATCGTCAACGGGCAGAACGGGGATTTGAATCCGGCCACGTACTGGTACTCGGTGGATTGGACTCAGATTCAAGAGGACTTGGCGATCAGTAACGCCGTCATCAATGGCTCCAACAATCCCCTGGCGCCTCTGTACTTCAATCAGAACGGCATCAATACCCTGTTGAAAGCCGCTCAGACGGTGATTAACAACGGAATCGCCTTCGGCATGTTGAACTCGAATGCGACCGTTACGGCCGTACCGTTCTCGACCTACGTGACGGAGAATCCCTCAGATTTTGCGGTCGGTCGATATGCGGGGCTTGCGGTGAA
>Ga0302195_10001280_pt1 | contig 19766 bp, 17 predicted proteins | sample II_Bog_N1_2_FD_198778 | JGI IMG/M metagenome (GOLD analysis project Ga0302195, IMG submission 198778) | Peat permafrost microbial communities from Stordalen Mire near Abisko, Sweden - II_Bog_N1_2 | ecosystem: Environmental > Terrestrial > Soil > Wetlands > Peat | place: Sweden: Abisko...
TGGCGGACGAGGCTACGGCAGCGGGCTGTGGGACGGCGTCTTGTTGAGCAAAGCCCGGTTGGCCGGCGCAGAGCGCCAGCGTTACGCCGCACAGGCCGGCAAGCAGACTCTGCAACGGCGAATTGCGCTTGATCTTCGACGATTTCATTGCGTTTCTCTCCTGGGGTGAATTTCGTGTTGGAAGCAGAAAGGGCCGCGGCACGCATGGCGTCGCGCAGCCCTCAAGAGAAGCTGAAGGTCACAGTGATAGACAGCGACTGGCCCGCGGTCAGGATTTGGGTTTGATTGGTTCCGGTGAACTGGTAAATGCCTGCAATTCCGTTGCCGTTTGCGGGAGTGGGATTTTGAAAATTCGTTGTGTCGCAAGTAGCCGGGCTGAAATTCAAAAATCCGCTTCCGCTGGTCGAGCAAACGCCGGCAATGGTCCCCACAGCATTGATTGTCACAACCTGGGATGTCGTGTTTACGTAACTGCCGCTAAGCACTAGCGTCACAGGGTTGGTGGGGCCATTGGGGAAAACGGGCGCCGCCGTGAGGCCCGCGACGCAACCTCCACCGCAGTTGTTAGTCCCGCTGAAAAAGGTTTCAATAAGGCCGTTCGGACTGGGGACCAGAACGGCAATGGGAACGTTATTACCCCCAGGACAATAGGTGGCGGCCGATCCAACGCCGGCAACCCAGCTGGTCCCTGCCGTGGGGCACAAGACCACCGCCCAGTCCACCACAACCGTCTGGCCGATCAAAGCTGTGCCTAGAACATAGTCTCCGGAGTTTGGCGTGAGCAGCGAGTTCTCGAATACCCTTGTACTCGCCAGCGTCCCGTCCGGGTTATGCACCACAAACTTCCAGTGGCCATGAATCTTGATTCCACCGCTGCCCTGGCTGGCCGATGCAGGCGCTTCATTTTCCTGCCGCTCCTGCGCGGCAGATGACTGGGTCGGCACAGCATTCACCGGCGCCGCGAGTGCTGCTCCCTCCGTCTGCCTGCCCGTACCCTGCTGGCCAAATCCGGGCTGGCCTGCGCACAGCATCAGCAGCACGCAGCAAATCTTGGTCAGCGAGTTCTGGAACTCCGAATTGCGCTTCATCATTCTGGGCTTCATTCTGGTTTTCTCCATCGTTGAATTTGGGCTGGGGTGCCCAGGGATGGCCCCGGGCTCTCCACTGCGCAGTTCTCGTAGATTTCGACCAAGGTTCATAGCTTGCCCTCGCTGAGTTCGTTCCGCGTCACCAGCAACGCTGCGTCCTGATCCTTGCCTGGCGGATCAGCCCCGCCTTCCAAGGCTGTTGGATCCGCCGCGGACGCAACTGCTGGTGCTGTTGCCGTCCGGCGCATAAGCACCGAAACCGTCTCCCGCTCCACCGTCACCGTCGTCCGGCGAAGCACCTGGTTTTGCGGTCCGGCTTCTATTTCCGCTGTGGTATCTTCTTTGTGCGCGGCCTGTTCTGTCGGCGCCCCGCGACGGGGTTTAATATGCATGCGTGCTCCTGACCAAATGGACCAACTGGTGTCGTGGTCAACTGCCTGATCGCAACTAGAGCGCAACCGGAAATTGAATGTCTTGAATCCGTCTGAAAACATTTCGGAAAAATTGCGAAAATATATGGAAGTCGGATATGTCATTGAAAGAAGAAGACATTTTTCGATTCGACGAGTTTGAGCTGGACCGTGCCGGCCGGACGTTTTCCCGCCATGGTGCGCAGATTCCGCTTACCCCAAGGCATTTGAGGTCCTTGTGTACCTGGTGGCCAACCCCGGGCGGGTTGTTACCAAGGAAGAGATCTTCAAAGCTGTGTGGCCCGAGTCCTTTGTGGAAGAGGGCAACCTTGCCCGGCAAGTGTCTTCGCTGCGCAAGGCGCTTGGAGACAGTGCAAGTTGCATCGTGACCGTTCCCGGTCGGGGCTATCAGTTTGTTGCCAGGGTCGAGCAGACAATCTAGGCCAATGGATCAATCCAAAGCCAATCTGAGGAGATTCTGGTCCAGCGCGTCCATGAGCGCACCCAGGTGGTCATTGAGGAGTCGTAGTCGTTCCCCGCACCCATTGCCGAGCCCGCTGCAGCGCGCATTCTTCTTCATGGTCCTGTGTACCGCCGCCGCGTCGCCTGGTTGGTGGTGGTGTCGGTCCTGGCTGCCGCGGCCACAACTTATATATGGTTCCGTTTCTCCAAGCCGCCGGAATTGCGCAAAGTGATGGTTGCGGACTTTACCAACACCACCGGAGACACAACCTTCGATCGGACTCTCAAGCGCGCATTGGAGATTGAACTGGAGCAATCTCCATATATGGACGTGATGGGCGATGGCGAGGTGCTGAGCACACTCCATCTGATGGGTCGTAACGACGATGCGCCCATTACTCCGGCAATAGCCAGGGAGCTATGCGAGCGAAGCAACCGGCAGGTGCTGCTGGCGGGAAGCATCGCCAAACTGGGCGGCGAGTATCTGTTGACGTTGGAGGCAACTGATTGCGCTTCAGGCAAGAGAGTGATCGGTGCGAAGGCCGAAGCTGCGTCAAGGGAGAAAGTGCTCGCTGCTCTGGATTCGGTAGTCAACCGCGTTCGATCGGGATTGGGCGAACCTGGCCGGTCGCTGTCGAACTACCAGGTGCCGATTCAGGAGGCGACAACAACCTCCCTCGATGCGTTGAAATCCTTTTCCATGGGAGTAGATATGCAATTGCACGGAAAGGACGAAACCGAGACGCTGCCGTTCTTTCAGCGGGCGGTCGAACTGGATCCGAAGTTTGCCATGGCCTATAGGGCGATTGGGAGTGACTATTACAACCTGAACGAAACGAGTCTTGCTGCTCAATACTTCAAGAAGGCAGTCGATCTGAGCGGCCTGATCAGTGCAAAAGAGAAGCTGACGCTCAAGGCGCATTACTATGCCGAGGCGCGGAACGACTTGCCGCATGGCATCGAGACCTATCGGCAATGGGCGCAGATCTATCCCAACGAATGGATTCCGTGGGCGGATATGGCCAACGAGTATGTCGAGCTGGGACAGTACCCCCCTGCCATCGCAGACGGCGAACGGGCTTTGCAGCTCGAGCCGAATCAGGCCACCAACTACGGCGTTCTCGTTCGAGCCTACCGGCGCGCCAATCGCTTTGCGGAAGCCAAATCGATCGGCCTCAAAGCGGCACAACGACAGATGGATTCCGCAAACGTCCATGGGACTCTCTATCAGATCGCGATAGTCGAACACGACACCGACGCTCACGCCCGCGAAGAAAAATGGGCAATCGATCATGCTCATGGCTGGTACGGAGTCTTCTTTGCGGATGCTCAGGCAGAAGAGTACGCAAGCATGGACAAGTATCGGGAGTCTGAGAAAGCCTTTCGCAATGCATGGGATACAGCTGAGCGCGAGAAAATGCCGGAAAGCGCGGACGATGTCCTGGCGGACCAGGCCTTCACCGAGTTCAGCTTTGGCCAGCCTGCCGCGGCTCGCGCCACGCTCGCCCGAGTGCGCAAGCTGGATCCCGATGCGCCGGACGCCCCCGTCCTGCATGCACAATTGGGAAACAGCTCTTTGGCGGAAGCCTTTGTGACAGCACACGGCGCGGAAACAGATCCCGGCACGCTCATGAATTTTGTCTATCTGCCTCGCGTGCGCGCGGCACTGGCCTTGCAGCGCGGAAAACCGCTCGAAGGAATCGATGCGCTGGAGCGCGCAGGCCCCTACGAACTGGCCGACTATAACGTTCCCTTTGAGAGAGCGACAGCCTGCTTGCTAGCCAAGCGGCCGGATCTGGCGGTTCCCGAATTCCAGAAGAACTGGGTATCCATTTGACTCAGGTAGACCCAACCTGTAGTGTACGGGATCATGGAAGAGGATTATCCGCGGACGCTTTTGGAGCTTGAGCGGCGCTTCAGCACGGAGCAGGCTTGCCGGGAGTACCTGTTCTCTCTCCGCTGGCCGGACGGATTCCGTTGTCCTCGATGTGAAGCAGGCAAGAGCTGGGCGCTGCAGTCTGGCCGCGTTCAGTGCGCTGGCTGCGGCTATCAGGTTTCGACGACCGCGGGCACGGTGTTTCAGGATACGCGAACGCCACTGACTATTTGGTTTCGCGCCATGTGGTTGTTGATCAGCCAGAAGAACGGTGTGAGCGCGGTAGCGTTGCAGCGCGTGCTCGGCTGGGGCAGTTATCAGACGGCATGGACGTGTTTGCATAAGCTACGCCGCGCTATGGTCCGGCCCGGCCGTGAGCGGCTGGCTGGAGTGGTCGAAGTCGACGAGAGTTATCTGGGTGGCGACGAGCAGGGCGTGAACGGTCGCCACATCGACGGCAAGGCGCTGGTTGTACTGGCGGCCGAGGAGGACGGCCGAGGCATCGGCCGCATTCGGCTACGACACATTCCGGACGCCTCTGCTAACAGCTTGATCCCGTTTATCGAGGACAGCATCGAGCCCGGCAGCACCGTGCATACGGACGCCTGGTCCGGCTACGCGCCGCTGCGCAAAGCAGCCTATCAACACCGCATCAGCAATCAAAAAGGACATCCGGAGCGGGCTGTCGAGTTGCTGCCACGCGTCCATCAGGTCTTTTCGCTACTGAAGCGCTGGTTGTTGGGAACGCACCAGGGATCTGTGGCCGGGGAACATCTCCAGGATTATCTGAACGAATTCGCGTTCCGCTTCAACCGCCGCAAATCGCGCAGCCGAGGAAAACTCTTCTACCGCCTGGTGCAGCAAGCCGTCGCAATCGAACCAACAACTTACAGACAGATTGTTGACTCGGCAATCAAAAGGAAACAACTCAAACCACAACCGGTTGGGGAAACCTGAGTCAAATGGATACCCAGTTCCAGAAGATACTCTCCAACCCCGGCATCGATCCCGTGTCTATTCTCTATCCGCTTGCCCACATCGGCGTGGCCCGCGCCTATGCATTGCAGGGCAACAAGGCAGCGAGCAAGCGCGAATACCAGACCTTTCTTGACCTATGGAAAGATGCGGACTCCGATGTCCCGGTGCTGCAACAGGCCCGCCGGGAATACGCCCTGATCCAATAACACGCAGAATCCGCGACTCCCTCAATTCACAGGAATTCAAGTTGTTTCGATTCGACGAAGTTCTTTATCCATCAAGCAGCAGCCGCTCAGGCTTCCGCCTCCTGAATAAGGTGGTTGAGCATTCCTGGATGATGGGACATTATAAGTATTTGCTGAACGGTCGAATTCTCATCCAGAATTGCACCGTTTGCTTCACAGGTCCCACGCCCTCACCCCGGCGGCCATTCAGCAGCCTTGTTGGGAGGGAGGTTGCGCGTCCATTCAAGACAGCGCGGAAGGGTGCATGTCATCCCATTCAGCACGCAAGGCGCAGCAACGCCCGAGGGAATGCCGCGTGCGGAAGGCGAGACGCCGACTTTCACGGACACGCATTCGACGTATTGTGGCGGGCCGGTGATCTCGAATCTGCAGGTTGTCCCGGTGTTCCGGAGGGAGTATGTCAACGCGTCGCTTACCGCGCCTGCGAATGGGGCGGCTCAATTTCTGAGCGCCGTAAGCAACAGCAGGTTCGTGGGCGAGGCGGGGAGTACTGGACGCTTGGGGTGAGCCCCCAGGGCGGTGGCTCGAGCACGGACCTGAAGATCGGGAGCGGAAGTGCAGCAAAGGCTTACTCGCTCGTTCCCTCCCTGCGCGGAACCACATCCAAATGCTCCGTCACCGACGCGGAGCTTCAAACCGAGCCGACTGAATAAATCAACCCCGGGCAACTTCACCGGCATGCAAGAGGTCAATCTCTGCATTCCTCGAAACGACTTCAAGCCGGCTAACGTGATTACCCACGATAACGTCCTTTATCATTCACTTTTTGTGGGGCAATGGCGTTGTTTGGGGGCATTCTTTCGGGCAAGTGGCATTACTTGTTGCGGGTGAGTTGCGTGCTGGTGCATTGTCTCCGGGATTGAGTCGTCTTACACGGGCACTTGGCAGGAGCCTGTTGATGCTCCGGATTGAGCGTTTGGATATGGCTACAAGTTCTCGACTTTTTTGTGTGCGGAGAACCGGATTACGATGCTGCCTCCTAACCGCAGGTTGTCTTCGCGGTTCGAAGAGCTGTTGGGCAGGCGGGTCTGAAGGTAATCGGCCTGAAAGGCGCACAGGGCCAAGTGAGGAGAAAGGTTCACGTTTCGAGAACTGTTCACCTCTGTTGTGACAGATTCTAAAACCGCAGTTTGCTCTTTGTTCAATGACAAGCGCATCGTGATGAGAGTAACGAACAGTTTCTCCGCTTGCAGTTCCAGAAATTAAATCGCAACTTAGTTAGAGATGGCATCATGCTGGAAGCAGTCGCCTGCATGAAGCGCGCGGGAGCCGACATGATCATCACCTGTTTTGCAATGCGAGCGGCGGAATTGCTGCAGCGCAAGGAGCAGTTTGCCCACACGCGCATTGAGGACTCCGCGCCCGCTGGGCGCTCGCGCTTAGTTGGCGGTACCATTCAGGTCCACGTTGGAGGCCGCCGCTCCTCCGCCTGGGGTCAAGGTAAGGATGTCGTTATGCACGCCCATCGACACGGGATCGAACTCCACCTGGACTGTGCAGCTTCGACCGGCAGCTACTCCAGTGGTAGCGCATTGGCTTCCGGGCAACACCTTGTAGCTGGGGCCGTTGACGCTGAACTTCACTTTCGGCGAACCCGGAACACCGACATTATACACGGTCAGCGGCAGAGTTTTGGCGGTGCCGAAGGGGATGGTCCCGAAGTTCAGCGGGGTTTCGATTTCGACGCCGATGCCACTGGCGATGCCAGTCAAATTGACGGTGGAAGGCTGCCCCACGCTAGGGGTTACGGTAAGCACGTCGTTATGCGTGCCGACCACAGCGGGGTCGAACTCGACCTTCGCGGTGCAGGTTCCGTTATAGGCAAGTCCATGGCTGAAGCAACTGCCCCCCGGAAGCACCTTGTAGCTGGGCCCATTGACGCTGAACGTCACCGTTGGGAAGCCGTGGACGAGAAAGTCGTAGACGGTAAGCTGCAATATCTTGTGGGTTCCGAGCGGGATGGTGCCGAAGTTCAGCGGCTCCTCGAGGATGGTGCCGACTCCGATCGCGGTCCCGTGCAGGTTGACGACGACATTTCCGCCGTTACTAAAGACCGGAAACGTGTCGTTATGCTGCCCGACGGTCACCGGATCGAATTCGATTTGCAGTTCGCAAGGGTTGCCAACCTCGATTGCGGCTGGGCAAGTACCCAGGACCTTATAGCTGGGACCGTTCGGCACCGGGGTGGAATTCAAAGTGAGGGTTCCTCCACCTATGTTGGCGATGGTGAGCGTAAGCTTCTCGCTTTGGCCGTAAGGGATGGCGATGAAGTTCATCGGTTTAGGTGTGACCTGCAAGAGGGGCGGCTTGGCGGTCGCGGTTCCGTTCAAAGTGACGACGACGTTCCCGCCATTGGTGGAGACGGTCATCTTGCCAATTTCCGGGATGGCGGCCAACGGATCGAACTCGACTGTCAGCAAGCAAGGAGAGCTCGGCGTGATCGCGGTTGGACAGCTGTTCAACACCTGGTAGCTGGAATTGCTCGGCACAGGAACGGAGGTCAAAAACAAGTCCCCTCCTCCGGCGTTGGCGATGGTGAGCGTAAGGTTCTCGCTCATGCCGTATTGGATGATGGGGAAGTTAAGCGGGTTGGGAGTGACCTGCGCCACTGGCGGCTTCGCGGTGGCCTGGCCCGTTCCGTTCAAGGCGACCGATGACGTGTTTCCGGCACTTTGACGGAGCGCGTCGGTATAGATAACCAGATTGGCCGACTGGAGACCTGTCGCTGCAGGAGCGAAGTCGACGTTCACTTCGCAGGTTGCAGCCGGAGCGAGCCCAGTAGTCATGATCGTGGTGCAATCCGGGGGTGTTCCGGGACCCGCAACGATAAAGAAGCTGGGATCGGCTGGCCCCTGGATCGAGACTGCGGAATACGGAGGCGGACTGAAAAACGAGAGTGGGGAGTTGCCCACATCTTGAACTAGGACGGTTACCGGGCTGTCGCTGCTGGTTGATCCCACGTTTGTTGTTGCAAGGCTGTAAAAGCTCGATTGGGAGGAGTAATACCCCACCCCGGGGGTTTGTGAGTATTGGCCCATTAAGAGCTGTCCGGGATAGGAGCCCGGTGCGGGTATGTAGGAAGTGAAGTAGAGATTGCCGGTTCCATCGACGGCGACTCCATAGGGGCTTATGGGACCTGCGTATGCAGAGAAGGGAATCGTGGTCTGGGTTCCAGTTCCCTCCTGGACCTCGACGACCCTTTGGTTGCCGGTGTCGGCGATGTATACGTCGTTGGCAGCATCGACCGCCACGGCAGCAGGACCAGAGAATCCGGTGCCTACTGTGGTCTGTGTGCCAGCGCTGACCTCAAGAACGCGATTATTGCCGCTGTCCGCGATATAGAGGTCGCCGGAGAAGTCTACTGCGACCCCGGTCGGATTGCTCAGCCCGGTGCCTACGGCGAAAGGCGCGGCGCCATTCTGGGGGAGTTCGAGTACCTGGTCGCCGGTACTGTCGGCGATGAAAAGATCACCTTGAGCATCGAATGCCAACCCGTAGGGAGTGTTCAGGCCAGACACCGGCACGGTCGCCGGAGAGCCGGAGGCCGGCACCTCGATCAGACCTGAGGGGTCGGCGATGAAGACGTCGCCGGCTCCGTCGACAGCCACACCGGTTGGCCCAGTGAGTGCGATTGCTCCGGTGTTCACAACGATGGTCGCAGCGCCGTTGACGGGGAATTCGACGACCTGTTGGCCGACGCTATCGGCAACGAAGACATTTCCGGCCTGATCGACGCTCGCGCCGAAGGCACTGGAAAGGTTGATGCCCTGAGACAAAGGCGCGAAGAGAGACGACTGCAGGGCGACCTCGGGGGCCACGCCGATGCCGTAAATCGGGGTGGATACGAGCAGGTTTCCAGTGTTGTCGAAAATTTGGACTACACCGGAGCGCGGCCCGCCGAAGACAGGAGCGAAGGTTACCTGGATGGAGCACTGGCCGGGTGCTGTGACTGCGCCAGTGCAGGTGCCGCTGCTGGCGAGGGAGAAGTCGAGGATTGTCTGGCCGCCGGTGACGACCTTGATCGTGCCCAGGGTGACATTTGCGTGCACGTCATAATTGAGAGTCTGAGTTTGGAAGCATGGGTTCGGGGTTGTCTGGCCGGGAGCACAGACGTTTACGCTCCCGAAGTCGTTGGCCGGTGGACCGGAGGGCACCTCGACGACACGGTTGTTCCCGGTGTCTGTGACGAAGAGATTGCCACTGGGATCGACGGCGACGCTGAGCGGACTGTTCAGGTCGTAGCCGGCCGTCGCAATCGGGCCGTAACCGCTCGATGTGTGGGGTACCTCCAGGACGCGATTATTGGTTGGATCGGCTGCGAAGACATTCCCCTGGCCGTCAACCGCCATCCCGGTTCCAATATTTCCGAATCCCGGTTGCAGGTAAAAGGGCGCGTAGTTGGCGATCGAGGCCGGTGCGCCAAAGCCACCGGGCGCTGCGGCGGCCTCTTCAATTTCACTGGAGCCGAGCGGAGTTGAGGCGTAAAACAGGTCGCCGGCGCTGTCAAAGGCCACCTGATTATAAGGCGCTTCTGCCCCAACCTGAACTAGCGTATGGTAGCCGCTAGCCTTCGTAAGCTCGAGGAGCTGGTATGTACCGGTTGCCATGGAAATATAAAGATTGCCGGCAGGATCGACCGCCAGGTAACTTGGAGCGGAGGGGAAACAGCAAGGAGAGAGAATGACAGCGGCCCCGCTGGGAGGCCTCTCCACGATACTCCCGTTTTCGGTGATCGCAAAGACGTCCCCCGCCGTATCCACCGCCATACCAAAGAAATAAGGCAGGCCAGGATCGACAAGGAAAGTAGTCGGGATGTAGCCCGCAGCTGTGTTCTGGAACTCGACGAAATTGATATTGAATTCTCCGATGACCGAATCCAAAACGTAGACGTTCCCCGCGCCGTCGGTGCCAATATAGCTGGGTTGGCTTAGCCCGGCAGGGGGGAGAACGACTTGGCTACCGGTGAAGACAAGCGATTGCGCGTCGATGGGGCTGGCGGCGAAGAACGCTACTCCAACCAGGAACAGAATCGAGAGGAAACTAAAGGGGCAGGCAATCAAGCTCTGGAACTTCGAAGTGCGCTTCATCATTCCGGGATTCATTTCGGTTCTCTCCTTGGTCGAATTTGGGGTTGAAGTCGGGGTTGGATTGGTGGTTGAACCTGAGACCGCCTGCGCCGTTTCGACCGGATTCATGGTTTGCCTCCGCTGAGTTGGTTCCGCTTCTCTGGCGACGCTGACGGCAAGTTCTTGTCTGGCGGCCGCGGTGCGCTCTCTTCTCCTGCCGGTTGGTCCACCTTCTCCACGGCGGCCTCCGCAACTGCCCGGCGCACGAGAAATAAAACTGTCTCCCGCTCCACCGTTACCGTCGTTCGCCGATGTGTGGCGCGTCCCGCCCCCTTCTCAATATTCTGTGTGGTATCTTGTTGATGCGAGGCCACCTGTTCCAGCGGTTCTCGACGGGGTTCAATTTTCACGCTTTCTCCTGGCCGTCCGGGCAAACCGGCATCTCAGCAAACTGCTTGATTGCAACTAAAGCGCTCCAGCCGACTGGATGTCTTGAATCCGTCCGAAAACACTCCAGAAAATTTGCGAAAATAGTTGAAAGCCTGCCATGCCCTTGATAGAAAAGACCATCTATCGATTCGACGAATTTGAGCTGGATCTCACAAGCCGTCGATTTTCGCGCAACGAAGCGCAGATTCCGCTCTACCCGAAGGCGTTTGAGGTTCTCACTTACCTGGTGACCAACCCCGGCAGGGTGGTGACCAAGGAGGAGATCTTCAAATCCGTCTGGCCGGAGTCGTTCGTCGAAGACGGTAACCTCGCCAGGCAGGTCTCATCCCTTAGAAGTGCGATGGGCGACCGTTCTTCGTGCATTGTTACTGTTCCCGGCCGAGGCTATCAGTTCACTGTCGATGTTGAAGCGACGAGGCCGAGCGAGGCACCGCCCGAATCTCGCACCGAGGAGGTCCTGGTGGAGCGGGTTCGGGAACGGACCCAGGTTGTTGTCATCGAAGAGTCATTTCCCGCGCCAGCAGATCCTGCTCCGGCGTACTTTTCTCTCCCAAGTCGGATATCTCGCCGTGCGGCGGCGTGGACTTTAGTGGGAGTGGTCGTGGCTGCCGGAGCCGCGGCCTATATGTACATGCGCTTGTCCAAGCCGCCGGAGCTGCGCAGGGTGCTGGTTGCGGACTTCCTGAATCTCACCGGCGACCCGACCTTCGACATCACCATGAAGAATGCGCTTGGAGGTCAGATCGGGCAGACGCCCTGGATCCAGCTGATGGGCGCCGGCGAGGTGAACAACGCATTGGCTGCCATGGAAAGGCCATCCGACACTCCGCTGTTGGGCGCTACGGCCCTCGATGTGTGCCGTCGAACCGGCTATCAGGCCATGCTGCGGCCCACGGTTGAATTTCCTCCAAGCCGAATCGGTTATCGAATGGCCATCGACGTGGTGAATTGCGCCACTGGCGCAACGTTGGCTACTTATATCGCAACTGCCAGAGACAAGGATGAACTTCTAGGCACTCTTGACACGCTCGCGTTGCGCGCCCGCTGGAAACTGGGCGAGCCCAGCAAATCGATGGACGAGTATGATATGCCGTTCTTCAACGCGACGACATACTCATTCGAGGCCCTCCTTGCCTATAACCAAGGCACGATCCTGGGCCGTCAGGCCAAATTCCAGGAGGCTATTCCCTATTTCCAAAAGGCGATCAACATCGATCCGAAGTTCGCCTGGGCGCAATCCGCCCTTGGCAATACTTACTACAATCTCGGCGATCGGCCCAGAGCCGCCGAATACACCAAGAATGCCTTCGACCTCAGTCCGAATCTTACCGAGTACGAAAAGATCTACATCCGCTACACCTATTACCTTGAAGCTCTCCACGACATGGATGCAACGGAAAAGGATCTCCTGGAATGGAAACGAGTGTATCCGGGCGACATGACCGCCTGGGAAGCGTTGACGGACCTGGAGATTGAACGTGGAAGCTTCCCGCAAGCCATCGAGGCCGGCGAAGAGGCGATGAAGAAGGACAAGCTGCGCGCGCCTTCGACCTATGCGGTTCTCGCACGCGCCTACATGCGTGCCAATCGTCTGGGCGACGCCAAGCGCATCATAGCCGAAGCGCAGGCGCAAGGCATCGATAGCCAACAGATGCATGAAATCTTGTTTGAGATTGCTGCTATCGACCACGATGTGCCGGGAATGCAGCACGAGGTCGAATGGAACAAGGGCAAGCCAGAATTTTATGACATGTACGGGAATCAGGGGATCGTTGCTGCGGACGAGGGCAGATACCGGCAGTTCGAGGAAATCTACGAGACCGCCATTCCTCTGGCCGCCAAGGAAGATGGCTGGGAAGCCGCGGACAGTTTGCTTTGGGAAGAAGCCAGGATTGAGGCTGCGCTTGGCCGCGACGCCAAAGCGAGAGAGTTATTAAAGCAAGTCAAGGACCGCAGCGCCATTTATGGCGCCGTCATTGAAGCAAGCGCCGGAGATTTCACCGCAGCGGAAGCCTACCTGAAGCAGCCGGAGCAATATCCGCACGGCACATTGGAGCACTTCGTTTATTTGCCGGAGGTTGAGGCGATACTGGCGCTGCACCGACACGATCCCGCAACCGCAATTGCCGCACTTGAATCCGCCAGGCCCTATGAATTGGCTGCGCCTGAAGTGATTTCAGTTCGCGGCGACGCCTACCTCGCCCAAAAGCAAGGAGAAAAGGCGGAGATCGAGTTCAGGAAGCTGATTGCCAACCCAGGCCTGGATGACCCTGTGCACCCTTGGACGGTTCTCGCCCACCTCGGCTTGGCGCGCGCTTATGCTCTGGAGGGAAATAAAACCGGAAGCAAATCCGAATACGAATCGTTCCTTGCCTCGTGGAAGGACGGGGACCCCGACCTTATCCTGCTGCAAGAAGCGCGTCGTGAATACGCCCAGCTTCAATAATGGGCGATCGAGCTTGTGAGCAGTCAATTACGACAATTCCGATTCAGATGTCGGAAGCGGAGCTGCGAAACCACTAACGACATGCTGCGATTGCAAACTGCCCCATTCATTGATTTCTCAGGCTTGCGATCTACCTCTTGCAATTCCAAACTCATATTGACTGTGCTTCCAGAAAAACCCTCCCTCTCGCCAATTCTGGACGTCCGCGCTCGCGTTCCGTGGCTACGGCCTTGCTGATTTGGACGCTCCGTCGCGGTATGGTTGGATCGTTGCGCGGGACTCGGAAAACGATGACACAGCAGTGCGAATTATTACAAAGAGAAGTTTTCCGTGAATAGATCCAAGGGGTACTGAAGCAGGCCGGGGTGGGGTGCCAGTGGCTGAGCGGCAACAGCGCAATCCTGTGCAACATCGGCGAGAACCGTCTCCTCGTCAGGAGTCCTTTGGTCAGCATAAGCAATTAGTACTGTGAACGTTCGATCTGCCACGCACGTCTCAAAACGGCACCATCCGTTCGCTGTAACTGATCACCGGAATCTCTCGCAAGAGGCCTTTCCTGTCAGCTGATTTAGTGAATGATAATGGACGCTATCGCCAATAACCCGAATCAGTCGCGTCCAAGCCCTTTCAGGCGCCGTCACTTGCGACCGAAATCCCAAGGCGATCGTTCACCGCTTCTTGAAGCTTCTGTTTGCTGCCGATATACCGTTCCGTTGTTTGCACAGAAGCGTGAAGTCGGATCGTGTCCGACTGTTCCTGACCTCAATCACGGTTCGCGAGGTCAAGAGACACATCAGGAAAAAGGTCAAAGAGGCGAGCAATACGATTGATAAGTTCCGAAAGGATCTGAGAATCCTTGCCAATTCGGCCAATATTGGAGTGTCATCGCGCGGACAGCGTTTGGAGGAGAAAGCAGTAGTTGAAGAATTGACAGCTCAGTTCGACGAGTTTATTAAACAAAGCCGGGCAGAGATACTCGAATGCGATGACATCAACCCTGAACTGGTGTTCAGCAAATACTTTGAGGTCAAACTTCCATTCGAGGAGAGAGAGGAGAAGAGACGCGAATTCCCAGACGCATTTGCAATTGAAGTTCTGAAAGCATACGCGAGCCAAAAGAGCTCGTCGATGACATGTATAAGTGGAGATAAAGGTTTCAGCGGTGCAGCTAAAGCAGCTGGTCTATCTATCTTTAATACTGTCGAAGAGTTCCTTGATTCAGAGAATCGGGAATGGGATGCGAAGGTGACGGAGCATGTTACCGAATTGTATCGGCAAAACGTCGAAGTCATCAAACGCGCGATAGAGAAGCAGTTCGCCGACGCATCTGTTAGTTTGAGCGATGTCGACGGCGAAGTTGAAGAATCAGAAATTCGAGACTTAGCCATCGACGATGATCCGTTGGTTTTGCGCATCGACAGAGACTCTGCAATCGTCGAAACGCAGGTCGAACTGACTTTCAGAGCGAGAATTTCATATGACGATCCGGGTGCAACCGTATATGACAAGGAGGATGGCCGTACGTACGTTTTCAATACGATAAACGAAAAGGTCGAACAGAGCACAGAATTCCCATTGGAGGTGACTGTACACTTTGATCCTTCTGATGAATCTTGGTGCGATTTCGATATTGGTCGTCTTAACGAAGGGCAAGATTTCGAGGTCTCGCCGAGGTATGAGATGTGATCTGCGTCGTCCTTCAGTCCAGCCAATTATATTTACTGATGACAGATTCCCTACTCAGCTGTTCGTCGTGCAGATCTGGCTGGCGGTGATCTGCCTTCCGTTTGTCTAACGCAATCAGCACTTCACCACGGTTTTGATCATTGGGCGTGTTCAAGATCGCCCGGTATGAATGACTTTTCAATAGTCGGGACCACTTGGTCGTAGTCTGCTTTCTGGGCAGCGGGATAGATAAACAAAAGTCTTAGTGCTGTATCTGGAGCGCCCGCCACGCAATCGTGCGCAGCAGGATGGTTTCAGCGGGGCGCTTCTGATACGGCACTAAGACTTGGCGGGACTGATCTTTCGTGAGCGGTATGTGAAGTACAGGTGCTACGAAGGTAGACGCGCCGCCTGAAGCCGTTTCCACTGGTCCGGTAGCCAGTTGGGCAGTTCGCTCTTTCGTACCTGCGATAGGTTCGTGAGCAACTGCGTGAGATACAGCTGCGGGTCTATATCGTGCCGGCGGCAACTGCTGGTCAGGCTGGCCAGGATAGCCGCAGTTCTGCCGCCACGCGGATTTCCAACGAAGAGGCTGTTTTTCCTGTTGAGAACGACGCGCTTCATCTCTCGCTCCGAGACGTTGTTGTCGATAGCCACCGCGCCGTCCGAGCAGAACACGTTAAGTTCCGCCCATTGGCCCAGAGCGTAGTTCACCGCTTCGGCCATGGGATGCTTTGGAAGCAACTGTTCTTTCCATTCAAGAAGCTTCTCGCGCAGCAGCGCCAGCACCGGCGCCGACTTCTCCTGGCGCAGTTCCAGCCGCGCCAGTACGGATAGATCCTTGGCGTGCTTTTCTACAACGTAGAGTGCACGCACCAACTCGATCGCTTCCCGAGCGATCTCGGGAGCGGCCTTCTCGGCCTCGATCACCTTCCGTCTTAGGTGCGCCCAGCATCCGGCACGCGTGATCTCGTTGCCCGCGACGACGCCGTTGTAGCCGCCGTAAGCATCTGCAAGAAGAACCTGCCGGTAATCCTTCAGAAAATACTTCGGTCCGTCGCGTCCTCTATTTAACGTGAAGTCGAAGACGTTATATGGATAGCCATCGTCGCCAACATAGACCCACATTCGTGCATTCGCGGTCTTACCTTTGCTCAGCATGGGCATGATAGTGTCATCGGTGGCCACAACGTGCGAAGCTCGCACTCGCTCCGCCATCAGTTCGTACAACGGTTCAGCCAGATCGGCTATATCTCCGCACCACACCGATTGCGTCGCCCGCGAGATCTCGAACCCTTGCCGCTGGAAGATGTCCTCCAACCTGTATAAAGGCAGATAATCAGCGAACTTGCTCGTTACGATGTAAGCTAGCAGACCCGGTCCGGCTATGCCCTTGTCGATCGCTGTCTCCGGCTTGGCTGCGGTTTCCATCTGCGGGTTGTTTCCAGTGCTTTCGCAGGCCGGGCAGGCATATTTCTTGCGCAGATGATGGATACGTTCGAAGTGGCCGGGAAGATATTCGACCTGCCAGCTATGGTCCGTGCCGATTTCCTTGCGCTCGATGCCGCAGCATGGGCAAGCCCGCTCCTGCTCGCTCAGCTCGTGGATGCAGGTGGTTACAGGGAGATTTTCGAAGTTAGCGAGATTACGCCGTCCCTTGCGCCGCTTCACGCGCCGAAGTTCTTCCGCCGGCTCGCTGCGCGATGGAACATCGTCCGGATTAACCGGCTTCCGATCCATCTCCTCGGCGAACGTCAGAAGCATCTGCGCCAGATCATCAGAGGATTGCAGACGATCAGCACGAGGACCGTAGTACCACTTGCGATACCGCTCCAACTCCAACTGGAGCCGCAGATTTTCAACGTGAAGATCGTTGGCACGCCTGCTCTGCTGTTCGGCAACCTGCTCGTGTATATCGGCACGTCGCTTCTCTTGGTCGCGCTCTTTGAGCAGCGTGCGAAGCATTGCTTTCAGCGCTTGGCTGTCATCGGGGAGAACAACAAGATTGACTTCGCTGTCCACTTACTTATTGGACGTTAGTAGAGCGCCGCAAGTCATATCATGCGATAACTTTTTCTATGTTGTTTGTGTTGATTCTGACTCTACGCTCATAACGCGGAACGCGCTTCAGCTTCGACATATCGATCCCATCCAGGATCATCGCCAGTTCGCTCCCTCGAAGCTCGACAGAGTGCTTTCCTACCTCAGTCCGCGGAAGTTTAAATACCCCGCTCTCAAGACGCTTGTACCAAAGAACGAACCCATCACGATCCCACGTTAAAATCTTCAACCTGTCACCGCGACGCGATCTGAAGACGAAAAGACTGTTGCCTGAAGGGTCCTGGCCAATGACCGCCTTTACTCGCTCCGCAAGCCGGTCAAAGCCACAGCGCATGTCTGTCGCCTCAGTTGCCAGCCAGATGCGCGTGCCCTGCGCACCATCCAACGAATGCAAGCTTGGCAGCCCGATCATGCACCGGTCTCCAGTACAGCAAGCAATGCACGCAAGTGACTCGCATCGAAGCCAGGTTCGACCATTAGACTGCGGCCATTGTTCAGCCGAACCTCAATCGGCTTGCCAGAAAAAACTGACCGCTGAGCGCGTTCTTCAGCTCTTATCACCTTCACCTCAACAAACTTCTCCATTTCGCTCTCGCGAAGACGCTTCTTCCAGTCATAGAAAAGAGAGTCTCGAATGCCGCGCTCAAGACAAAACGCCTTCACTGTCTGACCGCTCTGTCCCTGCGCTGATACCAGTTCCTTCCACTTCGCCCGCAACTCCGATCGCAGCTGTCTCATCTCTCAAGATTCAAGTGCTATGAAGGCAAAGGCAAGATGCGGTTAAGATATCGCTCACTTAAAAACTGTGAACCTGTGAAAGCCGGTTGATTCGATTCAATGCTTTACCGGCACAACCTTCACAGCTCCACAGCCCAGCTCCCAAGCTCTCTGTTCTCTGTTCTCTGTTCTCTGTTCTCTGTTCTCTGTTCTCTGTTCTCTGCTCTCTGTTCTCTGCTCTCTGTTCTCTGTTCTCTGTTCTCTGTTAATCAAACACCACGGTCTTATTCCCGTAGCAGAGAATGCGGCGGTCGAGGTGCCAGCGCACGGCGCGCGAGATCACCATGCGTTCGAGGTCGCGGCCGCGGGCCACGAGATCCTCTACCTGGTCGCGATGCGAGATGCGGGCCACGTCCTGCTCAATGATGGGACCGTCGTCGAGCACTTCGGTGACGTAGTGGCTGGTGGCTCCGATGAGCTTGACGCCGCGTGCGTGGGCGGCGTGATAAGGGCGCGCGCCTGTGAACGCGGGCAGAAACGAGTGGTGCACGTTGATGATGGCCGCCGGGTGGCGGGCGACGAAGTTAGGCGAGAGGATCTGCATGTAACGCGCCAGCACCACCAGCTCAATTCCGTGGCGCTCGAGCAATTCGACCTGCCGCGCCTCGACATCGGGGCGCGTTGCCGCGGTGACCGGCGTGTGCTCAAAAGGGATGCCGTAAAAGGCGGCGAGGTTTTCAACCGCGCGGTGGTTGGAAACGATGATGGGAATCTCGCAGTGGAGCTCGCCGGTGCGCCAGCGGTGTAACAGGTCGGCCATGCAGTGCAGGTACTGCGAGCAGAAGAGCGCCACGCGCGGCCGTCGCGCGCTCGAAGCCAGCTTCCAGCGCATATTGAGCTCGGCTGCGAGCGGAGCGAAGGCGGCGCGAAATTCTTCCAGGCCGGTATCGTTCGGCGCCGATTGGCTTGCCGGGCCACCGGTCTCGTCCAAAGAGTCGCCGCCGGCGAGGCTAAACTCGGGGGCAAACTCCACGCGCATGAAGAAGAGACCCTGATCGTGATCCTGGTGCTGGTCGGCGTGAAGAATGTTGGCGCCGTGTTCGAAAAGCAGGCCGGAGACACGGGCCACCAGGCCCTTGCGGTCAGGGCAGTCGATCAGGAGAACTGCGGAGTCTTTCATGCTGACTTCAGATTAAGCCCTGCGAGCGGCAGCGCTTGGGGCCAGCGATTCGGCACGAGTAGAAAAGATGCCAGGGCGGGTCAGGCCCCGGCTTTGAATCCTTCAACCCGAGTAATGCGCGGGCGAAGGGCAGTCTGCGCGTGCAACGCAAAAAACTTTGGACGAGGCTCGCATCGGGGTTGCGGCGATAAAGCGATGCCGCGGCCCGGGTGCTCGAAAGTTAGTGAGCTTAAGCGGCGGCAGTACCCCTCAGGCCAGGGCGGACTGTGGCCGGGGCAACCGGCGTGTTCAACTGGCTGCGCAAACTGCCGGCCAGATCGGCGACGACGCGCAGCCTTTCGGCCACCTGAGGAGGCAGATTGCCGCCACTGAGAGCGAGTTCAGAGTTGAGCAGCAACCCGGCAACGGTGGATTTGAGCTCGGCTTCGATGACTGCCGAGGCGGCCCGGCGGGCCAGCAGTTGCTCGCGTTCGCGGCGGTGCAGCGCCGAGCGAATTTCGCGCACCAGGCGAGCCGCGCCCGACAGGGCAAAGTTGATCTGCAATGGGATGGCGAGGCCAGCCTGCTCGCAGATGGCGTCGGCCGCGGCCGGATCGCACTCGGCCAGCGACTCGTCAATGACCACCGCTTGGAACTCGCCGTGGCGTAACGCGCTCACCGCGCCCCTGCGGCCCTCGGCCACTTCCACTTCCGTTCCCAGTTGTTTCGCTACCGCATCGGCGCAATTGCGCGCGCCTTCCACTCCGGTCACCATTAGAATGCTCATGTTGGTTCTCCTGAATTCTTACTCGGTCCTACGTTTGAGTCGTTGCCTGAAAGCTTTTAGCTTTTAGCTTTCAGCTCTTAGCTCTCAGCTGCGTGCTTATCGCTCGACACTCTTCGCTGTTAGCTCGTTGCTACTGGCAGTGGTCTACGGTGTGCCGGCGTGGGATGCAAATCGGCGCAGGCGCGAACGGGCTGAGAGCTGATAGCTAAGAGCTTTCTTACTCGCCCTGCATGGGGTCGGAGATGCCATACTCTTTCAGCTTGCGGTAGAGCGTGGTCTTGCCGATACCGAGCAGGCGCGCGGCCTGCAGCTTGTCACCGTTGAGGGCGCGGATGGCGCCGAGGATGGCGTCGCGC
>Ga0302195_10001289_pt1 | contig 19710 bp, 20 predicted proteins | sample II_Bog_N1_2_FD_198778 | JGI IMG/M metagenome (GOLD analysis project Ga0302195, IMG submission 198778) | Peat permafrost microbial communities from Stordalen Mire near Abisko, Sweden - II_Bog_N1_2 | ecosystem: Environmental > Terrestrial > Soil > Wetlands > Peat | place: Sweden: Abisko...
TCGTTGGCCAGCTGGTTGTAGCGTTCGACGGCCTGCTGCACCACGATGGGTGAGGGCGAGACCCCGCCATTGTTGAGGTTGATGATGTCGGGGTTGACCGAGTAACAGCGCTGAATGACGGCCCAGAAGTCTTCATTCTGCGCCACCTCCGCGGGGCCAAGATGGACGACGGCGCGCGCGGCGGCGTTGAAATCTGCGGCGTGGGCTTGGCTGAAAAGGCTGCTTGCGGAGAAGGCGCCGGCCAGGGAAGCTGCCTGGCGGAGGAAGGTACGACGGTCACTCGACATCATATGTAGCACTCTAAGCGCTTGGACGCACGACCATCAACGGGAAAATAGCTTAAGCAGATCCGAGGCGCCGGCCGGTCTTGAGATCGAGTGTGAACTGTGTCTCCTTGTCGGTGAACATGCTCCAGCCCTGGCCGTGGAGTTTTCCTTCTTCAATGGCGGTGATGGTGACGCCTTCGTCGCTGAGCTTTTCCGATTGCCAGGCCTGGCCGGTCGCGTCCCAGGCGAGGAGGCCGTGATGGCCGACGAAGAGCAGCAGACCCTGCGTGGGGAGTGCGAGAACTTGAAGGACTGGCCGATAGGCGATCATGGTGAAGCGCTCGGGTGCAGCGGTTTGGATGATGTAGGCGTAGCCTCCGGAGACGGCGCAGATCTCCTCCGGATTGGGGCAGGCCCACAAGCCGGTTGGCACGGCTGGATCGCGAAAGCCGAGGGCACAGGTGGCGAGGAACTCCTTCGCGGAGGGCGAACGTTTTGTTGGCAGAGGCCGGATGAGGACTTCGAGTGCGCCGCGATCGACTTCTTCGGCATCGCGCGGGTAGGTGAAGTGGCGCGGCGGCAGGATGAGGGGGCGCGCGGATAGAATGTCCGCTTGCCAGTCGTGGGGAAATTTCAGATCAACGATCGGCACTTGATTCTTGCCGCTCATATTTGAGCCTTGTATCGAAGAACCCAAATGCGCTGCTCTTCGGTGTCGGGGACAGGGCAGCCGCGGGCGGACTCGATGGCTGCGAGGGCGGAGGAAGAGGTCCAGCCGAAATGAATGAGGGCGCAGGCAGCTGCAATGCTTGCGCGGCCGATGCTTCCCCGGCAATGAATGCCGATGTGCTCGCCGGCGGCCAGCCGGATTGCCAATCGCGTTGCGAATATATGGAAGGAGGGAAGGTCTGCTGGCGTGGTGCGGTCGGGAATTGGATAAGAGACGAAGCTCAAGCCGGTTTTCTCGGTGAGACTTGCTTCCTCCGAGAGGCCGAGCGAGTCAGCTTCTTCCGCTTCGAGCATGGAGACCAAGGCATCAATGCCTTGGCGCTTTAGACGGAGCAACTCGTCTTCAAGCCAGTCGTCGCCGCGAGGCCGCGTCACGATGGCTAACGCCGCTTTTGGATCGCCTTCGATCCAGAAGACATCCTTCATGGCTGCGCCTTGTAGTCGAGGATCCAGAGCTGCTGCTCCTCGGTATCGGGGACGGGACAGCCGCGGGCGGTTTCCACTGCGAGCAGCGCGTTGACGGGAGGCCAGCCGAGGTGGATGAGCGCGCAGGCGGCGGTGACGGTGGCGCGGCCGATGCTTCCCCAGCAATGGATGCCGATGCGCTGGCCGCCACGCAGGCGATGGGCCAGCCCCTCGACAAAATGGCGAAAGGCGCGCGGATCGGGCGGCAGTTGATGGTCGGGAATGGGGTGGTGAAGAAAATGCATGCCGGCGCGGCGGGCCAGCGGCCCCTCGTCTTTGAGTTCAAGCATCTCCACCTGCTCTTGGCTCAGCAGCGAGACCAGGGTATCGATGCCAGCCCGGTGCAGGTTGAGCATTTCGCTGTGGAGATAGCGGCCACCGCGGGGGCAGAGGACAATGGCCAGAGGCAAGCGGACTGGCTTCAATGGAAGCCGCGACGCGGACGCGCGCGGCACGAGCGAGGGGCCGTTGATCCAGTAGACACCGTTCACGCTGGCTCAGACTCCGACGAACTGCTCGATACGGTCGTGGACAGTGGGGATGGCCAGGCCCATGGCAGCGCCTTCCTCAATGAGCGGAATCACCTTGTCGAACTCGGGGCCGGAGTGGGCGCCGGTGATGGCAATGCGGATGGGATGGAAGAGCTGCTTGCCGTTGACGCCGGTGGCCGCCTTGACCTCGTTGATCCAGGCTTTGAACTGATCCGCCGTGATGGGGCCAGTGTGGGTGCGTACGCGGGCGGCGAACTCGCCGAGGACCGAGCGCGCGGAGTCGACCGCGAGAATGGCGGCGTTCTCCGGGTCGGCGTGGGCGGCATCGGGGTCGAAGCCGAAGATGAAGGCCGATTTGACCGGGAGCTGGGCCAGGTGGTCGACCTTGGGCAAAAAGAGGGCAAGCAGGCTGGCGAACCAGGCTTTGCGCTGGGCGATCAGCTCCGGCGAAGGAATGTCGAGATGGATCGGCGGGTCAAGGCTGGCTAGAAGGGCGATGGTCTCGGATGTATAGAGCTCGGACGCGGTCCAGAGGGGAAACACGCCGGGCTTTTGCAGGCAGAACTGGCGCTCGGCCAGCTTGGCGATGCGCTCCGGATCGGCCACCTTGATGTAGTGGCGATTGAGCCAGTTGAGCTTGTCGAAGTCGAAGATGGCCGGCGAGGGGGTGACGCGCTCCAAGGAGAAGAGGGGCACCAGCTCGGCCAGCGTGAAGGTCTCTGTCTTGCCGTCTTCCGCGCCCCAGCCGAGCAGGGCCAGATAGTTGGCCAGCGCCTCGGGCAGATAGCCCAACTGGCGGAAGGTGGAGATGGAGGTTGCGCCGTGGCGCTTGGAGAGCCGCTCGCGGTCCGCGCCCAGAATGGTGGAGAGGTGGGCAAACTGCGGCACCGGCCAGCCGAAGGCCTGGTAGATGGCCACCTGCTTGGGGGTGTTGGAGATGTGGTCGTCGCCGCGGATGACGTGGGTGATGCCCATGAGGGCGTCGTCGATGGTGACCACGTAGTTGTAGACGGGGATGCCAGCGGAGACTCCACTGGCGGAGCGGACGAGGACGGGATCGCTGACGCTTTCCGCGGCGAACTCGACTGGGCCGCGGACGATGTCGTTGAAGCGCAACGGGTGGTCTTCGATCTTCAGGCGCACGGCGAAGTGTTTGCCGGCGGCAAGGTTCCGGTCGATCTCAGCGAGCGAGAGATTGCGGCAGCGGCCGGAGTAGACCTGCGGCAGGTGCTCGGCTGCTGCGAGGGCGCGCTCGGCTTCGAGCTCCTCCGCGGTGCAGAAGCAGCGGTAGGCCTTGCCTTCGGCCAGCAGGCGCTCGGTGTGCTCGGCGTAGATGTGCAGGCGCTCGGATTGGCGGTATGGGCCGTGGTCGCCGGTGTCCGGCTCGTCCACTGCGCCCGGGCCGCCGTCCCACTCGAGGCCGAGCCAGTGCAGGTCTTCAATGAGCTGGGTTTCAAAGCGGGCTTCGCTGCGTTCGAGATCGGTGTCTTCAATGCGCAGCAGGAACAGCCCTCCGGTGCGGCGCGCGAAGAGCCAGTTGTAGAGAGCAGTACGCGCGTTGCCGACGTGAAGCAGACCGGTGGGCGAAGGCGCGAACCGGACACGGGGAATGGTGTTGGTCATGGCAGACAACATGATAGACGGTGGAAATGGCGGATGTCAGGTGGTTCCCGTGGCAGCCGGAGATTCTTGCGCGGCTACAGCTTGGATCAGGAAACGCGCTCTGAGGCAGACGGTCGGGGCAAAACTCACGAGAAGTGCTCCCACCCCTGCGGCTTGAGCGGCTTTGGGCCTTGCGGGGTGAGCAGCGTGATCGTCGAGCGGCCGGCGCGCGCGGGCAGGATACGGCCGATGCGGGTGATCGGGACGCCGGCGATCTTCCTAGGGATACGGGCTGTGGGCGCGGCGGTGAAGAGCAACTCGTAATCGTCTCCGCCGTGCAGGGCGCAATGAATGCTGGCGCCGGGATGGATGGGAAGCAGCGCCGGATCGATCTCCGCGGCCACGCGCGACTCCTCGCAGAGGTGGGTCAGGTCGGTGGAGAGGCCGTCGCTCAGGTCGATGGCGGCGGAGGCCAGAGCGCGGCGCTGCAGCAGGAGTCCCTGAGCGATGCGGGGCTGCGGGTCAAGATGGCGCGCCAGCAGCGGGCTCAGATCGGCGGGAATACGCGCGGGGTGGAGGCCGAAGGTGCTGGGCTTCGATTGCCGGGCCAGCCGATCGAAGTGGGGCAGGGCAGCGGCTCCTCCACCAAGCGAGCCGGTCACGTAGAGCAGGTGGCCGGAGAGGGCGGTGGAGCGGAGCAGGGCTTTTCCGGTGGGCACAGACCCGATGAGGACGATGTCGGCGAGAGGGATGGGGGTTTCGGAGAGATCGCCGCCGGCCAGTGGAGTTTTGTGGGCTGCGGCCAGGACCAGCAGGCCATCGAGAAAACGTGCTGCCCAGGATGACGCCCAGTTGCCTCTGGGGTTGGCCAGCTCACGCGGCAGGCCGAGGGAAAGGAAGGCGGCCACCGGGCGTGCGCCCATGGCGGCCAGGTCGCTCAATCCGCGGGCGATGGCGCGATGGCCGGCGGCTTCAGGGGTGTGCCAGTCGAGGCGGAAGTGGCGGCCGCAGATGGTCAGATCGGTGGTGACGGCCAGTTCGTGACCGGCACGGGGACGAAGGAGGGCGCAGTCGTCGCCGATGCCCAGGCGGAGCGCGCCCGTGGAGCCGGCAGCGCGGCTGCGGATGTGCCGGATCAGGGCCAGTTCGCCCCGCTGGGACTTGCCGACTGCCCGGGCTGGGTGGGAGGTCATTCCTTGAGGATAGGACAACGGGGTGGTCCGGGCGGAATGGCGCGCTCTGTTGGCTCATTCCATGGTTTCCGGGTAGAGGCTGGACCGCTTTCGCCGGTCCAGCAGATGGGCCAGTATGATGGCCCGGCGGCTTGCTCAGTTCCCGCTCCGGAGATTGCCTTTTCTCCGTCAATTGGGCAGTTCCGAAACGGTACGGGACGAGCCGCAGGCCTTGAAGTTCGGGCTGAAGCGGGGTCTGATGGTTGCGTTAAGCCGGGGAAAATGCCTGGGAAAAGGGCAAAATGGAGGACGGTTGTAGTCATTTGGCGCAATTTGCCGATGTAGTCATGAGCTGGATAGTCCATGAATTGGAAGGAATTTCCACCGCGATTTCGTTGACCTGGCATGAGGCGCTTTGGTAGCCTTGACGAACGTTACGAAACAGCGCCCTTCGGGGCAGCTATCTTTGCGGGGCTCAAAAGGCTCCGTTGCCATGCGCTTTACTTGAGTACACGGCGAATTGCGGCCCTGCGGGTTGCAGGGATGAAGGGCGAAGATGCTACGCAAGCGCTATTACATTCTTTTCGTGGCCCGGGATGAAGACGGGCGCGTCCGCAAGATCCCGCTCCCTTTGCACTATGCGTACGGCTTTGTGGCTGCGGCGCTGGTGGGGGCATTTACCATCGTGGGACTTGCCGGCTCGTATACCCGTATGTTGCTCAAGACAGAGAGTTTCAACCAGGTGCGGATGGATCGCGAGAATCTGCGCAAGGACTACAAGCAGATGGCGCAGATTGCCCACGACCGCGATGTGCAGGTGGCATCGCTGGGCGCGCTGGCCAATGAAGTGGCATCGCTCTACGGGCTGAAGCAGAACAAGATGGGAGCCAGCAAGGCTACGGCCGCGGCCAAGGCCGCTGCTGCCCCCACACCCGCCACGCTGGCCATGGCCGACGACGTGAATCAACAACAGGTCAAGCTTTCCTTTGACCAGTTTTATACGTTGCGGGCCCAGGCGCTGAGCGGACAGGTTTCGCGCGCGCTTGAGGGCGGGCTGACGCCGAATTTTACTGGCGATTGGACGCAGTTGGCCGATGCGCCATCCATGTGGCCGGTTGAGGGCCGCGTGGGTTCCAGCTTTGGCGAGCGCGAAGATCCATTCAACGGAGAAGGCAAGTTTCACTCCGGTGTCGACATTGAAGCGCCTTATGGCACGCCGGTGCGTGCGTCGGCCGATGGCGAAGCGACCGGTGAATCGATGGGCGCAGGCTACGGACGGCAGGTGGTTTTGAACCACGGCCACGGCTATGTGACCGTCTATGGACATCTCTCTTCGATTGCCGTGCTGCCCGGGCAGCACGTGACGCGCGGCCAGGTGATTGGCTACGTGGGCCAGTCGGGGCGCGCGACAGGGCCGCATCTGCACTATGAGGTCCGCGTCAACAATACCCCGGTGAACCCGCACAAATATCTGCACACCACGTTTACGCAGGTGGCCAAGCTGGACGGGGATTCCGGCAGCGCAACACCGTAAGCGATTTTTGCAGAGCAAAGGCAGAAGCGGCTTCCGAATGGGAGCCGCTTCTGTTTTGCGCGCAATGGCTATCGCGCGTTGACTGTGCAGCCGTCGAGGGCGAAGTTGATTTGCACGACATTGGGCAACTGGACGTTGATGCTGCCTGGGATCTGGATGCCGGAGACGGTCTGATATTCGAAAGCGATGTGCATCTGTTGGGCATCCGTGGCCGGAACCCCAGCCGGTTGCAGCCGGACATCGAAGCCGCTGACCAGCAGCCCCGGGGGTGTGGACTGGAATGTGGGCGTCAGGCTCGAAGTGGAACCGGCATTGACGAGGGTGAAGTGCTCTAGGAGGAGGTTACGATCGAATTTCTCGGTGACCGAATGGGTTTGGACCGGCGATTTCTGCGTATCCTTCGATTGATCTTTCGATTGCACAACGTACCCGCCGGCGGTTTGTGCGACCTCCATATCATCTCCGCCCAGCGACTCTGCAAGGGAGCCGTCGACCAGGGGGATCCACAGCTTGAGCACGCCCTCGAGGGTGCTCTCGATGCTGCGATGGGCCCGGTCGAGCATGTCCAAAGTGGCCTGATCGCGCGGCTGGCCGCTGTCGGGAGACGGCTGCCAATCGAGGGTCGAGCCGCCCGCGAGACGCGCGTGCAGAGTGACTTTCACTGCTCCAAGCAGGGCTGGCCTGGCGTCGCCGGAAGCGAGTGGAACGCTCTTTCTGGAGGTTACGATGATCTTGTACCAGTCGGGATGCACCTGGCAGTCGAAACTGCGCAGGCCGGATTTGACGGTGGAGCTGTAGATCGCGGTGGCCCTGGCCATGAGCGAGTCGTTGAGACTGGCAGCGGAGGCTGGTTGCACAGGGGTGGTTGCCGTGCCCGGGCCGGCGGGAGCCTGCTGGGCATTTGCGAGCAGGCAGGAGAGAGCCAGGAGAGCGGCTGCGGCGCAAACTGGTGCGGCGATCGAGGGTCTCTTCAAGCGGTGAACCTGCTTACCCCAGCATTGTCGCCATTGCAGGTGCGGTTGGGCAAGGCTGAAGCCCAACTCATTCTTCTGGTCTTTTCGGCACGACTGAAGTCGTGCCCTGTTACAAAGCTCCCACCATGCGCAGCTTTGGCGAGTCTTCCCGATCCCTGTTCCCTGCTTCTCTCAGTCGAAGACCACAGTCTTGTTGCCGTAGCACAGGATGCGGCGGTCGAGGCGCCAGCGGACGGCGCGGGAGAGGACGACGCGCTCGAGATCGCGGCCGCGGGCGACTAAGTCTTCGACCTGGTCGCGGTGGGAGATGCGGGCTACGTCCTGCTCGATGATGGGGCCGTCGTCGAGCAGGTCGGTGACGTAGTGGCTGGTTGCGCCGATGAGCTTGACGCCCCTTGCATGGGCGGCGTGGTAGGGGCGTGCGCCGGTGAAGGCGGGCAGAAAGGAGTGGTGCACGTTGATGATGGACGCGGGATAGCGGGCGACGAAGGCGGGCGAGAGGATTTGCATGTAGCGGGCCAGGACAACGAGGTCGATCGCGTAATTTGCGAGCAGCTCCAGCTGGCGTGCCTCGGCCTGGGCGCGGGTGGCGGCGGTGACCGGGACAAGCTCGAAGGGGATGCCGTAGAAGCCGGCCAGCTTTTCCGCGTCGCGATGGTTGGAGACGATGAGCGGGATCTCGCACTGGAGCTCGCCCGTGCGCCAGCGCTCCAGCAGATCGGCCATGCAGTGAAGATATTGCGAGCAGAAAAGCGCCACGCGGGTCTGGCCTGCGCCGGCGGTCAACTGCCAGCGCATGCCGAGCTCAGCGGCTAGGGGCGTGAACGCAGCCTTGAAGGCATCCAGATCAAACGGTTCCGGGTCAAATGGTTCCGGCCTGTCGAGCGCCCACTCGACGCGCATGAAGAACAGGCCCAACTCGTGGTCCTGGTGTTGGTCGGCATGGAGGATGTTGGCGCCGCGCTCGTAGAGCAGGCTGGCAACGCGGGCTACCAGGCCCTTGCGGTCAGGGCAGTCGATGAGAAGGACGGCGGAAGCGGACATGCTCTCCTCAGCTTAATGCACCACCTGCGGAGGGGCGTACGCTCGCTCTTCGCTCGCAAGGGGTTTGTGCTTTCCCACCCATTCCGCCAGGAACGCTGAATGGATTGGGCACCCGAATTCGCAACGGATCGTGGGTGCTAGTTGCCCGGCTTGGCGGCGTCGGCGGGGGCAGGTGCGGCAGGCGGCGGAGTGGGCTGGTTCTTCGAGAGTCCGCGAATGTAAGTGACCAACCCCCAGACTTCATCGTTCTTGGCGCGGCCCGCATCTTCGGCAGGCATCTTGTCCTTGCCCTTGCGAATGATGTCGAACAACTGCTGGTCGGAGATGGCGGCGAGCGACTTGGGATCGGTCCAATCGGCAAGCGTGACGCTCATGCTGGCTGCCAGGTCGGTTTTTCCGTTGCCGTTGTCCCCATGGCAGATGGAGCAATCCTGGGCGTAGAGCTTCTTTGCTTTCTCCTGCGAAGAGTTGGTCGACTTGACCGGATTGGTGGAAGCAGGCGCAGCGTCTTGAGCCGCGCGTCCAGAAGCGAGCGTGGGCGTCGGCGTGGGGGCGATCACGAAGAGGATCACGGCGGAGAGGAGCAACAAGGGCTTCAGCATGGCAGCCTCCTCAGCCGCAGGCGCCTTTGGCAGGCATCCTGGAGCTGAATGATTTTCACGCCGAATTATAAGCCTATGAGGCGAGCATGCGGCTGTGAGGCAGCTCACAGCGTCAGAAGAGGCCGAGGTCGCCGTCGGGGAGGGGGGCGTGCTTGAGGAGGCCGAGCTCGCCGGCGAGGCGCTCGAGTTTGGCGCGGACGGCGGCGGAGGGCGGGACGAGGGGCAGTCGGACGTGGTCGGTGGTGCGGCCCATGAGATTGAGCACGGTCTTGACGGGGGTGGGGTTTGAGTCCCAGAAGTTGGCGTCGAGGAGGCGGGCGTAGCGGCGCTCGAGCTCGCGGGCGTCGAGCCAGCGGTTGGCGAGGGCGGCGCGGACCATGTGGCCCATCTGCGCGGGAATCTCATTGGCGGCGACGCTGATGAGGCCGTGGGCGCCGACGCCGATGGAGGCCAGGGCCATGTTGTCGTCGCCGGAGAAGATTTTGAAGCCGCGGGGCAGGATGTGGACAAGCTCGGCGATCTGGGGCAGCTTGCCGCTGGACTCCTTGATGGCGTGGATGTTTTCAGCCGACTCGGCGAGGCGGAGGACGGTGGCGGGATCGAGATTGATGCCGGTGCGGCCGGGGATGTTGTAGAGGGTGACGGGGAGGGGATCGACGGCGCGGGCGAGGGCGAGGAAGTGCTGGAACTGGCCTTCCTGCGAAGGCTTGTTGTAGTAGGGATTGGCGGAGAGCACGGCGTCGATGCCGCGAATCTGGCGCAGGCGGGCAGCCTGGCGCACGAGCGTGCGGGTTGCGTTGTGGGTGCATCCGGCCCACACCGGCACACGCCCGGCCGCGGCCTCGGCCACAATGCAGACGGCCATGAGCCACTCTTCTTCGTCCAGCGTGGCGGCCTCGCCGGTGGAGCCGCAGGCGACGAGAAAGTCGATGCCGGAATCGATCTGCCAGTTGACGAGCGCACGCAGCGCTGCCTCATCTATTGCGCCGTTGGCCGTGAAGGGCGTAACGATCGCTGTCCCGCAACCCGTGGTTTCCATGACAGCTGCGATTATACCGGGGAGCGGCTGAGACAGGTCAGCGCATGAACCCGGCCTGACTCGGGTATCTTTGCTCTCGACGGAAATATTTCTTTCGATTGTGTCGAAACTGCGGTTTCTCATTCGACTAGCCAGCAGAACAGGCAAAGGAGGCCTGGAAACCATGCAATATCTTCTTCTGATCTACAACGCGGAAAGCCAGTGGGAAGCCATGACCGAGGCGGAACACGGCAAGATGAAGCAGGAGTTCGGCGCCTTTACGCAGGGAATCATTGCCAGCGGGAACTTCAAGGGCGGGAACCAGCTGCATCCAACTTCAAAGGCCACAACGGTGCGCGTGGAAAATGGCAAGACGCTGGTGACCGACGGTCCGTTTGCCGAGACCAAGGAACAGTTGGGCGGCTACTACCTGATTGAAGCCGCCGATCTGGATGAGGCGACGGCGATTGCCGCGCGGATTCCTTCTGTGCGCGCGGGCTCAGTCGAGGTGCGGCCGATTGTGCCGATGCATCAGCCGTGACCTCTTGAATTGTCTGCGCGAAACTCCGCACCAAAGGCTGGCCCGATTCGCCCGAGTCGGGCTACGCTGGTTTTGAGGCGGGACGGGTGGCGAACGAGCGACAGGCGTTGGAGCAAATTTATCGCGAGGAGTGGGGCCGAATTGTGGCCACGCTGATTCGCCTGCTGGGCAGCTTCGAGGTGGCCGAGGAGGCGGCGCAGGAGGCCTTCGCCGTGGCACTGGAACAGTGGCCGCGGCAGGGTGTTCCAGCGAATGCGCGTGCGTGGCTGATCTCGACCGCGCGGCACAAGGCGATTGACGCGCTGCGCCGCAGAACGCGCTGGGAAGACGGCAGCGATCCCGAGGCCGCGCTGGCGGCACTGGCGCAGGAGCCGGCTTCCGGGATCGAGGAGGATGCTTTGGCGGTGGAGGACGATCGGTTGCGGTTGATCTTCACCTGCTGCCATCCGGCGTTGAACCGCGAGGCGCAGGTGGCTCTTACTCTGCGCACACTGTGTGGGTTGACCACGGAACAGATTGCGAAGGCATTCCTTCTTCCAATGTCAACCATGGCGCAACGTCTGGTGCGCGCCAAACAAAAGATTCGCGATGCCGGCATTCCCTTTCGCACCCCTCCGCGCGCTGAGCTGGCGGCGCGGCTGCAGGCGGTTCTGCTGGTGGTGTACCTGGTCTTCAATGAGGGATACAGCGCTGTGGGCGAGGGGCGCGCGCTGAGCGAGGACGGGATTCGGCTGGGGCGGCTGTTGACCGAACTGCTGCCCGGCGAGCCGGAAGTGCGCGGGCTGCTGGCGCTGATGCTGCTGCACGATTCGCGGCGCGCGGCCCGCAACAGCGGCGAAGGCGATCTGGTTCTGCTGGAGGATCAGGATCGCCGCCAATGGAACCGCGCGGCGATTGCCGAGGGTATCAGGCTGGCCGAGGCCGCCTTGCGCAGCGGGCCGGGGCCGTACTCGGTGCAGGCGGCCATCGCCGCTGTCCACGCGCAGGCGGCGAGCGCGGGCGAGACGGATTGGGCGCAGATTGTGGCGCTCTACGATGTGCTGCTGCGCATGCAACCCTCGCCGGTGGTCGAGTTGAATCGCGCGGCCGCGGTGGCCATGGCGCAGGGCTGCGAGGCGGGGCTGCGGCTGCTGGATGGGCTGGAAGAGCGCGGGGAGTTGCGCGGATATTATCTGCTGCCCGCGGCGCGTGCGGATCTGCTGCGGCGGGTTGGCCTTTGGGGAACGGCGGCGCAGGCTTATCGTCAGGCGATGGAGCTTGTGAGTAACGAGGCTGAGCGGCGCTACCTGGCCAAGCGGCTGGCGGAGGTGCAAGAGAGGGCGGGCGGTCTAGATCCAGGCAGCCCGCCGGGCTTGCCGGCACCCGGTTAATCGTCGCAGATGGGCACGCCGGTGACGGTAAAGCCCTCGGTAAAGTCGACCGTCGCGCCCGCATTGGTGACGAGGATCAGGCTGAAATTGGTGTATGCATATCCGTAGGGGTCTCCTGTGCAGCGGATTGTCTTGGGGTTATAGGTCACGGTCACGGAGCATGTGGCGCCAACCGCCAGGGTGCTGCCGCAAGTGGAAGCCGTCACCGCGGCAGTTCCCGGAGACGGGGTGATGGTGCCGGAGATGGCGGTGGCAACCTGCTCACTGTCAATCTTGAGAGCGAAATCGCCATCGCTGATGAGAGTCGCGGTTACTTGATACGGCGCATACGGGATAACAGCGTATCCTCCGTTCGCGGATTGCCAGGAGTAGTGAGCGGAGGGCGTGCTGACAAAGCCGAAGCCCCGGGAATCATGTCCGGTTTTGTCGGTGCTGGTGTAGGCGTAGGTCGTCTCGGTCCCAATGACGGAGATCGGCTGAGGAATGGCCGGTTCGCCGGGAGTCATACTGATCAGGTTGCCGTAGAGGTCCCAGGTGCAGGTGTTGTAGTGATTGGTCCGAACGGAATGCCCGCCCCGGCCTCCGCTGGAAGTGACAACGTAGTAACTGCAGTTCCCAACCACCGTGCCATTGTTGAATTCGTAGCCAGCTACGATCAGTCCCTGGGCGCCGCCCTGCGGCGTGAACTGCAATCGGTATTCGTAAGCATGCGCGGCTGCCGCGCCGAGAAAAATCAGTGACAACAGCAAGGGTTTCATTCGGTCTATCTCCTTTTTTTGCGGGCGCTGACCTTCAGGACAGTTGCGACCAAACGGCCATGAAGGCGCCGCGGTCTGCGGGCCTGCCCTGAAAGGATTGTCGATAGCAAGGCAATGAAACTAAGTTTGAGAAGCCCCTCATGGGAAAGCAAATTACCAGGGCCCACGCATGCGCGTTTGCGACTAGGTTGATCTGGCCAATGGCCGATTCAAATCGTATCTCTCGTGTATCGGCGATTCTTCCAGATGTGTCAAGAGAATAAACTGTCATCTTCGGTTCATCCTGCGTTCATGTGCGGCCAATTCATGGGATAACTGGGATGATTCTCGTAGAGCGTAGAGTTTGTGCGAGAGACGGTCGAACGAGAATCGGAATTGCGCGCAAGAACCGGATAGACCCCGGGGCCGATGATCGGCGAGTATGGTTTCCATGAGCAACAAAGCCGATCATCGCAGAGAAACTTTGACCACTGCGCAAACGCTGGATGCGGAGGCCGCGTGGAGGCAGCTGGTGGCGCGCGACGCGGCCGCGCCGTTCTATTACGCGGTGACGACCACGGGCGTCTTTTGCCGGGCAGGCTGCTCCAGCCGCCGGCCGCTGCGCGCCAACGTGCGGTTCTTTCAAAACGCGGCAGAGGCGCTGGCGGCGGGTTTTCGCGCCTGCCAGAGATGCCGCCCTGCCTCTGAAAAGGGCAGACCTTTGGACCTTGTTCGCGGCTATATCGAGGCGCATCTGGACCGGCCTGTGCGCCTGAGAGAACTGGGGCGCGTGGCGGCCCTGAGCCCGTTCACGGTGCAGAGGCTTTTCCAGAAAGAATTAGGCGTGAGCCCGCTGCAATATCAGCGCGCGCTGCGAGCGGGCAGGCTGCGCAACGAACTGAAGCAGGGAGGATCTGTGACCAATGCAATTTACGAAGCGGGGTTCGGCTCGTCGAGCCGCGCTTATGAAGGAGCGGCGCTGGGCATGACGCCGGCGCGCTTCGCGCGAGGAGGCAAAGGTGAGCAGATTGGCTGGGCTACGGCGCGCACGCCCTTTGGCTGGATGATCGTTGGAGCGACCGCGCGCGGAATGTGCTGGCTGGCGCTGGGCTCCACATCCGCAGAGGCCGAGGCCAGCTTGCGCGAAGAGTTTCCCCTGGCGACGCTGCGCCGCGATCCGTCGCTGCGGCGGCTTGTGGATGCGGCTCTGGAGAGCGTGCGCGACGGCTCCGACCTGGTTCGAAGCCGGGCCGGGGTGGAATCTCTTGACTTGCGTGGGACTGTGTTTCAACTGCGCGTGTGGCAGGCGCTCAAGTCCATTCCGCGCGGTGAGACCCGCACGTACAGCCAGTTGGCGCGCGACATGGGTATTCCCAAGGCGACTCGCGCCGTGGCCCGCGCCTGCGCCACCAACCGCGTGGCGGTGATGGTGCCGTGCCATCGCGTAGTGGGCGTGAGCGGCTCGCTGACTGGTTACCGCTGGGGCGTGGAGCGCAAGCGGCAACTCCTGGAGGCCGAAGCCGCCGCACGCTGAGTGCGTGACCGCCACTGCGCCCCAGGCTCCTGAATGCGGAGTGCCGGGGCGCGCGGATGCTTGCGGTTTTTGCTCAGCCGGTGTAGCCGCCGGAGGCGTACACGGTTTGGCCGCTGAGCCAGCCGGAATCCTCTGAGGCCAGGAAAGCTGCCGCGGTGGCGATGTCCGCGGGCTGGCCGATGCGGCCGAGCGGGGTCGCGGCTTCCGTGTGCTTCTGCATGTCGCTGCCGATGAAGCCCGCGCCCTGTGTGCCCTCGGTTTCGATGAGGCCCGGGTTCAAAGCGTTGACACGGATCTTTTTCGGGCCGAGCTCCTTGGCCAGTGCGCCGGTGATGGTGTTGACCGCGCCCTTGGTGGCGCTGTAGACGGCGGCGTTGGCAAAGCCTGAGGCCACGACCGAGCCGATGTTGATGATGCTGCCGCCGGCCGGATTGAACTGCGCGACCGCGGCCTGCGTGACCAGCAGAAGGCCAAGGACGTTGATGTTGAACTGCTTGTGGAAGTGCTCGGGGCTGATCAGCTCGAGCGGTCCGAACTCATAGATGCCGGCGTTGTTGACCAGCACATCGATGGATCCAAGCTCGCGGGCTACGGTTGCCACCAGCGGGCCGATGGAATCGGGATCGGCGAGGTTGGCCTGCACGGCGATGGCGTTGCCGCCTGCGGCTTTGATTTCGGCTACGACCTTGTCTGCGCCGGCTTTACTGCCTGAATAGTTGACCGCGACGGAGGCGCCGCGCGCCGCCAACTCACGGGCGATGGCTGCGCCAATGCCTTTGGATGCGCCGGTGACCAGCGCCACTTTTCCCTGCAGATTGCTTTCCTTGGTATTGCTCATGATTCGCTCCTCCGCGGGTCCGTCTTCGCTTCGACGTTTAGACAACTATCGAATTGATTAGCGACGCCGGAAAAGGATTCATGAGGATTGTGGAAATCTTTTCCGAGGCGAGATTCAGCGGGCGGGGCAACGATCGGTGTCGAGCGCGCCGAGGATGGCGATGAGGCCTCGCATCACACCCGGCCGCAGGGTGAGAAAGTGGAATTTGCCTTCGCGGCGCACGTTGATGAGGCCGGCCGTTTCCAGTTCCTTGATGTGGTGCGAGAGGGTGGCGGCAGAGATGGGCAGGGCGGCGCGGGCCTGGGCGCAGCCCAGCGGACAGCCGGCCTTGGCAATGCGCTCCAGCAACTCGAAGCGGCGCGGGTCAGCCAGGGCTTTCAGTATGGCGGCGCGGCGGGCGGCGGAAAGGCGGATGGGTTTGGCGGCGGTTGCCGGTTTTTCGTGCACGGTTACGGGCATTTTTTAATAAGACTCCAGACATTGGATGTAATGGTAGCGCGAATGGAGCTTTCAGGCCGAAAACGGGGTGAAATGGGCGGTTTTTGTTTACTGAATGGTACTGATATGTCGAGTTTATAGCGCTGATTCCATGCAGTTGCGATGAAATCCGGGCTGAAAACGGTCCAATCATCGCTGGTAGATAATTGGAGCAGGGGCTTGGCCTGAGAGGGAACAAGATGCACTATAAGGCCGACGCAATTGTGTTGATTGCAGCGAGTATCACTCTCGTAACTGCATTGCTCCCACTATGGAAGTGGCTATGGCGCACGCACTTAGTTCGGCGTTTCGATGCAAAGAGGGAACACTATAACGAACTCATCGAAGAAGCGAAGTGGTTTGAAGACCGCGCCGTGAAGCTTGATACTTTTCGCAAACAGCTGCTGTACGGAAAAATGTACGAGCAGCTTCCGGATCGGTTCAAGCTTGCCGAAATGTTCTCTAAGCTGGACCGGAAAGATGCAGAGTGAGCTAGACAAGTCGAAGATATCAAGCAATTAGCTGAAGCGTGCGAAATGAAACAGGAAGAGTGTCTGAGCAATGCCTCCCAATGCAGGCAATTCGCGGATGACGTGGCACGGAAGATCCTCTTTTGGTAGGCTGCCACCGATAGGCTCTCCTCTATTGCGTGAACGGCAAACTCTAAACGTTCAAGATGGTTTTTCCAGAATCGGCCACAAGTTGGCTTTGCTAAAGGCAACCGCAGATCCTTCGGCTGCGCTGCGCTTCGCTCAGGATGACAGTGCATTTTTGGAGTTCATGATGACAACGCATTTTGGGGCTTGAGATGACAGTACATTTGGGGCTTGGGAGGATTGATTTGTCACGGGGCAATTCTTTGCCGGAGGTGGACCTGCGCAATGCGAGGATGCTGTCATCCTGAGCGGAGATTGGCGCGCACTTTGCGGCAATCGGAGTCGAAGGATCTGCGGTTGCTTTCAGGGATCCATGCGGTCGGTGGCGCGCTTCAGGTCGGCGGGTTCTACGTCGTACCAGTCTCTGCTTAGATCAAGCCATGTGGGATTGGTCTGCTCGATGAGAGCGAGTTTCTTGTCGCGTCGCCAACCTTTGAGTTGCTTCTCGCGAGCGATGGCGCTGGCTACTTCCTGATAACTCTCGAACCAGACGAGACGGTCGCAGTTGTATCTTTCGGTGGAGCCGGTGTGCTCTTTCCATTTGTGCTCGAAGACGCGCTTTTGCAGGTTGCTGCTGACGCCGATGTAGAGCGTGTGGCTGCGGCTGGCCATGATGTAGGTGAAGTAGAGGTGTTCCCGCATGGAGGGAATGATAGCGCCGATTGTATTTTGCGCGAAAGGAATGGCATAGACCGAAAAGCAACCGCAGATCCTTCGGCTACGCTGCGCTTCGCTCAGGATGACAGTGGCTCAATTTGACGATAGCGCTTGAAAGACAAAAGCAAGTCCTTCGACTCCCTGCGTCCGCCGCGGCGGACTTCGGTCGCTCAGGATGACAGCGCTTTTTAATTAGCTGGATTTGCTGGCGACGGCGAGGAGGGTTAGGAAGTGAGGGGGCTCAGCGTCCTTGTGGACGACCGAAGTCTGGATTTCGGCGAAGGCGGCTTTTTCCAGCATGGACTCAAGTTCGGTTTCCGTGAAACCAAGCCACTCGTCGGCGTAAAGCTCTCTGGCTTCTTCAAAGCGGTGCTTCATGAGGTCGAGGAGGACGATGCGGCCGCCGGGGACGAGGATCCGGCTTGCTTCGCTGACGGCGCGCTCGGGGTGCAGGGCGTGATGGAGCGACTGCGAGAAGAAGACCAGGTCGACGGAGGCGGAATCGATGGGAAGCTCTTCCATGTCGCCGAGGCGGTACTCGATGTTCTGGACTCCGTGACGAAGGGCCTGCTCACGGCCGACTTCAATCATTCTGGCACTGGTGTCAACGGCGATGACCTTTTTCGCACGTTGGGCGAGGAGCAGGGCGAAGGCGCCCTCGCCGGCTCCGAGATCTGCGATGATGAGGGGAGGCATGAGATGAAGCAGCGCTTCGGCCATGCTCTTCCAGGATTTGCCGGGAACGTAATCTTTGCCCAGACGGCCGGCGACTGAGTCAAAGAAGGTGCGCATCTTGTCCTGCCTTTTTCTCAGGACGCGGCGCATGGCGGCCTGGTCGGGGCCGGACTCGGAAATCTCAGCCTTGGCCTGGGTGAGAATCTGCTCAAGAGGGCTGTCGCCGGCGGGACCCAGGCGGTAGAGGCTGCTTTTGCCGGTGCGGCGGTCTTCCACGAGGCCGGCCTGCTTGAGCTGGGAGAGATGGGTGGAGATGGTGCTCTGGCCCATGGTCAGAATCTCCTGGAGCTCGGCGACGGAGAGCTCCTCGCCGCGCAGCAGGAGCAGGATGCGGAGCCGGTTGGGATCGGCGACCACGCGGAGGGTTTTCAGGATAGAGGGCATTGTTGCCTTGACGGCCTCACTGGATTCTGATACATATCAACATATCACGATTTGACGATACGATGTTGCATTGGGGTGAGCCTTTGAACGGCTCGGATAGATTGGCGAGCAGGTTTCGGAATAAAGTTTGACAAGCTGGCGCCTGCTGCGCGGGCATTGGCGAGTTAGCAAGTTAGCGGGCGGTGTTTCGCGACGCACGTTTTGTGGCTTGTAACACACGGCGCGACGAAATAAGTTTTTGCGGGCTGGAAGGCTCGTGGCGTTCAACAGATCGATTTCAATAAGGAGAATACGCATGGCAAGCTCAACACTCGAAGTTACGGATCTGGCGTACAAGGTAGCCGATCTCGCGCTGGCCGACTGGGGCCGAAAGGAAATCACCATTGCCGAGCACGAGATGCCGGGACTGGTCTCGATCCGCAACAAGTACGCGACGGGCAAGCCGCTGGCCGGCGTGCGCATTACCGGCTCGCTGCACATGACCATCCAGACGGCCGTGCTGATTGAGACGCTGGTAAGCCTGGGCGCGGAAGTGCGCTGGGCGAGCTGCAACATTTTCTCGACGCAGGATCATGCTGCGGCGGCGATTGCGGCCGCGGGCGTGCCGGTGTTTGCGTGGAAGGGCGAGTCTCTCGAAGAGTACTGGTGGTGCACGTACCAGGCGCTTGCGCATAAGGACGGCAAGGGCCCACAGCTGGTGGTGGACGATGGCGGCGATGTGACGCTGCTGATCCATAAGGGCGTTGAGCTGGAAGATGGCGACGGCTGGGTGAACACGGCCTCGGGCAGCCACGAAGAGGCGGTGATCAAAGACCTGCTGAAGAAGATTTTCGCCGAGGATCCGCAGCACTGGCACAAGGTGGCGGCAGAGTGGCGCGGGGTTTCCGAAGAGACGACGACCGGCGTGCATCGGCTGTACAAGATGCTGGAGCAGGGCACGCTGCTGGTGCCGGCGATCAACGTGAACGACTCGGTGACCAAGTCGAAGTTCGACAACCTATACGGGTGCCGCGAGTCGCTGGCCGACGGGATCAAGCGCGCGACGGACGTGATGGTGGCGGGCAAGGTTGCGGTGATCTGCGGCTATGGCGACGTGGGCAAGGGCTGTGCGCAGTCGCTGCGCGGGATGGGTGCGCGCTGTGTTGTCACGGAGATCGATCCGATCAACGCGCTGCAGGCGGCGATGGAAGGCTTCGAGGTGACAACCATCGAAGACACGCTGGGTCGCGGCGATATCTATGTAACCACAACAGGGAACGTGGATATCATCACGCTGGACCACATGAAGAAGATGAAGGACCAGGCCATCGTGTGCAACATCGGCCACTTCGACAATGAAATTCAAGTAGACCCGCTGAATGCGGAGCCGGGCGTGACCAAGCTGAACATCAAGCCGCAGGTGGACTTCTACACTTTCCCGGACGGGCACGGCATCTTCATTTTGGCGGAGGGGCGACTGGTAAACCTGGGGTGCGCTACGGGGCATCCGAGCTTTGTGATGTCGAACAGCTTTGCCAACCAGACGCTGGCGCAACTGGACCTGTGGGCCAACAAGGACACGTACAAGGTTGGCGTTTACGTTCTGCCCAAGAAGCTGGACGAAGAGGTTGCGCGGCTGCACCTGGAAAAGATTGGCGTGAAGCTGACGACTCTCACGGCGAAGCAGGCGGAATATCTGGGTGTGCCGGTGGAAGGGCCTTACAAGGCGGAGAATTACCGGTACTAGCCACCTGCGGTGGGGCAGACGCTCGCTATTCGCTCGCAAGGGATTTGTGGCATCCCGGTCTCGGAACCGGGACCGGGACACCTATTACCGAGCGCAGCGGATGGACAACAACAAAGCCTCGGCTGCGGCCGGGGCTTTGTTGTGTGATGGATCGAGAT
>Ga0302195_10001302_pt1 | contig 19614 bp, 17 predicted proteins | sample II_Bog_N1_2_FD_198778 | JGI IMG/M metagenome (GOLD analysis project Ga0302195, IMG submission 198778) | Peat permafrost microbial communities from Stordalen Mire near Abisko, Sweden - II_Bog_N1_2 | ecosystem: Environmental > Terrestrial > Soil > Wetlands > Peat | place: Sweden: Abisko...
GAGTTGGTTTCGTGGTTTCCCACCCATTTCACAAAGAACGTGAAATGGATGGGGCACGGAGCTTTCTTACACTATCGGTGAAAATACGCTAGGCGCGCAGCGTGGCCACCTCGCGGCTGAGCGCGTCGAGCCGGGCCAGCAATTCGGCGTGGCGCTTGTCGGCGGCCGAGGGGTCGAAGGCCTCCACATTGAAGGTGCCGTTCGGCTCCAATTCGCAGCGGCGCACCTGGTGAACGTCCTCAAACCCCTGGCGATGGATGACCGAGAGCAGCTCTTCGCGGCTGAGCGACTCCCGCTCCAATGCCTTTTGGTCGATCTGGCCGTCGCGCACGAGCACCGTGGCGCGGCCCTCCAGCGCGCGGGTCAGCCGCCGGGAGCGGAAGAGCACCCGCACCACCAGCCAGTTGATGGCCATCAGGCTGAAGGCGCCGATGATGCCGCCGGTCACCGAATTGTCGTCGCCGATGATGGCGTTCTGCACGGTGTTCGAGAGCGAGAGAAGCACCACCAGATCGAAGGGGTTCAGCTGGGCCAGCTCCCGCTTGCCGAAGATGCGCAGCAGCAGCACCAGGACCAGGTAGACGATGACCGGGCGCAGCAGCTTCTCCACGATCGGAAGCGGCAACTGAAACATGTGGTCGAAGACGAGTGAATGGGGCATGCAACGAGGATAGAACAGTGGTCAGTGAACAGGGAACAGTGGTCAGCCAAGCCCGCATTATTGCGTCGATTGCAACTTCGTGAAGCGGATGACGCAGTTTACCTCGTGTGTCTGCTGGTCGGCGCGCGCATCATAGGAAAGCTTGACTCCGGCAAGCGACCGATCAAGAACCGGATCATCCTTCCGCGCCTGACCGCCAAAGTTCGAGACATAGTTTTCGTCGAAGGGGTCGCCGGGAAGCATCTGCCAAACGCGCATAAGCCGGCTGCGCAGTTCATCGCTCACGTTTTCAAACTTGACGAACGCAAGATGATAGACCGGGCCGGGATCTATCTCCACGTTGTAATTAACGGTGCTCGAAGCATCGTCGAACTCTGGATGCGGGGTGACAATGCAATCCAGATGGCCCGCCGTCTTATATCGCGATGCAATCAGTGCCCACGTCGTGCGAAGGGTTTGACCTTTCGCTGCAACATGCGCAGCCGGTCCGGCGATCTTGTCGATCTCTGCCTGTGCGACCAGGGCGTTCGGCGGCAGGTGGATGACGCCAAGCTTGTAGAGCCGCCCCTCCTCAATGACTGCCGACAATGGAATCTCGATAGCTTCCGCTGTCACCACGGGATCGCCTGTTCGGGAGGCATGAACCTTGACAGCGGCATAGCCTTCCTCGCTGTAGTACAGCTCAAGATTGTGCTCCAGGTTTCGAGCCGAGTCCTCTGTGTCGAAGGCGCTCCCGGTTTCATGGTCGGCGACACGCTTGACGCTGGATTGGAGTGGGGCGGAAACTCCTTCGAGGTGGATTGCTCCCACATTCACAGGCGGAGTGGCGATGGAAAAGGTTACGGCAGTGGCCTTGTGCAGCCTGGGGTCCATAAATGCCACGCCGCTCACAGCGGCTTTGATGCCCTTGGAGGCAAGCATCTCTTCAAGCGCCTGGCGCACCTGATCCATCAGACCGCCCTCGGATGGGACCTTGCCGTGGTAGAGCGGGAAGCGCTCGTGCAGCGCGGCGTCCAGATCCGTGCCCGGCACGAGGGGCAGATTCTGTAGCCGGACAGGATAGAGATTGGCGTTGGGGACCAAGGTATAGACCAGATCCACCCCGTCAAACTTGAAGCTTAGGGTTTCGAAGACACCGGTGTCCATAAGCTGTTGCGAGTGGGCCTTCATATCGGCAAAGTTCAGCACAGTGCCTTTTTTCAGCCCGGCCGCCGTGAGCAGCTCCTGGTCGGAGTAATCCGGCGCTCCCTTGAACTGGATGGTCTTGGGCAGAAACTTCTGCGCGGCGGCGGGGATGCTGGCCGAGAGGAGGAAGGCCGTCAGGAGCAGGAAGAGCTTGCGCTTCATGATAGGGAAAGAGTAGCAAAGGGATCTGTTGAGCGGGAAGGAGCTTCCCGAGAAACAGGCCGCATTTGGGTTCACGGCTTACCAGGCGGCCGCAAGATGGCTTCTGAAAAACTCCAGCGACCTCTTCAGGCCTTCCCTGAGCTTGATCTTCGGCTCCCAACCCAGCAGGGCGCGAGCCCGGGCGATGTCGGGGCATCGGCGGGTGGGGTCGTCTTCGGGCAGGGCTTCAAAGCGCAGTTCACTCTTTGAGCCGGTCACCTCCAGCACGGCCTGGGCCGCCTCCAGGATGGTGAACTCATCGGGGTTGCCGATGTTCACCGGCAGGTGTTCGTCGCAGCGCGAAAGGCGCAGGATGCCTTCGATCAGGTCGTCAACGTAGCAGAAGCTGCGCGTCTGGCTGCCATCGCCGTAGATCGTAATCGGCTTGCCGCGCAGGGCCTGCATCATGAAGTTGGAGATGACCCGGCCGTCGCTGGGATGCAGGCGCGGGCCGTAGGTATTGAAGATGCGGACTAGATGCGTATTGACTCCGCGCGAGCGGTGCCAGGCCATCACCATCGCCTCGGCAAAGCGCTTGGACTCGTCGTAGACCGAGCGCGGGCCAACCGGATTCACGTTGCCCCAGTAGCTCTCCCGCTGCGGATGCTCCAGCGGGTCGCCATAACACTCCGAGGTGGAAGCCTGTAGATAGCCGGCGCCATAACGAGCGGCGATTTCCAGGGTGTTTTCCACGCCGGCGGAGCCAACCCGCAGGGTTTCCAGCCCCAGGCGGAGATACTCGGGCGGGCTGGCCGGAGAGGCAAAGTTGAAGACGTAGTCCACCGGGCCCAAATTGACATCCGGTCCGAAAGGCTGGCAGATGTCCCGCTCGACAAACCGGAAGCGCGGCTCACCGGCCAGATGAGCAATGTTTTCCCGGTCGCCGGTAGAGAGGTTGTCGATGCCGATGACCGAGTGGCCCTCGGCCAGCAGGCGGTCGGTGAGATGAGAACCGAGAAAACCGGCAGCGCCGGTGACAAGTACGTGCGAGGTCAAATATCTACGCTCCGAGAGAATCTTCAACATTTTGTAAGCGGAGTTGGCGGAGTTAGCACTGCTAACACGCGCGAAGCGGGGCTAGCCACGCTAACTCCGCTTCTCCTACATCAACGATTTGCGCGGTCTGCCTTCCTCTGCCTGGTAGCAGGCCGGACGGCCCACGCTCAAATACGTGAAGCCATGATCGAGCATCTCCTGCGGCTTGTAAAGGTTGCGTCCGTCAATCACGATGGGGAAGCGGATAACTTCCTTGAGGCGTGTCAGGTCGATCTCGCTAAACTCCTTCCAGTCGGTCAGGATCAGGAGCGCGTCGGCGTCCGTTGCGGCAGCATAGAGATCCGTCGCATAGCTGAGCTTTTCAGTGGGCGGCAGCAGCTCCCGGGCGCGCTCCATGGCCGCCGGATCATAGGCCGTGACCGAGGCGCCGGCCTCCAGCAGCATCTGGATCACGTGGATGGCCGGAGACTCGCGAATATCGTCGGTTCCCCCCTTGAAGGCCAGGCCGAGAGCCCCCAGCCGCTTGCCGCGCAGGGTCCACAACGCCGCGCGCACCTTGTTGAAGAAGACCTGCCTCTGGGTTTCGTTGATCTTGCGCACCTCGTCCAGCAGTTGGAAGTTGACCCCCTGCTGTTGCGCTACCCAGTGAAACGCAGCCACATCCTTGGGAAAGCACGACCCGCCATAGCCCAGGCCGGCCGAAAGAAAGCTGGGGCCGATACGGCTGTCCATGCCCATCCCGGCGGCAATATCCACGATGTCCGCGTCCACGCTCTCGGCCAGGTTGGCCACGGCGTTGATGAACGAGATCTTCAGGGCCAGAAAGGCGTTGGAGGCATGCTTGATGATCTCCGCGCTCTGCGCTGAAGTCACCAGAAGCGGGGCCGGCGCCGAAGCGCTGCGTTCTCCCGGCAAGGCATCCGGCCCGGCATAATAGCTGCCGCTGGTGAGCGGCTCATAGATGCGCCTCATCACCTCGGCAGAGCGCTCGTTGCTGGCGCCCACCACGATGCGATCGGGATGCAGAAAGTCCATGATGGCCGTGCCTTCCCGCAGAAACTCGGGGTTCGAGAGCACGTCGAAGCTCTGCGGGTCCACGCCGCGGCGGTGCAGCACGCGCCGGATCCACTCGTTGGTATAGACCGGCACCGTGCTCTTTTCAACGATCACCTTGTACCCGTGGATGGAGCGGGCAATCTCCGCGACCACCGCCTCGACGTAGGAGAGGTCGGCGGCGCCCGCATCGCCCTGAGGCGTGCCGACGGCGATGAAAACAGCCTCGCTCTGCTCCACGGCGCCAGCCAGATCGGTCGTGAAGGTCACGCCGCGCCCCCGGTGCCTGGCCAGCAACTCGGGCAGATGGCGCTCGAAGATGGGCGCCCCTCCCTCTCGCAGAAGCTTCACCTTGGCTTCGTCGTTATCCACACAGGCGACATGGTGCCCCATCTCCGCAAAGCAGACGGCCGCAACGAGTCCCACGTAACCTGATCCGATCACACAGATGGAAACTGGCTTGGACATGCGCTAAGGTTATTCGCTTGAGGGAGGATGGGGCAAGCCGCCCCCCCGGCGGAGGGGGCTGCCGCCGGTACAAAACGCACCCCGGGGGTAAACCCCGCAAGGGTCTGCCGGGTTGGCTCTCTGGTAAAGTTAAGATTGCAGCCGGACGCCGGCAGCGGGTCTGCGGCAGGCTTGTTCCCAAGGAGAAGAGACGGTTTTCATGGCGATTCCCCCCCAATCTACCTCTTCTGCGTGGGCTCCATTTTGCATCGCCCCCCGGTTTGACAAGCGGGTGTGGGGCTCAAGGGATCTCCGTCCCTGGTATAACGTGGTCGCCGAAACTGGCGAACCCATCGGCGAAGCCTGGCTCACGGGGGATGATTGCGTCGCGGCCACCGGCCCGCACACCGGCCAGACGCTGGGCGCGCTCTTTCTTGAGAATCCTGAAGCCCTGCTGGGCCCGGCTGCTCCGCGCGGCGGCGAGGCCGCCGCGGGCAGTCTTTCGCCGCTGCTTATCAAGGTCATCTTTGCCAGGGAAAAGCTCAGCGTGCAGGTGCACCCGGACGATGCGATGGCGCAGAAGCACGGCGATCCCCGCGGCAAGACCGAGTGCTGGTACGTGTTGGCGGCCGAACCGGGAGCGCAGGTGGCCTGCGGCCTAAAGCCCGGCGTTACGCTGGACGATATTCAAAGAGGGATCGAGGCCGGGACGCTGGAGGAGAGCCTGAATGCGCTCGATCTGGCCCAGGGCGAGATGGTCTATGTGGACGCCGGGACGGTTCACGCCATCTGGCCGGGATCGATTCTGCTCGAAACCCAGCAGAACTGCGACTTGACCTACCGCATGTACGACTATGGGCGGGGACGCGAACTGCATATCAAGAGATCGTTGGAGGCCACGCGGCTTGTAACGCGCGCCGGCAAGGTTCCGGCAAGGTCGTTTCCCGGCCGGACCATCCTGATGGACGGGGAGTACTTTCGCATCGAGCGCATCGCCGTGGACGGCAGCCGGGCGAGCTCCGGCCTGCCCGACCAGGATGATTCGGACCGGGGGCTTCAATACCTTTTCGCTGCTGGCGGGTCGGCCGGAATCTCAGGGCCGGGCTTTGATCCGGTAGAGTTGCCCAGGGGAGGCATTCTGGCCGTCCCCGCCGCTGCCCCGGAGTTCGCTGTGAGGGATTTGGGCTCGCTTGACCTGATTCGCATTACGCCTCGCTGGCCGGAAGGGAACCAATGACAGAGGTTAGATGGAGAGAGCCGGTCGTGGCCGGAATCTGGGATTTGACGCTACCATCTCTCCCAGATCGAGCATTACGGACCTTGCATTTTCACAATGCGGATGTACACTCTAGCGAAAGGGAATGCCTCGGGGGCGGGTGTCCTGCAGTCTTGGAAGGAGACACGGAATGCATTTGAAGCCGTACCTTGGGTTGGTCGTCGCATCTCTCCTTGTATTGGGGGCAAACCGCGCTCCTGCGCAAGCCCCGCCCGCGGCCTCTGTGGCAAGAGTGCCTTTGGCCATCGGCGCCGGCTTTTCCGGCTACAACCCCGATTACGGGAACGGGCATCTCCTCGGCGGAACGCTCTGGATCGACTACTCCCCGAGTTGGGTGCCGTCGCTTCTGCGCGGAGTCGGCCTTGAAGCTGAGGCTCACGATCTCCACTTTGGACAATCGAGCTCTCAGCCGAAGAATCTTCGGCAGGACGTTGCCTCGGGCGGGGTCTTCTACTCCTGGCCCCGCTACTCCGCCATTCGCCCTTATGTAAATTACCAGATGGGCTTAGGCAATCAGGACTACACAGTGGGCCCCCTCGCGGCTCCGGTCCGCATCCATCAGAGCCGCACGGTTACCAGCGTGGGCGGCGGAGTGGAATTCCGCGCCTCCAGGAGGATCTGGGTGCGCGCCGATTACCGCTACGAGTTCTGGCCCGATTTCTACTTCCATGGCACCAGGCCCGTCGCGCAACTCAATGCGCAGGGCTTCACCATCGGCGCTTTATATCACTTCAGCGGGCCCCATCTTCATTGAGGGCAGGGTGGGCCGCGCGCCACGCCGGAATTGACCACGGGGTCTGCGCGGATGTTCTCGGAATCGGGGGGGGTTTGAGTTTAGCAGTTGTGACCGGATCGGCTGGATTGGTTGGCTCAGAGGCAGTTTCTTTCTTTGCGAATCTTGGCTTCGAGGTTGTCGGGATTGAAAACGACATGCGCAGCCGGTTCTTTGGCCAGGAAGCCTCCACGCGCTGGAATCAGAAGCGCCTCAAGGAAGAGTTGGGCTCTTCCTACCGCTCGGAGAACTTTGACATTCGCGATTGGGAACAGGTAAACCGCCTGTTTGCCGCTCTTGGAAAGAGCATCTCGCTCGTGATCCACGCCGCTGCCCAGCCCTCCCATGAGTGGGCTGCGCGCGAGCCTCACACCGATTTCTCTGTCAACGCCACGGGCACCCTGAATATCCTCGAGGCCGCCCGGCTACATTGTCCCGACGCGCCTTTCATCTTTACCTCCACCAACAAGGTCTATGGAGACGCTCCCAACCGGCTGCCGCTCATTGAGCGGGAGACCCGCTGGGAGATCGATCCGGCTCATCCATTCTCCGGCGGAATCGACGAAAGCATGTCCATCGATCAGACGCTCCATAGCCTGTTTGGAGCCTCCAAGGTGGCTGCCGACGTGCTGGTGCAGGAGTACGGAAGATATTTTGGGATGAAGACCGCCTGTTTCCGCGGAGGCTGCGTGACCGGCCCGCATCAAAGCGGCGCAAAGCTCCACGGGTTCCTCGCCTACCTCATGCGCTGCGCCGCGCTCGGGCTGGAATACACGGTCTACGGATACGGCGGCAAGCAGGTGCGCGACAATCTTCACTGCTTTGACCTGATTAGTTGTTTCCATGAGTTCTATCTCCATCCCAGCGCCGGAGAAGTGTATAACATGGGCGGCGGCCGGTTCAGCAACGCCTCCATGCGGGAGGCCATGAAGATTTGCGAGGAGATTACGGGCCGCGAGATGAAGTGGGCCTACACCAGCGAAAACCGCATTGGCGATCATATCTGGTGGATCAGCGCCACGGACAAATTCAAGAACCACTATCCCAACTGGAAGCAGACCTTCGACGTCCCCGGCATTCTCAGGGATATCTATGAGAAGAACGTCGAGCGCTGGCGTGCGGAACACTCATGATCGATCGCGGCGCGCGGAACGTTCTTGGCGTGCGCGTGAGCGCGGTGGACTATGAGTTCGCGGTGAGCAGGATCATGGAGTGCGCCCGGACTGGCCGGCGTTGCACGGTGAGCGCGCTGGCCGTGCACGGCGTTATGACCGGCGTCCTTGACGGCACGCACCGTTACCGCCTGAATCACCTCGATCTGGTCACTCCGGACGGCCAGCCGGTCCGCTGGGCGCTGAGACTGCTTCATGGCGCCAGGATTCCCGACACTGTGCGCGGGCCAAGGCTCACCGCAATGGTCTGCGAAGAGGCCGCGCGGCAGGGCGTCCCGGTCTACTTCTACGGCAGCACCGGGGAGACCCTGCGGAAGTTGCGGACAAATCTTCTGGAGAGATTCCCCGCCCTGATCATTGCCGGGATGGAACCCTCCAGGTTCAGAAAGCTCAGTGAAGAAGAGCAATTGAATCTGGCGGAACGCATACGCGGATCCAAAGCGGGCATCCTCTTTGCGGGACTGGGCTGCCCTCGCCAGGAAGTCTTCGCCTATGAGATGGGGAATCTCCTGCCCATGCCCATTCTGGCGGTGGGAGCGGCCTTCGATTTTCACGCCGGCCTGCTCAAGGACTCGCCGGCTTACCTGCGTCGCATCGGCCTGATGTGGCTGCACCGGCTGGTACAGGAACCTCGGCGCCTGTGGCGCAGGTACCTGATCGCCAATCCTCAATTTGTGGCCTTGTTCCTGGCTCAGTGGCTTCATCTTTGGAAGCCCAGCATGGAGAACACAACCGAGCCCCGCGCAAGTATTCGCTTCGGCTGAGAGGGCGACGCCACAAAATGTACCCTATTTCGAGCAAATGCTGGAATTGCGGGATTGGCAAGTAGAAGATAATCAATGTGTTGCCAGAATAAAGCGAACAAAGAGAGAATGAATCACCGGGGGAGGCAGATCGCATCACAGTTTCACGGTTTTACAGTAAATAGGGGGGAGGGGGGTCCGAAAAGCGGGGGCACGGACCGGGCAGATCCCTGACAAAGGTGTCCTGTAGCCGCTGGATGCTTTTCGTCGCTCGACCGGTGCTCGCCATCTTCTTTCACCGTGACCCTTTTTACAGTGTGCATCAATGGGAGGCAATTATCTGCAAACCAAGGGGACGCCCCGCGCAAATGGGAAGACGACGCGGTCGGCTGCCGTTTCCGGGGAAAGCAAATGCGGAACCGCAGTAGGAAGGCGGGACAGCCGGATGGCTTGAGGGTTCCTTGGAATGCGGGCTCCTCTTTCGTCTTCCCCGCCCCTGATCGCCGGCCGCGCAGGAGGGTCAAGAAATATTTGTTGCAACGAGTATCTGGTTTGGCGCATCCTATAGTCAACAAAAGAATCCGCGCGGAAGACGCTTCTGTTTTTCCGTCCCGCGCAGTCCCGGCGAGCCTTCCTCATAGCTTTGCCGGCAACCCCATAGCGGCCGTGCGGCCGGCACCGAAAGGAATCAATGATGAAGCGTTTGGCAATTGTAACCGGTATTCTCGCGCTCGCGGCTCCCCTGGCCCTGGCGCAAGCCTCCACCTGGACCAGCGACCCGGCGCACAGCGCGGTGGAGTTCAGCGTCCGCCATCTCACCATCTCCGACGTGCACGGGCGCATCGGCAAGGTGTCGGCGACTCTGCACCTGAACGAGACCGAGATCGCCAAATCCTCCGTTACAGCCACCATCGACGTGAGCACGGTCGACACCGGGGAACCGGCCCGCGACACCGACCTCAAGTCGGATTCGTTTTTCGACGTGGCCAAATCTCCCACGGCCACCTTCGAGAGCACCAGCGTGGTGAAGAGCGCCGGCGGCCTGACGGTAACGGGCAACTTTACCCTGCACGGCATAACCAAGCCCGTGGTCCTCGAAGTGGAAGGCCCCAGCGGGCCGGTTCTGGGAATGGACCACAAGCCGCGCTCCGGCTTCACGGCCACCACCACCATCAGCCGCAGCGCCTTCGGCATCGGCGCGAAGTATCCGGAGGCTATCATTGGCGACGCGGTGAAGCTGACCATCGAGCTTGAAGTCGTCAAGCAGTAAGAAGCATTGAAAGAGCGCGAGAGCTCGCCAATGGCAAGACTGAAGCTGGAAATTGTGCAGGAACGCCCCTTTGCAACCCTGGAGGAAGAGGCTCTGCTGAATCTGCTGCGCACCTCCGACTCCCTCAACCGCGCCTTTCACCTGAAAACCCGCGACTGGGGCGTGACCTCGACGCAGTACAACGTGCTGAGGATTCTGCGCGGAGCGCAGCCGGAGGGCCTTACCTGCTCGGCAATCGGCAGCCGAATGATCACGGCCGAACCGGATATTACGCGCCTTCTGGCGCGGCTGAAGGCGCTCAGGCTCATCCGCCAGCGGCGCGACTCTCGTGACCGGCGCATTCTCTGGACCATGATCTCCGAAGCCGGGCTCAATCTGCTCAAGGAGATGGACCCGGTGATTGAGAAGATTCCGCGGGAACTGCTGGGACACCTGGAGCCCGGGGAACTGACGGAGTTGATTCGCTTGCTGGAAAAGGCCCGCGGGCGCAGAGAGGAGCCGCAAGCGTTGACCTAGTGTGGGGTCTCAGGAGTTTGCTGAGGAATTGAGAGACGAAGAAGCTGATCCATTTCGACATCGCTCCTCATGAACAAAGGGATTCGGTGGGGCGGTTTCATAACAAAATCAGCAAGTTAGCCACCGCTTTGCGGTGATCGCGAGTTAGCAAGTTGGCGGCAGTTCATTCAAGCCGTAACTCGATGCGGCGAGTCAGGCTGCTCCTGAGGAACGGGGGTCCGGTTGGGATTCCTCGTATCCCACTCCAGGCGCAAAAACAGAGACGCGCCGAGGGTTGGGCACCCAATCTTTGTCGTAGCGGACAGCGCCAGGATTGTGCAGGCGACGGAGGGGAACGGAAGGCAGCTACTTGCCCAATACCTTCTGAGCCACCAGCGCCTCATCCGCATCGGGCTGAATAATCTTGTTATGCAGGCAATAGAGGGCGAGTTCAAGCCGGTCGCTGACGCCCAGCTTGTCATAGATCTTGCGCAGATAATTCTTGATCACCTGCTCGGTGGTCCCCAACTGGAAGGCAATCTCCTTGTTGCGCTTGCCCTGGGTGATGCAGGTAATGATGGCCATCTCCTTGGGCGAGAGCTTGGGCTGGGTGCGCGGATTGACCAGGGCAGCGGCCTGGGCGCGATAGGCCTCGATGACCCAACTGACCGATTGATTGTCGATCCAGGTCTCGCCGGCGGCGATCCGGCGCACGCAGCGGACCAGCAGATCGGGCGAGATTGAGCGGGAGACGATGCCGCGCACCCCGCGCCGATAAAGCTCGACGGTCTGGTTTTCGTCGGCTGCCACGGCCTGCACGATCAGCTTCACTTCGGGGGCAATGCGCAGCAGCTCGGGGATCACGTTGGTCGTTCCGGCCAGCAGACTCCCCTCCATGAGAACAATGTCGGTGGGGTAGCGCTCGATGGCCGCCTGCAGATTCTCAAGCGAATCGGCCTGGGCCACTACGCGAAGATCGTCTTCGAGTGCGAAGACCTTGCGAATGCCCACACGGTAGATCGCCTGGGAATCCGCGAGAATCACGCGGATTGTCCCCGGCTTGACCGGAACCTCGAGAGCTTCGCCGTCTGTGGAATCGTCCAGAATAACCATAAATCGTTCTTGCCAAGTGAAAATGCGGTTGTCGCCAACCCTGTTGCGGCTGTCACTGCTCGGCAAACTGATAATCGTCGATGGTGGCGGCAGCCTGATAGTTACCTTGGTTCTTGGAGCAGCGTACCACACGCCCCTGACAATGAACCAGAACATCGTGCGGCGTACCTAGAACAGCACCAGGCATGCGCATGGAAAAACGGATCTCCAGGCCTGCGCGTACCGGTGTTTCCAGCTCAAAAACCACTCCGCTGGCGGAGACATTCCGTGTTAGAGCTGCAATTTCCCCTTTGCCGGAGGTGAGAATCACCGGCAGAGCAATCGGAAATCGCACGGCGCATCGTACTTCCTGCCGCTTAGAGGCCGGTCGAGCACGAGCAGAGGAAAGCGGAAACGCTGATTTCAAAGCATCCATAAACGGCATCCCCGGCCCTGAATGGGCCATACTCACTCTACCGAACTTCTCCTGCAAGCTCCATGTCACCAAAGTTTCCGAGCAGGTAACCCATGTTACCCTCTCGTGCGGACACAAAGCAAGATTCTTACCCACAGGCATCCAGCAATCTGGTTCATGGAAGCGCCTCTCGAAGCCTCAAGCGGAGGAAAGACCATCCAATCTGGCCGGCTCAGTCAAGGGAACGATGCGAGCCGCCCACTCACTCCAATTCCTGTTTGGGCCCGCGCCCGCTCTCTTGACACGCCCAAGCGCCCGGCGACAAGCACTGCAGGAGGCTTCCGCTTTTAAGAAAGTAAAGCAGGATGGGGTGATTCATTCTGCGAACGTTAGCATCAAATTAGGTATTTGATGTGCGCGAGACGAATACGCATCATATAATGAGGCCAGCGGAGCACTATTTCGGCTGCTCGCGCAAGCAGCGATAGGCGACTTGCAGGGGGATACAATGAGAACCACTCTCGATATACGGAACGAAGTCCTGGAACAGGTGAAGGAATACGCGGAGGCCAGGCGGATCAGTAACGGCGCCGCGGCTTCGGAGATTCTTGAGCGGGGCCTCAACGCCGAGGTGCCGACGAAGTGGGAGAACGGCATTCTGATCTTCTCGCCCGGACCGGATTCGGAGATGATAACGGTGGAGAGGGCTCTGGCGCTGAAGGACGCGATGGAGAGTGAGTTGCCGTGACGATCGCTTTGCTGGATGTGAACGCCCTGCTTGCCCTCTTGTGGGAGAACCACATCTTTCATGCGCGCATGGCGCAATGGTTCGCCAGCTATGAGAGTCGCGGCTGGGCAACCTGCCCGATCACGGAGCAGGGCTTTGTGCGGATCGTCAGCAATGTCGCGTATATGAAGCCCGCGCCGGGGATTCGCTCGTCGCTCGACCTGCTGCGGAAAACAACCGAAGCGAGCAAGAGTCACCACTTCTGGGCCGCCGACCTTCCTCTCTCAGCGCTCAGCGAATCGATTCGGCGTCGTCTGCAAGGCCCCAAGCAGATCACCGACGCCTATCTGCTCGCCCTGGCTCTGCACCATAGCGGGCGCGTGGTCACATTCGACTACCGGATGCAGGCGTTGGCTCCGGAAGGTAGCGCGGAGCGGGAGACGCTGGAGATTCTGCGGCTGTGAGGGGCGGGTCAATGTGAAGTGGTGCTGGTCCTCGCACTCCGCGCCCTCTTCCTTGCCATGGGCATTCCCTTGGAGACTTTCGCGGCCGCCTCTCCACCGAGAAAGGCCGGCCCGCGCAACTCGGGGCGGCGCGGAGCTTTTCTGGCGCTGGCAATCGCCAGGTCCGCGACCTCTTTGACGATCCATTCGGAGTTGGCCCGGCCTATCGAGTGCGGATCGGCGTCGGGCACGGGATTCATGAAGTCGATGGCGTAGGGGATGCCTTGCTCGACGGCAAACTCGACTGTGTTGAAGTCGTAGCCCAGAGCATGGCAGAGCTTGAGCGCGTCCTGCCTCATGCGCTTGAGCAGCATCTTGCCGCAGCTTGGGGCCCCTTCAATGTAGCGCTCGGCGTGGGGAAGGCGCGGATCGTAGGGCATGATGCGGACCTTCTTGAGGCCCACCACGCAGCAGCGGAAGTACTCAGTGAAATCGACGGCCTTCTGGTAGACCATGCACAGGTTGCGGGACTGGTCGTAGGCGCGGAAGAACTCCTGGCGGCTGTGAACCTCATATACATCCCGCCAGCCGCCTCCGTTGATGGGCTTGAGAAACCCATGCTCGCCCACTGAGGCAAAGACCGCCTCCCAGTCGAGGGGATACTCAAGATTGCGCATGGAGCGGTCGGTCGCGCCCTCGGGAAGCTGCTTGTGAGGCAGCATGACGGTCGGCGGCACGGCCACGCCGAGTTTTTCTCCCAGCGCATAGTTGAAAAACTTGTCGTCGGCCGAAGCCCAGAAGGGGTTGTTGATCACCACCGTTCCGTTGAGGACCGCCTGCTTCAGGAAGGCGCGATAGAAGGGAACGGCGTGGGAGATGCGGTCCACGATCACCGCGTAGCGCGGCGCCCGATCGATCTGGACGGCGCCTGTCAAGACAAATTCGGCTTCGATGCCGTCGATGTTGCGGGCGTTGATCTGCTCGACCAGCGCGCCGGGAAAGCTGTTCTCCCCGCCGAACAGGATGCCGATCCTCTTCATGTCCCACCCTCCCCGGTCCGCACTCCGTGCGCGCGGCGTGCGTCGGCGCGGAAAGATACGCATCCAGTGTACGGCAGGCAAGTTGGAGCGCCGGCGGATGCCGCGGGCCTGGGCTTGCAAACAGGCTCTAGGCCACGCGGATGGCGTGGCGCGGACTGAGGCCTTCGAGGGCCATGGTTAGGATCACCGCGGACATGCCCAGGTTGGGCACGCCGAGCGGGGCTCCGGTTTGCGAATCATAGTGCTCGCTCACGCCTGCCTTGAGGGCGTTGTCGAGCAGTTGGCCGGCCAGCTCTCCCGCCAGCCTGCGATGCCCGTAGCGCGCCAGGCCCGAGACCGTCTGGTAAACCGTTGATGGCCACACATCGCCGCGCCAGAAGCCGTCGCTTCTGTATCGCGCATCGAAGCGGTCAACTGAAGGAAGAGGCAGCGGCGTCCTCCAGTGAGGACTGCTGAGCGCCCCCGCCATGCGCGCGGCCTGGGCCGCGGTGGGAATGCCCGCCTGAAGCGGGACCATGCCGCCGATGGTGGCCACGGAGAGCTTGCGCATCCCGTGGCGGCCCACGGCGAGAAAGCAGCCCTGCGCCTCGTCCCACATGTGGCTGCGCATGGCGCGAATGCCTTTTTTGAGGAAGGGCCGGCGGCGGTGGGCCAAAGCGCGGTCGCCCACAGCCTCGGCGAGGCGAATGAGACATGCCTCGGAGAGCAGCAGATAGGAGGTATTCGCGGGGATGCAGATATCGCCGTACCAGGGACCGTTCCCCGCCCCGGCGGCTCGTCCCGGATGGGGTGTCAGCCTGAGCGTATCGAGGTCTACCTCGTTGTCGTAGGTCTCATAGCGGGCTCTCTGCACCACGCCATCGTAGGAGCCCACCGTCACCAGGCCCACGCCGTCGAGACCCCGCTCGCGCCAGTACCAGTTGTGAAAGGCTTCAAGGCCGGGCAACGCCTGGCGGACCAGTTCGAGGTCGTGATTGCGGCGAAAGACGCGCTCCACGCCCCAGGCCAGCAGCGGAGCCTGCGAGTAGCTTGGAAATGTGAGCCAGTCCTTGCCGCTGAAGCTGGGCGGCCCGCTGTCAGGCGCGATGAAGTTGGCCACCATGCCGTGCGCGTATTCCGGCTTCGCCTGATTCCATCGATTCTGGAAATCCCAGTAATTCTGGTAGACGCCGCGAATGAACTCCTGGCGGCCGGGAAGAATCGCCAGCAGGTCGGTGAGAAAGGTCGTGTCCCATAGCCATTGGCCCACATAAACGCCACCTGGAACCAGCCACGCGTGGCGGAGCGGCGGTTCGGCGGGCTGGATCCTGCCCAGGATGCAGTGCTGATAGACGTTCACGGCAAACTGGAAGAGCGCGGGGTCCGTGGTGATGAGCAGCGGCTTGAGGAGCTGCTCGATCTGGGCTCGCGAGAGGACTTCAGGGGTTGGCGCAATTGCGCTGGCGGCTCGCGGCAGGAACGCGGAGGACACCACGGCGCCGAGGCTGCCCAGGACGGCGCGCCGGGTGGGATGAGCGAGGCTTTCAAGAAATGGAGAAGTGTTGAACATCGGCGAGATCACTGGCGCCAGGCGTTCATCGAGCGGCCGATCTTCAGAATAGCTGCCGGCGATGAACTCAACAACAGTATCTGGCAGCGTGCGCTCTGGACAGCAGGCCACGGCGGCCCGGCAACTAGGTCCGTGACCGGATGAAGCTGTTCTATCTAATGAGCGAACGTGGGCCGGGAGGCCCACGTTACAGCCGGCCAGGAGGCCGGCGCTACATTTCCAAATGGGATACTTTCATACGGCCAAAGGCCTAGGAGCGCCATGAGCAGTGAAGGACCGGCTCGGCAGGCGGGAAAAACACTTCGGCCAACCTGACTCCCCGCCCTGGGGCGTCAGGCTGGCCGGTTTGCTGCTTGCTACTCCGCAGTGTAGGTGTAATCGGCGGACTGCCAGACTCCGTTGATCTGGGAAAGGAGCCGGACGTAGACCTTTGCCCCGTTGGCCGGCACGGTGATGCTGCCGGCGGAAGTGGCCGTGGTTGGACTACCATTGTAGAGATTCTTCGATGCAATCCCTGTGCTTCCCACCCACAGCATGTAGGCTGTTACCCCGCTGCCGGGCGACCAGTAGAAGGTCACGCTGGAACTGCTCAGCGTGGTGCTCGGCGTGGGAGTTGTCAGCATCGCCTCCTGCGCCGTTCCGGATTCGATGAAGGTGGAATCGGTATACTGCCAGGCTCCGCTGATCTCCGAGAAGAGCCGGACGAATACCGTTCCTCCACCGGCGGGCACGGTCACGCCGGCCGAAGTGCCCGTGATTGAACTTCCAGCGTAGAGATCCTTTGCTCCCATCCCCGTCGTTCCCACCCAGAGCATGTAGGCCGTCACCCCGGTTCCGGAAGACCAGGTGAAGTTCACGCTGGAGCCGGAGAGCTTGCTGCCCGGTGGAGCCGGAAAGGTAAGCGCGGCCGGCGCTGGCGTTCCCGCTTCGGTGTAGGCGGTGTCGGTGTACGACCAGACTCCGCTGATCTTTGAGAAGAGCCGAACGTAGATCGTCACTCCGTCGGTGGGCACGGTGACGCCTTGGGAGTTGGCTGTGGTTGAACTTCCAGCGTAGAGATCCTTCGATCCAATCCCTTTGCTTCCCACCCAGAGCATGTAGGCCGTCACCCCGGTGCCCGGCGACCATTGGAAAATCACGCTGGAGCCGGAGAGAGTGCTGCCCGGCGGAGTCGGGAATGTGATGGCCGCCGGCGCTGGCGCTCCCGCTTCGATGTAAGTGGTATCAACATACGACCAGACTCCGCTGATCTCGGAAAAGAGCCGGGCGTACACCTTCGCTCCGTTGGTGGGCACGGTCACGCCGGCGGAGGTGGCTGTGGTTGAACTTCCAGCGTAGAGATCCTTGGCTCCCATCCCCGTCGTTCCCACCCAGAGCATGTAGGCTGTCACCCCGGTGCCCGGCGACCATTGGAAGGTCACGCTAGAGCCGGAGAGGGTGCTGCCCGGCGGAGTCGGGAAGGTAAGCGCCGACGTCGTAGGCGTCCCCGCTGCGATGTAGTTGGTGTCGGTGTACGACCAGACTCCGCTGATCTGGGAGAAGAGCCGTGCGTATACCTTCGCTCCGTTGGCCGGCACGGTAACGGAGGCGGAGGTCGCTGTGGTTGAACTTCCAGCGTAGAGATCCTTCGCTCCAATCCCTGTCGTTCCCACCCAGAGCATATAAGCGGTTACCCCGGTGCCGGAGGACCAGGAGAAATTCACGCTGGCGCCGGCAAGCCTGCTGCCCGGCGGCGTGGGAGAGGTAAGCGCCGCCGGAGCGGGCGTTCCCGCCGCGGTGTAGGTGTAGTCGGCGTACTGCAACGATCCATTGATTTCGGAATAGAGCCGGGCGTACACCGTCGCTCCATTGGCCGGCACGGTCACATTGGCTGAAGTGGCCCTGGTTGCATTGGAGTTGTAAAGATTGTCCGATCCAACCCCGTTGCTTCCCAGGTGGAATACGTATTCGGTCGCCCCGCTGCCGGGAGACCAGTGGAAGGTTACGCTGGAGCCGGAAAGCTTGCCGCCGGGAGTGGGGGAGGTGAGCGCCGCCGGAGCCGGCGTTCCGGCTTCGGTGTAGGTGTAGTCAATGTACTGCAGGACTCCGCTGATCTTAGCGTAGAGGCGGGCATAGAGCGTCACTCCGTTGACCGGCAGGCCGGTGACGCTGGCAGAGGTTGCCGTGGTTGCTCCCGAGTTGTAAAGATTGCCTGATCCAACCCCCTGGTTCCCCAGATGGAAGACGTATTCGGTCACGCCGCTGCCGGGCGTCCAGGTGAAGGTCACGCTGGAACCGGCAAGTGTGCTGGTTGGCGTGGGAGACGTAAGCGCCGGCGGCGTCGGCGTTCCCGCTTCGGTGTAGGTGTAATCAACGTACTGCAGGACTCCGTTGATCTTTGAGTAGAGCCGGACGTAAAGGGTCACTCCGTCTTCCGGGATTCCGGTCACGTTGACCGAAGTAGCCGTGGTTGAGCCTTGAGCGTACAGGTCGTCCGAGCCAACCCCCAGGGTTCCCAGATGGAAGATGTAGGCCGTTACCCCGGCGCCGGGGGACCATGAGAAGCTCTGGTTGGAGCCGGCCAGCGTGCTGCCTCGCGCCGGAGAGATGATTCCGGCGGCCTGGTCCACGGTCAGTTGAACGCTGCCCGTCGCGGTTGTGTAGTCAACCGCATCGGACGGATTGAAGATCGCCGACAGCGTCTGCAAGCCGCCGCCCAGCAGCGCGCCCATACCGGGCGAATAGAAGAAGCTTCCGGGCTCCGACGCGGTGGCGTCCAGTTGGGTCGCGCTCAGCAGCGTTCCATAGGGGATGGCCGCGGGTGTGGCCCAGGTGACGGTGGGCGTCACCCGGTTGACCGTCAATTGCACGGCGGCTGTGGCGATGGTGTAGTCGGTCATGTCGTCAGGAGTGAAGGTGGCCGTCAAGGTGCGCAAGCCGCCATTCGGCACCGCGCCCAGGGCGGGCGAATAAACCATGTTTCCGGTGATGGTGGTTCCTGGAACCGATGCGGTGGCATCCAGTTGCGCCGCGCTCAGCGCCGTTCCGTAGGTGATCGCCGCCGGCGCAGCCCAGGTGATCAGGGGCGTCACCGGACAGGCGCCGGAGCAGGATGAAGTGAGATCGTATTCCCCGGTGCTGGTGTCCAGGCAGTCGCTCACGAGCAGGGTATACGTGCCGTCCTGCGCAAGCGTCACCGAATTGAGCGCCGCCGACGTCCCGCCGCCGCAGCTCCCGCTCGGGGTGCTGCTCAACAGAGATCCGTCGGGGCTGTAAAGCCGTATCTTCGGACGGAGTGAGCCGCTCTTTTCCGTCACGGTAAGATCGACAACGTTGCTGGCAGTGCCGGCGAAGGCATAGGTGACGCGCTGCGCGGCCGAGCCAATGTAGGCGGACTGCGTCTGGCTCCAGAATACGGGCGTGGCCCCGGCCGGATTGTTTGTCCGCTGCGCGGAAACCGCGTAGTTGCCGGTCTTCGTGTCGCCGCAGTCGCCGAGGATCACGGTATAGATGCCTGTGGTTGGAAGCGATACCGCATTCATCTCCACGACGGCGCCGCTGCACGTTGAACCGCTGCCGGCATGATTCGAGCTGTTCAGCGATCCGTCAGGATTGTAGAGCCGGATCTTCGGATTCAGCGTTCCGCTGGCGGCGGTCATAGTTAGATCGACGACGTCGTTGGCGTTGGCGCTGAAGGTGAAACTGTCGGACTGCGCCGCCAGATTGATCAGGCTTGCGGGTGTCGAGCTGAAGGAAAGATTCGCGGCTCCGCTGGGGTTGTTTGTCCGCTGGGCGTAAAGATTGTAACCGCCCGTATTCGCGCCGCCGCAGTCGCCGACGGTGACGGTGTAGGTTCCGGCTGCCGCGAGCATGACCGGGCCCATCTCCGCCGCCGAAGCGCCTGTGCAACTGCCCGGAACCGTGCCGATCAGCGTTGAATTGGGATCGTAAAGCTGGATCAGCGGGCTCAGCGTCCCGCTGGTCGCCGCCGAGGTGAAAATGACGGCGTCATTGGCGCTGGCGCTGAAGGTGTAGCTGTCAACCTGCGCCGCGGTCGAGATCGTTCCGATGGCTGTCTGGCCGAAGGAGAGATCCGCG
>Ga0302195_10001315_pt1 | contig 19553 bp, 10 predicted proteins | sample II_Bog_N1_2_FD_198778 | JGI IMG/M metagenome (GOLD analysis project Ga0302195, IMG submission 198778) | Peat permafrost microbial communities from Stordalen Mire near Abisko, Sweden - II_Bog_N1_2 | ecosystem: Environmental > Terrestrial > Soil > Wetlands > Peat | place: Sweden: Abisko...
TGAGGGTGCCGGGGGCGAATTTCACGTTCGGAAAGGCGAAGATATAGCCGTTGATGGGTTGGGTCACCACGCCCAGGGATTGGTCGTTGAGGAACAATTCCACGGAATCACAGTGATTGGCCGCCACATAGTCGGTTTTGACGGTGTTGGCGGGGTAGGTCCAGTGACCGATGATGTGCAGGTCCGGGGTGTCGCTCTGCATCACGCGATAGACATAGTAAGCCTCTTTGGGCAGCCGGACAGAATCCACCTTACCGCTGACCCGGCAGACTTCGCTGCTGTCCTGGCGACCGTCGGCATTCGAATCCGACCAGTAAATGGAGGCATAGGCGGACCACTTGGAGTGGGCGGGATCGGTATTGGAAATGCGGTTGCGGTAATAATCGTAATAACGGCGGGCCGCCGCCAAACAGAAGCTCTCGGAATTCCAGGCGTAAGTGTCGTTCTCGCCCTTTTTAAAGCCAAAATGCGGGGGCGAGTAATTGTCCCAAAACCGGCGGGCGGCTTCATCGCGGAAATCCTCGGTTTCGGTGAGCGGCGCCAGATCGCGTCGTTCGGCGCTGTAGGTGCGGAACATTTCCGCATAGTTCGTCAATGCATCCGTGCGCTGATCCTGTCCGATCATGACGCCGAAGTATCCCGCCAGGTGGGTTTCCGCCGCCTCGCTCAACGAGCGGCAACCCATCACCCGCCCGCCATGGGGATCCCACTGCTGTTGCAAATCCATCATCGCCCGCAGGTGGGCCGTGGTGACGCCGCTATTGCCGGCCTCCCAAAAGAAAATGCTGGGGTGGTTGCGGAAATAAATCATTGAATCGCGCATGACCTCCAGACGCTGCTCCCATTCGCGCGCCGCCGTCTCCGGGCGCAGCCGGCGGTCCAGCACCGGATCCCCCTCCTTGTCGCCCGCCGGGCAAACCTCGACGATGCCGGCCCGGTCGAAGGCGCGCACATCCACCGCCTGCGGGGAGATGTGCATCCAACGCACGTAATTCGCATGGGTGCTGCGGATGAGTTCCGCATTGTAATCATGCATCCAGTCGGGATACGCCTCGCCCAGGCCCGCCCAGTCGTCCGAGGCGCGTTGGGCAAAGCCGCGGAGATAGACAAATTCACCGTTGATCCAGACGCCGCCCTTGCCCGGGCCGCCCTTGAACTCCGCCTGGCGGAAACCCGTGGTGATTTTTTGCACATCCACCACCCGGCCATTGACCGTGAGCAGGGTGTAAACGTCATAAAGATACGGCGTCGCCACGCTCCAGAACCGGGCGTCCGCCAGCGGGCCCGCCGCCGTGAAGGTTTCCGTCTGCCCGTCCGCCAAAGCCTGCGTTGCACCCTGAAATTGCGCGCCGATGTTCCCCGCCGCATCCACGACCACCGCCGAAAAGGTGATGGCTTGCGGCGCGCCGGATTCGTTGCGGACCTGCGATTCAATATTGACCCGGCAGGTTTTGTCCGCGATGGCGAAATCCGACGGATAAATGTAAGTGCCGGTGGTCTTGAGGTTTTCGTAAAGCGGCAGGGTCTGATACACCTTGCCGGTCAGGTGCAGGCGGATATCGTGGTTCAGGCCGCCGTAATTCGGATTGAACGCGCGCCCCATCCATTCGAACCCCGCGCCCGTCGCCTCCTCGCTGTAATCGTTGCTGTTATCCACCTTGGCGGCGATGACGTTGTCCGTGTCGCCAAAATTCACCAGCCCGGTCAAGTCCAGGCCGCAGGCGGTGACGCCGTTCTCGAACCGGCCGGCCGGCTTCCCATTCACCCAGAAATGGCCGGCCTGCTTCAGCCCCTCGAATTCCAAAATGACTTTTCCCCCCTGGGCGGCGGCGGGCAGCTTGAAATGTTTGCGATACCAGGTGATGCCCGTCCAGGCGCGCCGGTCGCCGCCGCTGTGGCTGATGAGTGAAGTGTAGGAATCAACATCATTATACGTATGAGGCGCGCTGACCGTGGCCCACTGCGAGTCGTCAAACTCCACCCGCTCCGCGTTGGGCACGTCCTGACGGATGAACTTCCAGTCCGGGTTGAAATTGAGCTCGCTCCGGGGCGAAGCCGGCGGGGTGTAGGCGGCGGCGGTGAAGCCCAGGGCGGTCCAGCCCAGCAGGCAGAGCAAAAGAATCTTTTTCACAGGTTGACAATAAGCTTTAATTTGAGGGAGTCTGGGCGATCAACCCGCCTTCGATTTTCACCGGTCGGGCGGTGATTTTGAGCGTGGCCGGTTCCAGTCCGGCGCGGGTGGCCTGCAGCGTGATTTCCCCGGCGGTAAGGGTCGAACGGATGGCCACCCGGTTGATGCCGCATTCCGTGTCCAGATAGAGCTGGTTAACGGTGTTGGTCTCGCCGCTGTTGTAACCGCCCCGCCAGATGGCCGGGCCGTCCAGTTTGAAATCCACCCGGGCTTCGTCGGTCGGGCAGCGGCGGCCCTGGGCATCCACCACTTCCACGTCAAAGAAGGCCACATCGGAGCCGTTGGCCTGCAGGCCGCCGGGGCCGAGATGCGGGGTGAGCTTGAGGGCTTTGGCGTCACCCGCCGTTTCAATTTGTTCCTGGGCCACGATTTTGTCCCCGACTTTGCCGACGGCTTTGAGGGTGCCGGGGGCGAATTTCACGTTCGGAAAGGCGAAGATATAGCCGTGGATGGGATTCGTCACCACGCCCAGGGATTGATCGTTGAGGAACAGTTCCACGGAATCACAATGATTGGCCGCCACATAGTTGGTTTTGACGGTGTTGGTCGGGTAAGTCCAGTGACCAATGATGTGCAGGTCCGGGGTGTCGCTCTGCATCACGCGATAGACATAGTAAGCCTCTTTGGGCAGCCGCACGGCATCCACCTTGCCGCTAACCCGGCAGACCTCGCTGCTGTCCTGGCGGCCGTCGGCGTCCTCGTCCGTCCAGTAGATCGAACAATAGCCCGACCAGCGCGCATGGGCCGGATCAGGGTTGGAAATTCGGTTGACAAAATAATCATGGTAGCGCTCCGCCGCCCGGAGGCAGAAGGACTCGGAATTCAGGTTCCAAGTGTCATTCGGGCCTTTCTTGAAGCCGAAATGCGGGGGCGAATAATTGTCCCAAAACCGGCGGGCGGCCTCCTCGCGGAAATCCTCCGCCTCCACGATGGGCGCCCGGTCCCGCCGTTCCAGGCTGTAACCGCGGAACAGGGCGGTCGGATTGGTCATGTCGTCCAGCCGCCGGTCCTGCGGCATCATCACCCCGTAATATTCAGAAACCGCCGTCAGCGCCTCGCTGTCGAGTTGGCCATCCCGGGCGCCCATCACGCGCCCGCCGTTGGGATCCCACGTTTTGCGCAAGTCCACCATCTGCCGCATTTGGCCCACGGTCACGGAGGTGTTGCCGGCTTCGTAGAACAGAATGCTGGGGTTGTTCCGGAAATAAATCATCGAGTCCCGCATCACGGCCACGCGCTGGTCCCATTGGGCGCCCTGCACATCGCGCTCCTTGTCCCCCGCCGGGCAAATCTCGACAATGCCCGCCTTGTCGCACGCGCGCACATCCACCGCCTGCGGCGAAATATGCATCCACCGCATGTAATTGCCGTGCGTGCTGCGCAGCAACTCCGCGGTATAATCATGCATCCAATCCGGATACGCCTGGCCCAGGCCGGCCCACTCATCCGCCGCCCGCTCGGCATAGCCGGTCAGATACACGAAATGGCCGTTGATCCAGACGCCACCCGTGCCCGCGCCGCCCTTGAATTCCGTCTGGCGGAAGCCCGTGTGCGTCTTGCACACGTCCACCACCTGGCCGTCCACCGTTAATATGGTATAGACATCATACAGATACGGCCGGCCGGGTTCCCAGAAGTGCGCTCCCGTAAGGCGGCCGTTCGCCTTGATTGTTTCCGTTTCGCCCGTCACCAAGTCGGAAGTATCGCCCGGCAGCGTCGCCCGCACTACGCCGTCCGCGTCCACCACCACTGCCGACAACGTCACATTCTGATGATCATCCGCTTCGTTCCGCACCTGGGCCTCGATGTTCACATCACAGGCTTGGTCCCCGAGGGCAAAATTCGACGGATACACATACACCCCGGTGGTCTTGAGGTTCTCATACAGCGGCAGCGTTTGATACACCTTGCCGGTCAGGTGCAGCCAGATGTCGTGGTTCAACCCACCGTAATTCGGATCAAAGTCGCGCCCCATCCATTGGTAACTCACCCCGGTGGCCTCCTCCTTGTAACCGTTGCTGTTATCCACCTTGACGGCAATGACATTGTCCCCGTCAAAATTCACCAGCGCCGTCAGGTCCAGGCCGCAGGCGGTGATGCCATTTTCAAACAAGCCCGCCGGTTTGCCGTTCACCCAAAAATGCCCCGCCTGTTTCAAGCCTTCCAATTCCAGGAAAACCTTCCCGTCTTTCGCACCCGCCGGCAGCTTGAAATGCTTGCGATACCACGCGATGCCCGCGTAGGCGCCCCGGTCCCCGCCGCCGTGGCTGATAATGACTTGGTAGGAGTCCACGTCATTGTAAGTGTGCGGGGTGCTGACCGTCGTCCAGCCCGAATCATCGAAGCCCACGCTCTCCGCGTTGGTCACATCCTGGCGGATGAATTTCCAATCCGGATTGAAATTATAAACACCCCGCGGCGAGGCGGGGGGTGTGTAGGCGGCGGAAAGGGTGGCATTCAAGCCGAAGATGGCCCAGCCCAACAGGCCCAGAAGAATGGTTTTTTTCACAATTAATTTGATTACAGGTTTTGACTAAGGACGCAAACCGACCGGCCAAAGTAACAGCTTGGTTCGGAACCAGCCGGGAAATATGATCCCGCCGGCGACAGTTTTTGCCAGGGTTCTTCGTTTTGATTGCTTACAAGATACCCAATGGCCTCGTAAAAAGCGTCACCATTTATGGTGAGTTTACCGCCGGTCCCCCTGCCACCGGCCGAAAGCCGGTGGAGGCAAGCCGAATTCCCCGCCACCCGGACCGGAACCGAGCGCGGATCTCTCACCCGCAACGCGGGCCAACGACCATGGTCTTTGAAATTTACCTGCCCATTCCCCTCGCCGCAAGTCATGGCAGCTGCAACTGGAAAAACCAGGGGGGCAACGGCGCGCTCATCGCGTTCGTCAGACTGAACCGGCCGGTCGCGTCAAAATGATTCGTCGCCAACCGCAGCCATTGGGATTGGGGCAGAGTGAGGTTGCTCGTGGACAACACATAATAGATTCCAGTGGTCGCTCCGCCCGCACCACTCAGAATCAAATTCGTCCCCGCAACCGTAACCAGACTGAAGCTCGGCGGCGCGGGTGTCAGGGTGCGGGCGGACACCGGGCCGGAAACCGGGCTTTGCCCCCCTGCATTGACGGCCAAAACGAGGTAGTAATAGGAAGTGCTCACGGACAAGCCGGCATCCACATAATTAGTGGTGACCGGAATGGTGTTGGTGGTGTATGGGCCGCCGCTGGCGACCGAACGCTCGATGGAGTAACCGGTGGCCCCGACGGAGGACGTCCAGTTCAGGCTCACTTGCGCGTAGCCCCCGGTGGCCGTCAACCCGGCGGGCGCGGCCGGAGCGAGCGTGACACTCGCCGGGACCGAACTCGCGCTTTCATCGCCCGGATTCAGCGCGGTGACGACATAATAAAACGTCGCCCCCGGGGACAGGTTGAGATCGGTATAATTCGTCGCCGGAGTGTTGCTGACCACCGTGGTGTAGGGGCCGTCACTGGTGGAGGATCGCTTTAAGTTATAACCCGTCGCCCCGGTGGCCGCCGTCCAAGTCAGCCCCGCCTGCGTGTTGGTGGCGGTGGCGGTCAGCGTTGCAGGCGCGGGCGGCACGACAAAACAACCCAAACCGGTCAGATGATCGCCGCTGACCAGATGCATGAAGGTGATCACCGGCAGGCTCCCGTCGACCGCGCGGGCGTTCGTAATCTGGCTCATCGCCGTGCTTTGAAAATCCCCGGCGCCCACCGTGACCCCGGTCTCCGTCCAAGAGTTGCTGCTCACCAGGCTGCCGGCCTCATTGAGGTTTTGAATGTCGGCATAAGCGTCCGCAAACACCAGGTTGTTGTGCATCGCTTCATTCGTGCCGGCGATGTCATTGGCGTCCGTCTGATCCGCATTGGTGGCGTAGTTTGGCGGGTTGCGCTGGAGCAGATTGTATCCGGTGTTGTTGGCGTAGGCCGTGTTATTTGTCCAACCGGTCGGCAGCCCCGGTCCGGCGCACTGGTGGTTCGCATAGAAACCATTGGCGGAATTCCCGGCGGAAAGACAATTGAAAACCACGTGGGGCGGAATCGGATTGGGAATGCCGTTTTGCGGTTGCGAACCCCATCCCCCCACCTTGAAGCCGTTGCCATTCCCGCCATTATTCCCGTTCAGATACGACCAGCAATGGTCGAAGGTCACCGTCTCGAAGGCGTTGATGCAATCGTAACCGTCATCGCTGTTGTTCCAGGAACGGCACTCGCGGTAAATGTTTCCCGTGCCGCCCGCCGCCGGATGACAGCCAAAACCGTCGGCATTGCCGTAAGAGTAGCTGTTGATGCCGGCGTTATTGTAGGAATCGCACCGATCGAACAGGTTGTTGGCGGATTTTTCTTCGAGATAAAACCCGACGCAATCGCCGTCATGCACCCGCACCTCGTTCCAAGTGCAACTGCCGCCCCCCCAGATGGCGAAACCAATGGACTGGTTGTTGCCGGTGGTGATATTTTCCTGCACCCCCACCACGTCAAAGCCCTGAAACGTCACCCCGCTGGCCGTCACCCAAAAGGCGGCCACGCGGTCCCCCGTGGGATTCACCCCGGAAAAATTGAAAACTGGGCGGGTGCCGGCCATGGCAGCGTAGGTGATGCCGTTTTTATTGATCAGATTGACCACGGCATAAACATTGTCTTGGACGGAATTATAAACGTTGGTGGCCAGGTTATAGGTTCCCGCCAGGATATAAACCGTGTCCCCGGAGGCCGCCTTGGCCTGGGCCGCCATCACCGTGGCCAACGGGGCGTTGGTGGTGGTGCCGGAGTAGGAATCGCTGCCCGTGGGGGAAAGATACCAAGTCGCAGCGGGGGCGGTGCCGACCGCCAGCAGCAGCGCCCAAGCCGGGGCGAACCATGCGCAGCGCGTCATAAATTCAGCCATGAGCGATACCTTCCGCCGGGACGGGGGCCATTAGTTGGATGGGCCTCCCCGCGACCGGCCGCACCATCGGGCGGACGCACGTCCGAATTACGGCGTGGAAGCCACCGAGTAATAGCCATTGGTGGCCCATTGCCACGGGGTCAGGCCTGCATGACCATCGGGGAAACTCACATCACCGCCAATTTTGGCGTGCCGCACGGAAAGCTGGTTGCCGGCCAGCGAGGGGGATTCTTGCAAATCCAGACGACCATCATCCGGGCCCAGCGGTGGGTTGGCCGCCCGCAGGGGCGGAGCCAATTCGGCGGTGGTATTCGGTTCTTCGACCAGCATGATCTTTTCCGAGCCGCGCCGGACGGCGGACATTTTGAAGCGATTGGCCGTGCCAGTGTTCGGCGAGCCCGGGCCGCTGGTGCCAGTCCACTGCAGCGCAAAACCGGCGGAGGCGGAGGCGTTGGCATTAAAGCTGAAGCTGAATGGATAGCCGTTGAGATTGGGGGATTTTTGTACTGAGGGGCACAGAAACAGGTTGGTGGCTGTGGTGCCGCCGCAGGCGATGGCCAGTTGGCTGTTTTTGAGCAGCCGCGGGGTGCCGTCACCGCTCCGATTCCAATAAATCCAATCTTCGTTGTGAAACCCCTGGTCATTGGAAGCCGCGCCGGGGAAGTTGTCGTTGTAGTCGTTGACATACATCACCATGCCCAGCGCCAGTTGTTTCAGATTGTTGACGCATTGACTTTGCTGCGCCTTGCTCTTGGCCTTGGCCAGCGCCGGGAGAAGCATGGAGGCCAGGATGGCGATGATCGCGATCACCACCAGCAGTTCAATCAGCGTGAAACCGTGCTGAATCCTGCCAGACTTTCCGGTTGGGCGGACGATTTGTTTCTTCATGTTTGTCATGTCAGTAGTCATGGGTCGGTTGTCCGTCTGGCTGCCCAACAGGATTGCCGCGTTGGTTCAAGCACGGGTTGATTATCAAAGAAGGTAACAAACCATCCCCGGCCAAAGCATCACCATAAATGGTGATTTTTGTCCAAGCGTAGTAAGCCCGCCCAGCCACCCGGGGGGGACCCCTCCTGAAATCGTCGTCACCTGAGAAATTAAGACTTGAACCTCAGCCTGCAAAGTTGGAAATTCTTACCATGACGAGCACCATTACCACCAAAGGTCAGACGGTCGTGCCAAAAGAATTGCGCCGGCAATTTGAACTGGGCTCCGGCGCGGTTTTGGATTGGCGCGCGGAGGGGGATTCCATGCGCGTGGTCAAATTGACGCGACCCGCCAAAGGCGGATTCCTCCAAGCCCTGCGCCGACTCGGGCGGGTGCCTGCCGCTCCGCGTGACCGTCGGCTGGTGGAGGACGCATGAGATTCCTGTTCGATACCAACATCATCACTGAGGTTGCCAAGCCGCGGCCCAACGCCCGCGTATTGAACTGGCTTTTGGCGCATGAGGTGGCCGGCGGCATCCCCAGTGTGGCGGTCGCCGAGCGATACCAGGGAGCGCATAATGCGCCCAAGGAACAGCGCAGCCGTTTGCTGGCGGAACTGGATCATTTTGTTCGTGAGTTTGGCGAAACCGTGGTTCCGTTTGACGCGAACGCGGCCAAAGTCTGGGGCGAATACGTTTCGCGTCCCGCCTTGAAACAAACGCCCTGCAGCTACCCCGACACCCAAATCGCCGCCATTGCCTTGAGCCGGGGATTAACCGTAATCACGCGCAACACGAAGGATTTTCCAGAATTGCCAGTGCTTAATCCGTTTGAGGATTAAAAATTCCAAGGGGCCATGGCCGGGGTTCCCTCCCTCCCGTTCGCCAATGCTTCGGGCAGCCACTCCGCCCGGCGCATCCAAACTTGCGTTGGGCCGGGGTTCACGCCATGTTTCACCCATGCCATTTTCGTCATCCCTCCGGGCGGACCGGGCCAGTCGCAAACGATTGGCGCTGGCCGGTTTATTGGGATTGTGGTTCCTGACCGCCGGGCTCGATCTCCGGGCCGGCACCCCGCACTTTCTGGTGGATGCCTGGGACCGGGAAAACGGGCTGCCCAGCAGTTCCGTCACCAGCCTCGCCCAAACCCCGGAAGGGTATATGTGGATCGGCACTTACAACGGCCTGGTGCGTTTCGACGGCGAACGGTTTGTCAGTTTTGATCCCTTCAACACCCCGGAACTCCTCCACGAGCGCGTCCGCTATCTTTTTACCGATGCGCATGGCACCCTGTGGATCAACACCTTTGACGGTTCCATGACCACCTGGCGGAACGGCGTCTTCACGCTCGAGACCAACTGGCCCGGCGGACTGGCCGACCTGCTGACCGTCCGCTCCAACCGGGTGGTCTTCGTGGTCAACGGTTCGCTATTGGAAAGAATGGGGGGCGCGGATGAACCCTCGCGTTGGCAGGAAACCAAACTCACCGGTGGAATATCCGGCCGGATGGCCGGTGAAGATGCCAACGGCGACATTTGGTATGTCACCAGCAACCGCCGTTTGGGGCGGGTGCGGGGGGGGCAGTCGGAAGTGCCCGACAGCTTCCCCGGTTTGCGCGGCCGACGGGTCCGTTGCCTGGCCACCGATCCGGCCGGCCGGCTTTGGGTGGGTACGGATGCCGGGCTGGCAAGTTGGACGGGGAGTCGTTTCCAAAATGAAACGCCCGGCAACCCGGGACGCCTGTCGGTGAGCTTCCTGGCCTTTAACCCGCGCGGAGAATGCTGGGTGTTTGCCAATGGCCGCCTGCGCCTGTGCCGGGAGCGCGCCTGGGTGGCGGAAGCGGACGAGTGGCGGGATTTGCCCAAACCCTACGCGGACACGCTCAGCGCCCATTTAGACCGGTCGGGCAATCTTTGGTTCTGCCATTTTGGCCGGGGTCTGTTATGCGCCGGCACCAACGGTTCTCCGGAAGCCATCACGAGTGCGGATGGTCTGCCCGGGAATCGGATCCTCTGCTGGTTGCAGGATCACGAGGGCAATGTGTGGGTGGGCGCGGACCGGGGCGGATTGGCGCGTCTGCGGGAACGCCAGTTTCAAGTCATCAACCCCGGCGATGACGCCGCCTCCAAAGTGGCCATGTCCGTGTGTGAAGACGCCGGGGGCGCGGTCTGGATCGGCACACTGGGCGGCGGGCTCACTCGCTGGCAGGACGGCGTGGTCACCAATTATCCCCTGACCACCATGGACAATGCCGGTTTTGTCTTTTCGGTTTACCCGGACCGGGAGGCGGGCTGCCTTTGGTTGAGCGCGGACAATGAGGACCTGTGCCGCTTCGAGAATGGCCAACTCAGCCGCCCCGCCTGGAGTTTGCATGGGGTTAAAACCATGCTCCGGGACCGGCGCGGGTGGCTCTGGATCGGGATGCGGGATGGTCTGGACCGCTATGCGGATGGCCGCGTGGAACACTTGGGCGCGAAGGAGAATTTCCAGCGCGGCGACGTCCGTGCGCTGGCCGAAGACTCGCAGGGCAACATCTGGGTGGGAACCGGCGGGGGGGAGTTATACCAGTTTGGCGTCTCCAACACCCCGGCGGTGATGTATCGCGCCCCGGATCGCTGGGGCAACCAACCCATTTGGTCGCTTTACGCCGAGCACGAGACCCTGTGGATCGGAACCTTCCGGGGCGGCCTGCTGCGGTTCCGCAACGGGCAATTCATCCGTTACTCAACCAAACAGGGGCTGCCCAACGACGTGGTCTGCCAAATCCTGCCGGATTGGCGGGGCAACCTCTGGCTGGGAACTTACGACGGGATTTTTCGCGCCGCCCGGACGGAGTTGAACGCCTTCGCCCGGACCGGTACGAACTCGATTTCGTGGGTGGCCTACGGGCGGCTGGCCGGGTTGCCCTCGCTGGAATGTTCCGGAGGCTACCAACCTTCCGGCTGGCAGGGGACGGACGGGCGGCTCTGGTTTTCCACCCTGAAAGGCGTCGTGTCCGTGCAGCCCAACCAATTATCCAACGACCCCCGGGTGCCGCCCCTGCTGATCGAGGAGGTGCTGGTGGATGGCAAGCCCGCCGACCTGCCCGCCACCCAGGCCGGCGTGGCCGCGCCCCGGCCCCTGAGCGTGGTCATCGGTCCCGGCAAACACTATGTGGAATTTCATTATACGGGCCTGAGTTTCACCGCCCCCGAACAAGTGCGTTTCCGGTATCGCCTGCGCGGGCTGGACGACCACTGGGTCGAGGCGGGCACCCGGCGCTTTGCCCCCTATACCTTCCTGCGTCCCGGCGATTATCACTTTGAAGTCATGGCCTGCAACAACGAGGGGCACTGGAACCCGGTGGCCGGCACGCTGAACTTGCGCATTCAGCCGCACGTTTGGGAAACTTGGTGGTTTTTCCTGGCCTGGGGGCTTCTGTTGGCGGGTGGCATTGCCCTGGCGGCGCGGGCGGCGGGCAGCCGCAAATTTCAGCGGCAGATGGCACGCCTCCAGCAACAACAGGCCGTGGAACGCGACCGCGCCCGCATCGCCCGGGATATTCATGATGACCTGGGCACCGGCCTCACCCAAATCGGTCTCCTCACCGAACTCACCCGGCACGCCCCGCCCGAGGCGCTGGGCGGCCGGTTGGATCAAATCTCCGCCACCGCCCGGGAACTCACCGGCGCGATGGATGAAATCGTCTGGGCCGTCAATCCCCAGAATGACACCCTGGATTGTCTGGCAATTTACCTCTGCAAATTCGTGCAGGAATACCTGTCCGTGGCCGGCCTGCGCTGCCGGCTGGATGTGCCCGTGCAATTACCGGCCCGCCCCCTGACCGCCGAAACCCGTCACAACCTTTTTCTGGCCGTGAAGGAAACCCTCAACAATATCGTCAAACACGCCCGGGCCACGGAAGTCGGGCTCAAATTGATTCCGTCCCCCACCGGCTTCACCCTGCTCATCCAGGACAACGGCCGCGGGTTCCCCGCCCCCGGCGGGGCCGCCCCCGGCAACGGCCGCATTGCCGGTGGCAATGGTCTGACCAATTTGCAGAAACGCCTGGCCTTCATCGGCGGACGCGCCGTGGTGAACAGCCCGCCGGGCCAGGGGGTGCTGGTGGAATTAACCGTGCCCTTCGAGCCCCCCGCCTCACCACAATTGGCGATTCCCACTCGCGGGTCGGTGGCCCCATCCTCTCCTTCGTCCCAACGGAATTAACGGGCCGCCATGAATAATACCCTTAATAATGTCATTAAAGTCTCGATTGTCGAAGACGATGTCCGTGTGCGTGACAGTCTTTCGCAACTGATCGAGTTGTCGGACGGCTTTCACTGTATCAGCCAGTTTTCCACCGCCGAAATGGCGCTGGCCAGCCTGCCCGCCGCCGCGCCCGACGTCGTGGTGATGGATATCAACCTGCCGGGCATGGACGGCGTGGAATGTGTGCGCAAGCTCAAACAGCTCCTGCCCCGGTGTCAGATCCTCATGCTCACTGTTTACGATCAGACGGACAAGATTTTCAATGCCCTCGCCGCCGGGGCCAACGGTTACCTGTTAAAGCAGACGGCCCCCGTGGAATTGCTCGCCTCCATCCGGGATGTCCATAACGGCGGTTCGCCCATGAGCAGTCACATCGCCCGCAAAGTGGTCCAGTCCTTTCAGACGCCGGCCCGGGGAGCCGGGTGCGAAAACCTCACCGCCCGCGAACAGGAGGTGCTGGATTACCTCACCAAAGGCTACATGTATAAGGAAATCGCCAGTCTCCTCCACATCAGCTTTGACACCGTCCACACCCACACCCGGCATATCTACGAAAAACTCCACATCCGCTCCCGCACGGAACTGATGACCAGCCATTTACGGTCCCCCTGACTGCGGCGGGGGGCATGCCCCCCCGGCAATTTTTTTAAAGCTTGTGCTTGAATTTTTTTTAGAATGGTCTAAACTTGTCCCAAGTCGAAGTGACAAAAGTGTTTTACGAGAAAATTTCGCTGTTCGTTTAGGGTTGGCAGAGAGGTTTTGCTCGTGACGAGGTCTGGACAGCGACCCCCTAGTTGGCCCGTCACACTTCTGAGCGCCTGGGTGAAGGCGTATAAACCTTATCACCACAAAGGTCGGACGCAAGTCCGGCCTCTTGATTTTCCGGGGCGGCCCGGCGGCGGCGGATTTTGTAACGCCGGGCGGCTCGGGCGGATCTCGGGACACTGCCCCCGCTGCCGAAGCCGGGCCGCCCAGCCCCATCACCACACAAAGCCCGTCCTCCTCATTTTACCAACCGCAGAAATTCCTGCTTTGAAAATTGCCCGGCCATTTCGAGCGTCCCGGTCAATTTCATGCCGGCTTCAGATTTAGTGTAGTGTCTCATAAATAACTGGCGTTATTGTTTCGGCGTGGTATTTTTGCCACATGCCGCGACATGCACTGCCCGTGAACCTGACGGAGACCGATCGTCGAGAACTGGAGCGCTGGGTGGCGGCGCATCTGACCCCGCAACAGGTTTCGCAACGCTGCCGGATCATTTTGGCGGCCGCCCAAGGTCAGCAGGACAAGCTCATCGCCGACGATCTGGGCCTCAATTTCAAGACGGTGGCTTTGTGGCGGAAGCGTTATGTCAGCGAAGGGCTGGACGGCTTGTGGGAAGTGGCCGAAGGACGCGGACGCAAGCCCCTCTTGACGGCGGAAGCGGTCGGGCAGATTATTGACGCGACCCTCCAAACCAAGCCTGCCGGGGCCACGCACTGGAGCTGCCGCACGATGGCCAAAGCCCAGGGCGTGAGCAAGGCCACCGTCAATCGGATCTGGCAAAGCCATCAGATCAAACCCCACCGGACCAAAGGCTTTAAACTTTCGCGGGATCCGAATTTCCTGCAGAAACTGACCGATGTCGTGGGCTTGTATTTGAATCCGCCGGAGAAAGCGGTGGTGCTCTGCGTTGATGAAAAGAGCCAGATTCAGGCTTTGGATCGCACACAACCGGGCTTGCCGCTCAAGCAGGGACGCTGCGGCACCATGACCCACGACTACAAGCGCAACGGCACGACGACGTTGTTCGCCGCCTTGGAAGTGGCGCAAGGCCAGGTCATCGGCCAATGTTATGCGCGCCATCGCCATCAGGAATTTTTGAGGTTTCTCCAGCGCTTGGATGAGGAGTTTCCCGGCGAGATCCGGTTGCATGTGGTCATGGATAATTATGGCACCCACAAGCACCCCAAGGTGCAGTGCTGGCTCAAACGACATCCGCGTTTCGTTGCGCATTTCGTGCCGACCAGTTCGAGCTGGCTCAACTTGGTCGAGCGGTGGTTTGGCGAGTTAACCGGCAAACGCCTCCGGCGAGGGGTCTTTGTCAGCGTGGAGGATCTGCAAAAGGCCATCGAGGAATTTCTCGCCGCTTGGAATGATGCCCCAAAGCCCTTCGTATGGACCGCGACGGTCGAGTCGATTGTCGAAAAACTAAGCCGGTGCAAACAGACCTTGGAGCGGATCAAGCCCGGCTGCACCCGCCCCAGAATGCGAAAAAACAAGGAAAAATAACTCCAGTCGTTTATGAGACACTACATTAGGATGGCTTCGCCGCTTTCGCAGCCAACCACAGCGAGCCCGGATTAACCCGGTTCGGATGCAATGAGAGCATCCGCTCGTAAAGTTCCAGCGGCGTCGCCGTGATGGCCACGCACGCGTTGAAGTCGTGAATGTAACCTCGGGTTTCCTCGATGTGCCGCGGCGAGCTGTCAGGGTCCGGCACGCCATGTCCGGCCACGACGGCTTTCGGATGCAGGGACTCGATTCGATCCAGCGCCTGAAGCCACTCGTTCCTGCCCTTTGCATCGCACTCCGCGAGATAAAGGTGGGTGTGATTGTAGACGCCATCGCCAGATATAACCAGACCGATGGAAGGCACATGCAGCGCCGTGGTGTGGGATGTGTCGGTGTGCCCCAGCGGCACGACTTTCAGTACTTCGCCCTCCAGATAAAAGGCATCTCCTTCGAGGATCTCCGGCACGACCAACTGCGCCGGAACTTGGCCGGGGAAACGCGGCTCCCAGAAGGATTTTACAACGTCAGGATTTATCTGGTTTTTCATGCCCGCAACCACCGGAGCGGTCGCAAACGCCCTGGCGTCCGGAAACCTGTCCAGCAGGAACTTCAGACCGAAGAAATGGTCGCCGTGGGCATGGGTGATGTAAATGGTGGTGAGCTTTTTGCCGCTCGCGACGACCCAATCCACGAGTTCCTTCGAATGTTGCACGGACAGAAACGTATCAACGAGGATGGCATCGCGTTCGCCGTAAATGAGCGTGACGGTATTGGTAACCCACGCGAGATTTTCCTTTCCGGGGGGCAGCCCCTGACCAATGCCACCGCGTTTCTTGGTCAGAAGCTTCCATTGCAGTTTCGACCCGCTTTTCCCCACGGATGCGCCGATGCCCTTGGACACCCCCGTGACGACCGGGGCCTGGCCTGCGAGTGCCTTGATGTTTGTGCTCATAATTTTTTGTTTGCTTGGTTTTGGTTGTTTTACTGTTACTGATTAAGTAACAAAAATGGATAAAAAATTTGCTTTTTCTTCGCTTCAGAAACGCCCGGCGCCGGGCTGTTCATGCGCAACGGCAACCGGGGGCCGCCCGGCGGTGAACCCCAATTGAGAATTGAACGTGACGCACCATAACTGTTACTATAATAGTTTCAGAAAATAATTCTGCAAGCAAAATTTTTCATTTTTTAAAAAACGGGTCGCAAACGGGGCTTGCGATGGGTGCATTTATGGGCGATCCGGCGGCGGAGCGGCACCACCAGGCAGTTCCATCTGCAACCGTCCGGCGAGCCGTTTATCGTCATCGTCGTCTCCGCCCGCAACCGGTCGCGCAGCCAGGCTGGTCTTTTTTCGCGTGGTTGGGAGGGAGGCGCGGGGCCCGGGCGCGGGCGGGGGGGCCTCCCCGGATTCAATTTGGGCTTGGTCCGAGCCTCGTCACCGTTTAGCCGGGTAAATCCCCATGGCCCCGCCGGCGGGGTTGGGGTAGTATTTGTCATTGAAAGTAAAAAATCCAAATTAGGTTGGCCCGGCCCGCCGACACGGGTGGTCTTGGACCGCGCCCTAAAAATGTGCTGCCGGGTTTGGCTCCGGGTCTGGTTCCGCTTCCGGGCTTACAACGTGGACGTGCTGGACACGCCCGGACCGGTGTTGCTCATTCCGGATCACCGCTCCTGGCTCGACTGGCTGTTTCTCTGGGTCTGCCTGGCGGACGATTGGAAGTTCGTCACTTCGCGCCACACGGCGCAGACGAGCTGGTTGCACCGGCTGATCATGATCAACCGTCACACCCTCCCCATTGACACCGGCTCGCCTTACGCGGTGAAGCACATGGCGGAGTTTCTCAAAGGGGGCGGACGGCTCGTGTTATTTGCCGAAGGCCGCCTCTCACGCACCGGCAGCTTGATGAAACTCTTCGACGGCACCGGCTTTCTCATTTTTAAAACGCGGGCGAAAGTCATCACCGCTTACCTGCGCGGCGCCGAACGCCTGCCGTTTTCCCCCAATCCCGGCGGGAAAAAATGCTTTCCCCGGGTGACGGTTCATTTCAGCGCCGTGCTGGCGCCGCCGGCGGAGGGGGAGGGCGGCGCCGGTCGCGCCCGGGCGCGGCTGACCGCCTGGCTCCGCGATCAACTGGTGCGGCAGCAGTTCGAGGTGGAGATGGCTTTCGGCCCGCCGAACGTTTTTGCGGCGGTGGCGGAGACGGCCCGCCAACAGCCGGATTTCATCATCCTGGAAGATGCGGGGTTGCAAACGCTGACGTATCGGCGGCTGATGGTGGGAGCCGCCCTGCTGGCGGGGGCCTTGCGCGACCTGGTGGCGGGGGACGAACGCATCGGCGTGTTGCTGCCCAATGTCAACGCCACGCCGACCACCCTGCTCGCGTTGTGGAGCCTGGGCAGGGTGCCCGCGTTGCTGAACTTCTCCGCCGGCACCCCCGCCATGCTGGCCTGCGCGGAACTGGCCGGATTGAAACACCTCATCACCTCGCGCGCTTTTGTCGAGCGCGCCAAACTGAATCTGGACGGTTTTCTGAAAGCGGGCATCCGGGTGATCTGGCTCGAAGAGGTCCGTGCCCGCATCACCGGTCCCCAAAAAATCCTCGCGCTGCTCCGGCACTGTTTCCCTCGGCCGGTGACCGGCGGCGGTTTGGCCGCCACCGGCGCCACGGCCGTGATTGTTTTTACGAGCGGCTCGGAAGGCGCGCCCAAAGGGGTCGAGTTGACGCATGCCAACCTGCTGGCCAACATCCGGCAGATGCTGGCCGTCACGGACCTCACCGACTGCGACCGCCTCCTCAATTGCCTGCCGCTGTTTCACAGTTTCGGGCTCACGGCGGGGACCTTGCTGCCGCTGGTGCGCGGGCTGTTTGTCTTTCTCTATCCCTCGCCCCTGCATTACCGCCTGGTCCCCGCCCTGTTCTATGAGTTGGACTGCACCGTGTTCATCAGAACCAACACGTTTCTGAACGGCTATGCGCGCAAGGCGCATCCCTATGATTTTCGCAGCCTGCGTTACCTGTTTTCCGCCGCGGAGAAATTGCAGGAGGCCACCGCGCTCGCGTGGTCGCGGCAATTCGGCGTGCGGATCCTGGAGGGTTATGGTGCCACCGAGTGCGCCCCGTGCGTGAGTGTCAACACGCCCCTGGAACCGCGTTACGGCTCGGTGGGCCGGCTGCTGCCGGGAATGGAATGCAAACTGGAACCGGTGGCCGACGTGGCGGAGGGCGGACGGCTGTTTCTGCGCGGGCCCAATGTGATGCAGGGTTATCTGAACCCGGAGGCCAACGCCGCCTTCCGGGCGCTCGGCGGCTGGTATGACACCGGCGACATCGCGAGCGTGGATGCCGACGGTTACCTGCACCTGCTCGGCCGGCTGAAACGCTTCGCCAAGGTGAGCGGCGAGATGGTGAGCCTCACGGCGGTGGAGGACGCGCTGGCCGGGGCGTTTCCGCAATACGGTCTGCGCTGCCAGGTCGCCGTCCTCACCCGCCCTGATGAGAACAAAGGCGAGGTGCTCATCGCCGTGACCAATGAACCGAAGCTGACCCTGGCCGAAATGCGCGACGCCATCACCGCCCGGGGATTGACGAATTTAAGCGTCCCGCGTGAGGTGAAAGTGGTGCCGGAGATCCCCAAGCTGGGCACCGGCAAAGTGGATCACCGCGAACTACAAGCGCGGATCTTGGCGTCGAAATGAATGCGGTGCATCCCGATGTTGTCGGCGGATTTTTTGTACCGCAGACTTCCAAGTCTGCTGTCTCGCAGGTTTCCAAACCTTCCGGCCGTCCGCCAAGTTGGTGCGTCCGCTGGCGTTGCCAACAACTTCGGGATGCATGGAAATGAATGGCCCGCTGATGCGGGTGGTTTCAAGGCCGGACGGGCTTCCACCCGGCCTCAGTTCGACCGGGTCAAAGTTGGTCAAGTCTGGCCCCCCCCGGAAGAGTGGGATTTACGACCATATATCTGCCCGTCTCCTATGATCCCACCACGGAATGGACCGCGACCAACTGACGCACTATCCGGACAATTCGATGTCAGTGTGACTTCGTCCCCTCAGACCGGGCGGCGCGCCCAGCGCAGTTTGGCGGAGGTGGACCGGGGATTTTCCCGGCGTTCTTCCGGGCCGGCCCGCAGCACTTCCGTGGCGATGTCCGCATAATCCCCGGCGTGCCTGCCGGCTTCGAAGGCTCGCTTCACGCGCCGGTCTTCGCCGGAATGAAAGGTCAGCACGGCCACCCGCCCGCCGGGGCGCAGCATGGCGGGCAACTGGCGCAACAGCGTTGTCAGAGCTGAAAATTCGTCGTTCACGGCGATGCGCAGGGCTTGGAAAACGCGGCGCACCGAAAGGCCGGTCTCATCGCGGGACACCCGGGGGAGCGCACGGCGGATCGCCTCGGCCAACGCGGTGGTGGTGGCGAATTCCCGGCCGGCCAGCGCGGTCCCCAGCGTATCCGCGTGGGGCTCATCGGCGTTTTCCACCAGCAACCGGCTCAGCGCCGCCGGTGGGATTTTGGCGAGCAATTCCCCGGCGGACTGGCCGCGCTGCGGGTTCATGCGCATGTCCAGCGGTCCGGCGTCCTTGACGGAAAACCCGCGTGCGGGATTGTCAATCTGCATCGAGGAAACCCCCAGGTCCGCCAGGATCAGGTCTGCGCCGTCCAATCCCGCCCCGGCCAGCACGCGCGCCAGCCCGGCGAAGTTGGTCCGGTGCGCGGTGAAGGTCTCGGGACCAAATCCGAGCGCCCGCAGCCGGGCCTCGGTTTTGGGCAGTTCCAGGGAGTCGGCGTCCAAACCGAGCAAGCGGCCCCCGGGCTGGATTAACGGCAGTAATTTTTCCGCGTGCCCGCCGTAGCCCAGCGTGCAATCCACGACCACGTCACCCGGTCGGGGGGCCAGCACGGTGAGAATCTCGGCGACCATGATCGGCCGGTGTGTGCCGGCGGGGGTTTTGCCCGAGGCCAGCACTTTGGCCACGGTGTCGGCAAAGTGTCCGGGCTG
>Ga0302195_10001370_pt1 | contig 19263 bp, 17 predicted proteins | sample II_Bog_N1_2_FD_198778 | JGI IMG/M metagenome (GOLD analysis project Ga0302195, IMG submission 198778) | Peat permafrost microbial communities from Stordalen Mire near Abisko, Sweden - II_Bog_N1_2 | ecosystem: Environmental > Terrestrial > Soil > Wetlands > Peat | place: Sweden: Abisko...
CACCCGGCCATCCGCACCCTCGAAATCGAAAAGGCCGACCCCACACTCCCCACTCTCTACATCGCGGGTGATTCCACTTCCACCGATCAGCCTCTCGAACCTTTTAACAGCTGGGGCCAGATGATTACGCGCTTCTACGGCACTGGCATTGTCGTAGCCAACAATGGAGAATCCGGCGAATCGCTCCGCGGTTTCCTCGGCGAACAGCGCCTCGCCAAACTCATGAGCGTCATCAAACCCGGCGATTTCCTCTTCATCCAGATGGGTCACAACGATCAAAAGGAAAAAGGCGAAGGCGTCGGGGCCTTCACCACCTATGCCGCGGATCTGAAAACATTCGTCGACGCCGCCCGCCAGCATGGCGCCACGCCCGTCCTGCTCACTCCTGTCAGCCGTCTCTCATTCGACCCCGCGCGGCCGAACAAAATCCTCAACAACCTCGGCGACTACCCCGAAGCTGTGCGCAAAGTCGGCCGGGAAGAAAACGTCCCGGTCATCGACCTCAACGCCATGAGCCAGCGTTTCTACGAAGCTCTCGGACCCGTCGCCGCGCACCTCGCCTTCGCCGGCGCCGATACCACGCATCACGATAACTACGGCAGCTACGAACTCGCGAAAGCCATCGTGACCACGATCAAACAGCAGAATCTCCCCACAGCGAAATATCTGCTCGACGTTCCGGGCTTCGATCCCGCGCATCCCGACCCGGTCGCCACCTTCGATATTCCCGCCGAGCCGCGCGCGCCCATCCCGGCCGTTAAGCCTTACGGCCAGTAAAGGCGCATAATCGTATTGCACGCTTCGACGGTCCGCGCCGTCGTATCTGCCAGGAGTTCAGTATGCGTCTTAAAACCGTAGCCTTCGCCACAATCTTCTTCGCGTCGTTCGCGCACGCGCAACAAACGTTCGATTTCACCAACAAGCCTTCGCCGCAGGGCCTTCAGGAAGTCGCCACCGTTCTGCGCACTGTCGCCAACATCCAGAACTTATCTGTCGATACGGCCGCGGCTACCGTGACCATCAACGGCACTCCCGACGAACTCGCCACCGCAGGCTGGATCATCCACCAGCTCGATCAGGCCGCGCCTCAGAATTCCGCGCAATACGTGATGCCAGGCAAGAGCGATGACGTGATTCGGGTCTTTCACCTGAGTCACATATCGCCCGGCACGCCGCAGGAAATTCAGGAGATCCTCACCACCCTTCGCACGGTCGCGGACATCCAGAAGATATTTAACGACACCGCACTATCTGACCTGGTAGTGCGCGGAACGGCCAGTCAGCTTGCCCTCGCCGACTACATCATCAAAGCCGTTGACATCATACCCGGCACGGTAACGGTAGCCGCGGCTCCTGAATTTCATTACGCCGCGACCGGCCAGTTCAATCACGGTCCCGACGTAGTGCGCGTGTTTTATCTGCGCCACACCACAACCCCGCAGCAGATGCAGGAAATCCTCACCACGCTTCGCACCGTCGCCGACATCCAGAAGATCTTCAATTACACGCCGCTAAGCGCCCTCACGATAGGCGGAACGGCCAGCGACCTCGCCACTTGCGAATTTCTGATCGGCAAGCTCGACCTGCCTGCCGACTCAAAAAGCGCCCCGCCCTCGGAGTTCAATATTCCAGCCAACGTCGCCGGCGGCAATGTGATCGGCGTGTATTATACGTCGAACCTCTCCGGTAAGAAACTGGCCGCTGCCGTAACGCTCCTGCGCGAGACCCTTCAGCTGAGCAAAACCTTCATGAAGACCGCGCCCCAGACTCTGATCTATCGCGGCACCGCCGATCAGGTCGCAAAAGCCGAGCAGCTGATCAAACAAAAAGACCAGCCCGTCGAATCCTCGTCAGCCGCTATACCGCCGGGGAACTAGCCCTGGTACTGGCCGTAGTCAGCACTTCCACCGCGTCCTGCGCCAGTTCCAGCTTCGTAGCCTCCACCAGATCCTTCACATGATCGGTCGTAGTAGCGCTCGAAATCGGCGCCACAATCCCAGGGCGAGTCATCAGCCACGCCAGCGCCACGCGCGCGGGAGTCGACCCATACTCCTTCGCCACCACATCCAGAGCCGCCAGCACGCGCCGCCCGTGATCGTTCAGATACTTCTTCACGCCGCCGCCGCGCGCCTTGCCCTCCAGATCGGCCTCGCTCCGATACTTGCCGGTCAAAAATCCCGACGCCAGCGAATAATACGGAATCACTCCCAGCCCGTATTGCAACGCCACCGGAGCCATCTCCGATTCATACGGTTCCCGCTCCATCATGTTGTACTGCGGCTGCAGCGTCTGATAACCGGCCAGCCCGTTGCGCTGACTCGTCTCCATGGCCGCCTTCAGCCGCGCACCCGAATAATTCGACGCCCCGATAAACCGCACCTTGCCTCTTTTGATCATCGCGTCGAAAGCCCCGAGCGTCTCTTCGAGCGGCACGCCAGCGTCGTCCTGGTGCGATTGATAAAGATCGATATGATCGGTCTGCAAGCGGCGCAGCGAATCTTCCACAGCCTGCTCCATGTACTTTGCCGCCAGCCCCTTCTTCTCCCCGCCCATATCCATTCCGACCTTCGTCGCGATCGTCACCTGCTCGCGCTTCCCCGTCTGCGCAAACCACTTGCCGATGATCGTTTCCGACTCGCCGCCCGCGTGCCCCGGCACCCACGTCGAGTAAATATCCGCCGTATCGATGAACGTCAGTCCCGCATCGAAAGCAGCGTCGAGGATGCGAAAGGAATTGGCTTCGTCGAGCGTCCAGCCGAAAACATTCCCGCCCAGCATGATGGCCGGAACCGAAATTCCTGTTTGTCCAAGGAGTCGTTTCTTCATTCACAACTATTTTAGCGAATAAAATCAACAACATCCATATCGAGCTCAGGGCGCGTATGCTCTACTTTGATCAGGGAACGGCTTTTCACTGGCCGTTGCTGACAATATTTTCCCGGCCGGGAAACGTCGATTGAGGTGAAACTGGACTCTCGGGTGCCCCATGTAGTATCCGATAGGGCTGACGGCGCTGACTCATGCAGATCACGCCGACGAGAGAACTTTCAGACTGGTCTGATCACGCCGCGTTCAAGCGAAAGACGTAGTTCGCGGCTCCAGAGGGCGGATAGCGATGAAAACATCGTTATAGACGGCGACGCAAAACGTCGCCTGACAAAGATCGAAATTGGCGCTATGCTACGCGGGCATTACCACAACACTAACCGCATTGCTGTCTGGCCCGATAGATCCCGCCCGATTCACGTGCGGCAGGAAACGGCGGCTTAACAATCCGACCCCCTGCCGCAACGACGTTCCATGGGAACGTCTGGCAAAACGTAAGACTAAAACGCGAAGCACAAGTGTGCCCTTTCAATCCGGCAAAACCGGCCATGACGTTCCAGCTACTTCGGAGACACTACACTAGAGATGGAGGAGCACGCTTATTCATGGCAAGCATTCTCGAAGGTGTCCATTCGCCGGAGCAGCTGAAGAATTTCTCTCCTTCCGAACTGGAACAGCTCGCGGCGGAGATACGCGAAAGGCTCATCAACGTTCTCTCCAGCAATGGCGGCCATCTCGGCCCAAACCTGGGGGTGGTGGAGCTTTCCATCGCACTGCATTACGTTTTCCGCACGCCCGTTGACAAACTCCTGTTTGACGTGAGCCACCAGGCTTACGTGCACAAGCTGCTGACGGGACGCCAGGAACAGTTCCACACCATCCGCACTCCCGGCGGCCTCAACGGGTTCATGCTTCGCTCCGAAAGTCCGCACGATTGCTACGGCGCGGGGCATGCCGGCACCGCTCTCTCCGCGGCGCTGGGCATGGCGGTTGCCCGCGATAAGACGGGCGGCAAGGAACACGTCGTCGCGGTAGCCGGCGACGCGGCATTCACCTGCGGCATCACCTATGAAGCCCTGAATAATATCGCCCACCACACCAAACGGCTGATCGTGATTCTGAACGACAATGAGTGGTCTATCGACAGAAACGTCGGTGCGATCGCCAGTTATCTGAACCGAATCGTCACCAGCGAGCAATTCGATTATCTGCATGACCGCGCCGGAAAACTTGTCGAGAAAGTGGGCGGCATGACGGCTCTTCGCATGGCGCGAAAAGCCGAAGAGGCCGCCAAAGGCATTCTGCTCCCCAGCGTGATTTTCGAGGAACTGGGCCTCAAGTACTTCGGCCCCATAGACGGACACGATATCCCCGCTTTAATCAGAACTCTGGAATTCCTCAAGAAGCAGGACCGCCCCGTATTGCTTCACGTGCTCACACAAAAAGGTAAAGGCTTCGAACCGGCGCTCGAAAAGCAGAAGAAATTTCACGGCCTGGGACCGTATGATCCCGAAACCGGCGAGACCAAGCCCCTCGGCCGCCGCACTTATTCCGAAGTCTTTGCCGATACCATGGTGAAGCTCGCCAACATGGATCCCCGGGTGGTGGCCATCACTGCGGCCATGCCCAACGGCACCGGCCTCGACCGCTTCCAGCCGATTCATCCCGACCGGTTTTTCGATGTGGGTATCGCCGAAGAACACGCCGTGGTTTTTGCCGCCGGCATGGCCGCTCAGGGCATGAAACCTTTCTGCGCGATCTATTCCACGTTCCTCCAGCGCGCCTTCGATCCGGTCGTGCACGATGTCTGCCTGCAAAACCTGCCAGTTGTTTTCTGCATCGATCGCGGCAGTCTCTCCGCCGACGACGGCCCGACGCACCATGGCCTTTTCGATATCAGTTATCTTCGGGCTATCCCCAACCTGGTCCACATGGTTCCGAAAGATGAGGACGAACTGGCGGACATGCTCTTCACCGCAATGAAGTGGGACGGACCGATCGCCGTTCGCTTTCCGCGCGGCCTGGGGCCGGGCACACCGGTGAAAGACGTGCCCCGCGCCATTACAATCGGCAAGGCGGAACTCCTCCAGCACGGCGACTACGACCGCGTAGCCATCTTCGCGCTGGGTTCACTGGTGCCCATGGCGGAAGAGATAGCCCGCAAGCTGGAAGGCGAAGGCATCGGCGCCGCGGTGATCAATGCCCGCTTTGCCAAGCCGATTGACGTTCACATGCTGGAGTTTTTTGCCGGCACCGCCGAAGTTATTCTCACACTCGAAGACCACGTTCTCGCCGGAGGTTTCGGCAGCGCCGTACTGGAGGAACTGAACAAACTGGGGCTGACCGTCCCGGTCGTGCGTGTCGGCTGGCCGGATTTGTTCATCGAGCACGGAAAGGTGGAATCGCTGCGCGAGAAATATGGAATCACTCCCGAAGCCGCAATTAAACGTCTCCGCCCACACCTTTCGGTTCCGCAGCCACAACTGGTGAAATAACGGCTCGGTACCGGTACTCAGATAGTACTGATGTGACGTCCGCTGTGGGCGGGAAACACGGAAAGGTGAGAGAATCGGTGACGTACTGTCGGCAACGTAGACTTGGTAGTCTCGAATATTCCAGCGCCTTGCCGCCACGGAGGAAACTAAATGACATACATCCGACCCATCTGTAAGACGGCTCTGCTTGGTTCCACGTTATTCGTTCTGGCCTTTGGCGTCACCAGCGCCGGTGCCACCACCATCACGCCGACGCTGTACTTTTCCGACGCCTCTGACTACACAAATGGCAATCCGGCCGACAATCAGATTTACTCGGATTATGAGCCGAACGCCGTTACCGCTTCTGCGACAGGCTCCATCAACGGTGAGACCACGACATCTTCCGCCAGCATCGCCGCCGGCACGCTGCGTATTCTGAATACAGGCAATATCGATCCGTCTCTCGGCGGAGCCAACACGGAATCGTACGCATCCCTCGGAGATACCATCACCGCGTCGGGGGCTACCGCGGGCCTGAACCTGGGCGTCAATATCACGGAGAATGGTACGGCCTCCGCTGCCAGTCCGGGCGACGACGACACTTTTATGGTAGTTGCGGCCTACACGTCCGGAACCTTCGATACCAACGCCTACACCACGCCGCTCTGGGCGGCAGGCTATCAGATCGGTGCTGATTCCACCGCCGCTTCGAGCGGCATCTTCGGCGCTTTCGGCCTGAGTGCGGCGACAGGCATTTACGGCGATGGCTCGAACAACATCCCCATCAGTATTCCTTTTGCTACGCTTCCCTCGACTTTCGAGCTGTTTATCGCCATCGGTTCCTATGAAAACGGATCGGGCCTGGTCTGGTCGAATGACTTCAGCCATACGCTGGACGTATCGGTATCGGCCCCGACTGGAGTCTCTTTGACCTCGGCTTCGGGCGATTTGCCCGTAACGTCGTCGACGCCGGAACCCTCGACGCTGAGTTTGGGAGCGATAGCGCTCCTGGCTGGACTGGTCGTACGATTCCGCAGAAAGACGGTTCCCGTAGCCCGGTAGCCCTCGGGACATAACACTGTTATACTGGGCGGCCATGTCCGGGCACCTTCGTGCGGCTGCGTATCTTTTTCTCTCCGCTCTCGCAGCGGCCGCTCAGTCTCCGGCGCAGGACTGGAGTGCGGTAAAAGCATTGGCCGCAGGAACCTCCGTTCGGGTTTCGAGTGGTTCACATACCATAAACGGCCAGGTTCAGAGCGTTACCGACGAATCGCTGTCCATCGACTCCGGGAAGAAGCAGCAGACGCTGGACCGCCAGGAAGTCCTGCGCGTTTCCGTCAAGAAGACGGCTCATCGCGGGCGAAATACTCTGATTGGATTAGGCGCGGGCGTCGCGATCGGGGCCACTGTCGGCGCCGCGAGCCACAAGGATTGTACCGGCTTCTGTATTTTCTACACGACCCGGGGGCAGGATGCCGGAATTGGCGCGCTTGTGTTTGGCGTCGTCGGAACAGCGGCGGGGGCACTCATTCCGACGGGCGGCTGGCGCGAAGTCTATAAGCGGTAGCCTGCCTCGCGTTATCCTCAGATTCGTGAGCGAAACCGCCTTCCCGACAGAAGCAACCCCGCAGGATATCCGGCGGCGCATCGACGCCGGGGAGCCACTGGTACTGATTGATGTTCGCGAGCCGGAAGAATTTGCCATCACGGGCATCGAAGGCGCCACGTTGATCCCCATGCGAACCATCCCCGCTCACCTGCAGCAACTGGAAGCCAGGGCCGACGAAGCTACACTGATCGTTTTCTGCCACCACGGAGTACGCAGCCTGAACGTGGTGCACTGGTTACGGCAACAGGGCCTTGATGCCTGCCAGAGCATGGCCGGCGGTATCGATGCCTGGAGCACACTGGTCGATCCGTCGGTCCAGCGTTACTGACGGGCGCCGGGCATGGCGAGATTTCCCCGCCGCACCGCTGCATTTTGAGCCATAATTGCCAGTTCGGTGACCTTTGCGGCATGCGAAAAGGTCATCGCGGTCGAGGTTCGGTCTCTTACATCCGAAGCCAGAGCCTCGAAGTACGTCAGCGGAATATCCGCGCAATGGATGTACTCGTTGCGGGTCTTGTTCACCAGAAAAAGGTGGTCGGTGCCATCGCGGCCGCCGACGTCGACGTATTTGCGCAGCTCTATATATCCCTCGGTGCCGAGAATGATGAAGCGTCCGTCTCCCCAGTTGGGAAGGGCGTCGGGCGTATACCAGTCGATGCGAATGTAACCCTGTGCGTTCTCGCTTCTAAGCAGGATTTCGCCGAAATCCTGCAGGCCGGGGTCGCCGGGATTGGCGAAATTGCCAACGCTGGACGCCACGATTTCCGCGTCCGACGAGCCGGTGAAGATCAGAAACTGGTCGATCTGATGCGACGCAAGGTCGGTCAGGATGCCGCCGTAACGGGCATCGTCGAAGAACCACTCGGCGCGCAGAGCCCTGTTCAGGCGATGGGGGCCGATGCCGATAGTCTGCACTACGCGGCCGATCGCACCGGCTTCAACCAGTTCCTGCGCCTTGATTACGGCCGGGACCTCGAAGCGTTCGGAGAAATCGACGGACCAGATGCGTCCGGTCCGCGCCGCGGCTTCTTTCACCCGCGCCAGATCGGCAAGCGTCGTACAGCCCGGCTTATCGAGCATCACGTCTTTACCGCGCTCCATGCAGCGAATGGCAAGAGTGGCGCGGTTGCAGGGAACCGCCGCGATCAGCACCAGTTCGATCAGGGGATCGTCCAGAATGGCATCCACGTCCGGTTGGCGCGGAATGTCCGGGAAGCGTTTCAGAAATCCGTCCAGCGTGGGGGGCGTTCCTTCGGTCCACCAACCCGTGCAGACTGCGCCGGTGGCCAGCATGCCGCCGAGCATACCGTAAATATGGCGATGGTCGATGCCAATGACACCGATTTGAAGGGGCTTCATCCTCGACTATATTACGCCAGCGACATTTGGTTGTCTGCTACTACTAAACATATGGCCGAAACACTGGGATTTATAGGACTGGGAAAACTGGGCTTGCCAATCGCGCAGAAGCTAATGGCCGGCGGATTTTCTCTGCGGGTTTACAATCGCACCGCGGAGAAGACGGCGGAACTCGTCGTTCAGGGTGCAACGGCGGCGAAGTCTCCCGTTGAGACGGCGGTCGCGGGTGGCATCGTGGTGTCGATCGTATCCGACGATCGCGCGATTCTCGAACTGGCGGGTGACGATTTCTGCGAGGCGCTGGGCGCGGGAATTCATATTTCGATGAGCACCGTTTCACCGGTCACTTCGCGAACCCTGGCGGAGCGTCATGCGAGGTTCGGCGGACGTTTCGTAGCGGCTCCGGTCTTCGGACGTCCGGAGGCTGCGGCGGCGAAGAAATTGTGGATCTGCACGTCGGGCGCGGCGGCTTCAAAGGAAGCTGTGAAGCCCGTGTTCGATGCCATCGGACAAGGGGTTTTCGATTTCGGCGAGGAAGTAGGGGCGGCCAATGTGGTGAAGCTGGCGGGCAATTTTCTGCTGACCGCGGCAATCGAGGCGATGGCGGAAGCTTCGGCGATGGCGGAAAAAAATGGCGTGCCTCGCGCGGATTTGCTCAACATGCTGAGCTCCACAATCTTCAACTGCCCGATCTATGTGAACTATGGCAAGGGAATTATTAATTCGCAATTCGAGCCTGCGGGCTTTTCGATTCCTCTGATCCTGAAGGATATGCACCTGGTGCAGAAAACCGCGTCCGATGCCCGGGCTCCCATGCCGATTGTCAATTTGCTGATCGATAGATATTTGACGATGCTGGCGAAGGGGCTCGACCGTTACGACGCCGTCGGACTCGCGGTGTGTGCGGCGGAGGATGCGGGTTTAGACTGGCAGGCGAGCCAGCCAGTGGTGTCGTGATGAAGCGCAATTCCTGGTTCGTATTGGTCGGGCTCGCGTTATTGCCCGCAGCTGGACTTTGTCAAAGCGAGGCGGTTCGGCCGCAATTCGACGCCGCGTCCATCAAAGTGAATCGTTCGTCCGACCGGCCGTCCACGCACTACGACGCGGCCCGCGTCATTCTCCAAAAGGCCAGCATCAAACACCTGGTCCGCAGGGCTTTTCCGTTACCCGACTATCAGGTTGTCTGGCCCGATTGGGTAGCCGCCGATCGCGGCGCTCTTGGATACGACGTTTCCGTCACCTTCCCTCCCAATACCAGCGCCGAGCGGCTTCAGCTGATGTTTCAGGACCTGCTCACGGCGCGTTTCGGCTTGACGACGCACTGGGAAACGCGCGATGTGAAAGCGTTCGAAGTGCGCGCTTCCGAACGGGGAACCCGGCTTCATGAAGCCGTGAACCCCGCTCAGCCAACCGACTTCCCGAAGTATTCCAGCAGGCTCGAAAACGGCGTATGGCATCTGAGCAGTCAACTCGGCGGCGCACCATCCGGATTGACCGTTGGCGGCCTGCTCGAAGTCATCAACGGCCTGCACATTCTGGATCGCCCGCTTGTGGATGCGGCGGGAATACAGGGGTATTACGATATCGAGCTGACCGCCCCGGCGGAAGTCCCCGATAATAAGCCCGATGCAAGTGAGTTGCTCGGCGCGCTCGACAGGCAACTGGGCCTGAAAGCGTCTCTCAAAACCTTCCCGCTCCGGATGCTGGTCATCGATCACATGGAACGAATACCGACCGGGAACTAAATCGCCAGGTCGTAGCGATCGAGGTTCATCACCTTGTTCCAGGCAGCCACGAAGTCCTGCACAAACGTCTCCTTCGAGTCGTCACATGCATAGACTTCCGCGACTGCCCGGAGCTGGGCGTTGGAACCGAAGACGAGATCGACCACAGTGCCCGTCCATTTGAGTTCGCCTGTAGCCCGGTCCCGCCCCTCCAGCCCACCTTCCGGTTTGTCGGATTTTTGCCACTTCGTCTTCATATCGAGCAGGTTGACGAAGAAATCGTTCGTCAGTGTCTCGGGCCGCGAAGTGAAAACGCCTTGTTGGGACTGTCCGAAGTTGGCGCCGAGCGCGCGCAGGCCTCCCACCAGAACCGTCATCTCGGGAGCGGTCAGCGTCAGCAGGTTCGCCCGATCCAGCAGCAGTTCGGCCGCCGATCCCTCGTGTCCCTTCCTGAGATAGTTGCGGAAGCCGTCTGAGGTCGGCTCCAGTGGAGCGAACGAATGCGCGTCGGTCTGCTCCTGCGATGCGTCCGTGCGCCCCGGCGAAAAGGGGACCTTCACGTCGTGGCCAGCCTTCTTCGCAGCCGCCTCTGCGGCTGCGCAGCCGCCCAGCACGATCAGATCGGCAAGCGAAACGATCTTTTTCCCGGACTGCTCGCCGTTGAAACTGCTCCGGATGGACTCCAGCTCCCGAAGAACCTTCGCCAGTTCGGCCGGCTGATTGACCTCCCAATCCTTTTGCGGCGCAAGGCGAATACGCGCCCCGTTCGCCCCGCCGCGCTTGTCGCTGCCCCGGAATGTTGCCGCCGATGCCCAGGCCGTGGTGACCAGTTGGGAGATGGAAAGTCCGGAGGCGAGGATTTTCGCTTTCAGATCGGCGATATCTTTTTCTCCGATCAGTTCGTGATCCACAGCGGGAACGGGGTCCTGCCAGAGCAAATGCTCCGTGGGAACAAGCGGCCCCAGGTACCGCGCAACAGGCCCCATGTCGCGGTGCGTGAGCTTATACCAGGCCCTGGCGAACGCGTCTGCGAAGGCCAGCGGATTCTCATGGAAATGTTTCGATATCTTCGCATAGGCCGGGTCTGTCTTCAGCGAGAGATCCGTCGTAAACATCATGGGGGCGTGCTTCTTCGAAGGATCGTATGCATCCGGCACGCTACCCGCCGCGGATGCGTCTTTGGGCGTCCACTGGTGGGCGCCGGCGGGACTCTTCGTGAGTACCCATTCATAGCCGAAAAGGTTGTCGAAATAGTTGTTGTCCCACTTCACCGGGTTGGTGGTCCATGCACCCTCCAGCCCGCTGGTGATGGCGTCGGCGCCTGCGCCGCTGCCATAGCTGTTCTTCCAGCCGAAGCCCTGCTCTTCGATGTCGGCGCCTTCGGGTTCGCGGCCCACATGCTTATCCGCATCGGCGGCGCCATGGGCTTTGCCGAACGTGTGTCCACCGGCGATGAGCGCAACCGTCTCCTCGTCGTTCATCGCCATTCGGGCGAAGGTCTCGCGGATATCCCTGGCTGCGGCGAGCGGATCCGGATTGCCATTGGGCCCTTGCGGATTCACGTAGATGAGGCCCATCTGAACGGCGCCGAGGGGATTGTCGAGCCGGCGGTCGCCACGGTATCGCTCATCTCCCAGCCACGTGCTCTCCGGTCCCCAGTAGATGTCTTCTTCCGGCTCCCAGATGTCTTCGCGGCCACCGCCGAAACCGAACGTCTCGAATCCCATCGACTCCAGTGCCACGTTACCGGTAAGAATCATCAGGTCGGCCCACGAGATTTTTCGGCCGTACTTCTGCTTGATCGGCCACAGCAGCCGGCGCGCTTTGTCGAGGCTCACATTATCCGGCCAGCTGTTGAGAGGCGCAAATCGCTGCGACCCGGAGCCCGCGCCCCCGCGGCCATCGGCGATACGATACGTGCCTGCACTGTGCCAGGCCATGCGGATGAAAAGAGGCCCATAGTGGCCGTAGTCGGCGGGCCACCAGGCCTGCGATGTCGTCATCAGCGCATGCAGGTCCGCGATCACGGCCTTCAGGTTCAGGCTCCTGAACTCGCTCGCGTAGTCGAATGCCCCACCCATAGGGTCCGACAGGGGGGAGTGCTGGTGCAGGACCTTCAGGTTCAGCTGATCGGGCCACCAGGCCGCATTTGTGGGCGCTCCGGCCAGGGTGTATTGGCGAGCGCCTCGCGAAAACGGGCAACCCGATTCGTTTTGCTCCTGAGTGAAAGGGATCGGGGCCCCTTCTTCTGTAGTATGTTTTGGATCCATATGTTTGCCTTCCTTCGAATTAGAGTCCTGAACGGCTAACGACACTTTGCGCACTCACCTCTGACGACCACTTCGTACGACCGGATGCTGCGCCGTCCCGATCGGGCCTGCCGTAAAGCGGGAACTTCAAACCATTCGAGATCTTCCACCACGCCGCAGCGGTCGCACACAAAGTGATGGTGCGGATGCAGCAACGCATCGTAGCGCGCGGCGCTGGCGTCCAGTTTAAATTCGCGGACGAGACCGGCTTTCACGAGCGTATGCAGCGTGTTGTAAACGGTGGCGCGGGAAGCACAGGCCCGGCGTTTGTTCAGCGCGGGCCAGAGTTCGTCGACCGTGGCATGGTCGGGATGACGCAGCAGGTAGTCGAGGAGAGCGATTCGCTGCGGCGTGCGGCGCAGACCAGCGGCAGTCAGCGCGTCGTCGATATTGTGGGCACCGATCCGATTCACCACCGAACCAGATTAGACTAAATTCCAATGAAGTGCAAGGTCTAAAACGCGAAAGGAAAGCGGAATGCCGCCCCGCGCACAGCGCCCGTTTTTGGAATAGACTGGAGGACGCCGGGGGGAACTCCATGCCGAGTCAGCAAAGCTTCGAAATCAGCCAACGTATGGCAAGAGATCTGGTTGACGCCGATCTGGATGCGGCGTTCGCTCTTCTCTATATTGCGGAAACCTACGGGATTTCGGAAACCAATCGCCCCCATGCGCTTCGGGCCATTGAAGAAGCCCGCAACGTCATTCTGGATGGCGAGAAACGCCTGTCGGCAGTCAGCGACTGCGACCGCGACCGCCTGAAGGCCGGACTGGAACGGATTCGGGGGGTGATCGAAGGCGTCGGCGCGACGCTCGGTTAGTAGCTATCGACCGCTTCGGCACATCGCCGCAGGATTGCATCCAGTTTCACCTGGTCCTTGTCGTCGCCGAACAGCAGACTGGGCATACCGTCGTGCCACTCGAACGAGCAGACATTGATGCCCTTCGCGGCATTTTCATCGTGGACATGCGTGAGCACATTCTTCAGTGTCTGACCCGGGAATCTCCCGAGGGCGGCGTAAAGCTCCTCCGAGCCGCGCGAAAAGCCATCCACTATGGTTGCGGGCGATACTGTCGTCGGTGGCAGGGGTGGTAGCTCACGGGGCGCGATGGGAATGGCAACCGACCCCGACGATGTGTCATGTGCCTTATGTCGATTCATCCGTGGCGCATCCGACTGAACCCGGATCATCACGATCCAAAACACGGCAATGCAGGCAATAGTGGCCGAGATGCCGGTCAGCGTCGGCCACAAGCCCCGGATTCGGGGAAGCGAATCGTAGGGCGCTCTGAACGGCGCGTCGCTGAATTCAAACCTGGCCTCGGGTAGCAAACCAGGCTGCAAACCAGCTTGCAAACCAGGCGGCAAACGAGGTAGTGCCGTCTCGGCCGGGGGGAGGATATCCGTGGCCGCCGCGCGCCTGCGAATGTCGGCAATATCGGTCTCCAGTGTCCCGAGGTGGCGATTGAGGCTCGCGGCCAGCTCTTTAATACGGAGCGGCTGATAGCCTGTCTGCATCAGCAGCGCCTGGAACTCTTTCATTTCCATGCGGCACTGCTGAATATGTTGGGCCGCCGAGTTCGCGGCTTCGCTGCCGTCGCTCGGCCCCTCCGGGGTCTCCGGATCTTCAAATTGGGGCAGTTCGGCAGATTCGCCAGTGGCTGTATTATGTTGCATTTAGGCTGCGAGGGAATGACGGCTCCGTGTCCTCCCCTGGATGGAACTTGCTTGTAGAAGTCTTATCGGCTGAAAGCTGGCGGTTTCGGCGCAGGGGAGCGAGAAATTCGCCTCGAAATCGGCGGAAGGCAGCTTGCTCCAGCGCGCACCCGGGGCCGCAGCGGCTGTTAGACTTGTGAAATGCTTCGGGGCGAACGGCAGCGACTCCTGTGGCTCATCGCACCCGCGCTTCTCACGCTCGTCCTCATCTGCCGGACCTTTTGGTATTTTTTCTCCTCTATCGGCAACGTACCCTGGTCCGATCTGTGGCCGATGCTCTCCGAAGTCCGAAGCTTTCGTGCCGGACAATCGGGATGGAGCTACCTTTACTCTGCCTTCTGGGGCAATCGGCCTCTGGTTCCGCGGCTGTTCATCTATGTGTCGGCGCGGTTCCTGCACTATTCGGGGTGGAGTTTCGTCGTCGTCACGCTGACCGCGCAGGTGGCGATGTTGCTGGTTTTGCTTTGGCTGTTTCGCCGTGCCTTTCCGGAGCGCAGGGCGGTCTATTGGCTGTCGTCGATCGCCGCCGTCAATCTGCTGCTTTCCTCTTTGCAGATGGAAGTGTTCATGGAAGGCCTCAATATCGAATACACCATCGGCTACGGCTCGGCCGTCGCCGCCATTGCGCTTTCGGGGCTACCCTGGCGACCGGGCCCGAAAACCGAACTGCGCTTCTGGATCGCCCTCCTGCTGGGCGCGGTTTCGAGCGGCTGTTTCGCCATCGGTCTGGCTGTTTTCCCGATGATGATGCTCGCGATATGGCTGGCCCGCGGCCGCGGCCGGTACATTGCTATAACGTTCGCGGTCGCCGCCGTGCTGGCAGTCAACTTTTCAAGCGGCTACACGCGCCCCGCGATGGGGATGGGTATGGGGGCATTCCATCGTCCTTTGCAGGCCCTGCGAATCGTCGCACTTGTCCTGGGCGGCCCGGTCACCTTGTATTCACGCTCTCTCGGCGTGATCGCGGGCGCAGCCGGAATTTTAATCGCCGCGGCGGTTCTCTTTCGTATTGCCCGCGACCCGGCTCTGAGAGTCACGCCGGGAGCGGTCTCGCTGACTATGATTGCGTGGTTCATGATCGCCTCGGCTGCCAGCATCATGGCGGGCCGCCTGTCTCCGGAATGGCTGGCCCAGACCATTTATACGCTTCCCAGCCGATATCTTCATCCCACGCAGGTTTTTTGGGCGGTGCTGTTTCCTCTGTCGTACCTGTACCTGCCGCGCGGCCTTCCTGGGCGGGTAACCGCTTTGGCGGTGGCGCTCACTACCCTGATTCTCGCGTTTGGCACGTGGAACTGGCAATGGTATCTTCCCCGCGAATGGGCGATCGTAAACGAGCACCTGGATGCGGCTGCGTCGGGCTTTATCCTGGACGTTTCCGATCCCGCGGTTCTGGACAACGTCTATCCGGTGCCCGCGCTGCGCAATAACGTGGTCGACTATATGAGGAAGCAGGATCTGTCCGTCTTCCATGAACCGAGATCGCACTGGGCGGGCCGTAATGTGATGAGCATCGCTCCCGCGGACGACGGCAGTACGTGCCGCGCGGCTATTCGCACAGTGGACCCGCTGGGTTCCGGAGACGCTTTTCGCGTAACCGGCAACCTGGTGGTGGATGGCCAGACTCCGCGAAGACGTCTCGACGTTCTGTTCGTCGACAGCACCGGCATCGTTCAGGGACTGGCTCGAACGCTTCCCATTTTCAGCGAACGAGCACCCGTGACAGACTTCTTCGGTTACATGGCGGGGGTCACGCCGCATGAGATCCGTATCTTCGCGCTGACTTCGGGCAGGATGGTGCGCTGCGTCACGGCAGGGCCATAGTCCGCCTGGCCGGTGGGCTCCTCAAAACATCGGAGCGACGATTGTGAGGCGAGGAGAGCCGTCGTTACAAGTCAACGTCCCCTTCAGAACCGGCAGACCGTCCTTGATGAGCTTTTCCGGCTGGAAATCGAAGCGGCAGGGCACGATCCAGAAAGTGAACCCCGTCCCGCTCACGTGGTCTCCGGTCACGGTGAACGTGGTTTCGTGTTCCGGATTGTTCATTGACGCCACGCCGGTATTGCGCGACATGTCGTAGTTCTTCAGCTTGAAAAGAACTTGCCAGGAGAAATCCGCGATCTTTCTCAGATATGGATAGCGGTTGATCAGATCGGCAACCTGGCCAGGGTCGCCATTGAGGGCGACCTCAACCTGCCGTTGAACATCTGGCGGCGCCTGTACCTCGAAATGCAACTCCTTCAGGTTTGCCATGTAAGCCCGCAAGGCGATGGCGCGCACTGCCGCGTCTTCGCTGCCGAGAGCGATCCTCAACGCGAAATCAATCTTAGTTGCATCGCGCGATTCTACGATGGTTTCGATAACCGCCTGGCGCCGCAAGGGATCGGGGTCCGCTAAATCCTGCTGGATTTGTGCCAGTTCGGCGCGCCGGGCCTCGACTTTTACCTTATCCGTCATTCCTGTCTGCGCCTGTATCGCCGGCAGCGGCGCCAAAAGCGCGAGAACCACGAAAACTCTGCGAATCAGCTTCATTGATGGATTCCTTCGTTACTGTTTCACCAGTTCCTGCTCAATAGTCGCCATGTACTGCCTCGATCGGCCGATCGCCGACTGGTATCCCACTAAGTCCTTATGATCAAGAGCCGATGCCGCCAGATCCAGTTCGTGATTCATGCCATTCCACGCTACCTTCAATTCCAGAGGAAGGCCCCCGGTGCCTTTCGCTGCCCGATTGGCGGTATCCAGCCGATCGTTCAGAGCCCCGGCCTTCAGGGCCAGGTCTCCGAAATCCTTGCGCAGCTTTTCCAGTTCCGGCGGGCTCGGCGTGGACTGAGCATCCTGTGGCCCCGGTTCCGAAGGGATCGAAGGGGCCCGATCCGGAGACTTCGCAGGCTCCGCCGCTGGAACCGCCGACACTGGCGCAAAATCCGCGACGCGGCTGAACACGAACGACCCACCGTCATGGCCCGAGTTTCTAATGGGATCCAACTGCGGCAGCTGACTCGATCTGCCGCCGACCGACTCCCGCACCGCGCGAAAGATCTCCTCGACCGCGAATTCCGCAGGCTCCATGGCTTGCAGCGCCCGCAGAAAAGCGCCCGCGAAGATCGAATGGTCTCCCGCTCCGCCGTCCGCCACGGGCTCGTCTCCGCCGCTCGCAAACAATTCCCGTGAGGGACGCGCCCGTAACTTCTGGAGCGTCGCCGCACGGTCCCCGCCCGATGCGAAGTTGTTCGATGCCGTCACTCCGCGTGACAAAGTTCCGGAAAAGCAACTGTCCGAGACGATGAGCACATGCCGGGCCGACAGTGCCTTGACGCCCTTGGTGATGTCATCGGCGCTGATCCATTCTGAATTGTCCTCCGCCTTTGCGTCGATGGGCCACCAATAACTCTCGTCCACGGCCGGGTCCGCATAGCCGTGCCCGGCATAGTAGATGAGCAGCGACGAGTCCGGGCCGAGCGTTCGCCGGTAAGAAATCAGAGCGGCCATTATCTGAGCCCGCGTTGCATCGATCAACAGGGTCGTTTCGAAGCCGTAGCGATCGCGCAGGATGGCCTGCATCGCCCACGCATCGTTTACAGCGGTCTTGAGGTGCGTAACGTATCTGTACTCGTCGTTGCCGACGATCAGAGCGACTTTTCTCTCTCGCGCTGGAGGAGTAATCTGCCCAACCATGGTGGCCATGCTGGCAGAGAGAAACACGATCGCCGCATTGATCCGAAGCAACTGTCTCATTGGGTGCGGAAAGGCCCGAATTCTATATAAGATACACCCAAGGCCGCAACGGGCGAGTCACCGGCACGCTGTGAGCAAACGCGGGCAGTTCGAAAAGCTTAAGGCGAGACGACGACCGCGTTAGCTCAGGATAAACGGAGAAGTTCGGACTCCGCGAAGTAAATGGATTTTGCGCGATGCCGCGACGTCAACAACAGGGCGGGAACCCGATGGCTCTCCGAGATCGACGACGATGCCAGTGCCGCTCGCCCCGGGCGTGAACAGCAGGCCATCGGTGACACCATCGGAAGCGTAGTTGATCTGCTTCGGTACCGGCGACGGGGCGAATGCAAATCCATCATCATTGACGAGAAATGTGGTGATAGCGGCGATGGCCGCAATCCCGTGGGGCAAAAGCCGGCGCAGCAGACGTCTGCTGCGCGCTGCCGGGTGCTGGCGGGTCAGCGCCCTTGATTGAAGAAGCATATTGCATAATGGTATTCAACTGTGCGCCGTGCGGCCCTACGTCTCATCGCTCTGATAGTGCTCCTCAGTGGAGCGGCGGATTATTTCGCCTTCGATCTCGGCGATCCGCTGGCTCCGATGAGCGCAGCAGGAACGTCGAGCCACATCGGTGCAGGTACCATTCACCATATGAGCCCGACCACGATCAGAAACACTGATACTCAGGACGACGAATGTATCGGTTGTGCGGCTGGTTTTACCGCGCATCGAGTCGGGTTTCTGGTTGCTGAAGGTATCGCGACAATGAACGCTTTGTCCGTCTTTCATCCGTCTGATCCGCAACTCGTCCGCGTTGATCCTCCTCCCCGCGCGTAGGATCACTTCACCTCAGATCAAACCAGTTACCCGTCGAACGGGACTCCCCGTCCGCTCAGCCGGTTGGCGCGCATCGAAGGAGGATTGTGAACGATCCAGATCTGATCGCCCGATTGGACGATCAGTACGACCGCAAAATCAAGCTGGCGAAGAGAGTTGCGACGGTCGCGATCGCGCTAAACGTCGCGCTTTCGGCCACAAAGCTCATCGTGGGACATCTGGCGCACTCAACAGCCGTGTTCGCGGACGGAATTGAGAACGCCTGCGATCTTTTCGGATCGGGCATCGTGTTGTTTGGTTTGCACGTGGCTGCTCAGCCTCCGGACCGGGATCATCCCTACGGCCACGGACGCTCTGAAACCATCGCGGGGCTTGCAGTGGGTTTTCCGCTGGGCGTCTCCGGTCTGGTCATTTGCTACCAGTCGCTACATTCAATCCATGTCACGTCCCATAGACCCGAGTTGTTCGCGGTGTGGCCGATGCTTGTCTCGATCTTCGCCAAAGCCGATGCGTCGAGCGGCAAACTCTTCTACGGGCGCAAACTCCAAAGCGAGGCGCTGATCGCTGACGCACATCATGACGGAGTAGAGATCGTCTCCGGAGTGGTTGCGCTCACGGCGGTTGGCCTCTCAATCTATGATCCCGCGCACTTTGCCAGCGCCGACCACTGGGGTGGCTTCGTCGTC
>Ga0302195_10001386_pt1 | contig 19144 bp, 16 predicted proteins | sample II_Bog_N1_2_FD_198778 | JGI IMG/M metagenome (GOLD analysis project Ga0302195, IMG submission 198778) | Peat permafrost microbial communities from Stordalen Mire near Abisko, Sweden - II_Bog_N1_2 | ecosystem: Environmental > Terrestrial > Soil > Wetlands > Peat | place: Sweden: Abisko...
ACGCCCCGCAAGAGTGGATTGGGACGAGCCCGTCGGCTCCGGCCGCTTTGAACTCGAAACCCAGCCAGAGACGCCCAGCACGCCTTCGGCTGAGGCCGAGGCCGCCAGCCGCTCTCCGCAGGCTCCAAAGGGCTACGTAGTGCTCGCAATCGGCCTCCCCGGCTCCGGCAAGACCACCTGGTTCCGCCGCCGCGGAGTCACCCCGCTCTCCAGCGACCTGCTCCGCAACATCCTCTTCGACGACGTCGAAGAACAGCGCTACCAGGGCCTCGTCTTTTCCACCCTCCGCTCCCTGCTCCGCGCCCGCCTCATCGCCCGCATGCCCTGGAACTACGTCGACGCCACCAACCTCTCCATCCACGAGCGTCGCCAATGGATCAAGATGGCTAAAAGCTTTGGATACGAAGTCCAGGCCGTCTTCTTTGATGTTCCACTTGAAGTTTGCCTCGAGCGCAATTCCAAGCGCGACCGAAGCGTAAGCGAAGACGTCATGCGCAAAATGGGCGAAAAGCTCAAGCCCCCCGTCTTCGAAGAAGGCTTCGACAAAATCACCGTAGTCCGCGTAAAAAGCGCGGCGTAATTGAACAGCATTCTCAAAATCGGCCTGATCGCGCTCGGAACTGGCGCGGCCTGTTACGTCTTGCTTGGCCTGCTCGGGGAACTTGGTTTCGTTAAGGGTGGACCTTGCGGATTCGACCCATTTGGTTGGGTGCTTTTTTTCGGATTCCTGATCGCAAGCTGCGGTGGGGTTCTCCTGACCGCCGCCGGCCTCCTCAAAAAGGCCTTCCACAAACTGGCTTGAATGGCGAGAATCACTCCCATGACCCCATCCTCAACTCTGCCCTCTCCCGGAGGGAGAAGGTGACAATAGCCCCGGGTGAAACCCGGGGTTTGCGTGCCCACAAATGCTTCCGTCCTGGAGGGACGGACTGAGATTCTCCCTACCTGCCCCTGGCTTCCCCGAAAACATAACCACAGTTCCTCTCGCCACAACTAGCCATTTTAGCTAAAATAGCTACATTGGAGGCCGCCCATGCTCACCAAGACCTCAGCCGAGGCCCAAAACAAATTCGGCCAGTTGCTCGATCTCGCCCAGCGCGAGCCAATCGCCATCACCCGGCACGGCCGCCCCGCTGCCTTCCTCGTCTCCCCCCGCGATATGGAACCGATCCTCCGCGAGCAAGAGCGTAGAAAGAAGGCAGTCGAGCGCTTTGAGGCATGGTCTGTCATGGCAAGCAAGAACAGGGCTCCTGACGCCGAAGAATTGACTGACGAAGAGATCAACCGGATTGTCCACGAAGTGCGCGCGGAGATTGCATCACGGTGATGGGGCGCGTCGTGGTCGATACCAGCGCCCTCATAGGCGCTGCTTTAAAAGTCGGCTCGAAACCACATCAGGCGCTCATGCTCGCCCTGGAGCACTGTGTGCTTTGCGGTAGCGATCAAACCATGAAGGAGTTCGCTGAGGTGCTGAACCGCCGTTACTTCACCCGCCGTTTGTCTCAATCTGATCGAGACACGTTCTTCGCGATTGTCCGGGAAAATCTTGAGACGTTTCACGTTCCTGAAACAGCCGTCCTTTTCGCTTGATCCCCCTTGTCGCGATAAGAAAGATAACTTCATTCTCGCCCTGGCCCTTGTGGCCCAGGCCGACGCCATCGTAAGAAGCGACCACGATCTGCTAGCTCTTCATCCGTGGAATGGGATTCCGATCCTGACCCCGGCGCAGTTTGTTGCACAATTTCCAGCTTAAGGAGCGCACCTCCAATGACCACATCTCCGCCCACCGCCCCCTACACCGAACCCTGGCTCCGCGGCACTTACTCTGAAGTCCCCGCCGTCCCCCGCGCCGTCCTCCACGCCCTCGACCTGGCCCTCGACGACCTCACCAAATGGACTGAAGGCCTCACCGACGCCGAAGTCCACTCGCAGCCCTTCGGCCTCCCCAGCTTGGCCTTCCACCTCCGCCACATCGCCCGCTCCACCGACCGGCTGCTCAGCTACGCCGAAGGCAACCAGCTCACCGCCGACCAGCTAACCGCCCTCAAATCCGAGCAGACCCACCCTTCCGAATCCGCGCCTGAGCCCCTCGCCGCCCTCCTCGCCGAAGTCGAAGTCTCTTTCTCCAACGCCGCCGGCCGCATCCGCGTCCTCTCGACAGCCGACTTCAACACCTTCCGCGGAGTTGGCCGCAAGCAGCTCCCCACCAGCATTGGCGGCGCGCTCATCCACATCGCCGACCACACCCAGCGCCACGCCGGCCAGGTAGTCACCACCGCCAAAATCCTCAAAGGGCTTCGCGATTAGAGCCCTGGATCGGTCGCGCGCCCCCCGAGTCACGCCAGGGCTTTCAACTCCGGGTACCGCGCAAAGATGAGCCGCCGGTCTTCTTCCGGCAACTGTCCCAATCGCATCGGCTTGTCCTGCGGACGTGTGCCCTTCTGATTCAGCACGTTCATCAGGCTCCATTCCCGTTGCAGGCCTTGTGGTTCATGAGCTGGCAGATCGTACCGCGTAAAGTCGATGGCCATGACCGGGCTATCGTTCGTCCAATTCCGAAGCAGCCCGAGACGAAACTCCTGGTTCATAAACCACTGCATCTCCAGCTCCTTTTCTGAGCCGGGAGCGCCTGTCCCTTTCGCATCGAAGCGGTAATTCAGCCTGCGGTTATCCGGCGTTTGCTTCCGCCACTCCAGGCCAAACGCTCCTTCGGTCATTCCCTGTGTATCCGGCCATCTTTCTTTCACCGCCTGCAACCACCAGGCCAGATCCTCATCGTGACCAATCGAAACCTCCCAAATGCCGGTCACAAATCCAAACCCATTCAGCGCGCGGCCTGTGTCGAAATGCATCGCCGTCGTATCCATCATCTCTCTGCGACCGGCTTCTTTTCCCATGTTGCCCACGGTCTCAATCGGACCCACGCCGACGCGGCTGTTAAACCCGCCTTGAAAGCCCTCGCGGCGGGCGGTGAGAAAGTCGCAAGTCCAGCCGTCGAGGCACACGCAATCGATAAAATCCGCCTTGCCCTGCGCGGGTTTCAGAGAGTGCTCGCGGCTCGGATAATAGGGATAGCAGATACCCCCGTCGCCGTCGCCGTTGTCGATTCCATGCTGGCTCCAGATCTGTCCCTGGCACACATGGATGCCCTCGTCCGCCGCCAGTGCGCGCATATTCTCCGCATCCATGTAACCGGCCACCAGGCACTCGGGGCGATAGCCGTTGCCCACCATGTCTGTCACCATTTGCAACGCCCGTTGAATGGTCCGGCGGTTATGCTCGCGTGTGTCGAACATGGGCGCGAAATATCCGCCCGGGATAAACGTGATCTCGTCCCCGAATTGGTCATGGTACGAAGCCAGCAGCCGGCGCGCATCCTTGTACTGCTGACGGTCGTCAATCAGTGCCAGCCAACTGATTGCCCAGGTCATTTTGCCGCCAGGACAGCCGCGGGCAAAGGCCTCCCGTCGCGAACGGATGTGGCTCACGCTGTTGTCCGGCACCTCGTCCTCGCCAAGGTTGCGCGTGGGAGTGACTTCAATCTGATTCACGCGCACTACGGAAACATGGGTCAGATATCGGCCCTGTAGTCCCGATGAGGTCATACTGTAAGCCAATGCTCTTTCAATGGGCGCTGCCAGCGCCATCCCGGCTGCCGAACCGGTTACGCGGCTAAGAAAGTTTCTTCGAGTCCAGAAGTCGTTCATCGCCCGCCTTTCGTGCGTTGCTCCCTGCCGCTGAACCCATCCCATAGCCCCTTTTCAGCGGGAAACAAGCCAAAAGAAGAATATGCCATCGAGGCAATCGAGGAAGAGGCGCGCAGCCGGCAATTTCTTTCCCAACGACGGAAGCCGTTGGCGGTATCGCCAGCCTCCACAACCCATGACCTGAAGCGAAGCTATTCCTTCGCGATCAGGTCCTGAATATGCCCCATCTTCTCGTGCTTGGTCTTCAGGTACCCGGCAAAGCTGTCCAGCATCTCCACCTCGGCTGAAACTCGCTCCACCACCTCAATTCCGCCCAACTCCAGCGCCGCCACCTTTTCCGGATTGTTGGTAATCAGCCGCACCTGGCTCACCCCCAGCAGCTTCAGCACCTCGGCCGGCAACTCATAACCCCGGCAATCCGCCGCATAGCCAAGCTCGACATTGGCCTCCACCGTGTCCATCCCCTGGTCCTGAAGCTCATAGGCCTTGAGCTTCGCCATCAAGCCAATCCCCCGGCCCTCCTGCTGCTCATACAGCAGAATCCCCGCACCCTCCGCGGCAATCTTGCCCAGCGCCAGTTCCAACTGCAACCGGCAATCGCACCTCAGCGACCCAAACACGTCCCCCGTCAGGCATTGCGAATGAATCCGAATCAGCGGCGGCGCGGAATGAACATCGCCCATCACCAGCGCCACCAGCCCCTCAACAAGCTTTCCTGTCCGCGCACCCTCATCGCAGCACGGCCGCGGCGCCGGCAGCACACCCTCGAAACCCAGAATGCGGAACGCCCCCCAACGAGTGGGGAAATCCGCCTCCGCAACCTTCCTAACGCTCTCAAATCCCATACACCCATTCTACAGAGATCAGTTGTCAGCGGTCAGTTGTCAGTCATCAGTGCCACCACTGCCACCCCGGAGTCCCCAGTCCCCACGCCGATACCCCAGACCCGACACCCCGTACCCCACACCCCGTCCTTGCGATACAGTCAAGAAGGACGGAGAGCCCCCGTGACCGACCGCCTCATTTGGATAACGCTGCTCGTACGCCTCGGCGTCGTTGCCTCCGTGGCCAGCATCCTGGCCCGCGTAGTCACTTTCCGCCGCCTCTTCTTCGCCGAGCACCGCACGCGTCGCCAAACCCTCGCTCTCCTCGCCTTCTTCCTCGTCCCCCTCACACTCGGAGTCTGGGTCCGCACCATCGTGCCCAACTTCCTGGCCGCCGACATCTCCTTTGAGACCGTCGTCCTGCTCGGCCTGCTGCTCGGCCCCGGTTGGGCCATGCTCGGCGGCCTCATCATCGCCGGCCCCGCCGTCTATCACCACGAATACCTGGCCCTCCCCTTCAACATCGCCCTCGGCCTGGCCGCCGGCATCCTCGGCCGCTTCGTCGAGCCCGAAGAGATCTGGTCCTTCACCCCATTCATCGACCTAAGCCTCTACCGATGGGTGCGCCGCAACCTGCGCCAACCTCGCATCGACCGCCAGATTCTGCTCCTCTTCCTCATTGCCGCCATGGAGGCCGCCCGCGACTGGATCGCCCACCTCTACCCTCACCGCCTCTTCGCCCTGCTCGCCTCGCAATCCTGGGTCCAGGTCTTCGTTTGGCTCTCCGCGCCCATCGACGTCGGCATCGCCCTCAAGGTCTGGAGCACCCTCCGCCTCGAAATCAAGCTTGAAGAGCAGAAGCGTCTCCTCCTTGAAGCCCGCCTCGACGCCCTACAGCGCCAGATCAACCCACACTTCCTCTTCAATACCCTCAACTCCATCGCCTCGCTCGTCCGCATCAAGCCTGAGATGGCCCGAGAAATGGTCGTCAAGCTCGCCAACATCCTCCGCGCCCTGCTCAAAGACCACGACACCTACGTGCCCCTGCGCGACGAACTCAGCTTTACCGACGATTATCTGGATATTGAAGTGGTGCGCTTTGGCGCCGAAAAGCTCCGCATCGAGCGAGATATCGATCCCCGCACCCTCGATGTGCTCGTCCCCAGCATCCTGCTCCAGCCGCTCATTGAAAACAGCATCAAGCACGGCCTCGAACCGCGCCTTCATGGAGGAACAGTCACGCTCCGCAGCCGTCTGGAAGGCGACCGGATTCTCATCGAGGTCGCCGACGATGGTGTAGGAATGGGCAACCGTCCTGTGTCGGCATTGCGCCGCACCGGGGCCGGAATCGGTATGAAAAATGTCCAGGAGCGCCTCGAAGTGCTCTACGGCAACCTCGCCCGCTTTGAAGTAGTCAGCAACCCAGGCCGCGGAACCCTCGTCTCAATCGAGATCCCCGCCAACCTCCAGGAAGCCCCTTAGTGTCCCGGAGCTAAACTCTACATAAAGAATAGGCATGTCATCCTGAGCAACATGACCCGCCTTGCAAGTTACTCATGGAATTTGGGAGTAGCGCCCGCCTCCAGACCGGCTGTCGTGCCGGTCTCCAGACCCGCGCCTCACATCCTTTGTTCATTAGGACCGCAGTGGCGGGACCCCGGCTGCTTTTCGGCCTTGTTCATAGGGAGCATCATGACTTGCGTCGCAAGTTACATCTAGACTGAACAACACCTCAGAGAGTAGCGCCGGTCTCCAGACCGGCTGTCGTGCGGGTCTCCAGACCCGCGCCTCACATCTCTTGTTCATGAGGGAGGCACTGTCATCCCGAGCAACCGACTCGCTTTAGCGAGTTACAAAATAAATGAACTGTCATCCTGAGCGAAAGGGGCCCCAAGCGCACTTCAGCTTGGAGGTGGTGAGTCGAAGGACCCGCATTTGCTTTTCAATGAACGGCTGGCACACAGCTTGGTTGGAAGCCCCTTACGCCCGGCTGTTCCCCGGCATAAATCGCCCAAACCCCGATTGCTTCTTCTCTCCCGCTCCGCCACCCGCGCGCGCTCGACTGGCCAGCCAGACCTGGAACTCCTCGTTCACCGTCATCCCCGGCTTGCGGAACGGCCGCTTGCTCTCTTTCATGTGCTGAATAAAAGCTTCGTAGTCGTCGCCCCCGCTGGCCACTTGACGTGCGCTACCCGGCGTGCTCGGCACCCCACCCGACTCAGGCCCCGCGGCAACCAACCCGGTAATCGACGCATACCCATTCGCAGCACGCCCATTCTCAGAACGAGGCGTCTCAATTACCGAATACCGCGACACGGGCACCGCCGACGCCGCCACTACCGCCGAGACAACCATCGGTGCCGGTACCGGCTTCGCAAGCTCAACAGCCTGCCCCGTGCTGGAAAATAGCCCAGTCACCGACTGAAACCCAGTCGATCCCAATTCCGGCGAAAGCGTTCCAATCGTTGCAGCCGATCTCACTGGCGCTGCCATTGGGACAGAAACTGTCGCAGCCGCGGTCGCAGCAACCGCAACCTGCCCTGCCGGAACCGCCCCCGCGCTAATCGCCGTATCCGCCCAAATCCCAGACTTCGCCGCCTTCGGTCCACGCAGCAGCAACACCCGCTCCCAATATCCCAGCACCGAAATCGCGATCACTTCAATCAGCAGCGCCCACGATCCCGGCCTCCCACTGCGCGTCGTCGGTCCACCCGGAAACAGCACCTGCAGCAGCGGGAAAATCCGCTCAATCACCACCACGCCCGCCAGAAATCCCACGTGCGTCAGCAGCATCGTCTTCACAGAGGGCATCGGCTTCAACGGAGGCGTCGCAAGCAGCCGTGCCGACACCACCAGCCCCACCACCTCCACCGTAAAGCCCACAACCAGCGCCACGTCGATCGCAATAGGCAGCGGATACAAGGCGCGGTAAACCAGCAAACCAAAGAAACCGGCAATCCCATAAACAATTCTGCGAAGGATAAATCTCAAGTGCCCTCCTTCAAGCGGACGAATGGATATCCTCCCACCCGTTCCGGCCCCCGGTTCCTGCCAGGTGCGTAGCTCGTGCCCCAGTCCAAAGGGCCCAAACTGCATTGAATTCCACAATCATCCCAGCGCAGTGCTCTCCCGTCCATTCCACTTTTGCGTGACATGTGGAACAGCCGCAGCCTGACTTTTCTGTGTGTCTTCTTCTTACCGAATCCCGAAGGAGCGCTTACCGCCAATCCTCCAGCGCCATCACCGCATAGCTCGTCGCCGCATCGCTCATAAACTTCCCTGTATTACTCTGCGGATCGCGATTCTTGTTCAGCGACCAAGCCGGCCAAGCCCCCGTCGACTTATCCTGGTTCGCAATCAGCCACTCCCGCCCGCGCGCGATTGGCCCATCCACCTGCGGATTGGGACGAAACTTCGTCCCCGCCTTCTCCAGCACCAGCACCACAATCCCGGTGGCATAGCCGTCGGGCCGCGTCTCCAGCGGAGTATCGTCCATCCGCTTCCACGTCCCCAAATCCGTCGTACTCCATCCCCCATCCGCCCGCTGCAGCCCCACCAGCTTCTCCACCAGCGCCTGCTTCTGGTCCGCCGTCAGCACTCCCGCAAAATAACGCGAAGCCCACAACGCAACCACCTTGTTCAGCAGCGGCTGCGCCTCATAATGGCTGCTCAAATACCCCGTCAGCGCCTCCAGATTCCCCGCAATCTTCGGGTCATTCTTGTACCCATCCGCAGCCTGCCCCACCGCCACCGCCATCAGCGCCGCCCCGTGATATTCGCTCTCCGGGCTCTCCCACGGCGTGTAATGAAAATTCTGCCAAACCCAGGCCCCCTTCGTCGCCCCACTCACCGACTGCAACTCCCAGGCATGCTGAAAGGCCTCCTTCGTCGTCGCGCTCATGTGCGCCTGCCCCTTGTCCCCCGGCCCCGCGTTGGCAGGTCGCGCGTCATAACTCGACAAAATCATCGCATTCAACACCGACTCCGCATTCCGCGACTCCACTTCCTTGCCCGCCCCACTCGTAGCATCGCTATAAAACGGAGCCATATCCTTCCACATCCCCACCCGCTTTTCAATGCTCGCCAACATCACCCGTTCCGGCTCCGTAGGCCCAGTCTCCCCCAGGTCCCTCCGCATAGCCGGCCTCGCCATCCCATACGTCGCCTGCGTATGGCAACTCACGCACATCGTCCCATGATCCTTCTTCGCATGCTCCCACCCCTGCCAATAAACCTCCCGCGAATCCAGATACGAAGCCGCCGCCGCCTTGTCCCATCCCCCCGCCGACACGGCCCCAGCCTTGGCAGACCCGTCCGCAGTCTTATCCGCTCCCCAAGCCGCAACCGTCGCCGCTCCCATCAAAGAACACGCCGCCCAACTCCAAACCACTCTCATCGACATGCCCCACCCCTCCATGTCCAACCCACAATCCCGCTCTAGCAGCCAGAATACGTGAAAACCCGCCCATCCCCGCATACTTTCAACAGTAGGTTCCGCGGATACGAGGTAGCTACGAGGTAGCTACGAGGTAGCGCCGGTCTCCAGACCGGCTGTAGTGGCGACGTCCACGTCCGCACCACCACCCCTGTCAACACCAGCCGAGTCGAAGGACCTGCATTTGCTTTTCCTCCCCCCCGCCCAAAAATCCGCCGTGCCCCGTCGGGGTACCCTCTGGGTCGCGGCTTCTTTGCTGGCGCGAGGGCGGGAAAGCAAGACTCTCAATCAGCCGGGTTCATCCCCGCATGAGGAGCGCCAATCACCCCAAACAAGCACTGTCATCCCGACCGAAGTGGAGGGATCTGCGGCTGTTTCTAAAAAAAGCAAATAGAAGCACCCTTCAGCCCCTGCAAAACCAACCAAAGCCACAACAACCAACACGCCACATCCTCAAATTCGACAGCAAAAAAACGTCGGAGGGAGCCGGGGGGTTTCAACCCCCGCACAAAACCGTCAAATCAGACACCGGCTTTAGCCGCGGACGGGCTCTCTTCGCCGATTTCGCCCGAAAACCCATTCGGGCGGTAGGCCGGGGATTCATCCCCGGCAAAAGCCAATAGAATCTCTCGGGCTTTACAGGCTGCTGAAAAACTCACTCCGGAGGGTATTCTCGAAAGCTTTGTAACAAGGGCACGGCTTCAGCCGGGCCAATAAAATCAATCAAATCAATGTTGGGCTTCACAGGCTGCGGAAAAACTACCAAATGGCCGAAGTTTTGAAAGGGCACGGCTTCAGCCGTGCCGCAAGTGGCTGAAAATAAACGCTGGGCTTTAGCCCCCGAGGGATGTTCTTTGTGAATCTTGACTCAAAACCCGACTTTTTCCGCAGCCTCCCAAGGACCACTCTTCATTGTGGCCCTCAACTCCTTGAGCCGCGAAACGCGGTTCACACGCTGTTTAGCCCCTGCGGTATGCTTTCCGGGCGATTCGAACGAGAACTCTTCCGCCCATCCTGACCGATGCCCTCCACGGTCCCGAGTTCACGGTTGGCCAGCTTCAAGTCGGGCGAGGGCGCGCATAGCCTTGAGGCAACGGAGCAGGGCAGGGCGCTTGGTCGTGGCTCCTGACAAGCCCTCATCCTTGAAAACTGTATTGCATCCGGCCCGCTTCAAGGCAGCAAACTGCAAGGCTGTACTCTGTCGTCCGTCGATACGCGGGCATAGCCGTATTTCATGGTTTAATTATGGCCTTGACATTTGACCCATGCAAGCCCTTGAAAACACGGCGCGGCGGTCGTGGGTCAAGACTTACCCTTTGTACCCCAGAATTCGCATAAGTAAAAGAAAGCAGAGGTTTCAGAGAGCATAAGCGCCACGTACAGAGCCTAGGCTTGGCGCTCTCCGTGATGGACTGTTTACCGCTGGCCCATCGGAATTCGCTTCGACACCCGCCGTCTCCTTCCGGCGACCAGGACTCTCCGTCTAGCTCTCCGCCCCCTCAACTAGCGCGGCCTCCCGATCCGTCAGTCCATAGATCACATACACGAGTTGATCAATGCGGCGGTCTGTGTGGTCGATCTGTCGCTAAACGGAGGTCCGCTCTTGGTCTGTGCGAGCTAGCGTCAGCCGAGCGTTAAGGGAGAGCATCTCGTCTACAAGCTGCACGAGATTCGGGTCTGTGGGCTTCATGGGAAACTGTGAAAGCTGCTTTTTCGTATACCACGGGTACAGCGTGTCATAGATCGAATACTTTGTGCGGAAATACCAAGCACCAATCGCCGAGAGTAACACGCCCAAGACATGTTTTAATACTCTCTCGTCGTTGGATCTGGAGATAGCCACGTACAGGGACTGGTCGAGCGCTGTTGGCTCAGCCACGAAGGTTCCGCTGAGCTTCATTCCGAGTATCTTGCGGATTGCCAGCTTTGGGCCCATAAAGAATACCGGCTCTCTTGCTTCTGCCAGCCAGGGGCCGTACGACACGAACTCACCTGACGGCGTCAGTGTGTAGCGCCCTACATTCTTCCCCTTGATTTCCGGCAGGTATGTGTTGTTTTGCCTCTTGTTGGAGTGATAGGATTTCTCCTCCTTGTCGCGAGCGGTCTGGGGTCCCCGCCCAAAAGCAGATTGCCCGTAACCGTCAGTCCTATATGCATGGATTCCGCGATTGAGGCGGACGAACCCTTCTAAGGGTTCGGAGCCTCTCTCCAGTTTTGCTACTATCTTCTCCAGTGCAGCTGAGTGCCTCGGGTCGATCAGACCGCGTTCAAGCGCGTCGTGTGGATCGAGGTGGTTGACTACTGCGACGGTGGATGGGGATGAAAACCTGGAGACGGCTATGCTTGAAGGCTTTTGTGATTTGGACACGAGCAGGATCGAGTTCTCAAGAGCCGCATCTTCGAAGGCCGGATAATCGAAAACGGCGATCTCTGATAGTTGGTGCATCTCTAGAATGTGATTGCGCAAGGAGGAGAAGTTCTCGGAATTGAGCCATGCGTCGGAAACAATAAACGAGACAATCCCGCCCACGCGGCAGAGGGACAGCGCCTTTTCTAGAAAGTAAACGTAGAAATCCGCCTGAGCCTGGGAAAGCTTGTAGTGGGCTGAGAAGTAATCTGCGTACTCTTGCCCCGCAGAATAAAGATAGGGAGGGTTTCCAAGCACGGCGTCAAACCCGCCGGACCTCAAGATGTTTGGGAACCCCTCTTTCCCATCCCAGTCAAACACGTTAATGCGATACTGTTCGTCCTCGCCAAGTCTTAGCTGTTCATTCCGATAAAACTCGGAGCTGATCAGCGAATTGCCGCACTTGATGTTGTTGCCCAGATCCGGCAGCGCGCGCTCGTGGAACAGACGGAGATTGGTGCCAATGGACTGTTCGCTCTCGCCCTCTAGCACCTTTAGCAGCAATGAGAGCTTGGTAACCTCCACAGCTTGCGAGTCGATATCCACGCCGTAGATGTTATTCAGGAGGATGCGCTTCTTCTCTGGCGTGGTCAGACGCCAGTCTCCTCCTTGAGTCTGGTAAAGCTCCTTGTGATGCTTTTGGGTGCCGTCGACCAAATACGCGTCTCGGTGCCAGTTTAGGAGGAACTGATAAGCCCCGAGGAGGAACGACCCTGAGCCACAGGCAGGGTCAAGTATCCGGAGCTTGGAGGCAAGCTTCGGGGTCCTGCCTTCTAGCAACCGACCGACCGCGCCCTTGACGATGTAATCGACAATGTAAGTCGGAGTATAGTAGACGCCGCCAGCCTTCCGGACCTCCGGCTTCAGTTCCACCCGGGCCTGGTGACCTGCCGTTAGGCGAATTACTTGGCCGAGAAACTGCTCGTAGACTTGGCCGAGGATATCTGCCGGAAAATGGGAGAATTGGTACGGGCTTTCAGGGTAATACAGGCGCTTTAAGATTGGTCTGAGCCGATTGTCATCAATCCTTAGCGACGTGGTGAGCTTGTCCGGGGATTCGGCTCTGTCTTTTTCGCTTGTGAAGTGAAAGAGTCCAGAATTATATTTTTCATCCGCGCGTTCGTAGATTGTGCAGAGGCGGCGATAGATATTCTCGCCCTGCTGGAGTTCTTGCAGTTGGCCGTACTTCTCAATTCCTCTGTCCTCGCAAATTCTCAAGAAGATAATGCGGTCAATCGTTCGCTGGACGGCGAAGTTAAGCTCGCGCTGACTGAGGGATTGGTTGCGGATCGCGATGTTTGAAGCGAGCTCTTTTCGCCACGATTCAATTTCGGACAGAAATGCGCGGTCGACCTCGGCGGTCCCTTTCTTCAACTTCGAGGAATCGGTATATCGATCGAACGAGCCTTGGTAGACGGCTTCCCTCGAAAACCGAGAGGCGATGTCACTCCACTTCTCGGGATACTGGTCAAACGTAATCAAGTCAATTCGTGCAACAGACGCCTTATCGCTCGGACGCGGGAGCACGCGACAGTCATAAACCGCGAGCTCGGCGAAATTGGTTAGCAGCGAGAGGGGGAGCTTGGATGTCCACGCGTAGCTGCGGAGCTGATAGGCGGACGCGGGATCTACACTGATGTGTACTGCCGGGCGCTTCGCTTCGACATAGAACTTACGGGTTCCCCCAACCTGAAAACAATAATCCGGAGCTTCTGTGCGGACGCCCGAGCGTAGGCTGTATTCGTGCAGGACGTCTTTGTAGTTTTCTGCGTAATGCTTCTTGTTGTGAATATCCCAGCCCAAGGCTTCAAAGAAGGGGTCGATGAATTGCACCCGAACTTCGGTCTCGTTTAAGTTGCGGCGGTACACATCGGCATTTCGAGCGAAATGCTCGACGAGCTCTACAATGACTCTGGGCGCGTCCATGTGCCGATGATACATCCGGAAATTGCCCTAGGTGGGGTCCGTTCACGAAACAGGAAAAATCGTACGCCAAGGCAGGGTTCTAAATCCCAACCGTTTCACTAGAGACCCAAGCCAAAATCGAAGCTCTGCTCCTGCTTCTGCGCGATCTCCCGCTGTGGCGTGACCACCTGCTCCTGCTTCTGTTCCAGCTTCATCTCCGGTACATGGGCGCTGCTGTGCGAAACGTCATGCCCCAGCGCCGCTCCCAGCTTCTCGCGGTCGTTGGTGAAGATTTGCGCATCGTATGCGCCGCGCGAAACGGCAACGTAGGCCATGCGGTTGTTGAGGAGGTCTTTGGCTCCCAGCTCGGTATCGGCGTGGATCAGCACCCGGTCGGCGGTCTGGCCCTGGCTGCTGTGACTCGTCACGGCGTAGCCGTGGTCAAGGTGCGGATTCTTCACCGAATCAAGCTCGACGACAAGATCACCTGAGCTGCCTCCGTCCATCTTCAAACTCATCCGCCCATCCTGACCGGGGATCGGACCCCGGAGATGACCGGGGATGGTCAACACCAATCCTCCCTAACCCTCCTCGGCGAATCCTGCGTCGATGTCCACCTCAACGGCAACGCATACTGGTCCGCCGTCCCCATCAACGTTTGGAACTACACCCTCGGCGGCCATCAGGTCCTCAAAAAGTGGCTCAGCTACCGCGAGTTCACCGCCGAACCCACCTCGCCCCTCCTCCACCGCGCACTCCGCCCTGAAGAAGCCGCCTATTTCGCCCAGGTCGTCCGCCGCATCGCCGCCATCCTGCTCCTCGGCCCCGCCCTCGACCAAAGCTACCGCGCCATCCTCCCCACCGCCACAGGCCTCCCGCTGCACCACATCGCTGATCCAACACACGATACCTATCTTCCAGATATATCTAGCAGCTAGATAAATGCCTCTCCCAACCCCACCTCAAACCACCCCCAAAAATAAATCCCCAAACTTTGCAGTCTATTAACCCCAAAACGCGCACACTTAAATCATGACCGCCAAACATGCGCCCGAGCCCCAGACCCCAGACCCTAAACCCCATACCCCATACCCTAGACCTCTTCAACCCCCACCCCTCCCACCCTTTTGCTGCACACCCATCAAAACAAAAGGATTAGGCTGAAAAAACCCCGTAAAACCCCGTAAAAACCACTTTCAGACCACGCCAAAAAGTGCGCAAAAATCCGAATCCAGCTCCTTTCCGAATCGACTATCCTCAGTAGATGGTCCGCTTCACCGTGCTCGCCTCCGGCTCCAAGGGCAACTCCACCGTTGTCACCGGCGGACGCACACGCATCCTCATCGACGCCGGCCTGAGCTGTCGTGAGCTATTCCGCCGCATGACCCTCGCCGGCGAAGACCCTGAAACCCTCGACGCCATCCTCATCACCCACGAGCACACCGACCACGTCGGCGGACTAGCCGTCACCGCCCGCAAACTCGGCATCCCCGTCTACTTCACTGAGGCCACCCACCGCGCCTGGATGCGCTGGCTAACCCCCCGCCGCCAAATGACCTACGCCCAATGGATCGAGCAATGCAAAAAACAAGCCGCCGACCGCCAGCCTGAATCCGAACCCTGCCCAGCCATCGAACCCGAAGAAGCCGAAAGCGATACCCCAGACCCCATACCCGATACCCCAGACCCTACTCCAGACCCTACTCCAGACCCCGACCGAATCCCCTCCCGCAAAGAGGACCCAACCTGGCTCCCCGTCGTCGAGTACTTCCAGGCCGGACAGCCCTTCGACATCGGCGACATCGCCGTAAGCCCCTTCACCATTCCCCACGACGCAGCCGACCCCGTCGGCTTCGTCTTCCGCTCAGAAGGCCTCCGCCTCGCCGTCGCCACCGACCTCGGCTACATCCCCCCCAACGTCAAAGCCCAGCTCAAAGCCCTCGACCTCCTCCTCCTCGAATCCAACCACGACCTCGAAATGCTCCGCGACGGCCCCTACCCCTGGTCCGTGAAACAAAGGGTACTTTCGCGCGTCGGTCACCTCTCCAACGAGGCCGCGGCCGACTTCCTCGAAAACACCTACGACGGCCAAGCCGCCTACGTTATCCTCGCCCATCTCTCTGAAAGCAATAATCTTCCCGAACTTGCCCGCGTCACCGCCGAGCGCGCCCTCAACGGCCACGCCAGCCTGCTCGCCAACAAGCTCCTCCTCGCCAACCAGAGTGAACCGCTTGACCCTATATACTTTTAAGTAACTTCGGTTACAATAGTGGTACACGGGCATCACTCTGTACCAGGTAGATTGGCAAGGGAAAAATGCCGGAGTGGCCACACATTATGGCCCGTCTGGCAAGGCAAAAGAGGCAGGATTTCTGAAACCGCACACGCGTTTCGGCATCCTACGTTTAGTTCGCCAAACCTTGCTTCGTGAACCGCATTTGCAGTGAGCGGTTGAGCACATCCTTTGCAAAGTGAGTCTAAGAGTTTATGGCAAGAACCGGATGTACAGACAGGGTAGTGGGCGCCATTCTGGCAAGCTGGCGATATGACATCTCAGGAATCTCCCCCGAGATGCGCAAGGACTACGAGCAGCACTTTGTCGAGTGTCCCCGGTGCCGGGCGCGGCAGAAATTTCACCGCAGCCTCGATGTAAGCCTTGCAATTCTCACCTCGCTCGCGGTCCTCTTCTTCCTCTTTGCCCTGGCCGTTCTCCACCACATCAAGCCACTTGAGAACGTAGCCTTCAAGGTCCTCGGCCTTGACCCCTTCGACATGTACCACATGCTCATGTCCGCAGCCACCGCAGGCGTCTGCTTCTCCGTAATCGCCTTCGTCCTGGTACTCACAGCCACCCCCGTACCAAACTACCTTGGTGGCCTGGCAGCCGAACGCGCCCGCCTTCTCGAAGAGCGCCTCCCCGAATCCATCAAAGCCCTCCGCCCACGCTAGGCCCATCTCGCATCCAAAAGTCAAAGCGCCCCCCAACCTGGGAGGCGCTTTGACTTGTCCAGTACTTCCAAATCCCAAACACAGCGCCTGGCAGCGCTCCATCGTTTCTAACGAGCCGCTACGCCCGTGCTCTTGGCTTTGTTCACTGCCTTCGCAATCTGGTCCGGATCACCCAGGTAATAATTACGAACCGATTTCAGGTTCTCATCCAGTTCGTGCACCAGCGGCACGCCGGTAGGTATGTTGAGATCGACAATCTCCTCATCCGGCACATCCTGCAGATACTTCACCAATGCCCGCAGGCTGTTTCCATGGGCCACAATCAGCACCTGCTTCCCGGCCTTTACCTGGGGAGCAATCACGTCGTGCCAGGCGGGCAGAAACCGGTCCACCGTGTCCTTCAGGCATTCGCTCAGTGGCAACTGTTCGTGCGGAACGCTTTGATAGCGCCGATCCTTGCCGGGATAGCGCGAATCTGTCTCTTCGAGCGCCGGCGGACGAATGTCGTAGCTGCGGCGCCAGATCTTCACCTGGTCCTCGCCGTACTTCGCTGCCGTCTCAGCCTTGTTCAAGCCTTGCAGCGCCCCATAATGCCGCTCGTTCAGCCGCCAGTCCCGCTGCACGGGAATCCACATCAGGTCCATTTCGTCCAGCGTGATCCACAGCGTGCGGATGGCCCGCTTCAGCACCGAAGTGAAAGCCAGGTCAAACGAATATCCCTGCTCCTTCAACATCACTCCAGCCTGCTTGGCCTCGTCCCGCCCCTTCTCCGAAAGGTCAACATCCGTCCAACCGGTAAAGAGGTTTTCCTTGTTCCAGATGCTCTCCCCATGGCGAAGCAAAACAACTTTGTACATTTCAAGACTCTCTTTCGTGGGTGCAGGGTTTGTAGAAGAAAAAACTGGACCGGCAATGCGCCGCGAGGGGCACGCCTTCGCTCAATCGCACAGGGCACCCCGCATTCTGAGATGCCCCGCTTCGTTCAGCGCAGCCGCCGGATCCTAGTCGTTGTAGTTTAAGCTTTCCAAGCCCAGATAAACCGCGCCCGAGCCCAACTCCTCTTCAATGCGCAGCAACTGGTTGTACTTGGCAATGCGGTCCGTGCGGCTCACTGAGCCAGTCTTGATCTGCCCCACGCCCGTCGCCACCGCCAGGTCGGCAATGAACGTATCTTCCGTTTCGCCGCTGCGGTGTGACATCACAGAGGTATACCCGTAGCGCCGCCCCAGCTCAATTGCTTCCAGCGTCTCCGTCAGCGTGCCGATCTGGTTCACCTTGATGAGGATCGAGTTGCCCACACCCTCTTCAATACCGCGCTGCAGCCGCTTCACATTTGTCACAAAAATGTCGTCGCCCACCAGCTGAATCCGGCCACCCAGCTTGTCGGTCAAAATCTTCCAGCCTGCCCAGTCATCCTCGGCCAGCCCATCTTCCAGCGAAACAATCGGGTACTGCCGCGCCCAGTTGTCGTAGAAATGAACCATGTCCTCGCTGCTCAACTCGCGCTTGTCGCTCTTCTTGAAGATGTACTTGCCCTTTTCCTTGTCATAGAACTCGCTCGACGCCGGATCAAGCGCAATCGCGATCTGCTCGCCGGGCTTGTAGCCGGCCGCCGTAATCGCTTCCAGAATCAGTTCGATGGCCTCGTCGTTGGACTTCAGCGAAGGAGCAAAGCCGCCCTCATCGCCCACTGCCGTGTTGTAGCCTTTCTTCTTCAACACGCCCTTCAGCGTGTGGAAGGTCTCCGCCGCCCAGCGCAGCGCATCGCTGAAACGTTCCGCGCCTACCGGCATAATCATGAACTCCTGAAAGTCCACGTTCGAATCCGCATGCGCTCCGCCGTTCAACACATTCAGCATCGGCGTCGGCAAAATGCACGCATTCACGCCGCCCAGGTAGCGATACAGCGGAATCTCCAACGTCTGCGCAGTCGCGCGCGCCGCCGCCATTGAAACCGCAAGAATCGCATTCGCGCCCAGCTTTGACTTGTTCGGCGTCCCGTCCAGCGCAATCATCGTCTGGTCAATCAATCTTTGATTGGAGGCGTCCATCCCCTCCAACTCCGGCGCAATCACCGTCTCAACGTTCTCTACCGCCTGCAAGACGCCCTTGCCCATGTAGTGTGTCTTGTCGCCGTCGCGCAGCTCCACGGCCTCATGTTCGCCGGTCGATGCGCCAGAAGGCACAATGGCGCGTCCCAGCGCGCCGCTTTCCAGAATCACGTCTGCTTCTACGGTCGGGTTGCCGCGCGAGTCAAGTACTTCGCGGGCACGAATCGCAACTATCTCAGTCATATCGCTCCTCAGGATGCGGTGCTGCAGCCGATCATTCAATTTGGGACGGCGGTCCACGCGAAGAGCTTGTCCGGCTGCGCTTTGAATCGTGTCAAGAAGCTCATGCACGTGGGTAATTTCCTCTCCGTCCAGCTCAAAAAAGACTGTGGTTCCACCGTCTGGATTCTAACAAACCTGGCAGTAGTTTCATGTGTGGCAGCGGTCACATCGGAGGGCAAACGCATTTGAAAATCGATCCAACCACGGAATGTGCCTTCCGGCAGGCCTGCAACCGGATTCCCCATCCCCATGAAAAAAAAGCAAGCCCCTCCCCCGACCGACCTTGACTAACCTGCTTAAATCCAACAACTTCCGCCCATGCCATACTTGCAGGCAATTCCCCCCTTTTGGCGCACAATCCTTGTAGAGGTATTTCGCATGCCAAAATCGTCCAGCAAAACGCAACCCGCACTCTCGCCAATTCCATCGCCCGGCCTTTGCCCCTGTTTTACCGGCCTTCAAACCCTCAAAAACGCTGAGACCCCACCCCCCCCCCCTCGATTTCGTCAAAAAATCGAAGGTAGAATCCGCTTAACTGATTCCGATTCAATGAGTTACAAAAACAACCTGTTTACCTATTGGTA
>Ga0302195_10001413_pt1 | contig 18996 bp, 12 predicted proteins | sample II_Bog_N1_2_FD_198778 | JGI IMG/M metagenome (GOLD analysis project Ga0302195, IMG submission 198778) | Peat permafrost microbial communities from Stordalen Mire near Abisko, Sweden - II_Bog_N1_2 | ecosystem: Environmental > Terrestrial > Soil > Wetlands > Peat | place: Sweden: Abisko...
TCACCGATATATACAACCGCTTCTCGCTGCACAAGCGGCTTGACGTTCTCATTCAAGAGGCCGGCCCGAGCGGCATCTTTGGGATGATTTATGTCGACCTCGACAAGTTCAAGCCGATCAATGACACGTATGGCCATCATGTGGGAGACATTTATCTCCAGCAAGTGGCGGCGCGCATGAATGACCAGTTGCTCGGCGGCGATATGCTGGCGAGGCTGGGCGGGGATGAATTCGCCGCTCTGGTCTCGCTCCGGCATGGCCGTTCCGACCTGAACAAGATCGTCGCCAGGCTGGAAAGCTGCTTTGACTCACCCTTCGTCATCGAGGGGCACATCATCAAGGGTTCAGCCAGCATCGGCACAGCTGTCTATCCAGAGGATGGCGCTACGAAAGACGCCTTGCTGACTGCTTCCGACGGCGCTATGTACGAGGTAAAGAAGAGCAAGCGGCAAGTCGAAGACAGCCTGGCTCAGAACCTGTAGCCCGCCTCCTCACCCGAAGATCGCGCAAATGAAGAGGCCCGGCTTGCGCCGGGCCCCTTGGCTTGATTGCTGTCCAATGAGAGAAGATTGGGCCACCAACTTTGGCGCCACTTACCTTGGCGCAACTTGCCGAAGGCCGTTGGTCCCACCGCAGGGGTCGCAGGGGTTTACTCGGCTGCCATCTCCTCGGCCTCGCCCTCCTGGCGCATCAGTTCCAGTTCGCGCTCGGCGGCTTCGATCTCGGCCGTGACCTCCTGCTGCACGCGGGCCGCGGCTTCCTCCAACTCCGGAGAGAGCTGAACGTTGCGGTAGTACTCCAGGCCCGTGCCTGCCGGAATGAGGCGTCCAACGATCACGTTTTCCTTCAGGCCGCGCAGGTTGTCGATCGCCCCGTTGATGCTGGCTTCGGTGAGAACGCGCGTTGTCTCCTGGAAGCTGGCTGCGGAGATGAAGCTGTCGGTCGAGAGCGACGCCTTAGTGATGCCCAGCAGCAACGGACGCCCAATTGCTGGACGGCCCCCATTGGCCAGCACCCGCTCGTTCTCCTCGCGGAAGCGGAAGCGGTCCACCTGCTGCTCCAACAGGAAATTCGTATCGCCGACTTCGTCGATTCGAACCCAGCGCAGCATCTGACGGACAATGACTTCAATGTGCTTGTCACTGATAGCCACGCCCTGCAGCCGGTAGACCTCCTGGATCTCGTTCACCAGGTAAGCCTGCAGCGCCTTTTCGCCCAGCACGGCCAGAATGTCGTGCGGGTTCAAGGGTCCATCCATCAGCGGATCGCCGGCACTGAGCCGCTCGCCTTCCTGGACGTTCACGTGAATACCGCGCTGCACTGAGTATTCCTTCTCGTCGCCGTTGTCCGCGGTCACGTAGATCTTGCGCTGGCCCTTGGCTACCTCTCCAAATCGAACCACGCCGTCGATCTCGCTGATGGTCGCCGTCTCGCGCGGCTTGCGCGCCTCGAAGAGTTCGACAACACGCGGCAGACCGCCAGTAATATCCTTTGTGCGGGTGCTCTCCTTGGGAATCTTGGCCAGCACGTCGCCTGGCCCCACTTCGTCGCCATCCTGCACCATCAAGTGAGCGCCGCGCGGCAACAGGTAGCGCTTGTGCCCCTTGGCGTTCTTCACCATGAAGGCAGGCTGACGCTTCTCGTCGGGAGCATCGGCAACCACCCAGCGCGAGAGGCCGGTCACTTCGTCCACCTCTTCGTTCAGCGTGATGCCTTCCTGCAAGTCCTTGAAGGTCACCGTGCCGCCGATCTCGGTGAGAATGGCGTAGGTGTAGGGATCCCACTCGGCCAGCAACTGGCCCAGCTTCACTTGCTCGCCGTCCTTGACCCGCAGGCGCGCGCCATAGACCACCTGGTAGCGCTCCTTCTCACGGCCGCGCTCGTCCTGAATCGCCACCGAACCGGAGCGGTTCATTGCGACCAGCGTACCGTCCTTGCTCTCAACGTAGTTCAGGTTAATGAAGCGCACGAAGCCGTTGTTCTTGGCGTCGAGGCGCGACTTATCTTGGACGCGGCTGGCCGTGCCGCCCACGTGGAAGGTACGCATCGTCAACTGCGTTCCCGGCTCACCGATGGACTGTGCCGCGATGACGCCGCAGGTCTCGCCCAACTCGACCATGCGTCCTGAGCCGAGGTTGCGCCCGTAGCAGAGAGCGCAGACGCCGCGCCGCGACTCGCAGGTCAGCACCGAGCGGATCTTCACCTTTTCCTTGCCAGCAGCCTGAATCGCCGAGGCGATATCCTCATCGATGCCCTGGTTCACATCCACCACGATGTTGCCGTCGTAGTCCTTGATCCGCTCCAGGGTAACGCGGCCGATGATGCGGTCGCGCAACTCCTCGATGATCTCGCCCGACTCGACGATTGAACCAACGTAGATGCCTTCCACAGTGCCGCAGTCGTACTCGGTCACGATCACGTCCTGGGCAACGTCCACCAGGCGCCGCGTCAGATAGCCTGAATCGGCGGTCTTCAAAGCTGTGTCGGCCAGTCCCTTACGTGCGCCGTGCGTCGAGATGAAGTATTCGAGCACGGTCAGCCCTTCGCGGAAGTTCGCCGTGATGGGCGTTTCAATCACTTCACCAGAAGGCTTGGCCATCAGGCCTCTCATGCCGCTGAGCTGGCGAATCTGCTGCTTCGATCCGCGCGCGCCGGAGTCGGCCATGATGTAGATCGGATTGAAGGCTCCCTCGTCGTCGGCCCGCTTCATGTTGCCGAACATCTCGTCTGCCACGCGATCGGTAACCGCCGACCACATCTGGATGACCTTGTTCGAGCGCTCGCCGTTGGTGATGGCGCCGTCCATGTACTGCTTCTGGACCTCGATCACCTTCAGATAGGCGTCGTGCACAACGGTGTACTTGCTGTCCGGGATCACCATGTCGTCCAACCCGACCGACAGCCCGGAGATCGTGGCGTACTGGAAGCCCAGCGCCTTGATCTTGTCGAGCATCCCGACTGTGACTTCCAGGCCCAGGTTCTGGTTGCAATAATTCACCAGTTGCCCGATACCCTTTTTCTTCAGCAGGCCGTTGATGAAGGGCATTCCCGGCGGCAGAGAATCGTTCAAAATGACGCGACCGACCGTGGTTGAAATGTACTGCTTGTTAAAGTCCACAGGCTCGATGTGCGTCAGATCCTGGTCATCGTAGGCCGTCGTCAGGTCCAGCATCTTGCCTGTGTAGCGCAGGCGGATGGGCGACAGCGTCTCGACTTCCTTGGCTTCGAGAGCCATCAGGACCTCTTCGTAATTGGCGAAGACGCGTCCCTCGCCCTTGGCGTTCTTCTTCGCCTTGGTCAGGTAATAGAGACCGAGCACCATGTCCTGCGAAGGCACGGTGATGGGCTGGCCGGAGGCCGGCGAAAGGATATTGTGCGAAGCCAGCATCAACACGCTAGCCTCGATCTGCGCTTCCGGCGACAGAGGAATATGCACCGCCATCTGGTCGCCGTCAAAGTCGGCGTTGAAGGCCGTGCAGACCAGCGGGTGAATCTTGATCGCCTTGCCCTCGACCAGCACCGGCTCAAAGGCCTGAATGCCGAGGCGGTGAAGGGTAGGCGCGCGGTTCAACAGCACGGGGTGGTCCTTGATGACTTCTTCTAGGATGTCCCACACGACCGGCTCCTGCATCTCGACCATCTCTTTCGCCTGCTTGATGGTGGTGCAGTGGCCTGTCTGTTCCAGGCGATGATAGATGAACGGCTTGAAGAGTTCGAGCGCCATCTTCTTCGGTAGTCCGCACTGGTGCAGCTTCAACTCAGGACCGACAACAATTACCGACCGGCCCGAATAATCGACGCGCTTGCCCAACAAATTCTGTCTAAACCGGCCCTGCTTGCCCTTCAGCGTATCGGAAAGCGACTTGAGCGGACGATTGTTGGCTCCGCGCAGCACGCGGCCGCGGCGGCCGTTGTCAAACAGGGCGTCGACGGCTTCCTGCAACATACGCTTCTCATTGCGCACGATCACTTCGGGCGCATGCAAGTCCATCAGCTTCTTCAACCGGTTGTTGCGGTTGATGACGCGGCGATAGAGGTCGTTCAGATCCGAGGTCGCAAAGCGTCCGCCATCCAGCGGCACCAGCGGGCGCAGCTCGGGAGGAATCACCGGCAGCACATCCAGAATCATCCATTGCGGCTTGTTGTCGCTCTTGCGGAAGGCCTCGACGACCTTCAGCCGCTTGGCATACTTCAGCTTCTTTTGCGCGGAGGTCTCGGTCTTCATGCGCTCGCGCAGTTCGATGCCCAGCTCGTCGATCTGCACGCGCTTGAGCAGTTCCTTGATGGCTTCCGCGCCCATCATGGCCTTGAAGCCCGAGGGGCGGAACTGCTGATCGAGTTCGCGATACTTGGTCTCGTCCTTGATGATCTCGCGGTCTTTCAAACCCGAGTCGCCGGGATCGACCACGACATACGATTCAAAGTAGAGGATTCCTTCCAGATCGCGCAAAGAGATGTCGAGCAGGTGCCCGATCCTCGAGGGCAGGCCCTTGAAGAACCAGACATGCGAGCAGGGTGATGCAAGCTCGATGTGGCCCATGCGCTCGCGGCGCACCTTGCTGACCGTCACTTCGACGCCGCACTTGTCGCAGATGACGCCGCGGTGCTTCATGCGCTTGTATTTGCCGCAGAGGCACTCCCAGTCGGTCACCGGCCCAAAGATGCGCGCGCAGAAGAGGCCGTCGCGCTCCGGCTTGAAGGTGCGGTAATTGATGGTCTCCGGCTTGGTGACCTCGCCATGCGACCAGCTGCGGATCTTCTCCGGCGATGCCAGCATGATGCGGATTGCGTCGAAATCGGTAATGGGGCTGGAAAGCTCAAACGGGTTCGAACGGAACAAGGCGACCCTCCTTGGCGGGCCTTTCGGCGCCTGCCTTGGCTTTTCCCGGGATTGATTAGGAGTTCTTCCTTCCCGGGAAGCGGTGTTTGCCGCTTTCAAGAAGAACTCTCAAAAAACTCAGCTACTAGCTTTTAGCTATTAGCCTTTAGCTTGTCCTGCCGCTTTCCGCTGCATCGACTTGGCACGATGCAAGCTAGAAGCTAAGAGCTAAAGGCTAAGAGCTGCACTTAGTCGGCCACTGCCGCCACCTCAGGCGCGGGCAACTTCTTGATGAGGTCCGCGCGCTTGATCAACTCCACGTCCAGGCAGAGCGACTGCAACTCGCGAATCAAGACATTGAACGACTCTGGAACGCCCGGCTCAATCGCCGCCTCGCCCTTCACAATGGCCTCGTATATTTTTGTCCGGCCATAGACGTCGTCCGACTTCGCCGTCAGCAACTCTTGCAGGATGTAAGCCGCGCCATAAGCCTCCAGCGCCCACACTTCCATCTCGCCGAAGCGCTGCCCGCCGAACTGCGCCTTGCCGCCCAGCGGTTGCTGGGTGATCAGCGAGTACGGCCCGATGGAACGCGCGTGAATCTTGTCGTCCACCAGGTGCGAGAGCTTGAGCATGTAGATGTAGCCCACCGTTACCGGCTGCTCAAACTGCTCGCCGGTCATGCCGTCGAAGAGCGCCGTCTTGCCCGATGAAGGCAAGCCAGCCGAGGCCAGCAGCGCCTTGATCTCGCCCTCCTGCGCACCGTCAAAGACCGCCGTGCCGAACCAGATGCCGCGTTTCATGCCCTTGGCGACGCGCAACAGCATCTCGTCGTCGAGCTCAAGCAACTGGCGCAGCGCCGCGGTTCCCGCGAATTCTTTCTTCATCAACTCGCGCGTGTAGGCTGCATCGGTGTTGGTGCCGATCAGGGCCGCAATCTTTTGGCCAAGCTCATGAGCGGCCCAGCCCAAGTGCGTTTCAAGGATCTGGCCCACGTTCATACGGGAAGGCACGCCGAGCGGATTCAGCACAATCTCCGCCGGAGTACCGTCGGGCAGATACGGCATGTCTTCTTCTGGAAGAATGCGCGCGATCACGCCCTTGTTGCCGTGCCGTCCGGCCATCTTGTCGCCGACCGACAACTTGCGCTTCATGGCCACGTAGACCTTCACCAGCTTGATGACGCCCGGCGGCAGCTCGTCGCCCTTTTGCAGCTTGGCCACCTTTTCATTGGTGATCTTGCGCAGCACTTCAATCTGGCGCGAGGTCATCTCCTCGATCTCGTCGATCTGCTCGTTGACCCGCGGATCCTTGTCGTTGTAGCGGATGCGCTTCAGGTTTTTGGTCGAAATGCGCTCGATCGTTTCCCTGTCCAGAATCGCTTCCTTCGTCAGCAGGCGCTTGTTAGTCCGCTCGTCATGCAGATCGGCCAGCACAACCTTGCCGCCCAGAATGCCGTCGAGACGCTTCAAACGCTCATCGGTCAGAATGCGGATCTCGTCGCCCAGATTCTTTTCGAGCTTGGCCACATATTCGCCTTCGATCTGCTTGGCGCGTTCGTCCTTCTCCTGGCCCTTGCGGCTGAAGATGCGAACGTCGACCACCGTGCCCTCGATGCCCGGAGGGCAGGTCAGCGATGCATCGCGCACATCGCCGGCCTTCTCACCAAAGATGGCGCGCAGCAGCTTCTCTTCCGGAGTGAGTTGCGTCTCGCCCTTCGGTGTGACTTTGCCCACCAGAATGTCGCCGTGCTTGATCTGTGCGCCGATGCGGATGACGCCGCTCTCGTCCAGATCGCGCAGCGCATGTTCGCTCACGTTGGGAATGTCGCGCGTGATCTCTTCGGGTCCGAGCTTGGTGTCGCGAGCCTCGATTTCGAACTCTTCGATGTGGACCGAGGTGTAGTAATCCTCACGCACCAGCTTCTCGCTGATGAGGATTGCGTCCTCGTAGTTGTAGCCGCGCCACGGCATGAAGGCCACCAGCACGTTGCGCCCCAGCGCCAGTTCGCCCTGCTCGGTGCAGGGTCCGTCGGCGATCACTTGTCCCTTGATCACGCGGTCGCCCTCGCGGACAACCGGCTTCTGGTTGATACAGGTGTTCTGGTTGGACCGCTTGAATTTGATCAGCGTATAGATGTCTGATCCCACCTCGCGCGAAAGCTGCGTCGGATGATGCTCGCCCTCGACGCGCACGATGATGCGCTGCGAGTCGACCGAATCGATAATGCCGTTGCGCTTGGCCAGGATCACGGCGCCGGAGTCGCGCGCAGTGACGCCTTCCATGCCCGTGCCCACCAGAGGAGCCTCGGCCACCAGCAGCGGCACGGACTGCCGTTGCATGTTCGCGCCCATCAGCGCGCGGTTGGCGTCGTCATGCTCGAGGAACGGCACCAGCGAAGCGGCCACTGAGACCAGCTGCTTTGGGCTGACGTCGATGTAGTCCACATCGCCGCGATTTACGAGAACGAAGTTTCCCATACGCCGCGCGTTCACCAGATCCTCGGTGATCAGGCCCTCATCGTTAAATTCGATATTGGCCTGCGCGATCGTGTGCTTGTCCTCTTCCCACGCCGAGAGGTAAAAGCTGAACGGGATGTGATCGATGGCCCGCTTGCCCGCCTTCTTCAACCCCGCGTTCAGCTTTGCCGCCTCTTCCTTCTCAATGTGATCGCCCACGCGCAGGCCGCTCTCGCCGGCGTTGGCAATCTCGACGAAGTCCAGAATCCGCGAGTCCTTTACCTTGCGATAAGGCGACTCGATGAACCCGTACTCGTTGATGCGCGCAAAGCAGCTGAGCGAGCTGATCAGGCCGATGTTCGGGCCTTCAGGCGTTTCAATGGGGCAGATGCGGCCGTAGTGCGTCGTATGCACGTCGCGCACTTCAAAGCCCGCGCGCTCGCGGCTCAAACCGCCCGGTCCAAGGGCCGAGAGACGCCGCTTGTGCGTAATCTCGGAGAGCGGATTGGTCTGATCCATGAACTGGGAGAGCTGCGACGAGCCGAAGAACTCGCGAATCGCCGCCATCACCGGCTTGGCGTTGATCAGGTCGTGCGGCATGGCCGTCGAGAGCTCCTGATAGACGCTCATCTTTTCCTTGATAGCCCGCTCCATGCGGACCAGGCCAATGCGGAACTGGTTCTCCATCAGCTCGCCCACGGCGCGAACGCGGCGGTTGCCCAGGTGATCGATGTCGTCCACCATGCCGATGTTCTTGCGCAGCTTGAGCAGATAGCGGATGGTTGCGTAGAAGTCCTCGGGCGTCAGCGTGCGATGGTCGAGCTTCGTGGCGTCCTGGTTCTCATACAACTTGATATTGAACTTCAGCCTTCCCACACGCGAGAAATCGTACTTGCGCGCGTCGAAGAACATGCCCTCGAAGAGAGCCGTCGCCGTGTCGAGCGTCGGCGGATCGCCGGGCCGCAGCTTGCGGTAGATCTCGATCAGCGCTTCCTCTGGCTTTCTGATCGAATCGCGCTTGAGCGTGTTCGTGATGATGTTGCCCACGTCGTCGCGCTCGGGGAAGAAGACCTCGAAGCTTGCCGCTCCGCTCGACAGCACCTTGTGCAGCCGGTCGGCGGTCAACTCGACGTTGGCCTCCACCACCACTTCGCCGGTGTTCAGGTCGACCACGTCAGACGCGGTCATCGCGCCATCCATCTCGGCCGTTTCAACTTCGATCCTGTCGATGGCCGCCGCGCGGATTGCCTTCAGCGAGTGCGGCGTGATCTTGCGCCCGGAGAAGGCGATCTCCACGCCATTGACGACCACAGCGTGCGCCGGCTTCGCGCCTACCAGGTGCGTGCTGGCCTGCACGTTCTCGGGAACCGCCCAGTGCAGCTTGCCGTCGGCAATGTGCACCCGGTCCACTGTATAAAAGGTCTTCAAAATCTCTTCGTCCGAACGCAGCCCGAGAGCGCGCAGGAAGATCGTTCCGAGGAATTTGCGCTTGCGATCGATGCGCACATAGAGCGTGTTCTTCTGGTCGTATTCGAACTCCACCCACGAACCGCGATAGGGAATGATCTTGCCCAAAAAGTAGGTGCGGTTGTTAGCCGTCTCGAAAAACACGCCCGGCGAACGGTGCAACTGCGAGACAATCACACGCTCGGTGCCGTTCACAATGAAGGTTCCGTTCGGCGTCATCAGGGGAATGTCGCCGAAGAAGACTTCCTGCTCCTTGATGTCGCGAATCGTCTTGTTGCCGGTCTCGGGGTCCTTGTCGTAGATGGTCAGCCGCACCGTCACACGCAACGGCGCTGAGAAGGTCATGCCCCGCTCCTCGCACTCCTGCTGATCGTACTTCAACTGCAGGCTCACCGGGTCGCCGCACTTGTTGCAGAAGTCGGGCGTGTTCTTGTTGTACGTGCCGCACTTCTGGCAGAGCACATCGCCGGGATGGAAGGGGTCCGTGATGACCATCGACCCGCAATGCACGCAGGCGGTGCGCAGGTGATGCAGCCCTTTCAGGTGGCCGCACTTGCACTCCCAGTTGCCGATCGAGAAATCGACAAAGTCCAACTGCGAGATCCCGCGGAAGTCCGTGATCGGAAAAACCGACACAAACACCGACTGCAAACCCGAGTCGTCGCGCTCGTTGGGCAGCTTGTCCATCTGCAGGAATCGCTCATAAGAGCGCCGCTGCACTTCAATCAGGTTGGGAATCTGGGTTGCGGTGGGAATCTTTGAAAAATCGAGCCGGCTGCGGATCGCGCGCTTCTCGTTGGGCATGTTCACTCCTGACCCTGGTCGTTCCGGCGCCAATTCTGGACCGGGCCGGCGCCCGAGTCTGATCGGCGACGGCTGATTGCGGTAAGTAATTCAAAAAAACCGGACTGGCACGCTGCTTGTTCCCAGTCCCAATCCCTAAAGCTCTCGGCAAGCCCTCACGTCAAAGCTGTAGACAGGCCGCGCAAACGCACCGGGAATTCTCCCAGTGCCATGCATCTCCCGTGCCATGCATCTCAGTGAGAATTCGGTCAAAAATGCGTGGTAGGCATTGCCGCACATCCGGTAGGTGCGCTATAGCTAAACCAGGGTGAAGCATCCTGAAACCAATCCGCCCTCATCGACGCGACCAACAGGGAGCGGCGACTTTGAGCACTGCAAATCATGAGTGGTTTCCCTGGTTTTGCCTTAGACTGCGCACAATCGAGGAAGCAACCGCGAAGGTTGAACCCTGTTTACGATTCTGGTACGTTTACAACTCTGGTGCACATGGGGTAAATTTTCCCCAAAGGCTCACTCTGACCCAGCCGGGAGACACGAAAAGCTCGCGAGGACACACTGCCTCACGAGCGCGGCCCATGGCCTGTGCTCCCATCCGAATTCGTTTGCGTTGCTCTCGCCGATCCCAAAGCTCGCTTCTGCCGCTCGCTCGCCAGCCACTCGCCAACCGTCAACGGAAACCCAGCCTGCCGCCCAGGTAAACTGTTGACCATAAGGCACTTAACAAGAACGCCGATCCCGCTGCCTTTGGGCCTGGCACTGCCCTGACCAACGGAGGCCTTCGTGCCCATCCACAATCCAGAAGACGCGCCAGCCAAAAACCAGACTCATTCCTTAGAAAAAACGGAGTGAGCCGAAAAGACGCGCAATCACTATCGTAGCGCGTCCCGGCCAGCCTTGCAAGCCGCCTGGCCTCGCTGCCGGGCGGCTTGACAAGAAAACTACTTGATCTCGATGGTTGCGATGCCTTCGAACTTCTTGCGGATCGCCTCGGCCTCGTCCTTGGTCGCGCTTTCCTTGATCGCCTTGGGGGCGCCATCGACCAGGTCCTTGGCTTCCTTCAAGCCGAGCGAGGTAACCTCGCGCACGGCCTTGATGGTATTGATCTTGTTTGCGCCGAAGTCCTTCAGAATGACCGCAAACTCGGTCTTCTCTTCGACCACCGGAGCCGCCGCGCCCGCCGCTGCCGCCGCTACCGGTGCCGCTGCTGCCGCTGAAACGCCAAGCCGCTCTTCCAGCTTCTTCACCAGAGCCGCCGCTTCCAGCAGGCTCAAGGCCACAATTTGCTCTTCCAACTGCGCTAGATCCGCCATTTTTTCTCCATTCAAAACTGTTTGAAATTTTTGTTTCCGGCCGCAGACCCAAACGGGAAGTTTCCGATGCGCCAGACCCGCGCACTTCCTGCCTGCCTCGACAGCCAAATCTCTTAAAAACAGCTATTAGCTGTTAGCTTTTAGCTTCTAGCTCTTCCTTATGATGCGGCTCGATAGCTTCAACTTCGACTAAAAAGCTAAGAGCTAAAGGCTAAGAGCTAAAGGCTCGCGGCTTTAGGCCGCTGCCTCTCCGGCAAACTTGCCCTTTTCCACACCCTGGCCCAGAACCACCGCCAGATCGTGGCCCGCGGCATTGATCACCGTCGCCAACCGCTGAGCTGGTGCATTGATCAGGAACAGCAGCTTGGCAAAGAGCTCTTCCTTGCCCGGCATGGTCGCCAGAGCCTTCACTTCGTCCACCGTCAGCAGCTTGCCGTCAATGATGCCCAGCTTGAACTGGAACTCCGCGTTTTCGCCTGCCCATTTTGCAAAAACTTTCGCCAGCGCCACCGGATCGCCCGCGGTAAACGCCACCGAGTTCACGCCCTTGAGCCCCTTCAGCGCGGCCTCAACGTGCGTACCCTGGCCGGATACGGCTGCCAACTTGTTCTTGACGACGCGGTACTTGCCGCCCGCCTCGCGAATCACCTTGCGCAGCTGAAAATCCTTGGCCACGGTCAGCTTGGCAAAAGTGCCGATAATCGCTGTCGTCGAGGTCTCCAGTTCCTTGGCCAGCAACTGGACCTTCTCCGTCTTCTTTGCTCTTGAAATCGCCATGTCTTCGCTCCGCTTCGACAGGGGTTAGGGATTAGGGGTTAGGGATTGGCACCGATTCGTGCGTTGACCCTCAACCCTCGCTCCCCCATCCCTTCCTCGCCCTTGACGGGCCTGTTACATATCCTGTTTTGACCGTTCAGACCGGGACCCCATAGAAGCAAAGGGCATTGCTAACCCATAACCCCAAATCCCTGATCCCCGCTTTTAGTGCTTGCCGGCCGCATCCGCAACCGCTGAATCCAGCGGCACTCCGGGGCCCATCGTCGAGCTCAGCGTCACGCTCTTGATGTATTTGCCCTTGGCCGCCGAAGGCTTGTTGCGCACGATCGCACCGATCACGGTCGTCGCGTTGTCGATCAGCTTTTGCGGGTCAAAGCTCAGCTTGCCCACCGGCACGTGCACCAGGCTGGTCTTGTCGGCGCGAAATTCCACCTTACCGGCCTTGATCTCTTTCACTGCCGCGGCCACGTCCATTGTGACCGTCCCCGTCTTGGGATTCGGCATCAGGCCCTTGGGACCTAGAATCTTGCCCAGACGGCCGACAACCTTCATCATGTCCGGCGTGGCGATCAGCGCGTCAAAGTCGGTCCAACCTTCCTTCTGGATCTTCTCGACCATCTCCTCGCCGCCCACAAAATCCGCTCCGGCTTCGGTGGCTTCCTTCTGGCGGTCGCCCGTGGCGATCACGGCCACGGTCTTGGTCTTGCCCAGCCCATGCGGCAGAACGACGGTTCCGCGCACCATCTGATCGGCGTGGCGCGTATCAACGCCCAGGCGCATGGTCAAATCGACGGTCTCGTCGAACTTGGCGTACTTCACCTGCTTCAGCAGGTCAACCGCCTCGGGCAGGGCATACGCCGGCTTGGACACAGCCGCGCGCGCCTTCACAATGTTTTTGCTGACTTTTCCCATTCTTCCCTCGTCTCCCACCGTCCCTGCCAGCCCCGCTTTGCGGAGTGCCCGCGGCTCGCCGCCGAGGCAACGTTGTTTTCGTTGCCGGAGCGAACACCAGAACAGGCCCAGAAACCGTGGTGCTATTGACAGTCCAGGGAATTCCCTCGGACACATCTATGAATCATATCCAAACGGCCCGCGAATTGCAAACCGGGATCGTAAATCAATAGTAGAGGATCGAATATCCTTGAGGATCGCTTCTTTGGATACGCACTTGTGAACGGCAATGCTGGAGAGAATCGCGTTCAGAGTTCCGATTCGCAGAGGCGAATGCTCCGGAACCGCGATGCGGTGGGGTGTCGGATGCTCGGTTTGCAGGATGATGTGGCTGCCGACCTGATGGAGTTTCACGTAATCCCAGCGCTTCGAGAGATGCTTGACCACTCTTCTCCGCTCAAATCGCGTGGAAGTTTCATGCGACGGCCAGAACCTCGTCGCGGATCAGATGGAGGCGGATGGAGGCTGGCGCGGCGGAGTCGAAGTAGAAGGCTCGCACGGCCTCGCGGACGTTGGCCTTCAACTCATCCCAGCTATCTGCCTGGGTGAAGATGCTCTCGCCGAGGGCTTCAGCGGTGTAGCCGCCATCGGCCTCTTGCAGCACTTCAAAGACGAGTTCCCTCATGCGGTTTGCACCCCCTGGCGGATTTCTTCTCATCATACCGCGACTTTGGAAAGGAAGCGAAGGACCGGGTACGTCACGGTAGTAGTGCAACTTCCGGTTTGCCGGTATCCGCCCGCAACACCATAAAGTGCTCAGGAAGCGTCTCATTACGCTTGTGGTGCGCGCAATGAAGGGTAGATCGACATTGGCCGATCAGGGTTTTACCATGTGTCTTACAATCTTTTTGCTTCAGTATAGGGAATATGGAAGACTTGTTTCTTGCGCTGCTTTCAGGTGCCGCTGAACTACTCATTGAGGTAGTCTTTCAGTGGATAGCAGAAGCGTCTGCCGTGGCCATCATCCGATCGGTGCGGAACGCCAATAGAGAATCAAAGGTCGTCAGCCCAGTCTTAGCGGCAGCGGGGTACCTGTTGCTCGGTGCTGGATTCGGAGCCGTGAGCGTGCTGTTCTTTCCACATCCGCTCGTTCACCCATCCAAATTCCATGGCATTAGTCTCGTCGTGAGCCCCATCATTACCGGTTTGATTATGTCGAAAATCGGCCTTGTGCGTCGCAGCAAAAATGAAGATTCGCTTCAAATTGAGAGCTTTGGATATGGGCTCACATTTGCCTTAGGGGTGGCTCTCATCCGCTTCTTCTTCGTAAGGTAAACCGCCGGGTGCCCCATCCATTCCGCTTCTTTTTGCGGAATGGGTGGGATACCACGAACCTCAACCGTGCTTCATAAAGAAACCCTGCTGCCGCCTGGCATCAAGCCGCGCGAGGCGTGAGCTTGATTCCGAGCGCCTTCATCACACCGATAAAGGTCGACAGCCGTGGATCGCCAGTGGGCGAGAGCGCCTTGTAGAGCGCCTCGCGAGTGACGCCCGCTTTGCCGGCAAGCTCAGTCATTCCCATGGCTCGTGCCACATCGCCAAGAGCCGCCGCGATCAAAGCCGGATCGCCTTCCTCGAAGGCCGCTTCGAGATAGCCCGCAATAGCCTCGGGACTTTCGAGATACTCGGCGGCATCCCATAGAGTTGTCTTAAGCGCCATCTGTCCACTCCTTTGCCAGCTTATTCGCCCTGTCTATGTCGGTTGATTGCGTCTTCTTGGTTCCTCCCGCAAGCAGCAGAACCAGCACGCTTCCTCGTCGATGGAGATAGACCCGGTATCCCGGCCCATAGTCGATCCGCAGTTCGCTGACTCCATCACCGACGGGCTTTACATCGCCAAAGTTTCCCAGTGACATTCGGCGAATGCGAATCAGAATGCGACACCTGGCCTTTTCGTCGCGCAATCTGCGTAGCCACTCGGAGAAGATGCCGGTCTGACGAACCTCGATCACCTGTTAACTATAGTTCACAAGTGTGATTTTCTCAAACAGGCCGAAATCATGCGAACGGTGTGAAAAGAGGGCGCTATCGCCGGACCTGCTCTAAAGCGCGGCCTCCGATTCGATCGTTCGTGCGAGCCGCGAGGTCAATCCACTCAGCAAGACCACCGGCCTGACAACGAATCCAGCAATGAGTCTTGGTACCCGGCGGAAATCATCCAACAACGATCGGCCTGTGCCAGTGAGGAAGACTCCGTTGCGCATCACGTGCAAATGAAAGAGCGCGGAAAGGGCCGCGAAGATGCTTACGGCAAGCGTGGCTCTTCCCGTAACGGCCCCGTCAGTCACCCAGTGGGCAGTCCAATCCGGTGCCTGGGCCAAACCGGGAACAGCGAGAACCACAATCAGGTTTCCCAGCCAACGTTTGCGCATCCCCAGCGCTCGTTGCTGCATGCCGGCGTAAACACCTGCGGTGAGCGTGACATAGGCGATTTCAACCAGAACGACAGCTAGGCTGCCACGAAGACCAGAGCGGCTCATGGCAGTCAGATACACCACCGATCGAGCGCTTGCACTGAGGAAAGCGCACTTCCAGTTCCAACAGGAAAATGCCCTCCTGCACAAGGGACTGCGTTGTGGAAACATGGCCCCATTGTGCCGGATGCACCAAAAATGCAGCATCAAGGCCTGGTTACATTAAGGTTGAGATTTGTCGCGCACCGTGATCAGGCAGGCACCGCCGCTTGCGATAATCTCAACTATCGGCAAATCGAGGCAAGTCCCGCCATGACAGCTTCCGCCCCGCTCCACATCATCGACCTGATCCGCAAGAAACGCGACGGCGGCTCGCTCGACCCTCGCGAGATCGGTTTCCTCGTCTCCGGCGCAGCCTCTGGCTCCATCCCGCCCGAGCAGCTCTCCGCCTGGCTGATGGCCGCCTATCTGCGCGGCCTCTCGCTCGACGAGACCCGAGCGATGACCCTGGCCATGCGCGACTCCGGCGAAAAGTTTTCGCCCGCGCGCCTGGGCAAGGTCGCAGTCGACAAACACTCCACTGGCGGCGTCGGCGACAAGACCAGCTTCCTCGTCGCTCCCATTGCCGCGGCCTGCGGCCTTGCCGTGCCCATGATCAGCGGCCGTGCCCTGGGCCATACCGGCGGAACTCTGGATAAACTGGAGTCCATTCCCGGCTACCGCACCGCGTTGACACTCTACGAATTTGAAACAGTCCTGGAGAAATGCGGCGCATCCATCGTCAGCCAGACGCCCAAGCTTGTCCCTGCCGACAGCGCGCTCTATGCTCTCCGGGACCGCACCGGCACGGTCGAGAGCCCTGGCCTGATCTGCGCCTCCATATTGAGCAAAAAGCTCGCCGCAGGCCTTGACGCGCTGGTCCTCGACGTAAAGACCGGCTCAGGCGCGTTTCTCCGGGATCCCAAAGACGCCGAGTACCTTGCAGCGCTCATGGTCGCCACTGCCGAGGCTGCCGGAACCCGCACCGTGGCCCTGCTTACCGACATGTCTCAGCCACTCGGACGCTGCGCCGGCAACTGGATCGAGCTGGTCGAGGCGGTTGAACTGCTGCGCGGGGAACGTTCGCCTCAGAGCGAAGACCTCCGCGAGCTCTCGCTGATCCTGGCGGGATGGATGATCTATCTTGGCGGCCAGGCGGAGTCGCCTGAGGCAGGTTACCAGCGCGCCGGCTCAGCGCTGGCCGGTGGCTCCGCCCTTCGTGTCTTTTTCGCGATGGTCGAGGCGCACGGCGGCGATCTTTCTGCCTTCGACAATCCGGCCAGCTTCCACAAGCCAGGGGCAACCCAGTTGCTCAAAGCCTGGAAGAGCGGCTACGTCTCCGAGATGGACACAACCGCCCTCGGCTGGGCCGTGCAGCGGCTTGGCGCGGGGCGCGAAAAAGCTGGAGAGCCGGTCGACCCTCATGCAGGCATTGAGTTCCACGCCCGACGCGGTGCGAAGCTCGAAAAAGGACAGCCCCTGGCGACCCTCTACGCCACCAGCGAGGCTCGTCTGACCGAGCCCGCTGCGCTTCTGAGGAAGGCCATCCATTTTTCAAACACCCCGCCGCAACAAGTTCCCCTCGTCAGCCACACCTTCATCCGCGAGACGGCGGAAGCCTATCTGCGCGATGTTGTAAGGTAGTCGGGTAGGGATCAGGGAGCAATCTTTTGGCTCGATTTACTGGGGTGCTGGGAATTCTAGCCGTACTTCTCGCGGCCTGGCTGGGCTCGACCGACCGCAGTCGCATCCGCTGGCGCACGGTGGTCTGGGGACTCGGCCTGCAACTGGTCTTCGCCTTCATGGTGCTGCGCTTTACTTACGGCCAGCAGGCGCTGCAATGGGCCGGCGACGTGGTCAAAACCATGCTGGCCTCGACCTATGCCGGAACCAAAGTCTTGTTTGGCCCGCTCGGCGTTCCCACCGGCTCCATGGGCTCCATCTTTGCTTTTCAGGTGCTGCCGACGATTATCTTCATCTCCGCATTCTTCGCGGTGCTCTACCACATTGGCGTCATGCAGATCGTCATCCGCGCCCTCGCCTGGGTGATGTTGAAGACGATGCGCATCTCCGGCGCCGAAAGCATGAACGTGGCGGCCTCGATCTTCATGGGGCAAACCGAAGCGCCGTTGACCATCCGTCCATTTTTGGCCGGTGCCACCAGAAGCGAACTCATGACCATCATGACCAGCGGCATGGCCCATGTCTCGGGCGGCATCATGGCGATGTACATCGCGCAAGGCGTGGCTCCTGAACATTTGTTGGCCGCCGTCATCATGACTTCGCCGGGCACGATTCTTATTGCGAAAATGCTGGTGCCCGAGACCGAAACGCCCGCCACCGAAGGCCGGGTCGTCATACCCAAAGACGAGCTGCACAAGGATGAAAACCTCATCGGGGCCATCGCCCGCGGCACCATCGACGGCGGCAAGCTGGCCTTCAACGTAGCCATCATGCTGGTCAGTTTTCTTGCACTCGTTGCTCTGCTCGACGGCTTGCTCGGATGGACGCACGGGCTGAGTTATATGCACTGGGTTCCCGGCTCGCTCGGCCAGATTCTCGGCTTCTTCTTTGCTCCAGTAGCGTGGCTCATCGGCGTTCCCTGGCGCGACTGCGGAGCGATTGGTAACCTGCTGGGCACGCGCATGGCCCTCAATGAAGTGATCGCCTATATCGCGCTTGGCGCGCAAAAGGCTGTGCTGCTGCCACGCTCCTTCATCATCGCGACCTTTGCTCTCTGCGGCTTCGCCAACCTCGGCTCGATCGGAATGCAGATCGGCGGCATTGGCGCATTAGTCCCGGAGCGCCGCAACGAGTTAGCCAGGTTAGGCGTCCGCGCCATGTTAGCCGGCACGATGGCTAACTTGATCTCGGCTTCGATTGCTGGGATGTTTTTGGGATGAGAAAGCGCAAAAGGAATTAAGTCCCGAATTATGACAGAGCCAAGACCGGGTGCTCCACACAGTTCCAGGTCCGATCATCCCTCTCCTGGAACTTATTGCTCACAATCTCCGTAGATAAATTGCATAACCCCGGAAAGGGACAATTATGCCAGCGGACCAGATCGTTGCTGCGACCTCTCAACCCCGCCCTGAATCCAATGCCGTCGCACCTCTCTGGCACACGGTCGTCCTTCTGCTGTTCCTGGCAGCATTTGCTTTGCTCTCCCTCGTCCTGAATATGCGCGCTGTACACTCAGGCGCGCAAGCAAACCACCGTGAGCGTGGTTACGTGGTGAGCATGGCCATCGAATGGCTGATGGTGGCTTTCATTGCCTGGGGCGCACGATTTGGCGGCGCATCGCTGCGCACATTGGCGGGTGCGTTCGCGCCGACATGGAGCTCTGTACTCCGCGACCTGGGCATCGCCATCGCCTACCTGCTGGTTGCACAGGTCGTGCTTGGCAATGTTACTGCGGTTACGGGGCATTTCATTCATTCCGACGTGAACAAAGTACTCCAGAACATGCTTCCACACACCGGTTTGGAGGCCGCGGTTTACTTGCTTCTGGCTCTGACGGCTGGCATCTGCGAGGAGATGATCTTTCGCGGCTACATGCAACATCAGTTCACAGTGTGGACCGGCAGCGCGGCAGTGGGAGTCGCTCTGCAAGGGATTCTCTTCGGTATCGCCCACGCATACATGGGTTCGGGGATGGTCATGGTGATCGGCGTATTCGGATGCATCTTCGGCCTGCTGACTTGGTGGCGCAAGAGTCTGCGCCCCGGGATCATGGCCCACTTCCTGCAGGACGCCATCGGCGGGCTGGTGCTGGCAAAGTTCGCGCTGAAGTAGCCGTCCCTCACCCGGCTGCCCCAGATCTCGATTCTGAGACCTTGGAAACCACAACGCTCAATTCCCCGCCCGCAACCGCCTCACGCAGTTGAGAATCGTCAAGAAAGTCACGCTTCCGCAAGTCATCAAACTCACCGCCACTCCCAGAATCAGCGATAAGC
>Ga0302195_10001438_pt1 | contig 18819 bp, 12 predicted proteins | sample II_Bog_N1_2_FD_198778 | JGI IMG/M metagenome (GOLD analysis project Ga0302195, IMG submission 198778) | Peat permafrost microbial communities from Stordalen Mire near Abisko, Sweden - II_Bog_N1_2 | ecosystem: Environmental > Terrestrial > Soil > Wetlands > Peat | place: Sweden: Abisko...
GCCGACAGCCATTGCCGCGGGCCTGGTTCTCGCGTTCGTTGGCTATCACTCGTCCAACAAGCCTGTGCAAGAGGCCAATGCAGCAGAACTGCGCGACGGCAACCTGAAACTCTCGCTGGACAAGAGCGGGCAACTGCATGGCGCCGACGGCCTGCCTGAAAAAGAGCGCGATGCGCTGCAGGCTGCGCTGACGACGGGCCGACTGGAGGCAGATCTGCCTTCAAACCTGGCGGCCAGCAAAGCGGAAACGATGCTCGGCGCTTCCGCTGCGACACCGCTGTTCAAGGTGAGTTCACCGGTTGACCGGGTGGTGAGCGATGACCGGCCGACATTCAAATGGGTGTCGATGCGCGGCGCCAGCGGCTACCGCGTGCGCGTGTATGCGGGCGGGTATCGCAAGGTGGCGGAGAGCCCGGTGCTGCATGAGTTGAGCTGGCAATCCCCCGTTGCGCTGGCTCGTGGCGAGAACTACACATGGACTGTGACCGCATCAAGCTCAACCGGCGAGGTAAGGACCCCCGCACCTCCTCAACCTGAGGCAGTGTTCCAGGTGATGGGCTCCGGGCCGGCGAAAGACATTGAAAGCGCCCTACGCGGTCCGGCCAACGACCATCTTCTGCTTGCCGTGCTTTATGCCAAGGCGGGCGCCGTAGACGAAGCGCGGGCGGAGTTGGATCGGCTGGCGGCAGAGAATCCCAACAGCCCGGTGATAGCACAGCTGAAAGCGTCGCTGGATCAGGCGACGCCGTCACCCATCAAGACAAAGGCCGCCCAGTAGAACGGATGCGCATACTTATCGCTGTGCATGACCTGTAACTCGGCCATGCGCAGCGATTCCGCTTTGCTGAGTCCGTGCAGCATGTTGCGGTGGAAGGCAATCATCAGCTCGGTTGTGCTGGATGCTTCGACTCTCCACGCGCTTGCCAGCGATCCGTGCGCGCCGGCCGCAAGAGTGGCCCAGCTCATCCCGACCAGCCCTTCCCCATCTTCAAACGAGCCCTTGCCGGTTTCGCATCCTGAAAGGACCACAAGTTCCGCCTCCAACTGCATGGTCTGAATTTCGCGCGCGCGCAGCCAGCCAGCCTGCGGCGTGCCGTTGGACGATGCGAGCAGCATGTGGGAGGACATGGGTTCGCGGTCGTCGAAGACTCCATGGGCAGCGATATGCACGACATCGTATCCGGGCGACGCCTTGAGGAATTCATCGAGCGTGGCTGCCTTGCCAATGAGCGTGTGCGCGTTTTTGGGCCCGTAGAGTTTGGCGACGGCGAGGGTTTCATTGGCCTGTTCCTGCGTTTGTCCGCCCGGATCGCCCATGGCCAGGACCGTAAATGCAGGATGCTGGCGGGGAGCTGAGGCCTTAAGGGCCTGAAGGACGGCAAGCGAAGGCACGTAATCGACGGCTGTCTGCTCAAGGAGATAGTGTCCATCGGGTCGCTCCAGCGTTTGAAAGGGCGCCTGCCACAGTACACCGTCGGGCACCACGACCAAGGCCTTCGCATTGCGCAGTTGTGCCTGCGCGGGGGCGATGAGGGCGTTGTAAAGCCAGCGCGCGTTGGCGGCAAACTCCGGGTCGCGGCTGGCGAGCTGATCGTGATACTGGCGGATGTGCCGGTCCAGTTCATTCTGCGTGACAGTCAGCTTGTAGCCGTGGATTGCGGCGGATTCTGCTTCGCCGCGGGTTACGACATAGAGGTAGCTGCCGCTGTCAGTTATTTCGTATTCAAGCAGAACGGTGGCGCGGTCTGGGATGAGAGCCTGCATATCATTGAGCGTGAGCGGGGTAAAGTCCGCTCGGCGGATGCGCAGTTCCGGATGATGCGCGTAGAGTTGCTGGCGATAGCTTGCGAGGTCCGCTCTTGCTTTGTCGACAGCAGCATCGAGCTCAACTTTCTGGGAGGGATCTGCCTGAGGCATGTTCGCCTGCCGGTCTGCCTGCATGTCGAGGGCAACAAAGCTGTTGCGCAGCCGAGCCTCTTCTGACCGTTCCTCATCGGACAAAGCGGCGTTGGAAGTGATTTCGTTGCCGGTGTATACATCGAGAAGAATGCGCCCCTTGCCGCGCTCCGAACTGTTGAGCGCTACTGGCCAATCCTTCTGCATGGAGGCCACGAGCGCCAGCAAACGATAAGGTTCCGTTCGCCTTTCCATAAAGCGCTGCCGGGCTGCGGCCCCGCCGCTGATGTTATCGCGCATGCGCTCGATGGTGGCAATGGACTCCTCAAGGGCTGTGCGCGCCTCTTTCAGTTGCTTCAGTTGCACATAGGCTCGAGCTTCAACATAATCGGCGTTGAACAACTGCTCAGCCATGCCCCAACGCCGGCAGAAGTCCGCCGCATACTTGGCATGCCTCAAGCTCTCCGCATAGTTCTTGAGATCGAAATTGGCTTCAGCCATCATGCGGACGGTCTGAGCGAGGCCTTGCTTATCCTCAACGTCGGCCCCAACGTAGCGGCCCTCCTGAAGCAACTTGAGAGCTGCCGCCGGGTGATGATGCTCCAGTGCAATCACTCCCATCTCGGATGTGGCCTTGGCGGTGATCTCTTGCATCTTGATTTCGCGTCCGATTTGCGCTGCTTCCGTCAGCACGCGGTCGGCGTCTCTGTCGCGCTTCTGAACGTCGTAGTAGTTAGCCAGGTTGATGAGGGAGGTGGCCACATTGAACTTGCTGCCAACTTCGCGCTTAATGACCAGGCTCTGTTCACAGAATCGTATCGCTGTCGGGTAATCGCCTTCATTGCCGTGCATGATCGACATGTTGTTCAAGACGAACGCCTCGATCAATTTCTGCCCGCTCTCCCTCGCAACGCGAAGCGCATCGGTAAACACCGCCTCCGCCTCGGTAAACCTGCCCGTGTCCCGAAACGCGTTGCCCAGGCCGTTCTCTGCCCGCGCCAGAACGACCGGGTCTCCGGCCTCGCGGCTTATTCGCACTGCTTCGTTGCCATCTTCGATCGCCGACTTATAGTCCCCCATATTCAGGTAGGACATGGCGCGTGTCATGAGCGTGGATGCGCGCTTTTGAGGCGGAGCATTAGCCGCCTGATACATGGCCAGCGCCTGGTTGTATACGATGATGGCTTCATAGGGATCGCCATCGATAGAAATCTGCCTCGCGAGGTTCACATGCGAATCGGCGGCCAAAATCGGCAATCCTGCTCGTTGGGCGGCGGCCTCTGCAATGGTGAAAATAGCACGGGCTGCGTGGGGATCGTTATCCGATGCCTTTGTTCCGATTTGCCTCACCGCACGAACGAGTCCCTCGGTGATGCGCGCAGGATCGGCGTCATGGATGGTTTGCAATGCATCCTGTTGATGCATGGCAACAAGCTGCTTGGCGAAGGCCATTTCGGCATCAGAGAACTGGGGCGCAGAGGGCGTGGCGGGGGTTTGAGGCGCGGCTGCAGCGGGAGGTGTGGCCGTAGCGGCCGGTGTGGCTGTGCCTGACGGCGTGGCGGGCGAGGTGGCGGGGGCCTGCGATTGCTGAGCCTGCCCGTACAAGGAGGAAATGCCGCCGGCGAGCAACAGGAGAGCAACGAAAGCCGACGTGAAGGTCAGCCGGGAGATATGGAGGGATCTATTTTGTTCGCGCATTAGACCTCTTGTTCGGGCAAGTTTTGCCCGGTAGTTACTGGTGAGCTTGGTTAGAGGGTAGCTGGACCCTCTCAGCATACAACCGTTGTGGGTTTCCTGACGGCTCGACGTCGGGTAAGTTTGAGAGACTCGCGACCACGCCTGGTCGACCCCACCTGGAGGAAGGTGGAGAAGGAGAGCGGAAGCCTGCCCGATAAGTCGCGAGATACTGCGAGCCTGCGCTTGTGGGATACAATCGCGTGGAATCAAAATTGAACATTCAACGAACCTACAGTCTGCGGAAGGAATCATTCCAAATGATGGTTGGGCGGGTTTGGCCCTACCGCGCATCGCGGGAACAGGATCATCCTTCCGGGAAAGGAGAAAGAAATGTTGGCATTGATAGTGACGCTCTTCACATTGACCTCCGGCGGCATCATGGCGGGAGACGATTGGCCACCACCGCCGGCTTAATTTGACCATGACATGCTTAACGACCTGACAGGGGTGAGACTCGCCTCTGTCAGGGTCTTAATGATTTCATTTCCCCGTGGAAATGTTGGTGCATTCAATTCAGATGGCGGGGCGAATCTAACCCAGCGCGCTTGCCGGCGTGGCGGGTTGTTATGTCCGCTGGGCGACCATGCCCGGACAAGCCAGTTCGGAGACTGAACACAGGAACGGACATGAGAGGCTTTTGCCTCCATGTCCGTTTGTTCCGTGAGGTTGAGGACTTCCCTTCTCATCCGAGAAATCCGAGGTTGGAGGCGGAAAAGCTGCCGATGTTGGGAAACACACTGGGCAGGTTTGCAGCGCTGACTCCAAACCATTGCGCGAGGGTTGCTCCGTATTGCGCAAGGGCTGTGGTGGGAATGAGTGTGCCGCGGCTGTTGGCATCGTTCTCGCTGCCCAGGACCAGGGATGGGAAGGTGCCGTAGAAGGTGCCTCCCTTTACGCCGCCGCCGAGGATGAAGTGGTGATTGCCCCAGGCGTGGTCGCTGCCGTCAGTGCCGCTGGGGTTGAGCGTGCGGCCGAACTCAGAGGCTGTGAACGTGGTGACGCTCTGTGCTATGCCGAGTTCCTGTGTGGCCTGGTAGAAGGCGAGGACTGCCTGGCTTAGCTGCTGCAGCAAGGCCTGTTGGGTTTCCAATTGCGCGCCGTGGGTGTCAAAGCTGCCGAAATCGCAGAAGAAGATTTGGCGGGTCAGGCCGAGCTGGCTGCGTACGGACATGACATTGGCGACGGTCTGCAGCTGTGCCGCGAGCGGATTGTTGGCGGGGAAGGCTGTGGTGAGGGTCGATTTCTGCAGCAACCCGGTGAGTGTGTTGGCATAGTTGTTTCCACGCGTGATGACGGCGTTGCCGGCCTGCACCAATTGCAATCCATTGTCGAAGGTGAGCAACTGCTGCATGCCCGCGGCGGTGGCGGGAGCATTCTGGATTCCGGTGATGGTGGCCATGCCGGTGGCACCGGGGAAGCCCGGAATGGGAGGCGGGACGGTTGCGGGGAAGGTTTGCTGGCCTGTGCAGAACAGTCCGCAGTCCGAGGTGATGGTGATGGGGGGAAAGACCGCGCTCGAGTTAGTCCCCTGCATCAGATCGGTGATGCGACCACCCCAGCCGCTGGAGGCAATTCCGTTGGGAATCGCGCTTTGCCACTGGCTGCTCTGGTCAGAGTGCGAGAAGAGCGCGCTGGGCACAATGGCCAGATTGTTGGTGAGGTAGGCGTCGCGGTTGAGCGGCTGGACCAGGTTGCCGACATTGGCCAGCACCGCCATTGTGCCCTGGTTGTAGAGCTGCTGCATCTCCGGCATCGACGGATGCAGTCCGTAGACATCATTGCCGTGCGCGATCGGTAGCAGGGATCCCTGCGCAAGTGCCAACCCCTGCCTACCTTGCGCATACAGGCTGTAGTTCTGTTGCGCTGTCGAAACTGGAATCACCGTATTGTGGCCGTCGTTGCCGCCGGACAGGAAGATGCAGACCAACGCCTGGTAGCCGCCGCTGGTGGGGGCCGCGAGCGCATTCATTGTGCCGAACTTCGACAACATGCTGGTTGCACCCAGCGCGGTGGCGGTGCGCACCGTGTCCCGCAAAAAATCTCTTCTGGTTCGAATCAACATTTCGATCTCCTCACGATTTCTGCTGGTCAACAGCAGGGGTTTTGTTGGAACTCCATTTGCCCGCGGAGTGTTTGCCCCGCGGGCCGCTGTTAACTCAATGCCACACGTTGTAGTAGTTCGAGGTGAGTATGAGGAAGCATGCTTCCTGCACCTTGCTGAGACTGCCATTGGGGTTGGCGGCAACCGCCGTTTCGATTGTCGACTTCATGGCGGCCGGCATGATGCCGTGGGTCAGAGTCAGGTCGAGCGCGCCGACCAGCGTGGCGGGGTTGGCCGCGAGTGGCAGGAATGGCGTCAGGTCGATCGATGATCCCGGCCCGTAGTTCGCCACGGGGTTCGAATACTGGCTCATCAGGGACGCCACCTCGTTGGAGCGGATGATGGCGTTGTTGGGGGTGAAAATCTGGAACTCGCCGCCCATGACCGAGGTTCCCGGCACGACGTAGTTTGGAGAGTAGTAGTTGAAGACACTGTCGGCGGAGTAAATATCCTCTCCCATGTTTGCCAGGTCGGTGCTGTAGTAATTCTGGTTCGTCATCTGGCCGCCAAATGCACGGTAGATGCCAGCGATATACAACACCGGTTCCTGAAGATGACCGTCTGTGGGTTGGTCGTCTCCGCCGTTATCGTTGGCGCGTGCCTCGGGGTCAAGCAGGATGGCCGTGACCACTGCCTGAAGATTTCCGCGGACACCATTCCCGTCGTTGTTGAAGGCGGCGGCGACTCGCGAAACATAAGCTGGGCTTGGATTGCTCTTGACCAGGTGCTGGATGAGTTGCCTGGCTACGAACGGGCCCACGTTGGGATGGTTGAAGATGTTGTCGAGCGCGCCGTCCAGATCCTCCTGAGGAGTAAGGCCGGCAGGTGCAACATATCCACTGAGCAATTGCTTGGAGCCTGCGTCGTGCTCGGCCGGCCAGGGAATCATGTTACCCGCGTTGAAGTATTCGCCCCAAAACGGTGTCTGTCCGGGATTCGGCGCATAAGTCCAACCCGTGTAGACGCGAGCAAACTCCGTAACAGTGAACTGCGAATAAGTGGGGATGGGAAGATTGTTATTGTCCAATTGCACAGAGCCATCGGGGTTGAGCATGACGGTGCCGATGGTGAACAACTGCATCAGTTCGCGGGCGTAGTTCTCATTGGCCACTGCACCGGTTGTTGGGTCCGCCTTGGCGTTGTTGCCCATGTCCAGATACTGGCCCATGGCGGGGCTCAAGGTGACATCTTCCATGACCTGGCGATAGTTACCAAACGCGTCGGCCAGCAACGTGTTTTGATAACTCACCATGTTGGTATTCCAGATGATCTTATTGATGGATGTTACGAAGATCTGGCTGAGTGCGAACGCAACCCTCTGCCGCAACTGATCGGGATTGCTTACAGCATTGGCGAGAAATTGCGAGGGCATGCCGCCCTGGTCTGAGGTGATGGTGTTGTAATTCGAGACTTGCGGCATGCTGTACTGGCTGCTGAGCCACGCCGGATATCCGAGTGTCTGCACCGTCGCGGCATCCGTTGGAGTAGGACCAAATGCCGCCTGCTCCAGGAATCTCCGTGCCGCTGCAGCGCTCACCTGGGCATTGGGCACGCCCACTTGCACAGGAAATGCTGCCGACGTGACCGAGCCGTTGCTTACCGTAAGGTTAGCCGCACCCGATTGCGTGGCGAGCCCTGAGACTGTTAGCGATCCCGAGGACGAGTAAGCCGTTGCCAGAGCCGTGCCGTTCAGCGCGGCTACCGAGTTAGTAATGAATCCGCTGCCGGTGATGGTTGCGGAGAAGACTCCCAGCGGGATTTGACCGTTGCTGCCTGCTGCCGTAATAACCGGCGTGGGAGCGGTGAGTGTGATGGTCGCGCTTGCGATTCCGCCGATGCCGGTTACGGTAACAATGTCTGTGCTGGAAGCCGGCATGGCTGCGGGAGCAGTGTAGAGTCCGGCGCTAGTTACGGTTCCGTAGGTTGCCGTCCAGGTGGTGCCGGAATTCGATGTGAACTGCTGCTTGGCCCCAAGGGTAAGGCTCGTGCTGGTTGGCGAGATCGTAGTTGCCACACTGTTGATGACAGTTACGATTGCGCTGGCCGATCCGCCGGGACCGGTTGCGGTGACGGTGGCGGTTCCGGATGCAGGCCAGGTGGACGGCGCGGTATAGAGGCCGGTGGTGCTGACGGTTCCCGAGGTGGCGGTCCAACTGGTGGCGCCCGATGAGGTGAACTGCTGCTTGGCGCCGAGGTCGAGGCTCGCCGTCGTGGGTGAGATTGCCTGCGGCGGCAGGGGCACCAGCGTGACTGCGGCCGTTGCCGATCCGTTTGGACCGGTTGCGGTGACCTTAACCGCGGTGGATGCAGGCATGGTGGCAGGCGCAGTAAATAAGCCGGAAGATGTGATGGTTCCCGCCGTCGCTGTAAAGCTGGTTGCGCCGGACGAGGTGAACTGCTGCGTCTTGCCCAGGGTTACGGATGCCGATGTGGGGGAGATGACCTGAGGCGTTGCCGCCTGAAGCGTAACCTTGGCGCTGGCGGAGCCGCCTGGGCCCGTCGCGGTGATTGTTACCGCGGTTGAGGTGGGCATGGTGGCCGGGGCGGTGTAGAGACCTGAGGTAGAGATGGAGCCGGCGGACGCCTTCCAGGATGTTGCACCTGCGGAAGTAAATTGTTTTGTCTGCGAAAGCTTGACGGTGGCTGATGTGGGCGAGATGGCCTGGGGGCTGACAAAAGTCACCGTGAAAACCGGACCCCAGAGGCTGCCGGGATTGCTTACCTGCAACTTTCCGGTGCCTGGGCTCGACTGGTAGACGCCGGTTTTAAGCGTAGTGGCGTTTACATATGTGGCGGATAGGTTGTTGCCGTTGAAACTGACGGTAGCGCCCGTTTTGAAGCCGGTTCCGGTGAGTGTCAGCGTCGGATTGCCGGTTAACAGCGGGCTGGGGCTGACGGCCGTAATTGTGGGCCCGGCAGGCTCAAGATTCACATATACGTCCCCGACAGTGTTGTCGGCGGCAGCCGCCTCAATGAGGATGCTAGCGGTGGGAATAGCCGCCGGCGCGGTGTAGAGGCCGGTGGTGGAGATAGTGCCTAAGGTGGAGTTGCCCCCAACGATTCCGTTGATCTCCCACTTTACCGTTGTGTTGGCAAGGCCGGTCACGGTCGCCGTATATTGCAGTTTTGCTTTGACGCCGAGATTGGTGTAGCCCGGGCTAATGGTGACGGTTGTTGCCGCGTGCGCGACAACCGATGCCAGCAGCACGCACAACAACGGGAGAATTCCCTTTAGACGAACCTGCTTCATTTCATGACTCCGTTGGGGTGGAGGGTTCATTAAGAGCCGCATTCTTTAGCGGCTAAACATGCAAAGCGTGATGCGAGGAAACCATCCGCGCACCATGCAGAAACTGGGGAAACCGGGCCGCCGAACCCGGGTTGGGCGCGGCGGACCGGAGAGCATTGCAAAGGCGGGGGGAATGTCTACCCTTGCAATGAGGGGAGGCCAAACTCGATTCCATGAAGGGTCATCCTCCCAGTCGGCTCCCGGAGTCTTCGCTTCCGGTCGGCTGGCATTCGGGAGATTAGCCTTTTTCCATATCAGGTGGAGCACGGAGAGTAGTAGGGGATGGGGGGATTTTGTGACGCGGAAAATTGACGGTTCGGGAAATTTCTGGAATTTCGAAGCCTGAATCCGCTCAGTGATCCACCTTGAAGGCTCGGAATTGCTGATCCGGATCAAGACAGGCGATGATTGTCTCAATCACGCGTTTAGTTTCGTGGGGATCGCGAACTGGAATGGAAATGACGCCCGCCTGTTCGGCCGGGTAGTCATTTCCGCCCACAAACAGAGCGTCTCCAACGTAGACCATATCCTGCAATGAAATGCCGAGGATATCTCGAAGCTTTCCTATTCCGTAGGCTTTGTCGATGCCCGGTCTGGTGACGTCGATGGACGTGGCGCCGCCGATGCGAACCGAAAACTGGGGAATAAGTGCGTCGAGACCGGCCTTGATTTGCTTTCGCCTGGCAAAGTCCGGGTCCCATTTCCGCTTTTCTTCCAACGGGGCTTGCTGGCCCAATGCGGACCAGGTGACCTGGCTTCCGCGGTCCTCGATTGTTTCGCCCCAGGTCTTCTGGACGGTGAAACCAGCGGTTGCTACAGCTTGCTTCAGTGAATTGACTACCGTGTTTTTCTCGTCCGCAGTGAAGTCTTCGGAATAAAGCTTTTTCCACTCCGTAGTGTATTGAAAGAATTGCGTTCCGCAGGTGGGCAGAATCGATAACTTCGTCAGGCGTTGGTCGCGTGGAAGATGAGAGAGCATCTGCGTTTCAAATTGCGTCCAGGCGCCACCTGAGATGACTGCCACCTGGACAATTCCCAGCAAGTCATGCAGGAGCGATGCCGTCTCCTCATCGACAGAAGACTTGCTTGGCGCGAGCGTGCCATCCAGATCAAAGACAATCAGTTTCTTCATTCATCTCCAGCTGATGAATCGAATGCGCATTCAATCCAGCGGCCGATACGGATTTAACCCGGCGCACTGGCAGGCATGGCGGGTTGCTGATGTCCGCCTGGCACCCGCGACAGGTTTCCAGTCATCACGTAAATTGCGAGCGCCGCAGCCATCAGAGTTGCGCCCACCCAGAATCGCCAGTCCCGATGCATGCGCTGCCAGTAAGGGCCTGGGCTGGGTTCGCCCGCGTCACTGCTGTTTCCTTCAGGGTTGTGCTTGTTTCCCGTCATCTGTTCTCCGTTGCCAAGATGTATTTAGAGGCAGCGCCGCCGTTGCATCGGGTGACTCCGGGCGGCAAGATCCGTGTTCCGTCTCTCGCTATTAAAAGACGCCGAGGAAATAACAGATGAGGAGGATGAGAAGAACGGTGCCAAGGCCAATTCCGGCTCCGCCGCCGGCGCCCCACCGACGGTGGCCATAGTAGCCGCCGCCCCCACCGAAAATCAGCACCAGGACAATAATGACTACGATGAGCATATTTGATCTCCTTCGATCCGGGATTCAACCCCGGTGTTCTGTCATTTGTGGATGACGTAGTTTGAAATAGTTCTATTTCGTTGATTGATGAGGCACACACTTCGCAGAGACCTGCAGGGAGCCTGACTTACCAATTGCGGAGGTTCCTGCAACGTGGATCTTCCATTTCAGTGCCAACCCAATGGCATCGCCCGTCGGTAAACTCAATTGCCGCTTTGGGATTCAGACCCCTGCACCGCAGGTCCTCCATCTCGATTGTCACGCCTGTTAGCAACACCTTGCTGCGGGCGTCATCCGCCTCAACTGCCACTATCCTGCACCGGGAAGATTCCATCTCAATCACCATTTCGTCGAGCGGACCCATGCGAACATGGCTGCTCAACGAACCAAGATCAGATTGGAGCAATGCGGATGGCAAAGGATGCTCAATAATGAACACCTTGTAACCTTTGCGATTAAGCGAGGACTGGGGCCGGCTTTGCGAGAAGAACACCGAGCGCGCAACTCGCCATACGCGCAAGTTCTCCATCGGCACGGCTGGTGAGGACGATGGGGACTTTGGCGCCGACGACTACTCCCGCTGCCAGGGCGCCGGCAAGGTATTGAAGCTCCTTGAAAAGGATATTTCCAGCTTCAAGGTTAGGGACCATCAGAAGATCCGGGTCACCGGCCACCGGCGACTTAATTTTCTTGATGCGAGCAGCCTCGCTGGAGATGGCGTTGTCGAATGCGAGCGGACCGTCGACGATGGCTCCGGTAATCTGACCGCGGTCGGCCATTTTACACAGGGCGGCAGCGTCGAGGGTGGAAGGAATGGCCGGGTTCACGGACTCAACCGCCGATAGGATTGCTACCTTTGGGTTCTCCACTTCAAGGGCAATCATCATGTCGATGGCATTCTGCAGAATGTCGATTTTGGTCTCGAGGTCGGGCTGGATATTGATTGCCGCATCGGTGACGAAAAGCGTCTTGTGATAGGACGGGACATCCAAAGCGAACACGTGGCTGATGCGACGGCCGGTACGCATTCCGCCTTCGCGTGAGACGACGGCGCTCATCAGCTCGTCGGTGTGGAGGGAGCCTTTCATGAGCATCTGGACTTCAGTTTTGCGCGCCAATTCAACGGCGCGGATGGCGGCCGTGCGGCTATCGGCGACGTCGACGATGCGGATTGAACTCAGGTCGAGTTGCATGGCTGCCGCTAGGCTTTGGATTTTCGCCTCGGAACCGACAAGAATAGGAACGATCAACTTGTCTTTGAACGCCTGGATCGCGCCACCGAGGGAGACTTCGTCGCCGGGCCAGACAATCGCGGTTTTGACTGCGGGCTTTGAAGTGGCGCGCGCAATCAAGCCGTGGTAGCGGCGGTAGGGATCGTTCACGATGAGCTGGGGCACGGGGAGAGTGGACCAACGCAGTTTTTCGGGAGGCGCGAGAAGGCGGGCGGTGCCGGAGAAAATTGGCGATCCGGCTCCATTGGTTGCTTCGCAATCAAACGCGATGCTCTTGGTTGCGTCCTGCTTGGCCGTGACTTGCACGCGGACGAGAATGCGATCGCCGACATGGATGCGGTTTTGAAACGAAAGCGAAATGTGGGTGAGTGTGCACCCGGGCCCGGGAATATTCATGCTGAAGAGACCGGAGACCAGCGAAGCGCACCACATGTTGGGGCCTGTTGGGGGCACGCCGCCGGCGCGCTCGATGAGTTCGTCGGATCTGAGGACAGAGTGAAAGCCGGAGATCGAAGCAAAGGCCATTGCGTCTTCCGAAGTGAGGACGTGCTCTGTGGAGGCTTTATCGCCAACGCGAATCTCTTCGTATGTTTTGCTTTCGATGAAACCCAGATCCATCGGAATTCCTCCCCGGCTCGACTGCCGGCCGAATTATAGCGTCGGCACCATCGTATTATCGGCTGCCTTTGTCCGGAGTGACTTTTGTCACGCTTGCGGGATGGAGCGCTGGATCATTTTGAGCGTTTTTCCTCATGACGGAAAGATGGGTCGAGGGGGCAGAAAACGAGCTCTTGGCCTGAAAGTAAGCCAAAAAGCGAGCAATTCCGGACAGTTTTTCTCGCTCAATCATGCGACGCTGGGAGGTTACCCCCGCAGGCGCAGAAAAACGTGCGCTCAACGCGTCCATCCGAGTGAGTTGTGCTTTACCCGGCTTGGCCGTGATTACTGTCGATGCTCGTAGGCGATGTTTGATTTCCAGAAGAGAGCGATCGGTACCGATGGAATACGCGAAATTCAAAGTATTGGTTCGCAGGGTCACCGTGGTTCCCCTGGTGGTGACGGCATCTCTTGCGGGGCTTCTGCTATGGGAAGCATTTTCCCAGAGTTTCGACGCTGCACATTCTCGATTGATCCTGGTGGTCACAGGTTGCGTGGCGGTGGGGTCTGGTATCTTCCTCGCCTTCTTCACGCGAGACCATGTGGAGAGACTGGGAACCAAGCTGCTTGAGAGCGAGGAGCGATGGATAGCGACTCTGGGCAGCGTTGGCGAAGCTGTGATCGCGACAGATAGCGACGGGCGCATCACATTTCTCAACCAGGTGGCCGCCGCTCTAACAGGATGGCAGCACGAGGAAGCGCTGGACCAGCCGATCGGAACTGTGCTTCGACTCATCAATGAAGAGTCCGGCGAGACTGCTGATAACGAAGTGGTCCGTGTGCTGACGGAGAAGCGGATTCTGGCGGTGGCTAACCATGTTGACCTGGTTACACGGGATGGCCGTGAAATTGCGGTGGAGCACAGTGCTGCGCCGATTCGTGCCGGCGAAGGAAAGATTATTGGGGTAGTGCTGGTGTTCCGGGACGTGGCCGAGCGGCGGCGTGAGCAGACTGCAACCGCGGAGCAGGCTGCGCTGCTTGAGCTCACGCAGGACGCTGTTTTTGTGATCGACATGGAGGGGACCGTGCTTTTCTGGAGCCGTGGGGCCGAGGCCATGTTTGGGTACACCAAGGCCGAGGCAGTTGGCAACACTGCGCACGACCTGCTCCACACGGACCATACGAAATCGTTCGACGATATACGGGCGGAACTCTTGAAAGCGGGACATTGGGAGGGAGACATGATCAAGACCGCCAAGGACGGCAGGCGAGTGAACGTGTCTGGGCGCTGGGCAATGCAATGGGGCAAGCGCGGCCAGCCGCCTCGCGTGCTGGTGATTAACAGCGACATCACCGAACGCAAACGCGCGGAAGAATCACTGGTGTTGCAGAAGGAACAGTTGCGGGCGCTGGCTGAACGCCTGCAATCGGTGCGCGAAGAAGACCGCAAGGTGGTGGCTCGGGAACTTCACGATCAGATCGGGCAGATTCTGACTTCGATCAAGATGGATTTGACCTGGATGACGCGCCATTTGCCACCGTCCGAGGACAAGGTTCTCGCGCGGCTTGCAGAATCGGTTCAGTCAATCAATGAAGGGGTTAGGACCGTGCGCACCATATGCAGCGGTCTGCGTCCCGGCGTTCTGGATGATCTGGGCCTGGCGGCAGCCATTGAATGGCAGGGCAGCGATTTTGCTTCCCGGAACGGCATCGTCTGCCGGGTCACAGTACCCGCAGTCGATTTACATATGGATGGCGACCGTGCAACGGCGGCATTCCGCATCTTCCAGGAGTGCCTCACCAACGTAATTCGGCACGCGCAGGCACAGTCAGTGCACGTTGATTTGTCGCAGGAAAACGACTACATTCTGCTGGTTGTGGAAGACGACGGAATCGGCTTCTGTGAACCCGACCTATCGAATACCCTGGGATCCCTGGGACTCCTGGGCATGAAGGAAAGAGCGCAATTCTGCGGAGGCGAAGTACAGATCCAGAGTTCTCCCGGTAAAGGGACAACGGTCACCATCCGCATTCCCGTTGACAGCCCACGCGTTGAGAGGGACGAAGTATGCACATCCTCATAGCCGATGATCATGGGGTAGTTCGCCGCGGCCTGAAAGGTATTTTGGCGGATGCTTTCCCGAGCACCGAATTCACTGAGGCTTGCACCGGCGATGAAGTGCTGAGCCATCTGGGCAAAACCAAGATTGCGTTGCTGGTGTTGGATATCAGCATGCCCGGACGCAGCGGTGTGGACGTACTGCGGGATGTGAAGCATGCGTACCCGCGGTTGCCGGTCATCATCCTAAGCGGCCATCCGGAAGAGCAGTATGCCGTGCGCTGTTTACGCGCCGGAGCATCCGCTTATATCCATAAAGAGAGCGCTCCCGAAGAACTGGCCATCGCGACGAGGAAGATACTGAGCGGCGGCCGTTACATCAGCGCAAGCCTGGCGGAGAAGCTGGTCGACAACCTCGATGAGCCGGGCGACAAGCCGTTGCACGAGCTGCTCTCAGACCGCGAACACGAAGTGATGAAGATGATCGCAACCGGCATCCCACTGACCGAAATCGGCGATGCGCTGCATGTCAGCGTAAAGACAATCAGCACATATCGAGCACGCATCATGGAAAAGATGCAGATGAAGAGCAATGCCGAACTGACCCGCTACGCCATGACGCAGGGATTGGTAGAGTAAAGCGCCTTCCTTGGCAGATGTAGGAAAAACCTTACAGCCGGATGGAATAAACCCTACAAAGAAGACGGACTACGCTGATATTTTTTCATCGTCGCGTCACGTATTGTTGCTTCAGGTCGAAGTGGCAACTCGAACTTCGGATAAAACTATGGACATTCTGATTGCCGACGATCACGCGAACGTACGACGCGGCCTGAGAGAGATCTTGCTGGACGCATTCTCCGGAGCTCAATTCTCCGAAGCAGCCAATGGCGACGAGGTGCTTGTGCAGTTGGCCGGTGCTCAACCTGATGTTTTGCTGCTCGACATCAATATGCCTGGGCGCAGCGGGTTTGAAGTGCTGAAGGATGTGAAGCGCATCTATTCCAAGCTTCCGGTGATCATGGTGAGTGTCCAGTCGGAAAGCCAGTATGCCATGCGTTGCCTCCAGGCTGGCGCGAGCCACTATGTCAACAAGAACAGCGCTTCAGAAGAGCTGGTGCCGGCTATCAGAAAGATTTTGGAAGCGGCCTGAGTCCTGCTCGAATTCCGACTATTGAATCAGACAAACCCCCATCAGTTGAAGCCTGCATTGCTCCGGGATCAACTCGTTCTGAGTGCATTTTGTCGTAGGGGAAAGCCTACACAATCCCAGTTGCAAAGCCTACAGCGATACCAGCGTTCGCCGATATTCAATCTGTTTCGTACTCGGTATGTTGGTTATATCGAAGTCACAAAGACAACAGTAACTCATACCGTGCACCAACACAGAAAGTCTGAAAGGTTACCGACAATGGCTACTAATTTCGCACCTGTGAAGAGTTCAGCATCGGGGCTTCCAACGGGCCGCCCCTTGCCTCTGCCTTCGGTTTCGCACAACGGGCTCAGGATGGTTCCGAATCCAGTTGCCGCTTTGCCCATGCGGGCGCCGGCGTCTGACTTGCAACTTCCGCTCAATCGCCTGATCGCGGGGAAGTCACGCTGCGAATATCAAGCGGATGAAGCAATTTTCTCGCAAGGCGACGCGGCCAATGCGGTCTTCTACATTCAGAGCGGCAGGGTCAAGCTCACCGTCGTATCCATGGCCGGCAAAGAAGCGGTTATCGCTCACCTTCCCGTTGCCAGTTTCTTTGGAGAAGCCGCATTGGCCGGTCAGTCAACGCGCATCTCTTCCGCCAGCGCTCTTGAATCCAGCTCCATCATCCGCATTGAAAAGAAAGTGATGCAGGACCTGCTGCAACGCGAACCGGAATTCGCCGAGCGGTTCCTGGCGCACCTGCTTTCGCGCAACATTCGCATGGAAGCGGACCTGGTGGATCATCTGTTTAATTCCTGCGAGAAGCGCCTGGCGCGGTTACTGATGCTCATGGCAAACTTCGGCCAAGAAACAAAGCCGCTGCCCTTCATTACGAAGATCAGCCAGGAGACGCTCTCGGAAATGATCGGCACAACGCGATCGCGTGTGAGCTTCTTCCTCAATCGCTTTCGCGACATGGGCTACATCGACTATGACTGTGCCGGGATGCGCATCAACAGCACGCTGGCAAACGTTGTACTAAACGACTAAGCATCGGCACTCGACCTGGATGCCTTTCTCTGGCAGACGCAGCCGGGTCGAACGCGGTTAACTGAGTCGCCTATCGGCAATCTTTTTGTGGGCTCTAAAGCGCATTCGCGTTTTGTCTGAATGGACGATGGCCGGACGGTGCCATTCATCGTGATATCTCGATTCGCTAAGGCAATGGAGCAGGTTTCGATTTTGTGTGTTGTAGTATGGGGGTCATAGCTGCACTTATGGAAGGCTCCTGTGAACACAAAATTGCGCATCGTCGTCGCCGCCCTCATCGCTTGCCTGGCTCCGCCCGCTTTTCTGGCGCAAGCCAACGACATGGTTCAGAACGGGAGCGACGTTCCCGCCAAATGGCAAAAGCCTGAGTTCGATTACGACTACGTCAAGCGCGATGTGATGATTCCCATGCGCGATGGCGTGAAGTTGCACACCGTGATCCTTGTTCCCAAGGGCGCGCACGATCTGCCCATGCTGCTTGAGCGCACGCCGTATAACGCGCAGTATTTTTCATCCCATGACAGCCCCCACCTTCGCGACACATTGTGGTCTGCGAATCGTGAATGGGTCGACGACGGCTACATTTTTGCCTACCAGGATATCCGCGGCAAATACGGCTCAGAGGGCGCATATGTAATGACCCGTCCGCCGATAGGTCCGCTCAATCCGAGCAAGACCGACGACACGACGGATGCCTGGGACACGATCGACTGGCTGGTCAAAAATGTAACTGAATCGAACAAGCGTGTCGGCATGATTGGGTCGTCGTATGACGGCTGGACAGTGACGATGGCGCTGCTGAATCCACATCCCGCGCTGAAAGTTGCAGCGCCCGAGAGCCCGATGATCGATGGCTGGATGGGCGACGACTGGTTTCATTACGGGGCGTTCCGGCAGATCAATCTGGACTATTTCACAGGGCAGAGCAGCAGGACCGGCGCCGGAGCAACGGTGCCCCGCTGGAGCGCGGACGACTATCAGAATTTTCTTGACGCGGGTACTGCCGGGAACTGGGCGAACAAGAATGGCTTTGAACAATTGCCGTTCTGGAATCGTCTCTCCGCGCATCCGGCTTACGACGCTTTCTGGCAAGGGCAGGCGCTGGACGCACTCGTCGTGGCCCATCCCGCTTCCATCCCCACAGTGTGGCTGCAGGGTTTGTGGGACCAGGAGGATATGTATGGCGCGATCCATACGTGGGAGGCTTTGAAAGCCAAAGGGATGGCCGCGAACAACCATCTTGTCATGGGTCCGTGGTGTCACAGCCAGGTGAACCGTGCGGCTGAGAATCTTGGCCCGCTGAAATGGAATGGCGACACTGCGGCCGACTTCCGCAAAAACATGCTGATTCCCTTCTTCGATACATATCTGAAGGATGAAAAGCCTGCCGAAGCGCTGGCCCCGGTGCTTATCTACAACCCGGCGGAAAACCACTGGGACAAGTTTGCCGATTGGCCGGGTGTGGATGAGAAGCAACTCACGCCTCTATACCTCGAGGCGAGCAACGGGCTCGATTTCAAAGCGACGGGCGCCGGCCAAGCAGCCGCCGGAGAAGATAGCTATGATTCCGATCCGGCTAAGCCTGTGCCTTTCATCGCGCCGCCGGTCTCGTTCGACGACCATGCGCGCTGGACCACCTGGCTTGTGCAGGACCAACGGTTCGTTTCCACGCGGCCGGATGTGCTGTCTTACCAGACATCGGTGTTGACGCAGCCGGTACGTGTGGAAGGCGCACCGCTGGCGGACATCTTCGCCAAGACCACGGGCACCGATGGCGATTTCGTGGTGAAGATCATCGATGTGTATCCGCCGACGTATGGCGAACAGCCGGAGATGGCTGGTTACCAATTGCCGGTCAGCATGGATATCTTCCGTGGTCGATACCGGAAGAGCTTTGCGGAGCCCAGCGCGATCCCGGCAGGTGAGGTGCAGGAGTACAAATTCCGGCTGCCCACCATGAACTATGTCTTCAAGCCCGGGCACAGAATTATGGTGCAGATTCAGTCGAGTTGGTTCCCGCTGTACGATCGAAACCCGCAGAGCTATGTGAAAAACATCTTCTTCGCACAAAGCTC